>ERZ773239.1-NODE-1-length-304930-cov-19.459562_pt1 | contig 304930 bp, 226 predicted proteins | sample MGYA00580521_ERZ773239 | MGnify/ENA primary metagenome ERZ773239 (study PRJEB29015, sample SAMEA2737801) | human gut metagenome | biome: human gut; feature: human-associated habitat; material: faeces | place: China | collected 2012 ... | reverse complement strand
CTGGCGGTCTATCTCTTGTTTTCGGTTGCTTGCTTCCTTACCGTACATGAGCATTCGAACATGGGTTCACGACACTTGAAACGGAGGACATGCTTTCCGAAACAGGTTTTGCGGAGAGCAAGCATGTCAAGCCGGGTTCAACACTTGTAACTTGCATAGCCTCTCTTGGAAAAATTGCATTCGCGCAAAAGGAGGGCGCATGCAACCAACAAATCAACGTCATTCCTCCTACGGAAGATATGAACAGTAGATTTGTTTTCCATTATTGCTGTTCAACATGGTTTCAAAGCGTCTTATGGAAAAAGGCCAACCACTCAAACGTGCCGAATCTTAGTTTGGCGGGTTTTAACACGATTGAGATCCCCGTTCCTTCCCTCGAGACCCAGCGGAAGGCCGTTGATATCCTCGACCGCTTCGACGCCCTCACGACCTCGCTCACCGACGGCCTCCCCGCCGAGATCGAGGCGCGCCGGTCGCAATATGAGTACTATCGCGACCGCCTACTTGATTTTCCGCACAAAGGAAGTGTTGCTGTGTGAAAACAGTTGCATTGAGATTCGCGGAGAACTTCGCTCCCGAATGCGGGACGATCGCCGCGCATAAGCAGGTCCTCGATAGCCTCGGCTCCGTCTGGTATGGCAAGCTGGGAAGCTCTATGTCGAAAGCCGTCTGCGACTCCATCCTGGGTGGTTACGACCCGAGAATCCTCTTGATCCATAGCGGCGGCACTGACCGCTGGTGGCTCCATATCGACGCCATAAGCAGGGAGCTTCCGCCGTACGGGTCTTATCCTGAGTACTATGGCGAACTGGCCGATAGGATGGGGTGTTGGCTCCATGTCCGTCGTTTCGAGAAAGCCGATTCGAAGGTCATGTCGAAGTGCGTAGTGGCGTCTTCCGGCAAGCCGCTGTCGCTTGCATCCCGCAGGAGCATGTCCCCCTACTTCATCATCGACTACCAAGAGGAGTCCTCGTGACGATAATCGATTCCATCGGCGGCGCGACCGCGCCGTCCTATTCGGTGCTGCTCGAGGGCCCCGAGTCCACGGTCTGCGCCGAGGCTCCGATCGCGGCGCATGACTCGACCGCCTACCAGTCCGAGGCCGAGCTCGAGGACGAGCTGATCGCGCAGCTGGTCGAGCAGGGCTACGAGTACGCCGACATCACCGACGAGGCCGCGCTCATCGCGAACCTGCGAGCGCGCATCGAGCGGCTGAACGGCTTCGCCTTCACCGACCCGGACTGGGAGCGCTTCTTCCGCACCCACGTCGCCGCCGAGACCGACGGCATCGTGGAGAAGACGCGCCGCATCCAGCAGGCGCCGGTCATCGACTTCACGCTCGACGACGGCACGATCCGCAACGTCATGCTGCTCGACCGCGACCACATCTACCGGAACTCCTTGCAGGTCCTGAACCAGTACGCCACCAGCGCCGGCGCCCACGACAACCGATACGACGTCACGATCCTCGTCAACGGCCTTCCGCTCGTGCATATCGAGCTCAAGCGCCGTGGCGTCGAGCTCCGCCAGGCGTTCGACCAGATCGAGCGCTACCAGCGCGAGAGCTTCTGGTCCGGCACCGGGCTTTTCGAGTACGTGCAGGTCTTCGTCATCTCGAACGGGCGGCACACCAAGTACTACTCCAACACCACGCGCTGGCAGAAGACCCGCGAGGGCGGATCCAAGAAGAAGTCCTCGGCCTCCTACCAGTTCAAGAGCTGGTGGACCGACGCCTCAAACCGCCGCATCGCCGACCTGGTGCCGTTCGCCGCAACGTTCTTGGCCAAGGGAACGCTGCTCATGGTGCTCACGCACTACTGCGTGCTCGACGTCACCGACACGCTGCTCGTGATGAGGCCCTACCAGATCTGCGCCTGCGAGTGCATCCTCAACCGCATCCTCGTCTCCGAGTACGACCGCTCGCGCCTGGGCACGCTCGCAGCCGGCGGCTACATCTGGCACACGACCGGCTCGGGCAAGACGCTCACCAGCTTCAAGACCGCGCAGCTGGCGTCCAAGATGGAGGGCGTCGAGAAGGTGCTGTTCGTCGTGGACCGCAAGGACCTCGACTACCAGACTATGAAGGAGTACGATAAGTTCCAGAAGGGCGCCGTCAACGGCTCCAGGAACACCCGGGCGCTGGCCGCCAACCTCGCCTCGGACGCGCCGGACAGGCGCATCTGCGTGACCACCATCCAGAAGCTCTCGAGCTACCTCAAGCACCCGGACCTTTCGCGCAAGGTGCTCGACAGGCACACCGTCTTCATCTTCGACGAGTGCCACCGAAGCCAGTTCGGCAAGATGCACACCGCCATCACCAAGTCGTTCAGGAACTACCACCTGTTCGGCTTCACCGGCACGCCCATCTTCGCCGAGAACGCGGGCAGCGGCACCGACCCCGACCTGCGCACGACCGCGCAGGCCTTCGGCGACCGCCTGCACACCTATACGGTCGTGGGGGCGATCTCTGACGGCAACGTCCTTCCCTTCAAGATCGACTACGTCTCGACCTTCAGGCGCAAGGATACCGGCGAGGACGTGAAGGTGGAGGCCATCGACACCGACACCGCCTGGCAGAACCCCGTGCGCATGCACAACGTCGCCACCTACATCCTCGAGCACTTCGACCAGAAGACCAAGCGGGACGGCGCGGCCTACACCGTCGGCGACCGCGTGCGCCGCGGCTTCAACTCGATCCTCGCGTGCGACTCCATCAAGAGCGCCGAGAGCTACTACCGCATCCTGCGGGAGATGATAGGCCAGCGCGAGGGCTGTAATCTCAAGGTCGCGACCATCTTCAGCTTCGCGCCAAACGGGGCCGACGACGACCCGAACGGCTTCATCGACGACGAGGACATCGACGCCTCCGAGATGCCGCAGGCCGACCGCGAGTTCCTTGACGGGGCCATCGCCGACTACAACGCCATGTTCAAGACATCGTTTTCCACCGACGCGGAGGGCTTCGACGGCTACTACAAGGACGTCTCGCGCCGCATGAAGGGCGAGGACGTGGACGGCAAGCCGCTGCCCGCGGCGGAGTGCCTCGATATGCTCATCGTCGTCAACATGTTCCTCACCGGCTTCGACGCCAAGACGCTCAACACCCTGTGGGTCGACAAGAACCTGAAGATGCACGGCCTCATCCAGGCGTTCTCGCGCACGAACCGCATCCTCAACTCCGTCAAGTCGTTCGGCAACATCGTGTGCTTCCGCAACCTCGCCGAGCGGGTCGACGAGGCGATCAGCCTGTTCGGCGACCCCGAGGCGGGCGGCATCGTCATCCTCAAGGCCTACGACGAGTACTTCCGGGAGTATGCCGAGAAGCTCGCCTACATCCGCCTGCACTACCCGCTCGACGGCATCGACGTCCTCATGACCGACGAGCAGAAGCGCGACTTCGTGAACGCCTTCTCGGCGGTGCTGCGCGTGCGCAACATCCTCGCGAGCTTCGACGCCTTCGAGGACGACGACCCCGCGAGCGCCCGCGAGCTTCAGGACTACCAGAGCGAGTACCTCGCCGTGCGCGACGAGATGCGCGACCGCGAGCGCTCCGAGAAGGAGTCCATCGCCGAGGACCTCGTCTTCGAGATGGAGCTCGTCCGCCAGGTGGAGATCAACATCGACTGCATCCTCATACTCGTCGAGCAGCGCCACGGCGACCACGTGAAGGACAGGGAGATCGCGGCGCGGATCATGTCCTCGGTGGCGGCGTCGCCCGAGCTGCGCGACAAGTCCGAGCTCATCGAGCGGTTCCTCGAGATCGCAGGCTTCGGGGAGGCGGACGCCCAGTTCGACATCGACCCTGCCGCGCCCGAGTCCGAGCGCCACGACGCCGTCGAGCGCAACTGGCGCAAGTTCGTGGCCGACTCCATGGAGGACGAGATGGCGGGCATCATCGAGGCCGAGAGGCTGAAGGCGGAGCCCACACGCGACCTCATGCACGAGGCGTTCGAGGTCGGCGGCGTGCCTCAGGAGGGAACGGCGGTGACGAGGGTCATGCCGCCCGGCTCGCGCTTCGGCGCGAAGGCCGAGGCGAGGGACAGGCAGCGCCACCGCGTGACCGACCTGCTGTCCGGGTTCTACCGCAAGTACCGCAGCCTGACCGCCCACTACCCAATCGAGCTTCCCGAGGACTAAAAAGACAGCATGTAGGCCCTAATGATTCGCATTATATTGAATCATTAGGGCCTATTCCTGAGTTCAAGAAATCATGACTATATTCTAGGAAGGACATCTGCCTTAATCAAAATGCTCTCCTGCAAACTAAAACGCTGCGGTATCGATCACCGCCAATCGCGGAAGAGCATGTCACCAAAGTGATAACAGAGTCAGACCTAGCGGAATCTGACTTCGCGCTAGCGTGCTCGGACAAAGAATTAAGCCAGGCATTGAAGTCTGACTCTCCAGCAAAGTCAAATCGTAGAAGCAAATCAAATTTTTTAGGCACTCTCAAGCCAAGCAACGGCCTATAGCGAGTGGTATTCCCATTTGCGCTCGTGAATGTCACGGCTCCGATATTTGCAAAACAATCCGTCCGATAACAATTCTGGAGCTCGGTAAAGCCAAGGTTTCCATATCCCATGTTATGGGCGTACACGAGCATATTCGTACTTGATGGCGATGAGCCTTCAGCTAAAAACGGACACCCGGAGAATGACGGCAAGCGATCGAAACCGTGATTGAGGTAGAAACCGTTAGGGTCACCCTGGCGGCATGAGACAACTGGAGTTGAGATCGAGGTCCCTTCGACCGTAAGCCAACCGGCATAGTCCGGGTTCTCATCTTTTAGAGACGCGCCGCCGTCTGCTTGCGCTTTCTGCTCAGCCGCATTTGCGACATGTTGCGAGCTCCTGCTTGATGCGACTGCACCAACGGCACAGACAATATGGACGCAAGGGCTTTTTTCCTTCCAAAAAAACAGGGTTAGAAATTGACCTCATGTCAATTTCTAACCCTAGAAAGGATTGACTTCACGTCGATAAAAATTGACTTCATGTCAATTTCGGTTGACTTCATGTCAATTTAAACCCACCCTCAAAAGGGGGCATCCAATCCTGGATATTCGCAGGTAGACAAATTGCAAAATAGACTTCATGTCAATTCCCCTTTTATATAGATATATAAGTTATAGAAATAGGTGTGGTCTGCTGAAGCGTCAAAAAGGCCGCCCCACCACAGCACCATTCAGTTGGTCCTTCAACCCGCGCCCGAAGCTCGCGTTCAACGCCCTTCCGACAGCCTGGGGCTAGGTATGGAGCCCCTACGGCTGTTGAAAGCGCGCAGAACGCTCGCACTCATTCGGGCCGTCCCCCTGCTCCTTCGGATGGATGGACGGACGCATCAACAACGATCCATCCGTCCGACCATCGGGACGCTATGTCCCTCTACGGACAGGTCAGAATTATGGAATCCACGTGATTTGAGGGGTACCGTTTTTGGTACTCGCGGGGTACAAAAAGAAAAAGGTCAGAGACGACACCGTCTCTGACCTGCGTAAACTATGGTGGGCCGTCAGGGGTTCGAACCCTGGACCTTGGGATTAAAAGTCCCCTGCTCTGCCAGCTGAGCTAACGGCCCGCGGGTGGCATTGTACCACGGTCTGGGACTATTCCCAACTCCATTGGCCGTTCTGGAAAATCACAACTTCACGTCCATCAGGCGTAATGCCCGTAATATCGATGTCGTCCGTGCCAATCATAAAATCGACGTGCGCGCTCGAGACGTTAACGCCATGCTCCAGGAGCTCTTCCTTGGACATGTCATACCCACCCTCGATACATTCGGGGAAACCGACACCTAGCGCGAGATGGCAGCTGGCGTTCTCATCATAGAGCGTGTCATAGAACAAAACGCCACTTTCACGGATCGGCGTGTTCTTGGAGATAAGCGCGACCTCACCCAGATGAGCGGCACCTTCATCGGTGTCAATGATGCTCGCAAGCGTCGCCTTGCCCACGCGGGCATCGTAGTCCGCCACGCGGCCGGCCTCGAACTTAATCCAAAAATCGTCGACCTTGTTACCGTGGTGAATGAGCGGCATGGCCGAGTAGACGATTCCGTCGGCGCGCATACGATCAGGCGAGGTGAAGACTTCCTCGGTGGGAATGTTGGGGAAGAAGGGGTGTCCATCGGGCGTCTTGCCCTTGCCGCCGGCCCACTCGTGACCCTTCGTCATGCCAATCGTCAGATCGGTTCCATTTTCCGCGGTGTAATGCAGGCGGTCAAAACGATTGTCGTTCAGGAAACGCAGGTTCTTTTCGAACGCCGCGTCATGAAGCTCCCAGTCGCTCTCCGGGTCCTGGCCATCGGCACGAGCGGTGTGCAGAATCGCATTCCATAGCTTATAGATTGCAACCTCATCGGCGTCTCCCGGGAACACCTCGTGCGCCCAAGCCACGACCGGAGCGCCGGCGATGCACCACGGATTGATGTTGTAATCCAGTCCACGGCGGAAAACTTTGCACTGCGTATTCCTCGCCTTGGATGCCGCGGCCGGCTTGGCTGGATCGATGCCCTTGAGGGCTGCAGGATCCGCACCCTCAATAAAGATAAAGCAGGCGCCATCCTGGGCCAGGGAATCCAACTGCAGGCGCTTCCACTCGGGCGTCTGCTCAAAATAGCTTTTATCGACATGCTCGTACGTGAGCCTCGTCACGGCATCATCGGCCCAAATGACCGTCACGTGGCCAGCGCCGGCGGCATAAGCCTCCGCGACCACCACGCGGGCAAACGGCGCGCACTCGACCGGAGACTGAACGACAACCTCCTGGCCGGGCTTGACGTTTACGCCTTTGCGGACAACCAGGCGCGCATAGTTTTTAATCTTGGGCTCCAGGGCCTTCATGCCCTCCAGAGCTTCTTCGACCGTCAGGGCAGCTCGAATCATGTGCCACTCCATCTATCTATAGGACAATAATAAGGCGCGCCGCAAAAACGACACGCCTTATATCTTAGCGATAAGTGTGAATGCAAACGCTACTTCTTCTTGGAGTCCTTTTTGTCCTCCTCGGCAGCTGCGCGCTCGATAAGAGCGTTGAGCTTGTTCTCGGACATGCCCTCGGCCTGCGCGCGATACATGTTACGCAAGGGACGAATACGAACGAAGTCGTAGATAAAGTCACCCAGGATGATGACATAGGACAAAACGATGCCGACCATCTGAACAGGACTGGACACCGTGCCGCCGGGAGCGAAGTAGAGCGAAGCCCCGATTGCCACGACGAGCACCATGCCGATAGCGAGCACAGCCCACCAAATACGGCGGCGCTTGGTGTAGTCCTCATCCTGCTTGAGAAGGATATTCGACACCGTGTAGATGCGGTCCTCCTTGGCGCGCTGCTTAGCCTTGCGGGCGCGCTTCTCCTCTTTAGAGAGGCCCTCGAGGTTCTCGCCCTTCTCGAGCTCTTTGCGGCGTGCCTTAGACGAAGCCGGCACGACGCGGACAGAGCTCGCTGCCTGACGGGCAGGCTTAGCAGATGCGGCCGACTTGCGCGCAACCCCGGTAACCTCGTGGGATTGCGTGCGCTTGTTCGTGGCGCTACGGGTACTCACTTATGCGTTCTCCTTCATGCTTGTGAACTGGGAGCCCGTGATGATCTGGAAGGCCTCGCGATAGCGCTCGGACGTGCCATCGATGACCTCGGCGGGCAGGTGCGGGGTCTCCCCCGTCATATCCCAGTTGGCCTTGAGCCAATTGCGGACGAATTGTTTGTCGTAGCTGGGCTGGATCTTGCCCTCCTCGTAGCTGGCAGCAGGCCAGAAACGGCTGGAATCGGGCGTGAGGCACTCGTCGATCAGCGTGACCTTGCCATCGATGACACCAAACTCGAACTTGGTGTCGGCAATGATGATGCCACGGGTCGCGGCGTACTCGGCAGCGGCCTTGTAGATCTTGAGGGAAAGGTCGCGAATCTGCGTGGCGATGTCCTCGCCCACGATCTCGCAGCAACGATCGAACGAGATGTTCTCGTCGTGGTCACCGATCTCGGCCTTCGTGGACGGCGTGAACAGCGGCTCGGGAAGCTTGGAAGCCTCGGTCAGGCCCTCAGGCAGCTGGATGCCGCAGACGGTGCCGTTCTCGTCGTAGGTCTTCTTGCCCGAACCGGTCAGATAGCCGCGGACGATGCACTCGATAGGAATCGTCTGGGCCTTCTTGACCAGCATGGCGCGGCCTGCGAGGTAGTCACGATACTCAGCAAACTCCTCGGGGAAATCCGCCGGGTCGATGGAAACGAGATGGTTGGGGACGATGTCGGCAAACTTATCGAACCAGAATGCCGAGATGCGATTGAGCACCTCTCCCTTAAACGGAATCTCGTCGGGAAGAATGAAGTCGAACGCAGAAATGCGGTCGGTGGCGACCATCAGCAGGTTTTCACCGGCATCGTAAATATCACGAACCTTGCCACGGGAATCCGGACGACGCTCCATCGTTGTCACGTGAGTCACTCCTTACCTAAATACGACAGAAATGCGGGTTCTTTCCCGCATGTTTTCGCAAACTCGGAGCGGCAGGGACGCGGCCCCTCCTTCACCGAATAGCGAAAAGCTAGTGCTCCATTGTAGTAGATGCCGCGTCTGCCGTGTGCTCGCGGGGCAGATGAATTGTAAAAGTCGTACCCTTTCCAAGCTCCGACTCCACGGATATGTAGCCATGGTGACGCTCGACGATCTGCTTGGTCACGGCGAGGCCAACGCCCAGGCCGCCAGCTTCGCGGGCGCGGCTGGCATCGGCGCGCCAAAAACGGCCGAAGATGCGCGACAGATCGTCCTTGGCAATACCGATGCCGGTATCAGAAACGGCAATGCTGACGTGCTTGCGGTCACTGAGCACCGACACCACGACCCATCCGCCCTCGGGGGTGTAGCGCATGGCGTTGCTCATGAGATTGATGACGCACTGCGTGATCATGTCGGGATCGGCCTCGACGACATCGTCGTGACCCTGGGTTTCATCTGCAAAGCGCAAGCGCAGATCGCGGTCAACAAACAGGCGCTCCTGAGCGTTGACGATGGAACGCACGAAGGGAACCATGTCCACCGGCTCAAGGTTGAGCGGCGCTGTGCTGTTTTCCATGCGCGATAGATCGAGCATCTGCTGCACCAGACGGGCCAGGCGACGTGTCTCGGATGCAACGGTTTCCAGATGCTCGTCGTCGGTGGGATACACCCCATCCTGCATGGCTTCGACTGTCGCGAGCATGGCCATAAGCGGAGTACGAAGTTCGTGAGCCACGTCTGAGGTCAGGCGCTTCTCGTGTTTCATATCCTTCTCGAGCGAAGTGGCCATCTCATCGAAGGTCTCACCCAGCTGATCAATCTCGTCATCGCCGCGCAAGCCCGTACGAGCAGACAGATCGCCATCGCGAATTTGCTTGGCCGTGCTGGTAATACGGTGAATCGGCTTGGTGAGCATGCGCGACACGAGTGATCCGATAACGACCGAAATGCAAACTGCAACAACCGCAGCAAGGGCCATGGCGTTAAAGGTCTTCTCCCTAAACGCAGAATCTGCCTTGGTGAGCAAGGCATCGGAGCCGATGGCCCACAGCTTTACTTGTCCGACATGCTCGCCGGAAGACGTTATGATTTCGACGTTTGCAACGCTATCGGAGCCGGTGGGAGCCGACGAGACCGGACTATGCGATGCTTTTTTCCCGCTCGAGCTGCTCGACGGCGATTCGTTCTCGCGCACATCGGCGGTCGCGCTTGCCGAAGGCCATGAGTCGTCATAAACGACAACGCCTTTCTTGTTGACGACCTGCATACCCAAATCGTCGGACACCAAACTCGATGTCGCGACCGTACGTAGCTCGCCCGCAGTCCAATTGCCGTTTTCCTCATACGACGTCGCAAGCTTTTCGGCAGCGGAATTTGCGATTTCGACGATATTGGAGCGCGTGTAATCCGAAAAGACCGTGCCCCACACAACAGAGACCACGCCCACCAGCACCAATACCGTCATGAGCGATGTCAGAGCAAAAGCAAGTGCCATGCGCGAGGGATAGCTCATCGTTGGCCGTGAATCGGAACGAGGCGTGTTCCAACTAGCCTTGGAACCCGCCTCGCTCTCCTGCTTGTGCTTTTGTCCGATTTCAAAGCGCGCAGGTGTCATATGTGATTTCCCTATTTCTCGTCCGACTTATCGGTCTTGGCCGGAGCCTCGAAGCGATAGCCGACACCGTGGACGGTGTAGAGCCACTTGGGCTTCTTGGGATCATCGCCCAGCTTGGCGCGAAGGTTCTTCACGTGGCTATCGATGGTGCGCTCATAGCCCTCAAAGTCGTAGCCGAGCACCTTCTCGACCAGCTCCATGCGGTTGTAGACGCGACCGGGGTGACGGGCAAGCGTGGTGAGCAGCTTAAACTCGGAAGCCGTCAGGTCGACTTCCTTGCCCTCGACCAAAATCTTGTGGCCCGAGATATCGATGACCAGATCGCCGAAGTCGAGTACCTCGACGGCTGGCTCGTCGGCCTGATGGGCACGGCGGAACAAGGCGCGTACGCGCGCGACAAGCTCGCGCGGCGAGAACGGCTTAATCAGATAGTCGTCGGCGCCGAGCTCAAGACCGATAATACGGTCCTCGATCTCGCCCTTGGCAGTCAGCATGATGATGGGGACATCCGAGGTATCGCGAATGGTGCGGCAAACGCGCTCGCCGGGGATCTTGGGGAGCATAAGGTCGAGCACGACCAGGTCAAACTGATGCTTCTCGAACTCCTCGATCGCGGACTGGCCGTCGCCGACACCCACAACCCAGTAGCCTTCGCGCTCGAGATAGGCAGCGACGGCGTCACGGATTGCCTTCTCATCCTCGACCAGCAGAATCTTTTTTGCATCTGAAGCCATAACACGGCCCCCCTGTCTCAATCAGCTAAGAACAAGCCCATTTTAACGCACCTGAGCCCGCCGGATGCCACTATGACGCGGCAGCTCGGCGGGCGGTACTCACAATTACAACGCGTTTATTCCCCTGTTGGCGCCTTTTTAACCCCTCTAAGCTTAAAGAGAGAATAGGCGTGCGGTGACCGTCTCGGGTATACCCTGGCTGTTGCGCACCGTGGCGTACGTAAGGAATGAGTCCGATTTTCCCGCCGTAGCTGGATAATCGCCATATTCCAAAGCGCGGTCGGGCGACAACAGCGAGCCATAGGTCTTGGCAGAGGTGTCGATGAGAAAATGCGATGCCTGTACCTTAACGAGATATTTATTCTTCTTGCCGGCAGCACATGCGAGCGGCTCGCGGGACAGAAAGAGGTATGGCCCTCCCTCATTACCGATATACGTGCCCATGTTGCCCAGGCTGCCCACGTCACTATAGGTCGCCTCGATAGAAAACACGAAGGTATCGCCCATATATACGGCCTCGAAAGGCGAGACTGACGAGGGAAGGACTAGCTGGGCACGTTTGGTGTTGTTGCCATCGGTCAGATCGATTGCCGTTATGCCATAGTAGACGCCTTCGTCGTTGCGGACACGCGGCGAGATGGTCAAAATGCCGTCGCTCGCGCGCGGGGCCGATGCAAAGCGGCCCATCGATTTCCAAATTACCTCGGCCTTGGATTCATCAAGCGAGCGACGATAGCAAAACGAATCACTACTCGTTTTATTGCCGCCTGCCGAAGGCATTTTATACCAGATGACCGATGACCCGAACGCCGTAAACAGGGGCGGATCATAGTCCTTGCCACCTCGATCGAGCTCAGCCACGTCGCCAGAGAGCGAAGCGCCCGACAGATTTTGAGCGTAGAGCTTCCACGATGAATTGGCAAAGTTCATCTCAACCCACGCAAACACGCCATCGCCGGCACGGACATCGTAAAACGAATACCCCGCACCTTCGATAGGATCCTCGATGAGCGTCGTGAGCGAGCCGTCGCCCAAGTTGAGCACGCCAAGCGTGTTGGCATGCAGCGCAGACGCCGGGGCCATCATCGCCGCGGCGTAATCGCCGTCGCAGTAGTACAGCAGCGTACCCAAGGGCAATGTCCATGTCGCCATGGGCTCAAGATCGATATCGACGGCCTCATACTCATCCGTAATCGAGACAATCTTTGAGTCGTCTTTGATAACCTGCGGCTCGCCGGCGGCGTCGTCGCTGGTACCCGTTTTCTTTGAGCATCCGGCAAGCACCGTGGCAGCGCCCGCGGCAGCCCCTCCGAGCACAAAGCCGCGGCGCGATATTCCGTTCTTGACGTGGTCGGCGATACTCATTAGGCGATCTCGGCGCGAGCGGCCTCGATAGCGCGCGTGAGCTGATCGGCGCAAGAAGTCTTTTTCATACCGCAGGTATTACCAGCGAGAACCTCGATGACGCGATCGGCAGGAGCACCCTCGACCAGCTTAGAGATAGCCTTGAGATTGCCGTTGCAGCCACCGGTAAACTCGACGCCCACCACCTTGTTGCCGTCATCGGACAGGTCAAGGTGGATATTGCGAGTGCATACGCCCTGAGGCTTGTAATCAAAACTAATCATTGCGTTCCCCTCTCGTAAAGCAATTTCAGACGTCTATTATCCCCGTCCGAACCGATAAAGTATCGCGGGCACCGATTCAACATTCCCCAATGCGCAAACCGGCGGTAGCAATACTAGCAATCTGCTTCCCGAGCGTGAACTTTTCGTTTCTCTTGATACATGTTGTGGTCAGCGATGTGGTACATCTCGGTCAGCGAACATCCGGGTGTCTCTGCCGTCGCGACGCCAAACGACGCACTGACTGTCAGCACCTCATCGCTCGCAGCAGCAAGGCTGAGGCGAAGATCTTGCACCACTTTGCATGCGGATTCGCGATCGGTGTGAGGGCAAATCAGCAAGAACTCGTCTCCACCAACGCGCATGGGTACAAATTTCTCGCCTGCCGTCCGCTTCAATACAGATGCAGTACGCCGTAGCAGCTCATCGCCCATTTCGTGACCGTAGAGATCATTGGTGCGCTTGAGGAAATTGCAGTCCATCATGATCACACTCACGGGCAGGGACTCGTTCACCAGGTCGTCGCCAAGGGACTCAAGGTAATTTCTATTGCGAAGTCCCGTCAGCTTGTCCTGGAAAGAAAGCTCCTCGGCGCGCTTTGTCATCGAGATGTTATGCGTCGCCACGACGACCGATTCCAGTCGACCCTGCTCATCGCGGCGCTGTGGAACAACCTGCAGCGAATACCACGTACCTCGGCAATCTCGTACCTCGGCATCCAAGTACGGCATGCCCTCCATACGGTCCTGAAGCGTGCTTATATCTATTAGCTCCATGACCGCCTCGCGGCTTTCGGGACTCACGATGTCTCGGCAAACCGTTGTCAAAAAGTCATACACCTCGGCGTGCTCGGAAAATATCTTTGCCACCGATGGCGACATGTTAATTCCCTCGATCTCGAGCGTATCGAGATGCAGCAGGAAGGTCGACTCATATATGGAACTGATAGCATTGATGATGCCGAGTTGCTTGTCCTTTTCGGCCAAATTGCGACGATCGGCAATGTTGCGCGCCAACAGCACTACAACCCAAAACGCCAAGCACACCAGCACGCCGGCAGCGATAAATGAAATCCTGCCCGACATGACCTCAGATTTGGGATAAAGCGCAAACAGGCGATAGTCCTCATACGCCGCACGCACGGCATACCAGGTACTTCCCCGATATTCGATACGTGTTAAGCCTTCGTCTTTCCAATCAATTCCGCTATCGGCAAGAAGCCGGGCAAGGGTTAGATCGACATTCGAATCGTTTGAGGAAACGATCTGCATATCGCGCATCACGAGCACCGTTGGGCTCTGATGGAATGTGTTGTTCACGAGCACGTCGGCGATCGTATACGAATAATCATCGGCGGGCTCGGGCGCAAGCGATCGATACCCCAGCGCTACGCCATCACCGTACGGAACAACACTCACGGCAAAGTCGACATCGCGACGCTCAACGACCGTCGAGTAGGACACCTTGGATCCTCGATACATCGATGCGACCGACGAACAGGCCAGCTCCTCTCGCCACAGCATCAGCGGATCGCGACCATCAATATCGTAATGAGCGGCCATATGGCCGTCGGCGTCCATGACCAACATTCCCGAAAGGTGCTCGGTATGGACGTACTCCTCGACGAGGTCATCGTTGACTTCAACGTGATCAGACGGCAAGAACGTCGAAAACGACTCGAGCGCGGCATCCAAATTGTGCGTCGCTTCGGTTTTTCTTCCCTGTTCATATCGGTCATATTTTTCGCAGGCGTTTTTTAAAAACACCATGGTTTCCTGACCAAACCCAAGCGTTTTATCGAGACAGCGATGCGTGCCGACCATATACAGCAGACCCAACAGGACAGCGCTGACCACAACGCAGATAGCCGCGGTGACTAATGCCTTTCGGCGCAAGCGGCGCTCATCATTTGTCATGATTCCGCTCCTTGCCCGTCCGTCGTCGCCCCTGCCTTGTACTTGCCCACAATGCGCTCAATCGTGCCATCTCGATCCATCTCGAACAGCACGGTATTGAGGTTTTTGACGTACTCCCCCTCATAGCCGTCCTTAAACGCGACGCCAAGGTCAACCGTCATAACGTTGTCAGCGAACACGCGGTAAAGGCCGGGATACTGGGCGACAAGTCGATCAAGCGACTGAACGTCCGCCATCCAACAGTCGACATACCCTTTGGCGAGGGCGGCTTTGCAGAGCTCGGCAGAACCGTACGATTTGATTTGCACGTCCGGCGAGATTTCCAGATCCCCTGCGAGCAATCGGCGTTCGCTCACCGAGCCCGCAATCACCGCGATGGTCTTGCTTCCATCGAGATGCGCCAAGGACTTGATGCCGCTCGTTTTCTTGGCGGCAACCGAGACCGGCACGGTTAGATACGGCTCGGTCCAGTAATACTTATCCTCGCGATAGCAGGGAGAATAATCACACCACAGGCAATCGATATCACCGTTTTTGAGCAGCCGGTCGCGATCGTTCCAGTCAATATCGACAAACTGTGGCTTGAGCCCCGCACGCTTGCAGGCCTCGCGGGCGATGTCGATATCGATACCGACGTAATCGCCCGTGGTATCGATATACACATAGGGGTCGTTATCCGTAACGCCGATTTTGAGTACTGGGAGATCTTTGTCGGCTTCATTCGAGGAGGAAGAACTGCTTCGAACGGTATACGTCAGGGCGACCACACAGGCAGCAACAAGGAGCATGAGCGTAAACGAGACAATGGCGACTCGCTTGATACGTCTGGGCACGCTCCTCCTTTCATCGAAACAGCAGTAAAGTTCATTTTATTACCGGGAGCCAATGCGGCAGTGAAAAAAGCGCCTTGCCCAAAACGGGCAAGGCGCCAATGGTTGAAATGCATCCGCAGGCGGTCGAATTAGGTCAACCCTACTCGAAGCTCAGCTGCTCCAGACGATCGAAGACCGTGTCGATGCGGGTGAGGAAGTCCCACGGATCAAAGATCTCGTCGAGCTTCTCCTGGCTGACGGTGCAGCGCGGATCAGCCTCGAGACGCTCCTTAAAGGTGGGGCCGGAGACGCAATCCTGTACCTCGTGCCAGGTTGCCATGGCGTTCTCCTGCACAATGGCGTACGCGTCCTCGCGGGTGATGCCCGTGTCGACGAGGGCCAGCAGGACCTTGGAGGAAAAAATGAGGCCGCGTGTCTTGTTGAGGTTGGCCATCATGCGAGCGGGATACAACTGCAGGCCGTCGATAACGCGGATGAGGCACTGGAACATGTGGTCGAGCGCGATGAAACTATCGGCCTGGGCGACGCGCTCGGCAGAGGAGTGCGAAATGTCACGCTCGTGCCACAGGGCGACGTTGTCGAAGGCAACCTGCGCGTTGGCCTTCACGACGCGCGACAGGCCGCAGACCTTCTCCATGGTGATGGGGTTGCGCTTGTGCGGCATGGCGGAGCTGCCCTTTTGACCCTTGCGGAACGGCTCCTCGGCCTCGAGGGTATCGGTCTTCTGCAGATTGCGAACCTCGGTAGCGATGCGCTCGCAGGTGGCCGCCGTGGTGGCAAGAACACCGGCGAGATAGGCGTGATGGTCGCGGCTAATAACCTGCGTGGACAGCGGGTCGTGAACCAGGCCCAGGCGCTCGCAGACATACTCCTCGACAAACGGCTCGATGGAGCTGTAGGTGCCGACAGCGCCCGAGATGGCGCCGAAGGCAACATTCTTGCGGGCGTCCTCAAGACGATCCAGATCGCGCTTGAGCTCCCAGGCCCAAGAGCCAAACTTCATGCCGAAGGTCATCGGCTCGGCGTGGATACCATGAGTGCGGCCGGCACAGAGCGTATTGCGCTCCTCAAAGGCGCGACGCTTGCAAATCTCGCCGAGCTTCTTGACGTCCTCGATGATCAAGTCGCAGGCCTGGGTGAGCTGGTAGCACAGAGCCGTGTCGCCCAGATCGGAGCTGGTCATGCCATAGTGAACCCAGCGGCTGGGCTTGGGGTCGCCCTCGGGAACATCGGCATCGATGTATTCCTTCATGTTGGTCAGGAAGGCAATGACGTCGTGGCGCGTGACTTCCTCGATCTCATCGACCTTCGCCTTCTCAAAGTTGGCATGATCGCGGATCCACTGGGCCTCGTCTTTGGAAATACCGATCTTACCGAGCTCCGCCTGGGCCTCGCAGGCCAGAACCTCGATCTCCTGCCAAATGGCGTACTTGTTCTCGAGGGAGAAGATGTGTCCCATCTCCGGGCGGGTATAGCGATCGATCATAGCGGCTCCTTTTTGGTTATTGGCACGTTGGTCGTAACCCAACCATTGTACCGTGCGCAGGTGCAAGTATGGGCAGCAGGCATGAACCTAACATTTTGGAATTGGAGCGGGCAACGAAGATGGACAGCAGCGTCACCGCAGCAGGCGGCAATAGTTCCGTGTACTAATGTAATTTCACGCGTTATCCGCGAAGCTACATGCGAAATTACATTAGAAGAAGACACATTATTTTCCGTTTCCCCTGGCAGCTAATCTGCGAGGTAAATTAAAAGTACAGACATTATATGCACTGAAATATATGACCTTACAGTCGGCCTACAGCCTTATGCACGGGCGGCTAATGTAACAGGAGATATAATTACATTAGTTGCGGATAAAATTACATTATATGGAGTGTCATGATACGGAAAACGAGCGAAATGCCCTCCCTACTTCTGCGCATCATTGCAGACGTCGAGACCGAGGTCGTCGAATACAAGGCAGCAAAGCAGAACTATGACTTCGAGGACATTGGCAGGTATTTCTCCGCCCTCAGCAACGAGGCCAATTTACGCAAGGCAGAGTGCGGATGGCTTTTCTTTGGCATTTCAAACGACCGCAAGATAAAGGGAACCGCCTACCGTAAAGAACCCCAATCGCCAAGTGTCGGCCTGCGACGCCTAAAGCACGAAATCGCCCAATACACCAACAACGGCATGACTTTCGAAGAGATTTACGAGTTTGAGGTTGATGACAAAAGAGTCATTGCTTTCCAGATACCGGCTGGCAGCTTCGCAACGCCAACGACTTGGCACGGAATCCCTTGGTCACGAGAGAATGAGTCCCTCGTAGAGATGCCCAAGTTCAAACTCGACGCCATTTACGGGCAGAGCCGGCCCGACTGGTCGCGCCAGATTGCCTACGAGGCAAACTTCGGTGACCTTGATCCAGATGCAGTTAGCTTTGCATGCTCCAAATTCGTCGAAAAGTTCGGAGAAAGCCAGCCTGCCGTTCGTAGCCTCGACGAAGAATCTATCCTTAGCAAGATGGCGCTTGTGATCCACGGCCACGTGAGCAATGCGGCGCTCGTTCTTCTGGGCAAACCGGAATCGAGTGTCTTTCTGGGTGGCATTGAGCCGCGCATCACTTGGACGCTCTACGCGAGCGACGGCTCCACTATGGCCTATGAGCACTTTGAGCCGCCCTTCATTCTGCAGGTCGATCGTATCCTGGGAAAGATAAGAAACGAAAAGTATCGCTTCTTCGACCGCGAAGAGACGCTATTTCCCACCGAAGCGCATCGCTACAGTCCCGAAGTCATTCGAGAACTTCTCCACAACGCTATTGCGCATCAAGATTTCAGGATGTCAGGAAAGATCAATGTCCTTGAGTATGAGGACAAGCTTATATTCAAGAACGAGGGTGCCTTTATCCCCGAGACGATAGAGAACGCGCTCGCGAGCGGCTACAAGCCGCCCTACTACCGTAACCCCCTGCTTTCAAGCGCTATGAACAAAACAGGCATGATGGACCGCAACGCCATAGGCATTCGCAACGTCTTCGATATTCAGCGCAACCGCCTATTACCAATGCCCACCTACGATCTATCTGAGATTGGGCGCGTTGCCGTAACGCTGTACGGTACGGTTCTCAACGAGGACTATTCTCGACTTCTCGCAAGCAATCGAAATCTTGATTTGGTGACAGTGCTGCTGTTGGACCTCGTTCAGAAGGGACTACCCGTCACAAAGGAACAGTCACGTCTGCTTCACGAACAAGGCCTCGTTAGGGGCCGTTACCCCAAACTGACGGTCTCAGCCGAGGTGGCAGCAGCCACCGGTGCCCACAGCGAGTATGTGCGAAACAAGGGCGTAGACAATAGCGTCTTCAAGGAGTTGATCTTGGAGCTCCTGCGCGTGCGCCCATGTTCAAGAGCGGAGATTATCGCAGGGCTGGATCATGCCTTGCCGGCAGACCTTACGGCAAAGCAAAAAGGCGACCATGTAAGCTATCTGCTCCAAAGCCTACGGAAAGCTGGCCGCATCACCAACGCTGGAAGCACTTCGGCAGCTGAGTGGCACATAGTCGAGTGATATGGCTCGCGATTTCGATTCTGCCAAACAGGCACATTCCAAGCCAAGTTCGCAACTAGCCCAGAATGTGCCTGACTACCAGTCGTGATAGGACGCATCCTCCGTCGTCTGGCATCGCGCAGCGTCAGGCAACAGCGCATATGGTTGATCCAACTGAAGTCGACATCCAATCGGGCATTGCAACCTTGCGAGACGGCAGTCTCATACAACAAAAATAGTTCCCTGCCACTCCATGCACGAGCGGCAGGGAGCGCTCATGGCGGATCATTTCTCAAGCTCCACCTTCCTCAACCGTAAAAACGTCCAATGTCTTAGAGGCCGTTTTTACATTTGTTGGCTTCTATTTCTTTAATTAAAAATCATCCTTTACCTGCTGATTCGTGATATTTTGCTTGTCTACATATAGGTGTAGACCTATACTAATTCCTATTATGGCTAAGCTATGTCCTTGGGAGGTGCCATGCCGTCAGAAGCTCAGAAGCGAGCCGATCGTAAGTACAAGCACGACAAGACCCAGCAGTTCTGTCTGCGGTTCTATCCCGCCGAAGAGGAGATTTGGTCATTCCTCTCCGCACAGGAAAACAAGCAGGGATTTCTTAAAGATTTGATTAGCCGCGAGATGGGCGTCGCATCGGGCGGCCCCGCACGCGTTGATACCAACACCAAGGTTGGAAGGACGGAATCGTAATGTCGCAAGTGAGCAAGACTTCGGTCATCCAGCCGGAGACTATACTGGACTTCATCGACGGCGTGACGCAGCGCAGGGACACCCCCGAGGAGCGAGTGCGCCAGGAAATCCTAAAGTCCCTCGTGCGTGAGTACGGTTACAAGAAGGAGCAGATCGGGGTCGAGGAGTCGATCAAGTTCGGCAGCAACCGAAAAGCGGTCGACGTCGCCATCTGGGAGCCGGGAAAAGCGCACACCCAGGAAAACATCCACATCATCGTCGAGTGCAAAGACCCCAAGACCAAGGCCAAAGGCAAAAAAGACGGCGTAGATCAAATGCACTCCTATGCGTCTGCCTGCATGAACTCGACCTATGGCATGTGGACCAACGGCGACGAGTTGCTTACCTTCCGTTACGTGGTGGACGATGCCGGCAAGCGCGGCCCCGAGGCCGTGCCCGATCTGCCACATGCTGGTGGCGAGGTACCCGACGACGCGCCGCGCTTCGACCAGTTGCGCCCCGCCGCCAGTGACTCGCTGCTGTACTCGTTCCGCCGCTGTCACAACTACATCGCCGGAAACCAAGGCATCCAAAAGGCCGAGGCATTCCTTGAACTGCTCAAGATCATCTTCTGCAAAATCCAGGATGAGCGCGACTCCGAGACGCCAACGTTCTACATCACGCCAACCGAGCGCCAGGGCGCCGCGGGTAAGAAGAAGTGCCGCAAGCGCATCGAGGCACTCTTTGGAAACGTCAAGCAGTCGTACGAGACCATCTTCAAGGCCGACGAGCGCATCGCATTAACCGACGATGTGCTCGCCTACATCGTGGCGCAGCTGCAAATGTATTCCCTGCTCGAGAGCGACGTGGACGTTAAGGGCCACGCGTACGAGACAATCGTGGGCTCCAACCTGCGTGGTGACAAGGGCCAGTTCTTCACGCCGCGCAACATGTGCCACATGATGGTGCGGATGGTCGACCCGTCCGAAAACGACGTCATCCTCGACCCCGCCATGGGCACCTGCGGCTTTTTGGTCACGGCCATGAATTACGTGCTTGAGAAGATCAGAGACTCCGTCGAGGTGAGCGGGCGCAGCAAAGCAGCCAAGCAAGAGGCTCTGATCGCGCGCAAGCGCGAGTTCCTGTCCAAGCATATCGTGGGCATCGACTTTGATCCCATCCTAGTGCGTGCCTCCAAGATGAATATGGTTATGAACAACGACGGCACCGGACAGCTGTTCCACACCAACTCGCTCGAGCCGTTCTCGGGCTTTGAACCCAAACTGCAAAAGGCGCTGCGCCTGGACGCCGCCGACATTGCGGCAAATAAGGCGCTGCAGCCGGGGCACGGCGTTACGGCGATTATGACCAACCCACCTTTTGGCTCCAAGATTCCTATCGAAGACCCGGCGATTCTGGAATCCTTCGACCTTGGACACACCTGGTCGTGGTCCGAGGAAGATGCCGAGTGGAGCATGGAACCCAAGCTCTTCTCATCTCAGCCGCCCGAGATCCTCTTCATCGAGCGGTGTATCCGCCTGCTTGAGCCCGGCGTGGGTGTGGCGGCGCTCGTCATTCCCAACGGCATCCTGGGCAACCCGGGTCTGGGCTACGTGCGCCAGTGGATTTTGCGCCATGCGCAGATCCTGGGTTCGGTAGACATGCACCCGGATGCGTTCCAACCCAACGTGGGCGTGCAGACATCCGTCCTTGTGCTGAGACGCTGGGACAGTGAGGAAGAGGCATACTGCAAGGACGGTACCTTCCAGGATTACAAGATATTTATGGCCATCTGTGACCACGTAGGGCACGACAAGCGTGGTCAGACCACCTATGTACGCGACGATGACGGCTACCCCATTGTGCAGGAGCAGACCACCGCGGTGACGGGCAACGTGGGCTCCGAAGAGGAGAGCAGCCACACCTCGAAGGAGCGCGTGGTGGACGACGAGACGATGGCGATCGCCGGCGCCTTCTTTGAATGGAGGCGAGACCAATGACGATCGCGCCTTTGGTGAAGAGCGTCCGACTTTCCACCGTGCTGGGCGGCGACGTGAGGCTCGAGGCGTCAACCTACCTGCGCGACGGGTACGGCTTCGTACGCCTTGCCAACCAGTGCGACAACCACAAGAGGCTCGGTGACCTTACCGACATTTGGCAGCCGAGCAGACTGACGGGGTATACCGTGCCGGAAGGCAAAGGGCTACCCTTCTTTACCGCCGGCCAGGTGTTCGAGGACTTTCCCCGAGTGAGGAAGTGGCTCGCCGCGCCTTTCGTGCCCCAGGCTGATTCTAGATTCGTCAATCAGGATTGGCTGCTGCTTTCGCGCTCGGGCGTGGTGGGCAACGTTACCGCCGTGTACCCGCATCACCTGAACAAGGTCATCACGGACGACCTGTTGCGCATCGAGCCGAAGGACCAAGACGAGTACGGCTGGCTCTACGCGTATATGAAGACGGACTTCTTCAAGCAGATCGCACGAGCGTCTCAGTACGGTCACATGATCAAGCACATCGAGGTGGCCCACGCCAACGAGTTTCCGGTCATCATGCCCGATGCGGCCACGCGCAAAGCCATCGGCGACAAAGCTGCCGAGGCTGTGCGCCTGCGCGGCGAGGCCTGGAAGCTGCGGGACGGGGCGTTTAAGCTGTTGGAGAAGGAGGTCGGTATTGCTTGTGAGGCAGAAAGTCCTGCAGGAACATGCGTGGTGAGTTTATCCAAAGTTATTGACAACAGATCGCGCCTTGATGCTGACAGTTATGCCGGCTCTATAAGCGCCGTAGACTCATTGGTTGACGTAATGGAGTATGCGCCACTTGCTGAACTTGTAGAGGACGTCGAAGAGCTTCCTCGCTTCAAGCGGTTTTATGGCGATTCCAACGTTCCCTTTGTGGGTGTGTCCGAGGTCTTTGACGTTAACACTCAACCGACAAAATTTGTTTACGCCAAGCTCATTAAAAACTGGGAGCGTTACATCCTAAAGCCGGGAACTCTCGTCATGGCATGTTCTGGTCAAAAGTACGGCATCCTAGGACGAGCTCTTTTGCTCACGGAGAATCATGAGGGAATGTTTGGCAGCAACCATCTGCTGAGAATCTATCCCGACGTTACAAAGATTCGAACTGGCTACCTGCTTGCTTTTCTGAACAGTCCCACCGTTGGCAGGCCGTCGGTCGTTCGTTGCGCATACGGAACCTCGGTGCCTCAACTTAGCCCTATCGATATCAAAAAAATTCGCGTTCCCCGTCTTGGCGCGGACGTCGAATCTGCCATCGCCGACCTTATGGACAGGAGCGTGAGCACCTCGGCCAAGGCTGACCAACTTGAGAACGAGGCTACCAAGCTGGCACAGGAGCAGGTCGATATCGCCATCGAGAAGGTTGTCTCCAACACCTAGTGAGGCGACCTTTTAACCGCCGTTAAGCCTATAGCCTCAACACAAACAAAATGCAACGCGTATCGTAGTAAGTTGGTTAACGGCATAGTGTGAGAATTCACACTTGGACATTTGATTAACGCTCGCACCCTGTCGGGTTCGAATCCCAGCACTTTATTGAAAAAAGCACGGCACCGTGATGGTGCCGTGCTTGTGCTCTTAACTGGAGCGGGCAACGGGACTCGAACCCGCGAGTGTCAGCTTGGGAAGCTGATGCCTTACCACTTGGCGATGCCCGCTTGTGTGTTGGCTAGTATAACGCGGTTTTCTTGTTCGATACAAGGGTGGTGATGCTTGTTTTAACTGTGGAGATTCGTTTGAAAATCGCGTCAATTGTGGAGATGAGGACCTTTGACCTCCTGTTCTCCCTATCTTCTACCTGCGCTTTTGCTTGATTGTTGTATTTGAGCTCAATTTGTCAGGAATTGGGCAAGCTTTTGGTCAGGGTCCGGTACTTACCCGCATGAACCTCGGGGGTAGCCTCATCCTACGCGTCGCAGCCTCCCCGTGCGGCGCACGAGGGATAAGGAGCAGCCATGTCCAACGCACCCACGCACTCTGTCCACAGCGCAATCACAACAGGTCCGCTGCTCCTGCTCCTCTTCCTGCTTTTCGGCTGCCTGGCACCGGGAGCCGCATTTGCCGTCGATGGCTACGACCAGCTCGGCTTCCGCACTATTAGCGATGATTGTGGGCCCTTCTTCATCGGCAAGTATGAAGCTCAAGACGCCTCGATTGCCTACTGCATGAACCAGGAGCGCCCCGGCCCCACCAAGCCGGGCGGCCCATGGCTCAACTTTGATCAAGGCTGGGTGTGGCTCGACGACGAGTTCGCGGCAATCGTTTGTCACGGATATCCTACCGCCACGTCGTTTGGCGGTTACCATCTTTCACCAGATCGCGCCCGCGCCGCCACCCAGCTTGCCGTATGGATGCTCAACGGCACTACCCATGTCGACGGCACCTACTCCTACACGACCGCTCAGGGCAAAACCAAGAGTGGACACTTTACCGCCGACAATGAAGTCGTGGCGGCTGCGCGATGGCTCCACGACAGCGCAAAATCAGGAAGCATCAAAGCCGCTCCGCACCGCGCGCGGCGCTATCTAGGAGCCGTATCGGGCGGCAGCAAACGTCAAGACATGCTCTATGTACTGCCGGCGGTCTCTGTTTCCTTCCAAAAGCAGTCTGCAAACGCTGCCATTACCAGCGGAAACAATACTTATCAGTTTGACGGGGCAACATTCGATGTTTTTGAGAGCGCCAGCGGCGCGCGTGTCGGCACCATCCAGATGGACAGCAACGGTCGAGCGCAGGCAGCACTTCTGCCCAATACGGCATACTACCTAGTTGAAACGAAGGCGCCGGCCGGCTATGTCCCCCGTCGTGATCGCATCGCCTTTACCACGGGGAATGACGGTGGACAGGTCGCCATTGAAGAACAGCCCGGCACCATCAACCTGTGTATCGTAAAACTCGATGCCGCGACGGATGCCGGACCCCAGGCTGGAGCTTCACTTGCGGGAGCAGAGTTCACGTGCGTGTCGCAATCCACCCCCGGATGGGCGCAAACCCTCACAACCGATGAAAGCGGTCGAGCTACCCTCACCGATGTCCCCCTAGGAACCTTTACCATCTATGAGTCAAAAGCCCCCGAGGGCTACCTGCCAGCCAACGACAGCTGGTCCTATACCGTTGGAGCCGACCAGCTCGGTGATTCAGGCGTGGTCGAGATCGAATCTCGCGTTTCCGATATCCCCATTGCGTTTGACCTTGAGATTTCCAAATTCAAGGACTACGGCAATAGCGATCAATCCGGCCTGGAGCAGCCGGCAGGAGGTGTTGTCTTTGAGGTTGTCAGCAACAGCTCTCAGCAGGTTGTTGGCACACTGACCACAAACATCTATGGCTTTGCCTCCACCAAAGATCAGTCAGAAGCATGGTTCGGCGCAGGCAAGCGACCCGCCGGTGTCCACGGAGCCATCCCATACGACCGCGCCGGCTACACCGTTCGCGAGGTTCCGGAAACCGTCCCCGAGGGTTTTAAACGTGCAGGGGAATGGACCGTCGGGGCCAATCAGATTTCCGACGGCGCCGAGCTTCAATATATCGTGGACAACCACGCTCTGTCGACGCATCTCCAGATTGTAAAACGCGATGCCCAAACAGGCGCTTCTGTTCCGCTAGCCGGATTCACCTTCCAACTCCTCGACAGCAATCACAAACCTGTCTCACAAACATGCTGGTATCCAGCACATAATGTAATGGACACCTTTACGACTGACGCGACCGGCACCGTCACACTGCCCGAATCGCTCGTGCCGGGCACCTATTATGTACGCGAAACCTCGGCCAAAGAGCCCTATCTTGTCGGTGAAGAGATCGAGGTAAACATACCCGCCGACATGAACCTAACGCCCATTGCAATCGCCTCGTATTATGATCACACCGCGACCGGAAACATCAGGATCGTTAAAACCGATGCCGTAGACGGCAGCAGCCTCGCGGGCGCCATCTTTGAGATCCGTGCCTCGGGTGATATCGTGCGCTCCGACGGTAGCATTGCCGCGCTCGACGGTGAGACTGTCGCTAGCGTCACAACGGATGAAACTGGAGAAGCACGCGCGGACGACCTCCCGCTGGGATCTGGCACCGCACGCTACGAGGTTGTCGAGACTCAAGCGCCGGCAGGCTTCTTACTCGATCGGACATCCCATATTGTCGACCTGACTTATGCCGACCAGAAAACACCCGTTGTGGAGGCACGGCTTAACGTATCCAACGATTACACCACGGTTGACATCTCCAAGGTCGATGCAAGCGGAGAGCAGGAAGTGAAAGGCGCACAGCTCACCTTATATGGTCCCGATAAAACCGAAATAGACTCCTGGACCTCATCCGACAAGCCGCACCGCGTCGAACATCTTGCACCCGGCACCTACTCGTTGCGCGAAATGATGTCGCCGCGGACCTATGACCTTGCCGAGGAGATAACGTTTGAAATAAAGGATACGGGAGAAGTCCAATCCGTCGCGATGAAGGATGCGCCCATCGAGATCAAAGGACAGGTCGACAAGCGTCAGGAACTTGTCCAACCTATCGGGAAGGGTCTGCTGGCCAACGGCGATGGTAAAAATCGCGCCGCGACGCAAACCAATACGGACGGACTTTTCTCCTATACCATCGACGCTCGAAATGATTCAGCTACCTGGGTTGATGAGTTCACAATTACCGATGATCTTGAGTGTGCCGAGGACGATACGGCGAGATTCGTCTCAATCGAAACCCCCGTCGCCATCGGCGACCTCAGCGGTCTGTGCAACGTGTGGTATCGCACGGCGCCGTTGGACTCGACAGACGTCGATGAGCCGGCAAACGCGACACTTGACGATGGGCACGAAAATCCTTGGCTTGAGTCCGACGAAGTAATAGAAAGCTTGGGTGAGGATTGCCGCCTCGTCGATTACGACGGCTGGCACCTCTGGAAGGCGGATGTCCCGACCACGGAATCCACCACACTCGAGGTGAAAGAACTTGACCTTGCATCCAATACCGTCGTAACGGGCATTCGCATTGAATACGGTGCAGTAGCCGCCGACTTTACGACTCGAAGCGATGTGGATTCTTGGACCCGTGATGATCTCAAAGATGAGCACGACGACCTTGACGATGCCAAAGCAATCCTTGGCACAGACGCTCGGGGCGCAGCCGTGCACATGCAGGCAACGTCGGCTTATACGCCCCAAACCGCACTCACCAACAGCGCGCGCGTCGATCTTTGCCGCAACGGCGGCGGCGATAAACTTGAGTCACATGACGAGGACCGTATCATTCAACGCTGTACCCTACCGCAGGACCTACCGGCAACAGGATCAGTTCCCATCGCCGCCTGCATCACCGCGCTTCTGACCTCGGGTGCCGCAGCCTTATGGTTCGCTCGCCTTAGGTCGATCCCAAAGAAGCGCTAGCGCGATAAAAAAGCGGGCGAGCCAGTCCCCCGGCTCGCCCGCTTTCAATCATTTAAATCGCCGTATCTACTCTGCAGACGAAGATCCACCATCAACGATTGCCTGCTCGGACTCAGGAATCCCATCGGCACCCGTGCTCTGTTCTTGCTCCACCTCTTCGCTGATTGCGGAGGCGGGGGTCGAGCCCTTCGCACCCACGATGTAGGCAGCCCCAAATCCTAACGCAATGGCGATCAAGGTCAAAATCATGTAGACAGGCCAATGGCGCTTAATATACGAAAACACGTTGACTCCTTAGAGCTCCGTCTACGAACGGCGGATAACCTCGGTCACGACCTCGGATACCGTGGCAATGTTCGTCGGGTTGACATTGTGGGGCAGGTCGTCCTCGGTACGAGCGCAAGCCAGGCGCGTGCCGTCCACGCCGGCGATAGTGAGGGCTCGGCGGCTCGCCTCGAGCGCGGCATAGGCATCGGTCTTGGCATAGGGCATCTCGAGCGCGCCACAATCGACATGGAACGACTTGCACACCTTGCTGACCAGGTTCATGATGCGGCGATCGCCCTTGAGCAGCTGCTGTTCGCCCTCAACCGTCACCACCGAAAGCCTACCGGCGCCGACGGATTCAAGATTGATGAAGAATACGCCGCGGAGCTTATCGCGATGCGAAGCCAAGAAGGCCTTCATACCGGCGCCATCACAATCCGAGGCGCCCGTTGCCACAAACCAGATATCGTGACCGAGCAGCTCATCGTCACCCATAGAGGCGACAGCCGAGAGCATATCTTCGGAAGAAGCGCCGTCGGAAGACGTAGCGCCGCCCTTCCAGCCATCGTTATCGTCCTCGAAATTATCCCACGAGCCGATGCCGCGACCGGACTTCTTGGCATCGTAATCGTCTTCGACGCCCAGCCAGTCACTCATGCTGTCCTGTTCGTTTTTCTTTTTACGACCGAACAGGCCGCCCAGGCCGCGCTTGCGAGACTTGGGTGCCGCCGGGGCGGGAGCCGAAATGGTCTCGATCGGCTGAGCGCCCGACGCAACGGGCATAGGAGGCGCAACGGGTGCCGATGTGGGTTCGGGACCCTGAGCGGTAGCGAAGGGGTCGTTGACCTGTGCGGAGGGATCGGGAAGGTCGAACAGCGACGTGCGAGACGCAACGTTTGTCTGCTTCATCGACGGCAGCGACGGATCGGGGACCGAAGCCAGCGGAGACGAGGAAGGTGCGAGCGACGGAGCCGACGCCGGATCGGGAACATTCACCTGCGGGCGTGGTGATGCCTGGGAGGAAATCTGGGCCATAAGGGAATCGACCGTTTCGTCCTGGGTGGAAGCAACATCGGCAACCGTGGCACCGGAAGCACCAGGGGTCGGCATGGTGAAAATCTGCGTGGAGTAAGGCCTCGACTCATCTGTCTCGGGAGCCTCGGAAACCGCAGGCACTTCCTCCTGCTCGGCCTCGGTCGAATCATCTTGCTCGGCTGTCGCGTATCGCTCTTCGTCAGAGTTGGCCTCGACGGGCTCGCCCTCGGCGGCATCTTGGATTTCGGCAGCATCAATAGGCTCGTCATCGTCCACAGCGTCGCCCTGCTCATCGGAAACAGGAAGGGGCTCGGCAATCGCGGTGCCTTGCTTTTCAAACGTTATCGTGGAATCGAACTGCGCGGCATCAAACGACATGGTGCTATCGACGTGCTGCTGAGCCTCGAAAGACGTCGTCGCCTTAACAACATCCGCGGACGCCGGTTGCTGGGACTCAAAGGACGTCGTAGCTTCGGCAGCGTCGACGGGCACGGACTGCATAGCCTCGTTCTGCTCGAACTCTTGCGCCGCGCGCTCACGTGCCGCCTCGGCTGCCTGCTGCTGAGCGATAGCCTCCTGCTCGGCAGCCTCGCGTGCGGCAGCGCGCTTCTCCTCGAAATCGTCGATAAATTTCTTGCCCTTTGCAAGCGCACCCTTAAAGAAGTTGGAAGCGCTGGCGCCAATCGAAGAGAACGCGGATGCAATATCGGCATGGGGCGTTGCCGCGGGAATCTCGGCCGAGAAATCAGTATCGCTCTCGTAAGACACGCGCCTCGGCTGTTCAACGTAATCGTCGTCAGACTCGTCCGCAACGTCTTGCGCCGGCGCGGCGGGAGCCAAAATGTCCAGTCCTGCCGCGGGATCGATCGCAGACACCGCCTCGGGCTCGGCAGCGGTAACCGCGGCAGACTCATCATCCACGGTGACAGCGGGCGCAGGTTCAGTCACGACGGGAGCAGGCTCGGGCTCAAACGTCGGCTCCTCGCCCTCCTCGTAATCGAGCGTGCAGGACTCGGGAAGCATTCCGAGCGCACGGATGGCATCCGAACCAAAGCGGATGTTGCCGGCGGCATTGCGATAGAGCTTGGACTCGGGTTCGGCCGCGACAGGCTCCTCCACCGGCTCGGCAGCGGAAACCTCGTCATTGAGCTCTTCAGCCTGGACAGCCTGATTCTGATCCTCGGGCACGATGGCGCCGATCAGCGTCTCGTCGGCAGACGCGCCCTCAAAGCCCTCAATCTGCTCGTCGAAAGCCTCGCCCTGTTCGGGCTCGGTCTGAGCGTCGGGAGCAATCGGCTGACCGAACTCGTCCTCGGCGTAGGTAGGCTCTTCGTACTCGATGGTGTTGCCGTAGTCGTTTTGCTGCTGGGCCGCGGCATACTCCGCCGCTGCGCGCGCCATTTCTTCGGCACGACGCTTTTGCTCCCCAAAATAGGTATCGAACGGAACATCGTCGGGAAACTCGTTTTCGCCCTGGAAGGGAGCAACGTTGTCCATAACGCCGAGCATAGCGGCGACAGAAGACTTGTTGCACACCGCGCCGGACGTATAGGGAAGAATGTGGCGGTTAGAGATGATGTTTGCCGCGTTGACAAGTGCAACGAGGGAAGCGAGGATCGCGACAATCCACAGCAGAACCTTGAGCGCGCCGGGGAGCGGCAGGATACGCAGGATGGCAACGGCAGCGGGGGCAACCGTGGCAACGGGCAACAGCTTGGCGATGAGCGCACGATACGAAGCATAAGGCTCGCGGGCGAGCAGCTCAGCACGGGGAGAGTCGTAGTGTGTGACAACGACCACCGGGCGGTTGCGCGGAGATGCGAGCGGGCCCGAGGCCTTGTGGTAGGCGATGACATTTTGGCTCACGCCCGTCTTGCCCAGGCGCGAAATCACGGGGTGGCCCGTGCGCTCGAGCACGTAGAGCACGGCACCGACAATGGCCAGCAAGGTGCCGACCAAGCCGATACCGCCGCCGATGCCCATCAGCAGGGCGCCGGCAAACGCAAGGATACCGGTAACGGCAAATGCCAATCTACTGGGCGCCGGGGCATTGAACTCCTGAACCTCGGGATCAAAGCCGTGGTTGCGGAAGATCTGAGCGATATCCTCGGCAGCCAAACGCTCTTCTTCGCTGCATGCCGGCGTAATGCCGGTGTTCTGCAGCAGGTGGTTAATATAGTTCTGGGTGTTCGCCATGTGCGCTCCACATCCATAATCCGACAAATAGGCCCAATGCTTGCACATTAGAACCGTATATAGTCGAAAGTATACCCCGAGCGAGCGCAAACGACCGAATTCGGGCCATCTTAACGCCCCGAGCGGACAAGGATATAGCCTAATCTCCATATCGGACTAAAATCATGGCAGCAAACCACCTTCTCATGCGAGGACTCTATGACGGCAAGCGACACGACCGCGACAATTAAAAAGGGAAATTCGGAGCCAAGTTTCGATAAAACGGCTCAGCGTATCCTCAATCTTTTCTTTGTGCTCAACAGCTCCCCCGAACCGCTGACGACCGAGCAGATCGTCTTGGATTCTGACCTGGGATATGGCTCGGGCAACATTGACTCGGATAAGCGCAAGTTTCGGCGCGATCGTGACAAACTGCTCGAGCGTGGCATCTTAATCAAGGAGGTTCGCCCCGCCGGTGCGCAGGAGACCGAGGAAAGCTCGTGGACAATCGACCGCGAGCACACGTTTGCTGCAGGCGGCCTCATCACCGCAGACGACGCCGATATCCTGCTCAACGCCATCGACCAGACGTTAGCAGCCGGCTCATCCACCTTTGCCGCGCCGCTTGCCGATATTCGCTCCAAGATTGCCTACCTCACCGGCATGTCGGCGGTGGACGATGCACCGATCCGCCGCTCTCCCACCGTCGATGCGGTATGGAGCGCCTTTGCCGAGCGATGCGCGCTGCGATTTTTATATCAGAACGGACGCGGCGAGCAGAAAGAACGTACCGTCTGTGTCTACGGCATGTTCGAGCGCGAGGGCGTGGCGTACTTCTGCGGCCTCGACAATGTCACCGACGACATCAGGACATTCCGCTGCGACCGTATCGTTCGCGCTTGGCGTCCTTCGAAAGCCTACGCCATCCCTGCGGACTTCAATCTCAACGACTATCTGTTCTTTGAATTCGATTTTGCCGACCGACCGCCCGTTGCAGCTACGTTCTCGTTCGCCCCTCAGACGCAGATCGATATGATCAACGGTCTCACGCGCGGGCGAGGCGAGCTCGCACACACCGATTCGGGATGGATCTGGACCGTTGACGTGCGCGGCCTTGAAGCCGCCGCTTCATTTTGCATGACCCACGCCATGGACGGCATGAGGCCCGTGGCCCCCAAATCGCTCAAACAGGCGTGGAACCACCTCATTGAAAGGACGGTGCACGAGCATGCCCGTGCGTAAACTCACCAGCGAGCAGAGGCTCTCGCGCGCCATCGACATCATGGAGGCCCTCTACGCCGCCGGCGAGAGCGGCATGACTCGAACCGAGATTTGCAGTCGCTTTGACATCACGGGGGTATCGCTCGACGAGATTCTCGAGATCGTCTCGACGCTCGCGGACCGAGAATCGGGTGCGCGCATCATCTGCGAATGCCACGGCGAGCGTGTGGTCCTCACCGGTGACGCCGGGCGTGTGCTACCGCTGCGCCTGAGTGCCGCCGAGGGCGCTGTGCTCAACCATGAACTTGAATCGTTGGGGATCGAGCCCCAGGCGGCAGTTCGGATTCGACATGCTCTTCTACCCGAAGAGCTCGGCTATAACCAGCGCGTCTTTGACACCGTCAACCACGGGTCGCACTGGCAGCAGCTGAGCTGCGCCATTCAGGACGGCGTTCGCTGCCGCATCTCGTATCGCTCGATGGACGATGCACGGCCACGCGAGCGTCTGGTCGACCCCTTGCGCATTACGGCAAACGGCGACCAAACATATCTGATTGCCTGGGACATCGCGGTCGATGAGCAGCGCACCTATCGCATGGATAAAATCGAGGGACTCACCCTGACGGAAGACTCCGTCGTGCCTCACGCACCGGACGTTGCATCCCTCCACGATTCCCTTGCCCGGACGCAGCGTAGCGCAAAGCTCTTGATGCCATTCGATATGGCGGAGCATCTGGACTGGGCCGGCATCACCCTCATCGAGCGCAGCGGGGCAGACATGGCAACGGTAACCGTGCATTACGGCTCCGAGCGTTGGCTACTGAGCCAGATAATCGCAGCGGGCGGAGCCATCCGCATCTTGGATGACCCCACCCTGTCAAAGCGTCTGTGCGATATGGCAAAAACTCTCGTCTGTCCGCTTTAGCGCCGCCGCTCGTGGCGTGCGCGCCACAGTTGCAGATAGTGACCGATCTGTGCCGATTCGATGCGCTGGTAGGAGCTCGTGGGCAGCGACGTTAAGAACTTCTTTCCGTAGCCCTTCGTCACCAGGCGCGGGTCGGCCAGAATCAGCACGCCGCAATCAGTCGACGAGCGGATAAGGCGGCCGGCCGCCTGCTTGACCTCGAGCACTGCCTCGGGCAGCGAATAGCGCGCCCAAGCGCGGTCTTCGCGCAGGTTGCGCTCGCACGAGAGCGGGTCCGTGGGGCTCGAGAACGGCAGCTTGGGAATGATGACGCAGCGCAGCGTCTCGCCGCTGGCGTCAAACCCCTCCCAGAAGGCCTTAAGCGCAAAAAGCGACGAGGTCGGCTCGTTGATAAACCGGTCGCGTAGGCGACGAGGAGATGAGTTGCGCTGCTGGCAGTTGAGCTCCAGACCCGCACGGGCCATCTTGGGCTCGACGCGAGCGTACAGCTCCTCCATATCACGCCTGTTGGTGAACAGCGTGAGCACCGAGCCGCCCATGGCAAGATGAGCGTCGACCAGCACACGCTCGAGCGCCGAAAGATAGCCTTCGCGGTCGCGCGGGTCGGGAATATCCCCAGCCACAACCACGGCCATATTCGAATCGAAGTCGTAGCTCGAGTCCAAGTGCAGCGATGACGACGTTGAAGCACCGATGCGATCCAGCCCGACAGCATGGTTGAAGTGCTCAAAGCTTTTGGACACCGTCATGGTCGCCGAGGCAAAGATAGCCGTGTGAACCTCGGGCAGCCACTCGGTTGCCAAGGCCTCGCCAATGTCGATGCGCTCCGCGGTCATTGACTCTCCGCCGGCACGCAGCCTGCGATTGACCTGCAGCGAATACACGTAGTGTTCATCGGTGCCATCAATGATGAGTTTGAGGTTCTCGGCCAGCTCGTGCAGGCGGCGCGAGATATCACCCAGGTCGACAACAACCTCGGGCTTGTCGGCGGCGACGGCTTGCACCAGCGCGTCGACGCTCTTGTCAGCTTGTTCCAATGCGTCGATGCCAGTGTAGGCCGACTGTAAGAAATCATGCCAGTCGTCAGATTCGCGCAGCTCGGGGCCAATCCACAGATTGGCATTGTCATAACTCCCACGGGCACGGCGGCCGAGCTCGCGTACTCCATCGAACACGTCGGCGATCGCCATGCTCGCGCGCGCAACCGTCGACGTCGCCTTGGCAGTAAGGCCCAGATAGAGCGTAGAGCCCTCGGAGGTTGCCAAATCACGGGAAACCTGGCTTAGCGCGCCGGTGCTCGAGCCACCCAGGCGCTCAAACAGAACGCGTGATTCGTCCGCCGACACCACGCGCGCCCACTGGCGGCGTGCCTCGCGCTCGATGGAATGGGCCTCGTCGATTACCCAATGACGAATCGGAGGTAAAATCCTGCCCTCGGCCGCGACATTGCGGAACAGCAGGGAATGGTTAGTGACCACCACATCGGCATGCGCCGCACGACGGCGAGCGCCGTGGACCAAACATTTATCAGGGAAAAACGGGCAGAGGCGGCGAGCACACTCGCGCGAGGCCGTCGTAAAGTCGGGGCGGTTGACGCTGCGCCACCGAATGCCGAGCGAGTCGAGGTCGCCATCGGCCGATTGGCAGACGTACGCCATAATGACCGCGACCGCCGTGAGCGTATCCGCCGGATCGCGCTTGGTGGTAATCTCGACCTGGCCGCGACTCATGCGCTCAAGCTTGCGCAGGCACGGATAGTGGTCATACCCCTTGAGAGCGCAAAACGACAGACCACCGTCCAGTTGCTCGGCAAGTTTTGGCAGCTCATGGTACATGAGCTGGTCGGCAAGATTGTTCGATTTGGTCGCAATACCAACCGTGATGTTGTTACGGCGCGCTGCCTCGGCAAAAGGCACCAGATAGGCCATCGATTTGCCGACGCCTGTGCCTGCCTCAATTACTCGATGAGTGCCCGTGACCAGCGCATCGCGGACCTCGAGCGCCATCGCGATCTGCTCATCGCGCGGCTCGTAGGTGGGATACATGCGATTGACCAGGCCACCTGGCGCATAGTCTGCCTCAATCTCCTCACGACTCGGCATCTTGAGAACCGGCAGTTCGTCGGCGTCCACCCGATCGTCGGCGCGATCGGCCTTGAGAACGTCGGCGCGGGCGGCGCTGAGAGAGAAGATAGAACCAGGGTTCTGTCCCGCCAAGAACGAGAAGACGGGACGATAGGACCAAGGCACATCCGAGTGCATGTCGGCTAGGCGCGCCATGAGGCCCTGGGGCAAGTCGGTGAGCGCCACGAGCAACACGCGCCATACGCCACACAGGGCGTCGACGTCGGCATTGGCACGGTGTGATACCGAGTCACAGTCAAACAGATCGGCCATAAAAGACAGCTTGTGCGAGGCCAGGCGTGGAAGCGCGATGCGCGACAGCGCCAGCGAATCGATCCAAATATCGCTCACGTTGACGCCGCCTTTGACCGACTCGATAAACGAGCGGTCGAACGTGGCGTTATGTGCGATCACCGGGCAACCACCGACAAAATCGGCGAGAGCGGCGACGGCCTCAACGGCCGACGGGGCATCCGCCACATCGGCATTTGTAATGCTCGTGAGCTCGGTAATCTCGGCGGGAATCAGCTGCTTGGGATGCACGAAGGTATCGAAGCGGTCGATGATCTCGCGGCCCGAAAGACGGGCCGCGGAAATCTCAATTAACTCGTTGTCCTGTACCGAAAGACCCGTGGTCTCGGTATCGAGGACGATAACGTCCTCTTCGATGAGGCCAAACGATTGTGTCTTTGCACGTTCGGCGAGCGTGGCATAAGAATCGATGACAAACTGTGGCGTTCCAGGAGATACAGCGTCCTCGATTAGCATGCAACGCCCGCTCGACGGAGACCCATACGGATTAGGCTGTCGCACACCTGCGGGAACGTCATGTCGTCGGTGTGGCGGATCTCATCCGGATACAGCGACGTATCGGTCATGCCGGGAATGGTATTGGTCTCGAGGATAACGGGGCCGTCCTCGCTCACAATAAAGTCGCTGCGCGAGATACCCAGGCAACCGAGGGCCTTGTGAGCGGCGCAGGCAAGCTCCTGAGCGCGAGCGTAATTCTCGGGTGAAATCTGCGCCGGAATGCGATGGATATCCGTAGGGTCGACATACTTCACGTCCAGATCGTAGAACTCGCAGTCCTCGGGCTTACGAATCTCGACAATCGGCAGGGCGCGCACGTCATCTTCGCCGTATACGCCGACGGTGATCTCGGTACCCTCGATGCACTTCTCGACCAGCACTTTGTCGCCGTACTCAAACGCCTTGGCGATTGCCGCGGGCAGCTCGGAGGGCTCATGGACCAGGGAAATGCCATAGCTGGAACCGTTGACGGCCGGCTTCACAAAGCAGCGCTCGCCACAAACCTCGACGATATGATCGATATCGACTTCATCGCCCACCTCGAGCGCGAGGCCGGGGGCAATGGGAACGCCCGCCTTGGCGTACAGGAGCTTCGAGACCTCTTTGTCGGCACCGCAGGCGCTTGCGAGCACGCCCGAGGCCGTGTAGGGGATACCCAAGGTCTCCATGGCACCCTGCATGGCACCATCCTCACCGCCGGCGCCGTGCATGGCGATAAACGCCACGTCGAAACCACCGGTCGCCATGGTTACCATAAAATCATCGGCAGCCGTGTCGAGCAGCTCCACCGAAGTGTAGCCGGCCTCCTTCAAGGCCGCCACGACGTTCTTTCCCGAATTGAGCGAAATCTCGCGCTCAGCGGAATGACCGCCCGCCAAGACCGCTACGTGCATGTTCTCTAGGCTTTTACCCGGCATGGGCAGACTCCTCCTCTATAATTTCTGCAGCTGATACCATATTGTAGCGATACCCTCTACGTTTCCCCAAAATCGAAAGGCTTCCATGAATCCCAGGACTAAATCTCAGGACATTCGCGACTTGAGCCAAAACGATATTCGCGAGCTTGTGGCCGAACTTGGCCAGCCCGCTTTCCGCGCAAAGCAGCTCATCGAATGGGTCTTTGAGAAGAACGTTTGTTCGTTTGACGATATGACCAACCTTCCCAAGGCTTTCCGCGAGCAGCTTAAAGAGGCTTTTGCCTTTGACACGCCGACTGAACTCACCAAGCAGGTTTCTAAAGATGGTTCTCGCAAGTATCTGCTCGAGTACCACGACGGCATTTCCGTCGAGACCGTCGGTATGCCCCGTCGTAACAAGCTTTCCGTCTGCGTTTCCACCCAGGCAGGCTGTGGCATGGGCTGCGCCTTTTGCGCTACCGGTCTCAACGGCCTCAAGCGCTCTCTGACCGCTCAAGAGATCGTCGACCAGGTACTTCATGTATCCAACGATTTTGGCGAGCGTGCCACGAGCGTTGTCTTCATGGGCCAGGGCGAGCCGTTTGCCAACTACGACGAGGTTCTCAAGGCACTGCGTATCCTCAACGACCCCGATGGCATCGGTATCGGCGCCCGTCACCTCACCGTCTCTACCAGCGGCGTTATTCCCGGTATTCGCAAATTTGCCGACATCCCCGAGCAGTTCACGCTTGCCGTTTCCCTGCACTCCGCCATCCAGTCGACGCGCAACAAGCTAATGCCCGCTGTTGAGAAGTACACGCTGCTCCGCCTTCACGAGGCGCTTCAGCTCTACACCGAAAAGACTGGCCGCCGCCCGACCTATGAATATGCCATGATCGAAGGCGTCAACGATACGAATCCCGAGATGCAGGCACTCTGCGACTTCTGCGAGGGAACGCTGTGCCACGTTAACCTGATTCAGCTTAACGACATCGAGGGCAGCCCGCTCAAGCCGTCGCCGATTCATAAGGTCGAGGATCTTCAGCGCCGCCTTGAGTCTCGTGGCATCGAGACCACGATCCGTAATTCTCGCGGCAATGATATTGATGCCGCCTGCGGTCAGCTGAAGCAACGTTTCAAGGTCCAGAAGAACGCATAGGGGAGTCTGTACCCCATAACGTTTCATGTGAAACATCCGACAGCCCTGGTTGCAAATAATGCAACCAGGGCTGTTTCATTTATATTTATACTATTGAATTTGATTTACATAAGGTTAGTTTTATGGCCAAAATAAGGGGTCCTTGTCTCCCAAATCAGACAAGGACCCCTTTAAAACAGGCAAATAATTGTTAGGTACCTAGTAACCAACATTTTCCCACTGATGGTTAACCCAGTCTTGGTTAATCTTGGGATTCTTAGTCACCTGAGCAGTGCGCATAGCGACATCTTCGGTCATCACATCCATTTTCTTCTTAGATGTATCGACGATATCCTGAGCTCCGCGCAGCAGTCGACCGCGCAGTTCATCATCTGTTGCAATCTTATAACCAGCAAAAGCACCAGCGGCGACGGTAGTTGCCAACGCAATGACCGCGAGAACCTTACTCTTCATCCTGATCCTCCTGCCCAAATTGAATCATCTCGCCAAGGATACGGGAGAGCTCTTCTTCGTCTTTGAACTCGATTTCAATTTTGTTCTTGCCACGCGAGCTCTTCACACGAACATTCGTGTTGAAAACTTGACGAAGGACTCGAGCGGCCTTTTTGAATGACTGAGGTGTTGCTGGCCTCGGAGTCCTTGGCGTCTCTCCGGCAGAAAACAACGGAGCAAGATTTTCTGTCGCTCTAACGGAAAGACCTTCTGCAACAACCTTCTCAGCAAGTCGAATCCTGGCATCTTCATATGGAACTGCAAGAATCGCTCTCGCATGTCCCGCAGTAAGCTTGCCCTCGAAAATCATCTGTTGTACGACTTCGGGAAGATCTAGCAAACGAAGTGAATTTGTAATTGCAGAACGAGACTTACTGACAGCCTTTGATAACGCCTCTTGTGTCATACCGCTGGCATCAATGAGCTGACGATAACCCTTCGCCTCTTCGACAGGATTCAAATCAGAACGCTGAAGATTCTCGATAAGAGCAAGAGCGAGCATCTCCTCATCATTAACTTCCTTAATGATGACAGGCAGTTCCTCAAGACCAGCAAGCTTTGACGCCTGGTAACGGCGCTCACCAGCAATGATCTCATAGCCGTTTCCATGCTTGCGAACCAACAGCGGCTGCAAAACGCCATGTTCTTGAATCGACTCGCTCAACTCTCGAAGTTCAGTTTCGTTAAAATGAATTCGCGGCTGATTAGGGTTGGGAACGATATCCTCAATAGGCAGTTTAGTTTCAGATGCGGCATTTGAAGCCGATGCAGCCGAACTACCGGTCTCATACTCTGCCTCTGAGACCAAAGCATTGAGTCCACGTCCCAATCCTCCACGTTTCTTTGCACTAGGCACGCTTTATCACCTCTTTTGCAAGGTTCATATACGCTTTTGCACCCTTATTTTGTGGTGCATAGGTAATTACCGGTTCTCCAAAAGACGGAGCTTCGGAGATTTTAACCGTACGAGGAATCAGCGTCTTAAATGCCTTATCACCAAAGTACGATTGAACCTCCTCAACAACCTGATTCGACAGAGAAGTACGCGAGTCAAACATCGTCATAAGCACGCCGTAAGTGTCTAAGCCCTTGTTCAGGCGCGATTTGACCATCTTCATTGACTCAAGCAGCTTTGTAACGCCCTCGAGTGCGTAATACTCGCACTGAATCGGAATCAAAACGCTGTCTGCAGCGGTCAAAGCGTTGATGGTGAGCAAGCCGAGCGAAGGAGGACAGTCAATGAAAATAAAATCGAACTCGTCTTGAATGGGCTCAAGCAAATCTTTGAGGCGGGTTTCACGAGCAATTGCGCTTACGAGCTCAATTTCGGCGCCTGCAAGTTGAATTGTCGCCGGAATAACGAATACCTTTTTGCAATTTGTATCAAGAACAAGCGATTCTGCCGGCACGTCATTCAGTAATGCATCATAGATGCATTGATTAAGGTCTTCTTTTTCAATTCCAAATCCACTGGTGCTGTTTCCTTGCGGATCAAAATCGACAATCAGTGTCTTGCGTCCCTGTTCACCCAGTGCTGCTGCAAGGTTTACAGCCGTCGTTGACTTACCGACGCCGCCTTTTTGATTGATGATTGCAATAATACGCGTGTCTTTTGCGCTCTTCGAACGCTTAATGTCGCGAAATCCCACGGTCCCTCCTGGTGTGTATTAAAGCTGTCAAACGGAGGATGTTTCACGTGAAACATTCCGATTCGAAATCAACCGCCATGTTTCACGTGAAACACCGCAAGTTGTTAGTATCCATTATGTTTCACGTGAAACATCTAGGCAAGCGGATTCTTCTTTGCCATGCCATTTGCACGAGGCAATGAAACGGAAGCTGGATGACTCTTCTTAAGAACAACGAACTCCCTGTGGCCCAAGCCCTCAGGCAAATCGATTGCATCATTCAGAAGCAGGGTGAAGCCGCAGATCTTAGCTGCTGACATGCCAGAAGCAAGCTCCTCATCTGATGGATTGCCCTTCGTGATAACAAATAGCCCTCCATCTTTAAGGTACGGAGCCGCATACTCAACAAGAATCGGTAGAGGGGCGAGTGCACGAGCGGTTACGACAGAGAACTGTTTCTTATGGCTTCGAGCATATTCTTCAAGGCGATCATGGACTGCATGACCATTTTTCAATCCCAGAGCATGAGCAAAAGTATTGACAGCATCGACCTTCTTGCCAACAGAGTCAATATAAGTAGCTTTTCGATGCGTGGTTATCGTTAATGGAATACCAGGGAAGCCCGCACCTGTTCCCATGTCGAGTAAAGCACCCTCAGGAGCCTTATTGATATAAGGGAGCAAAACAAGTGAGTCGAGGATATGAAGTACCGCAGCATCTTCTATGTTAAGAATACGAGTGAGATTGGTTGTCTTATTAGTTTCAAGAACCAAATCCAAATGCTGAATACATTTCCTTAGATCAACATCAGTTATATTCAAGGAATACTCTTTACAATAGGAGGTAAGACGACTTAACATCCCGTCAGCCTGCTGATCAGTGAGTACAAACAACAGAAGCTCCTTTCTGACAAAAATCAGTGTATCAAGAACTTTTGACAAAAAAAGGGGACGTGGAAACCACGTCCCCTAAGCATAAGCTCGAGTAGATTATCGAGCAACAATCACCACATGGCGATCGGGGTCAGAACCTTCAGAATGGGTATCGACGGCATCATTGCCACGAAGTGCAATATGAACCAGTCGGCGCTCATAAGCATTCATGGGCGGAAGCGAAACACTTTTATGAGTACGGATGGCACGCTCGGCGGCAGACTGAGCCATAGAGGCAACCTTGTCCTGACGGCGGCTCTTGTAGCCCTCAACGTCAACCACAACCGGATACCTAAAACCAAGCTTGCGGCTCACCAGCAAAGAGAACATAACCTGAAGGGCATCAAGAGTACGACCATGACGGCCAATAAGAACAGCAAGATCAGGAGCCGTTACATCCAAAATCAGCTCGCCCTCGTCGCCCTCGTACTCATCAATAGGAGAGTTGGCGGCATCGAAGTGCGAAAGGATGGAACGCAGAATGGAAATCGCAACATCGGCAATGGTGTCGAGCTCCTCATCGGTCAGCTCTTCACCGGCCTTGTAGCGCTGTGCAATCTCGGGATAATCGCCCGCAATCTGCGGGGCAACCTCCTCAAGCATATCCTCGATGATCTCTTCAGACATAACGTACTCCAAAAGTTAGGTACCTAAATAAGATTGATATCCCGACTACTTCTTCTTGTGCGGACGCGGTTTCTTCTCGCGACGGGTAACCTCGACCTGCAACGGAGCGTTCTTGAGGCGCTCCTCCTCATCGGCCTTAGCCTTGTCGATAACCTTCTGCGTCACGAAGATCTGCTGGATAACCTGCCAGGCAGAAGACACATCGTAGTACAGCAGAACGCCGACGGGCAGGCTCCAGCCCATCCAAAGCATCATGACGGTCATGACAACAGCCATCATGCGCATGCTCTGCGCCTGCTGGCCAGTCTGATTGCGCGACATATAGAGCTGCGGAATCAGGGTCAGGACGGCAAAGAGGATCAGGCAGATCAACGCAGGCAGCGCAACCATAAAGCCATCGGCAAAAGAGGCGCTCGGCGTGGTGGTCAGGTCGGGCAGGATGTTGAAGAACGAGAAGGTGCCCTCGTTAAAGTACTGCGGCAGGTTGCGCAGAAGCGTGAACAGGGCAATCAGGATGGGCATCTGAATCAGAAGCGGCAGGCAGCCGGAGAGCGGATTGAACTTGTTCTCGCTGTAGAACTTCTGCATCTCCTCGGCCTGACGCTGGGGATCGTCGGCGTAACGCTCCTGGATCTCGAGCATCTTGGGCTGCAGCACCTGCATGCGAGCCGTCGACTTGGTCGACTTGAGCATAAGCGGCGTCAGCAGCAGACGGATGATGACCACCAGGATGATGATGGACAGGCCCCAGTCGACCGCAAAGGTCTGGATGAGCTTTAGCAGCTCGAAAAGGATGTTAACAATCCAATCCCACATGTAAGTTTTCCTCCGATAGCGAGTGCCCGCTAGGGCACAGGGTCATAACCGCCGACGTGCAGGGGATTGCAGCGAGCGATGCGCCTCACGGCAAGCCAGCAGCCTCTCAAAACACCGTACCGCTCAATCGCCTGAATGGCGTATTGCGAGCACGTTGGGTAATAAATGCAAGCGTCAGGTAATAAGGGCGAAATAACCTGTTGATATATGCGAATAGGAGCGATGGCAACACGTCGCAAAACGTGATTGCTCATCGCTCCTCCCCGGCAACGCCGGCGCGTTTCATAAGCGAACGCAACGCCTTGTCCATCTCCTGCGGCGAGGAAATCCTCGTCTTGGGAGTCGCGAACAAGATGATGTCATAACCCGCAACGGGAAATCCGCAGCTGCGGGCGGCCTCGCGCATCACACGCTTAGAACGGTTGCGCACGACTGCACAACCGAGCCGTTTAGCACCAACGAAGGCGACCCTTCCGGAGTCGCCTTCGCCAACCGATTCACATATGGTCATTCGAATCAGAGGGTGATTGAAACGACGCCCCTGACTGAACACATGCTCGAAATCTTGCCGAGACTTAATAGTCTTCATGCGAGATGTGTGTATCGCTGCTAGACAGTGAGACGCTTGCGGCCCTTGGCGCGACGACGAGCGAGCACGGCACGACCACCCTTAGTGGCCATACGGGCACGGAAGCCATGGGTCTTGGCACGCTTACGCTTATTAGGCTGATACGTACGCTTCATCTTAAGTTCCTCCTGCTGCATTTCGAGTGTCCGCGGGGGCGCGGACGCAGATATAGACACGTGAGCTTGAAGATTGTAGGGAAATCAATGTTCAAATGTCAAGAAATCAAAGGTAAAAGGTTGCGCAGTTCACACGGTTCCCCCATAAGCCAAGCTCGATTTAGCGGTGCATGGCAACTTTTCACGATATTTCATCGAGTTTTCAACAGGTCATGTTGGCAATGTTGAGAACTTTTCGTCCGTTTTCCAAAGTTTTCAACAGGTTTTGAAAAGTTGTCGAAAGATGAGAAACATTGCACGGTGAGCTACTATTTGTTCGAAACCTTTTTGAAAGATTGCGAGCGGCATGTCTGACGACTTTTACACCATGGTCGATTCCGGAGACCCGGCACCCGACAACGAGCACATCACCGGCGTGCGCGAAGAGCGTAAGGAAGGCGAGCAGACGACCACGCAGGCGCCAAAAGCCATGTACGCCGCGCGCATCGCCGTCTATGACGACATGCTGTCGACACCGCGTGTGATCGTCATTGATCCGCAAGATGTCCGCACGTATTTGGAAGAGACGACCAACACCGTCTACCAGTGCATGAAAGAACAAGGTGGCCATATCTCGCTCATGGTCATCCGCGAGATTGTCGAAAACTTTATCCACGCGCACTTTGCCGAGCCCATCATCTCGATTCTGGACGGCGGAGACACCATCCGCTTTGCTGATCAAGGACCCGGCATCGACGACAAGGAGCGCGCTTTCGACTTTGGCGTTACCAGCGCAAACAGCAAGATGAAGCGCTATATCCGTGGAACCGGAGCAGGGTTTCCCATGGTGCAGGAGTATTTGGAAAACGCCGGCGGTGCCGTATCCATCGAGGACAACATGGGCAACGGCACCGTGGTTACGGTAAGCCTGAACCCTAAACGCGTGCAGGAAATCGAACGCGCCGGCGGACGCGGCGCTGCCGTGCGGCCCGAGACGGAGCAGCCCACATATCCCCTGCCGGGAGCTTTTGCGCAACAGCCCATGGCAACGCAGCAGATGCAGCCCCGCATGGGACAGATGCAGCAGCCCGGAATGCTTCCTGTACAAGAGCCCCAGGCGGCATCGATGTCGATGCCGCCAAACGTGCCAGAGGCCATGCCGCTGGCGGATCAGGATGCAGCAGCAATGCAGCAGGCGACGGGGGCACCGGGCGGCCAGCAAGTGGGCTATCAGCCGTACCAGCAGGGATATCCATATCAGCAGATGCCGCCACTGGGGAATGGCCAGCAGTTCCCGCAGCCGTACCAGCAGATGCCGCAGCAGCAGTACAACCCCTGGGCCCAGCAGATGCCTCCGCAGCCTTACCAACAGTGGCCTCAAAGTTTTCAACAGCAAATGCCGCCGATGCAGAGTTCTCAACAACCAGCAGCTCAAATGATGTATCCTAATGCAGCAAATCAGTATGCGCAGCCACAACCGGACGTGTTCGTAAGCGATCGCGGCAACGCCGCGCTGGGCTATCTGGCGCAAAATCAAGCGTGCGGTGCTACCGATCTGGCGAGGGCGTTTGGAAACTCGGCCCCCACTTGGTCACGCACGCTCAATGACTTGGCGCAGGCCGGCTTGGTCATCAAGCATGGCCAGAAATACCATCTGACCGAACTCGGCGCCGCTCGCGTGCGAGCTCAGAGCTAAAGAACGGGAGAGACAGTGGACGAGGAAGCAAGCATCATCCTGGGGGATGCCATCGCCTTTTGCCAGCGCGACGGCCAAGATGCACGCCTCATCAACATGCTGGGGCAATCGCGCGCCATAAGCCTGACCGAAGATACGCTCACGATCGAGGCCCCCTCGCGCTTTGCCATCGCGCAGCTCAAAAAGCATCAGCCGACCATTGAGGCCTATCTGGAAGAAATCGCCTTTGCACCGATTGCGCTCGACATCGTGGCACCGCAAGGTGCCGCGACGGAATCCGCCACGGCTCCCGCTGCTTCCCCGGCGGCGCCGGCCTCCGCAGGCGACGTGCCGACAATCGAGCACCAGCACGGCGATGTTTCCCGTGAAACCATGGCACCGTTGCCGACCGCGGCGGCGACGTCAACGAACGCACCCGTCACGCACATGCCTATCGCTCACGACGCAGCGGCGGGCGCGGATTCGGGCATTGCAATCAAGAACACGCTCTCGGCCGATGATTTTCGTCGCATGATGAACCAGATGAAGGGCGGAGCGCCAACTAAATCCACGCAAGCTGCGACCCCCGCTTCACCCATGCCGGCACCGACCGTACCGGCCGAGCAGAATACGGATGGAGCCCCGCTCGCCGCGAACTCAAAATTTACCTTTGAGAACTTTGTCTACGGCCCCGAGAACAGCCATGCCTATCGCTCGGCACTCAAGTTTGCCGCCCTCGCGGACGAGCGGGGCACGTGCACATCACTGTTCATCTACGGCAAATCGGGCCTGGGCAAGACGCACCTGCTGCTTGCCATCAAAAACGAGCTCGCCGAAAAGTCGCCCGAGATCAAGGTCAAGTATGCCAACTCCCAGGCATATCTGGACGACCTGATGACCGAGTTCGACCGCCAAAAGAAGAGCAACGCCCCCATCATGCAGGCGTACCACGGCGTGGACGTGCTCATCATCGACGACATCCAAAACATCATCGGCAAGCGCGCGAGCGTGGACTACTTTTTCCAGCTCATGGACGAGTTCATCCGCAACAACAAGAAGGTCGTCATCGCGGCAGACCGCGCCCCCAAGGACCTGAGCATGGACGAGCGTCTGACCAGCCGCTTCAACGCCGGCATGCTCTGCCTGGTCGCAGAGCCCAGCTACGAAATGAAATACAAGATCTTGCAGCGCTATTACGAGAACACCATCGTCGCCGCTCCCGAGGCAGGCGACGACTCGCTGCTGGCGGCCTATGGGGGCGACGGCGGGCACCTGACCGACGAGCACTTTAAACACATGGCCGAGGTCTCGGGCACCAACATCCGCGAACTCGAGAGCTTTTGCGAGCGCTGCGCCGGCGAGGCGGGCGACCGCGAGCGCGAGGGCGGGGAGCTCACCTTTGACGATATCGACGCCATCGCCAGCCAGTACTTTGACACATCGGCCAAAAAGATCAACGTCCAGACGGTTCAGTCCGTCATCGAAGAGCAGTACGGCGTGACGCACGAGGAGCTCATCGGCCCGCGTCGCAACGCCAATATCGCCAAAGCACGCCATATCGCTATCTACCTGGCCATCGAGATGTGCGAGATGACGACCACGGCGGTGGGCGCCGAATTTGGCAACCGCAACCACTCGACCGTCAGTACGAGTTACAAAAAGGTCCAGAAGATGATCCAGGAAGACCGCACCGTCACCGAAGACCTCAAGTCGCTGCGCGATAAAATTACACTGCGCTCGTAGGGAAATAGAGACACCTGTTGAAAACTTGTCGAAACCACGGGCATAAGGTGTCTAAAACCCAACCCGCGGTGATGAAAAGTTTTGCGCAGGTTTTGAACGTGGAAAACCACCCCTGTTGCACACAGGTTGCTGTCGATTCTCTTTCTTGGTCTGACCTGCGTCTTTGGGAGTAATCAACAGTTTCGTCAGTGCTATTACTATTATTAAGATATTTATATCTATAGAAAGGTATTAAAAGATGAAGTTCACCGTCAGCCAGAGCTCGCTTACACAAGCCATCGGCGTCGTTATGAAGGGTGTCGCTTCGGCATCCACCCTTCCCATCCTGTCGGGCGTGCTCGTTAAGGCCCAAGACGGCATCTTGGAATTCCAGACCTCTAACTACACTATCTCGATCCGTCATCGCATCGCGGCGCATGTCGAAGAAGAGGGCGAGATGGTTATCCCCTGTAAGATGCTCTCCAATATCACCAAGACCCTCCCCGATGCCCCGGTTACCTTTGAGCTGTCCGAGCGCCAGGTGCTGATTGGTTGCGAGAAGAGCTCTTTTAGGCTGAACACGCTCGATGCCAATGACTTCCCCGAGTTTCCGGCCTATGCCATCGAGAGTGCCGTGGAGCTGCCGACCGATGTCTTGTCCGAAATGGTCGGCCGCGTGTGGCGCGTCACCTCGACCGACAAGGCTCGCCCCATCCTGGGCGGCGTGCACATGAAGGTCGAGAACAACACCGTACGCCTGGTAGCGACCGATTCCTTCCGCTTGGCCGTGTGCGATACGCAGGTCGAGACCTCGACCCTCGAGGGCTCCTTTGAGCTCAACGTTCCGGCTGACGCCTTTAACGACGCGCTGAACATCATGGCCAGCCAGGCGACCATCATGATCGGGGCTACCGACACCCAGGTCGTCTTCGAGGCCGGCAACACCACCTACGTGTCGCGTCGCATCGAGGGCGTGTACCCCAACTACAAGCAGCTCATCCCCGATTCGTGCGTGACGAGCGTCAAGATCGATGTCGCCGCCTTTAACGCCGCCCTCAAGCGCGTGGCCGTTATCGCGAGCGCCAACCCCGCCGTCAAGTTCGAGATCGATGTCGAGAACGGGCGGATGGGCCTGTCCTCCATTTCCAATGACCAGGACCTTGCGCAGGAGACGATCGATGTCGAGGCTGAGGGCGAGTCGGGTACCATCGCCTTCAACTACCACTACATCTTCGGCTGCCTCAATGCCCTGTCCAAGGAGAAGGAGATCACGCTGGAGCTCAAGAGCTACTCGCAGGCGGGCATCTTCAAGTCCTACGACAAGATCAACTACCTGTACCTGGTCATGCCGGTCCGCATCTAGCGCTGCGCCATGACCATGTTCGCCCGCGATCTTTCCGTCGCGCACTACCGCAGCTTCGATAGCTATCGCCTTGCCCTGGACGAGGGCGTGACGATACTTGCGGGACCCAACGCGGCGGGAAAGACCAATCTCATAGAGGCGCTGCAGCTGCTGACGAGCGGCGCCTCGTTTAGGCATCCGACCGCAGCCGAGCTCGTCCATGACGGCGTGGGCTCGTGCAAGATCGAGCTGAGGCTCGAGGGCGACGGCCGCGTGCTTGATATGGGATTGAGCGCGGAGGACGGTAAGCGCTCGTTTAGTCGCAACGGCAAGAGATGCTCTGCCGCCGGTGTGCGCGGGATTCTGCCGAGCGTGCTGTTTTGCCCCGACCATCTGGACATGGTTAAGCGAGGCGCCAGTGTGCGCCGCGCCGCCCTCGATGACTTTGGCATGCAGCTGAGCGCGCGTTATGCCGATCTTGCGAGCACCTATGGGCGCTGCGTGACCCAGCGTAACGCCCTGCTCAAGGAGACCTGGTGCTGTCGCGAGATGCTCGGCGCGTGGAACGATTCGATTGCTCGCGCGGGCTCGGCCCTGCTCGTGCACCGGTTGGCCCTACTCGACCGGCTGGCGGGCCATGTGCACACTGCCTACGGGCAAGTGGCGTCCGGCGAGGCTGCCAACGTGACCTATGCGTCCACGCTGGGTGATTTGCCCCAGGTCGAGGATCGCGAAGAGCTGAAGGGTTGGGCGTACGAGCGCATGCTGGCCGCCCTTGACGAGCATGCCGACGAGGAAATTCGCCGCGGCGTGACGTTGGTGGGACCGCATCGCGACGAGATCGAGTTCACCGTGGCGGGTCGCTCCGCCCGTTCATTTGCCAGCCAAGGACAGCAGCGCACGCTGGTACTGTCCTGGAAGGTGGCCGAGGTGGCCGTGGCTCGCGATGTCCTGGGCACCGCCCCGCTGCTGCTTTTGGACGACGTGATGAGCGAGCTCGACGGCGAGCGTCGCGGCGCTTTCCTGCGGCTGATCGGCGATGATATCCAGACGGTCATAACTACGACCAACCTGGGGTACTTTACCGATGACCTGCTTGATCGAGCCAAGGTGGTGAGCATGGGTGAGACGTGCTAATTACGAGCGCGAGAGCGAGACAGTCGCCTTCAGTGGATTTTTGAACGCAGAGCGCCAGCGCATCCTGGCGGCTGCAACGCCTAAGCGCCGTGCGCAGATGGAGGCCGCCGAGGAGTCGCGCGCGGTCTATCGCGCATGGAACGCGGTGTGCTCGGGCACGCGCGAGGGACGGCATGTGACGGGGCTGCGCTACCTGCCCGAGTCCAATGAGCTGCTGGTGTATCTCGACTCGCCCTCGTGGACGCAGGAAATGACGCTGTTGCGCGAGATCATCCGTGCGCGCATGGAGCGCGCCGGTGCGCATGTGGACGGCCTGGTGTTCAAAACCACCGCGCCCGGTCACACGCCGCCCGCCGCCAAGGAGCGCCTGCGCCCGGCGACGACCGAGCGACCGCCGGCCCCGCACGCCGACCTAAGTGAGGCCGAGCGTACCGAGATCGAGCGCCAAGTGGCGCCCATCGAAGACCAAAAACTGCGCGAGGCCCTCGAGAATGCCATGAGAGCCAGTGCCGAGTGGGCCAAGGGCGTGCAAAGCAAAAAAGAGCCTTAAATCGCATCTGGTGGCCTTGTAGAGCCAAATACCCTCGTTCCCGAGGGTATTTTTTTACGATAAACTAGTAAGGCTGTACACATTTTCTTGACTGAAGGAGGACGTGTGGCAAACGAAAACGATTACGATGGCGGCGAGATTAAGATTCTCGAAGGTCTCGAGGCCGTTCGTAAGCGCCCGGGCATGTATATCGGCTCGACGAGCGCCAGCGGTCTGCATCACCTGGTGTGGGAGATCGTTGACAACTCCGTCGACGAGGCCATGGCCGGTTTCTGCACCGAGATCCAGGTGACGGTCCACGCCGACAACTCCATCACGGTCGTCGACAACGGGCGCGGCATCCCCGTCGACGAGCACCCTGTTAAAAAGATCCCGACGCTCGAGGTCGTTATGACGATCTTGCACGCCGGCGGTAAGTTCGATAACTCGGCCTATAAGGTCTCGGGCGGCCTGCACGGCGTGGGCATCTCCGTCGTCAACGCACTGTCCAAGCGCGTGGTCGTTCAGGTTCGTCGCGATGGCAACACCTACGAGATGGAGTTCTCGCGCGGCAAGACCGTCAAGAAGATGGAGGTCGTGGGCACCTCGGATTCAACGGGCACCACCGTCACCTTCTGGCCCGACGACGAGATCTTCGAGACCTGCATCTACGATTTCGATACGCTGCACAACCGTCTGCAGGAGACGGCGTTCCTCAATAAGAACCTTAAGATTGTGCTGACCGACGAGCGCGAGGCGACTCCCCACGTGGAGGAGTTTTGCTACGAGGGCGGCATCATCGACTTCGTCAAGTTCCTCAACGAGGGCAAGGACGTCCCCGAGGCCTTTAAGGAGCCCATCTACATCGAGGGCAAATCGGATCCGGACGCGCCTGTGACCAAGATGGGCGAGGTCGAGGTTTCCCTGCAGTGGAATAGCGGCTACGGCGAGAACGTCATGTCGTTCGCCAACGACATCTACACTCCCGAGGGCGGCATGCACCTTGAGGGCTTCCGCACCGCGCTCACTCGCGTGATCAACGACTACGCGCGCAAGCAGAACCTGCTCAAGGAAAAAGACGCCAATCTGACCGGCGACGATGTACGCGAGGGCCTTTCGGCCGTTATCTCGGTCAAGCTGCCCGATCCGCAGTTTGAGGGCCAGACCAAGGCCAAGCTCGGCAGCTCCTATATGCGCGCGCTGACGCTCAAGATCGTGACCGACGGCCTTGCCGATTACTTGGAGGAGCATCCCAAGCCCGCTCGTGAGATCGTCAAGAAGGCCCAGCAGGCCTGCAAGGCACGCAATGCCGCCCGTAAGGCGCGCGAGGCGACCCGCCGCAAGAGCCTGCTCGAGACGGCGTCCCTGCCCGGTAAGCTCGCCGACTGCTCGGTGCGCGATGCCGAGCTGACCGAGCTCTTCATCGTAGAGGGCGACTCGGCAGGCGGTTCGGCCAAGGACGGCCGTCGCCGAGACATCCAGGCGATTCTGCCCCTGCGCGGCAAGATTCTGAACGTCGAGCGCGTTGGTGACCATCGTGCGTTCTCGAGCGACACCATCCAGTCGCTGATTACCGCGATCGGCTGCGGCGTCACGACGAGTGCCGGCGACGGCGGCGACTTCGACATTAGCAAGGCGCGTTACCACAAGATCATCATCATGACCGATGCAGACGTCGACGGTGCGCATATCCGCATCCTGCTGCTGACGTTCTTCTACAAGTACATGCGTCCGCTGATTGACGCCGGCTACGTGTACGTCGCGTGCCCGCCTATCTTTGGCATCAAGGTGCGCAACAAGATCCACTACGTGTATCCCAACGGCCGCCAGCCCGAAGACGAGATCCTGCGCGACACCATCCAGGGTCTGGGCCTGAACCCCGACGACAACGACGAGGACGGCAAGGCCAAGGACGGCAAGATCACCAAGAAGCGCAAGGGCTATACCGTCCAGCGCTACAAGGGCCTGGGCGAGATGGACCCCAAGCAGCTTGCCTCGACGACGATGGACCCCAAGACCCGCATCCTGCAGCGCGTGTCGATCGAGGACGCCGTGGTGGCGGACCGCGCCGTGCGCGAGCTGATGGGTTCCGAGGTCGGCTATCGCCGTGAGTACATTGAAAAACACGCGCATGACGCGCGTTTCCTTGATGCTTAAGAGGAGGTAACGTGGCAGACGATATCAACAACAACGAGGGTATGGGCGAGGCCGGCGATGCCGGCATGCCCGACGATTTGAAGCGCCTGCTCGCCCGTGCTGAGCAGGGCGAGGACGGCGATCCGGACGCCTATAACCCCGATGCCGATGATGATGAGGAAGAGGACGACGACGGTGAGCTCGAGGAGAGCTTTGGCGAAGTCGACCGCGGTGCCTCGGCCGGCGAGGATATCAACGGCGGCCAGCTCCAGATTTCGGAGTTTGGCCGCGAGATGAAGCAGTCATTTATCGAGTATTCGATGTCGGTCATTACGGCGCGCGCCCTGCCGGACGTGCGCGACGGCTTAAAGCCGGTGCACCGCCGCATTCTGTACGCGATGAACGAGAGCGGCATCTACCCCAACCGTCCACACAAGAAGTCGGCCTGGACGGTCGGCGAAGTTATCGGTAAGTACCACCCGCATGGTGACTCCGCGGTCTACGCGGCAATGGTTCGTCTGGCGCAGTGGTTCTCCATGCGCACGCCGCTCATCGACGGCCACGGCAACTTCGGCAACATCGACGGCGACGGCGCGGCGGCCATGCGTTACACCGAGAGCCGCCTGGCAAAGCCCGCCATGGAGCTGCTGCGTGACCTGCAGAAGGATACCGTCGACTGGCAGCCCAACTACGACGAATCGCTCGCCGAGCCCGTGGCGCTGCCCGCGCGCTTCCCCAACCTGCTGGTCAACGGCAGCCAGGGCATCGCCGTCGGCATGGCCACCAATATCGCCCCGCATAACCTCACCGAGGCGATCGAGGCAACCTGCTACCTGATCGATAATCCCGACGCCACTGTCGACGAGCTCATGCAGATCATGCCCGGTCCGGACTTCCCCACCGGCGCCATCATCATGGGCAGCGCCGGCATTAAGCAGAGCTACGAGACCGGCCGCGGCTCCATTACCGTGCGCGCCAAGGCCCACGTGGAATCCACCAAGACCGGCCGCAACCGCCTGGTCTTTACCGAGATTCCCTACATGGTCAACAAGGGCACCCTGCAGGAGAAGATCGCCCAGCTCGTCAACGACAAGCGCATCGAGGGCATCTCGGACATGCGCGATGAGTCCAACCAGAAGGGCATCCGTCTGGTCATCGAGCTCAAGAAGGGCGTCATTCCGCAGGTCGTGCTCAATAACCTGTATAAGTACACCTCGCTGCAGACGACCTTCGGCGCCAACAACCTAGCGCTCGTCAACGGCGTCCCCAAATGCCTGAGCCTGCGCGAGATGCTGCAGCACTACATCGACCACCAGGTCGACGTCGTCACCCGCCGCACCCGCTTCGACCTTAAGAAGGCCCAGGCCCGCGCGCATATCCTCGAGGGCTACCTGATGGCTCTCGACCATATCGACGAGGTCATTAGCATCATCCGTTCCTCGCAGACCGACTCCGAGGCCAGCAGTCGCCTGATCGAGCGCTTTGGCTTTACGCCCGAGCAGACCACGGCCATCCTCGAGATGAAGCTGCGCCGCCTGACCGGCCTGGAGCGCGACAAGATTCAGGAAGAGTTGGACGGCCTGCGCCGCGCCATCGCCTACTACGAGGACCTGCTGGCGCACGAGGAGAAGATCCTGGGCGTCATCAAGGAGGAGATGCGCGAGATCTCCAAGAAGTTCGGCGACAAGCGCCGCACCGAGATCAGCCATGTCGAGAAGGACCTGGATGTCGAGGACCTCATCGCCGACGAGGATATGGTCGTGACCATCACCCACACCGGCTATGTCAAGCGCATCCCGGTGGCGGCCTACCGCGCCCAGAAGCGCGGCGGCAAGGGCGTGTCGGGCGTCAACCTCAAAGAGGACGATGTCATCGACGAGATGTTCATTGCGTCCACGCACGAGTACGTGCTGTTCTTCTCGAGCAAGGGCAAGGTCTATCGCCTGAAGGTGCACGAGCTGCCGGTGGGTACGCGCCAGGCGCGCGGTACCGCGATCGTCAACCTGCTGCCCTTCGAGGAGGGCGAGAAGATCGCGAGCGTCATCAGCTGCCGCGAATTCCCTGCCGACGAGTATCTGATGTTTGCCACCAAGAGCGGCATGGTCAAGAAGACCGTGATGAGCGCATATGATCGCAGCCGTCGCGACGGCCTGATCGCTATCAACCTGCGTGATGACGACGCGTTGCTGAACGTGCGCCGCGTGCGCGAGGGCGACAAGATTATCCTGGCTACCACCGCGGGCAAGGCGATCATGTTCTCCGAGGAGCAGGTGCGCGCCACCGGCCGCGATACCAGCGGCGTTCGCGGTATCGGTATGAAGGACGGCGTGAGCGTTCTGGGCATGGAAGTCACTAACGGCAACGGCGATCTATTCGTCATCACCGAGCGCGGCTACGGCAAGCGCACGCCGGTCGCGGACTACCCGGAGCAGAATCGCGGCGGCCAGGGCGTCTACACCATCCAAATGACCGAGCGTAAGGGCAACCTCGCGGCCATGAAGACGGTGGGCCCGCAGCACGAGCTGTTCATCGTGACGGAGGGCGCGACGGTCATTCGCGTCAAGACCGATGAGATTAGCCAGACTGGCCGCGCTACCCAGGGCGTCAAGATGATGACCGTCGACGACAACGACCGCATCTGCGCCGTAGCCCGCATGACGGCCGCCAAGGAGAAGCCCGAAGGCGAAGGCGCCGAGGCCGCAACCGACGCCGAAGAGGCCCCAGTCGACCTAGGCGACGGCAACGACATGCCAGAGGATCTCCTAGACGAGTAAGAGGCCCTAGCTGGTAGAAAATATCAGACCCCATATATCGGCGGTCGGCGCACCTGCGCGCCGACCGCTTTTTTGACAAGCTTGGAGCCCCGTGTCAGACGGCTGGGCGAGATGGGTTAGGTTTGTCGCGAGTTCCGCACGCAAAGAAGGCCACTTAATGTGGCCTTCGTCTTGCGCAGGACTGCCCGAGCAGCAAACCTAACCCATCTCGCCCAGCCGTCTGACACACCCCTCAAAGATTTTCAAAAAAGTTGTTGACGCGCGCGTAACGACTCGTCTAATATATCCCTTGCGCGATGGACCTGTAGCTCAGTTGGTTAGAGCGTCCGGCTGATAACCGGGAGGTCACAAGTTCGAATCTTGTCAGGTCCACCACTTTCTTTCGCAATAAACACCCCAGCGAGAGCCGAGTCGCCGCTGGGGTGTTTATTACTGTCTCCGTGGGGGTTTAGCTCAGCTGGGAGAGCGCGGGCTTTGCAAGCCTGAGGTCAGGGGTTCGATCCCCCTAACCTCCACCATGATGGACCTGTAGCTCAGTTGGTTAGAGCGTCCGGCTGATAACCGGGAGGTCACAAGTTCGAATCTTGTCAGGTCCACCATCAAAACTGTGAAGAGCCTCGGGGGCAATTGCCTCGGGGCTTTTTTCTTATCTACTGAAAGTAGTCAAAAAAGCCCCGTCCCAAATTAACTACTTTGATTTTGTGTGCCGCGCGAAAGATTGGGTAGTATAGCTATTCAATGCGGTGGAGCTGCCGCGTGTTAACCGCTACGTACCGGAGGTGTTCCATGGTTCGTGTCGACATAGAGACCATCGTCATGGCCGCCGGTCCCGTGCCATCGCTTATCGTGCTTCGTGAGCGCAGCAGTAAATCGGACTCGCCCGCGCCACTGCGTTCCCTTTCCATTCAGACTGGTTCGTTTGAAGCTGCTGCCATCAGCCGCGGTATCGATAGCGGCCGCGCCGAGCGCCCGATTACCCACGACCTGTTGCTCGATACTGTTGGCGCCCTGGGCGCCAAACTCGAGCGCATCGAGATCGTCCGCGCCGAGCCGCCGGTGTTTTACGCGACGATCGTCGTGCTGGCCGATGGCGAGGAGCGCAAGATCGACGCCCGCCCCAGTGATGCCATTGCCCTTGCCGTGCGCAGCAATGCTCCCATGTTTGTGGAGGACGACATCATGAATCGCCTGGGCACTGTTTCTACCCACGCCGAGGAAGTCGACGACGAGCAGGAGTTCGAGAAGTTCGACGAGTTCGTCCATACGCTCTCCCCCGATGACTTCTAAATGCGGGGCGGCCAGGATGCGGAGCGCTCGTTGATGGCCGGCAGCATGTCGGCTGAGGCGGCGGCCATTGCGCGCGAGGCCCAGATGCGCTCGGAGGCTTCTGAGGCGGCTCGCGTTGCCTATGTGACGCAGGCCCGCACGCTTCGCGAGCGCCGCGGCTCGTTTATCAAGATGGTTGTCGTCTCCGCCCTTGTCGCGGCAATCTGCTCGCGCCTTCGTGGTACAGTTGGTGCGCTTGGGTTTTCGATCTCTACGGGCCTCGTGATCTGGGGTGTGGTCGATGCGGTAATGCTGACCAGTCAGATCAAGGTGCTCGACAAGCGCGCGATGGATATGATGCGCGCCCGCGACGCTGCCGCCAAGATCGCTGCCGAGGCACAAGAACTGTAACGACGCCAGACTCGATGGGAAGGTCTAAAGATGGCACAGGATATGCAAGACGCCGGTAACGTCTCCGCCGAGCTCGACGCCATGGTGTGTGACCTGATTGGTGCATTCTTGGACGACCTTGCCGCCGGCGAGAATCCGGGCGTAGTTGTGGCGATCGAGGACGCTGCTTCCAACCGCTATCTGGCCGCGCTCGACGAAGATGGCGAGGAGGCATGCCTCGAGGCTGCCACCAACTTTATCTCCGAGCACAAGATGGGTCTTAAGGACGAGGGGCTGGGCCGCATCGCCCGCTATGCCATCGGCTATACCGGTTGTGTCGAAATTGACGGCGGCTATCACGACGCCCTGCTTGTGAGCTTCTTCGAAACCACGCTCGAGAGCGGTTTTTCGGCATACGTGCTGTATGAGGGCATGGGTGCCGGCGATGGTTTTATGTGGAGCGACCCTGAACCTGCAGGTGAGGAAACCCCTCTTATCTAAAATCGCTAAAATAAACGAGTTTTCGGTAAAAGGCTCAATATTCCCGCTGAGCGTTGTATCGCTGGGCGGGCCGCATACGCGTGCCGTTTGTATATGGATAGAAGATAGGGGAACTACATGCGCGTAGACAATCTGAGGAACATCGCCATCATCGCCCACGTCGACCACGGCAAGACGACGATGGTCGACAAGCTCCTGCGTGCCACGGACGCCTTCCGTGCCAACCAGCAGGTCGAGGACCGCGTCCTGGACTCTAACGACCAGGAGCGCGAGCGCGGCATCACGATTCTCGCCAAGAACATCTCTATCGAGTACAAGGACGTCAAGATCAACGTCATCGACACCCCGGGCCACGCCGACTTTGGCGGCGAGGTCGAGCGCGTGCTGCGTATGGCCGACGGCGCCCTACTGCTGGTTGACGCTTTTGAGGGCCCCATGCCCCAGACCCGCTTCGTGCTGCGTCACGCTATCGACACCGGCCTCAAGATCATGATCGTCATCAACAAGATCGATCGTCCGGGCGCCAACCCCGAGAAGGCCTACAACGACTGCCTGGACCTCATGGCCGACCTGGGCGCCACCGACGACCAGCTTGAGTTCGCCATGGAGCACGTGGTCTACGCCAGCGCCATGAATGGCTTTGCCCGCCTCGACCCCAACGACGGCAACATGGACATGTATCCGCTGCTCGATATGATCATCGACGACATGCCCGCGCCCGAGGTTGACGAGAACGCCCCGCTGGCCATGCAGTGCGTGACCATCGACCACTCCAACTTTGTCGGCCGCATCGGCATCGGTCGCGTGTACTCCGGCACCATCCATCAGGGCGATCAGATCCTGGTCGTCAAGAACGACGGCTCCAGTGCCACCGCTACCGTCAAGCAGCTCTTTACCTTCGACTACCTGGGCCGCACCGAATGCCAGGAAGTCGGTGCCGGCGACATCGCCGCCGTCGTGGGCATCGACCGCACTGATATCGGCGATGTCTACACCGATCCCGAGAACCCCGTTGAGCTCGAGCCCATCGAGATCGACCCGCCGACTCTGTCCATCGTCTTTGAGGCTTCGACCTCCCCGCTCGTCGGTCGCGACGGCGACATCGTGGGCGCCCGTCAGCTCAAGGAGCGCCTGTTCAACGAGGCCGAGAACAACGTGACCATGAAGATCGAGGAGCTCGAGGACAAGAGCGGCGTCGAGGTCTCGGGCCGCGGCATCCTGCACCTGTCCGTCCTGATGGAGTCCATGCGCCGCGAGGGCTTTGAGTTCCAGGTCGGCCGTCCCCGCGTTCTGTTTAAGAAGGACGAGAACGGCAACAAGATGGAGCCCGTCGAGCAGGCCGTCGTCGAGTGCCCGGACGAGTACTCGGGCAAGGTCGTTGAGGTCTTCGGCACCTCCGGCGGTATCATGACGAGCATGGATACCTCGGGTATCGTGACGCACCTCGAGTTCAAGATCCCGACGCGTGGCATCATGGGTCTTAAGAACCGCATCATGAACGTCACCCACGGCGAGGGCGTGTTCTACCACACCTTCCTGGAGTACGGTCCCTACGCCGGCGAGATCGGCAACCGCCAGAACGGCGCCATGATCTCCATGACCACCGAGAAGGCCGTTGCCTACGCCCTGGGCACGCTGCAGGAGCGCGGTCAGCTGTTTGTTGAGCCGGGTACCGAGTGCTACGAGGGCATGATCGTGGGCGAGCGCAGCAAGGCCGGCGACATGGTCGTCAACATCGCCCGCACCAAGAACCTGGGTAACCAGCGTTCCTCGACCTCCGACATCTCCGTGCAGCTGGTGCCGCCTCGCACCTTCTCTCTGGAGGAGGCGCTGGAGTACATCGCCGACGACGAGCTGGTGGAGATTACTCCCAAGAACATCCGCCTGCGCAAGCGTCTGCTCAACGCCACCGACCGTAAGAAGGCAGCCGTCCGCGCCGGCCAGGTCAACAAATAAGCGCTGGGGCTTATAACTGCCAATAAGAAAGGGCGTCGACCGCAATGGTCGGCGCCCTTTTTGGTGCAATGGGATCAGGTTGCTTTGCGCCACCACAAAGGTGCCTGGCCCTTTTGTGGTGGTTGGCGGCTAGGCGGTGGGGAGTCCTGGCGTGTTAGCCGGCTGCTGCGGCTTGAGGTGGGCGTTGCGCCAGATGATCTGGATGGCGTAGCCGAGCGTGAAGACGAAGGCTACACCGCTGGCAAAGTTGCCCATAAGAGGAAGTGCCGTGAGTGCGCCCGCGACGATACCGCCCACGGCGGCCATGGCGTAGCGGTTTTGGTTGTGTCCGACCATGCGCGCGACCGCGGTGCCCGTAAATGCCGCCGAGACCAAAGCGATGCCGATGACGCCGCACATGAGGGCGGCGGCGAGCGACAGGCCTGCAATCGAGATGATGAGCAGCAGCACGGCGGGAGCGACGGCGACCGTGCCCAGAAGACCACTTACCCACAGCGGCATGGGACGCTGATGGAGCATGCCGGCAGCGCTGGCGGTTGCGCGTGGAAAGACAAGCTCAAGCAGGATGGCGACAAAGCAGGTGGAAAGCGCCGCGGCAACGATGCCGCCGATGACATCGTTAACGGTGGAAGTATCTTCGTTCTCGGTGCGGTCGATCTTGAGCGCACCGACCTCGGCTCCCGCGGCGCGCTCGGGGTCCTCGGAGACGTGCGCGTTCACGGTGCCGGTGATGTGGGCGTTCTTGCCCAGGATGAGCTTATCGGCCCAAACCTCGACATCGCCCTCGACGGTGCCATCGATAGTCACCGTATCGCCCGCAAGCGCTGCCGACTTGGTAGAGCCGCGCAGGGCAACCGTCTCGCCTATCGCATAGAAACAGTTGGCGGTGCTGTCGGAATTGAGCACGACATGCTGGCCGGCAACGGTCACGCTGCCATCAACCGTAGTCTTGGCAATGTCGATGGTGCGCGCCGCCAAGCGGACGGCGCCGCCCACCGTGCAGTCGCGGATGGAGAGGCTCTCGCCTGCTGCAATTATGTCGCGGCCGATGGACGCATCGTCCAAGTTGAGGGCCTGACCTGCCCAGTACAGGTCACCTTCGACGCCGGACGAATTGGCGTCATTGTCGGTCGCAAGTACGTTGCCTGCGGTGTCTGTGCCGGCGAACGACGCCGTGGGAAGCGCGGTGATCGCCAGCGCGATGAGTGCGAATAGGATGGTGATGCGGCCCCACGCTTTACAGCGCTGGGTCGACGGGAATTGATTGCGGGGCATAGTGAATCCTTCGTTAGATGCTCGATATGCATCTAACAGGGTACCCAACGCGTGGGCGCTCTAAAAGAACCTCTCGGTTGTATTTCGAAGGATGAGCCCGCGCAATCTACTTTTTGCGGTGCAAAAAGCGCGCGATGTCCTCTTCGGTGGGGCTTTTGATGTCAAAGCGCAGCGAGAGCCAGCGCAGACCCATGGTCACGACAACGCATACGACCAGCGCGGCGACATTGCTCATGATGCCGCTCATAACGAGACACACATAGCTTGTCGATCCGGCGATGGCGGCGATGGCATAAAAGTTAGTACGTTGGAAAATGCCCGGAACCACGCCCATAAAGCCGTCGCGCAACATGCCACCGCCCACCGCGGTGAAAAAGCCCATCATGATGCACACCGCCGGCGCAAAGCCGTAGACCAGCGCCTTGTCTGCTCCAGTGGCGGCGTAGATGCCGACCGAGATGATGTCGAGCAGGGGAATGAGTTTTTCGGGCTTGTCGACGATTGCCGGGAAAATATAGATGATGGCTGCCGTGGCAATGGAAAGCGGCAGCGCCATTGGCTGGTTGAGGATGTAGACGTTGCCCACCTGCAGCGTCATGTCGCGTAAAAGACCGCCGCCCAAGCCACAGACCACGGCGAGCGCAACTGCACCCACCAGGTCGAGTTTGTGCTCGCGCGCGACCAACACGCCCGAGATTGAAGCCGCGACGACGGCGAACATTTCGAGCCAAAACGGGATGGCGACCATGGCATCCGTGGCGTGTGAGGTAACGGTCATAGCGGCGACGACGGGCAAGATGGGGTCCTTTGGATTACGGATTTGGACAATGCCCGTACATAGTACATGTTCGGCGCCGATTGCGACCCTATTGCTCGGCAAACGGTCGGGACTGGATGCGGGCGTAGGTTCCATGTTTGGGGATCTGGGTCGATGCTGAACGCGATGGGGGCGTGGTTGAAGAGGAGGGATGTCCAAATTTTGAGCGGAGCTCAAAATTTATTCGGTCGGCTTGCGCCGACCGCGCTGCGCTAAAAACGCGCCACTGGCGCGTTTTCTTTACGCTTTGCGTCCTGGCGGGTTCGAATCCCTCCTCCTTCGCCGTATTTGTTTGTAAGGGACTCAAAACAAAAAAAGCTCCCGTTGCTGGGAGCTTTTTCAACCAAAATGGCGGAGGAGGAGGGATTCGAACCCTCGTGACCTTATACAGGCCAAACGGTTTTCGAGACCGCCGCATTCAACCACTCTGCCACCCCTCCGCGTGGGGTAAAAACAAAGCAGGCTCGAAGGCCTGCTTTGGAATTAACTGGCGGAGAGTCAGGGATTTGAACCCTGGAGACGCTTTTGACGCCTACACGATTTCCAATCGTGCTCCTTCGGCCACTCGGACAACTCTCCGTTAAATGCGAAAGTCAGTATACACGAGGAATCGCAAAGTGCAAACAGAAAAGTTGGCATTTTTTAAAACGCTTGGCCGTGCTTGGCGCTGCAGTGGGGCTTGAGGTGCCAAAAAACGGCTTCCGACCAGAGTGGTTGATCAACTCAATTGTTCAAAAAAGGGTATTCATAAGCGACTTGGCAATGAATTTAAAAATCTTTGGGTGGTGCTGTGGACCACTGGTATGCATTTTGCGACCACAGCCTTGTGCCCGTTGACCTGCGGCTTGGCTCAGCTTGTCCCCACGGCACCGTATCTTGTCCACAAATCCGTCAAGCTCTTGGTCGGCATTTGGTTGGAATGCGCATGAAACGTCGTGCGAATATGGGCATATGTGGAGGTCATGAGGTTGTAGCTGCATATTCTTGCGGCCTGGGAGGTTGAAAGATATTATTACCAAGTCTTTTCCTGCTTCAGGCGCACCTTCACGACCTGAAGCCACATTTGCCCAGAGGAGGTGACAATATGAAGGCTTATGAACTGCTGTTCTTTGTTGACCCGTCGCTCGACCCCGAGACTCGTCTCGCTGTTATGAAGCGTATCGATACCACGATCGCTGAGGGCGCTGGCAAGGTCGACTCCGTTGACGAGTGGGGCAAGCGCAAGCTCGCCTACGAGATCAACGACCTCACCGATGGTGACTACACCCTCATCAACTTCCACGCAGATCCTACCCAGATCGCCGAGCTTGATCGCGTCCTGCGCATCACCGACGCTGTGGTCCGCCACATGATCGTCCGTCGCGACGACCAGGAGTAAGACTGTCGTTTTGGACTGGGCTTGTGCCCCAAGAGGAAGTAGTGAGTTATGAGCATCAATCGAGTGAACATCACCGGTAACCTCACGCGTGATCCCGAGCTGCGCGCCACCGCCGGCGGAACCCAGGTTCTGTCCTTTGGCGTCGCCGTGAACGATCGTCGCCGCAACCCGCAGACTGGCGAGTGGGAGGACTATCCCAACTTTGTCGACTGCACTATGTTCGGCACGCGCGCCGAGGCCGTGAGCCGTTTCCTGGCAAAGGGAAACAAGGTCGCGATCGAGGGCAAGCTGCGCTACAGCTCTTGGGAGCGCGACGGCCAGCGCCGGAGCAAGCTTGAGGTCATCGTCGATGAGATCGAGTTTATGAGCTCCCGTGGTGGCCAGGGTGGCTACGATCAGGGCGGTTACGCCCCCGCAGCTCCCGCGCCCGCAGCACGTCCTGCCGCACCGGTGGCTACGCCGCCTGCGGTCGACGTCTACGATGAGGACATCCCGTTCTAAGGGTTGTTCACCTATTTTTGAGTGAGAGGCGGCTTCGGTTCGCCGAAGTTGCCAAATGAAAGGTATTTTGACATGGCTAATGATTTTTCTGCACGTCAGCCGCGTCGTAAGTACTGCCAGTTCTGCAAGGAGAACACTGAGTTCATCGACTATAAGGATACTCAGCTTCTCCGTAAGTACATGACCGACCGTGGCAAGATCAAGCCCCGTCGCGTCACTGGCGCTTGCACGCAGCATCAGCATGACATCGCCAACGCCATCAAGCGCGCCCGCGAGATGGCTCTCCTGCCGTACACCGTCCCCGTGGTTTCCTCTCGTGGCAACCGCGACCGCGGCTAAGAAGGGAGACGCATCATGAAGGTTATTCTTCTCGATGAGATCAAGGGCAAGGGCGGCGAGGGTGACGTCGTAGAGGTCGCTCAGGGTTACGCTGAGAACTTCCTGTTCCCCAAGAAGCTCGCTGTTGCCGCCACCAAGGGCAACCTCAAGCAGCTTGACGAGCGTCGCAACAACATCGCCAAGCGCGAGGCCGTCCGTCTGGCTACCGCCAACGAGACCAAGGCTGCCTTCGAGGGCAAGACGGTCACCGTTGACGTCAAGGTCGGCGACGAGGGCATCCTCTTTGGCTCCGTTACCGCCGCTATGATCGCTGACGCCATCAAGGCTCAGCTCGGTATGGACATCGACCGCAAGCGCGTCGAGCTCGGTAAGCCCATCAAGGTTGCCGGTGCCCACACCGTTGCCATCTCGCTGTACCGCGAGATCAAGGCCGAGGTTGTCGTTCTCGTCGGCGTTACCGCCGAGGAGCTCGCTGCCGAGGCTGAGGTCGAGGAGGCCGCTGAGGTCGCCGAGGCCGAGACCGCCGAGGTCGAGACTGAGGCTGCTGCCGAGTAGCATTTGCTGCAACGCAACAATCTTGTTCTAAGAAGGGCGCTCTGGGAAACCAGGGCGCCCTTTTGTTTTATTTGCGCTGAGTGAGTGTCATGGTGAACGTTGCGTCGAAGTCCTATACACAGGACCGTTCATCCGTTTGGTTCGGTGATGATTGGCGGCGCGCGGCGCGTTTTGGGACCGTGGCTGATACTATGGATGCTCGCAAGCGATATGAATGAGGATGCTCATGGCATACGACGATAGGGAGACCGGGCTGACGGTTGAGGACCGCGGCTCAAAGTTGGGTCTTCCCCAAAACCAAGATGCAGAGGCCAATGTACTGGCCGCTATGCTGCTATCGCCCGAGGTGGTCGAAGAGGCCCAGGTCGAGCTGCAGCCCGATGACTTCTACCGGCCCATTCATAAGACCATCTATACCGCGATGGTCGATATGTACAACAGCCGCATTCCCATCGACTCCATCTCGCTGATCGATTATCTGCGAAGCATCAACAAGCTCGACGCCGTGGGCGGCGAGGCCTACATTTTGGAGTTGATGGGTCAGACCCTGTCGCTCGTCAACTGGCAGCACCATGCCGCCATCGTTCGCCGCGACTCGATGCTGCGCGAGCTGATCGGCGCCACCAACGAGATCAACGCGCTGGCATATAACGCCCCCACCGACACCAAAGAGGTTGTCGAGCTAGCCGAGAGCAAGCTGCTCAAGGTCACGGCGCGTGAGGTCAAGTCGAGCTACAAGACGCTGACCGAGTTTATGGTCGAGGCCTATAACGAGGCCGAGGAAGTGTGCCAGGCCGGTGGCCAGGCTGCGGGCGTGCCCACGGGCTTCCCGTCGCTCGACCGCATGCTCATGGGTTTCCGTGAGGGTCAGCTCATCATTATCGGCGCCCGTCCTGCCGTGGGTAAGACGTCGTTCGCTCTGAATCTGGCGCTCAACGCTGCCGCTGCCGGTTATACCGTCGGCTTCTTCTCGCTGGAGATGTCGGGCAAGGAAATTGCCCAGCGTCTGATTTGCGCCTACGCCATGATTTCGATCAGTGACTTCCGCATGGGCCGCATTAGCCCCGAGCAGTGGGCCAATATCAACGAGGCCACGCAGACCTTGTCCAAGCTCGATATTCTGATTGACGATACGCCCGGCACCACAGTGACCGAGATTCGCGCCAAGAGCCGTCGCATGCTCCATAACAAGGAGAAGGCCATCATCATCCTGGACTACCTGCAGCTGGTGAGTCCTCCGCCGGGACGCCGCTCCGAGAGCCGTACCGTCGAGGTCTCCGAGATGTCGCGTGGTCTGAAGGTCATGGCCAAGGAGCTCAAGATCCCGCTCATCGCGCTGTCGCAGCTCTCGCGTCAGGTCGAATCCCGTACCGGCAAACGTCCGCAGCTTTCCGACCTTCGTGAATCGGGCTCCATCGAGCAGGACGCCGATATCGTTATGTTCTTGGACCGCTCCGCCGACGAGGCCGAGGCCTCGCGCGACGACCGACCCGACGAGGGCGTTACGCGTATCGTCGTGGCCAAGAACCGTTCGGGCCCGATCGGTGACGTCGACCTGATGTTCCTGCCGGCATCCACCAAGTTCTATGAGCTTGATGGGGCGCATACCGAGGAGTAGGACAGGCGCCCGTTGCACGGGTATACTGGGAATGTTTTGTGCTTCTGCGTGCCGGCGTGGCACGTAGACAGTCCATGAATGTAAGGAGTAAACATGCCGTCAACCGTTTTGGTCGGTGCCCAGTGGGGCGATGAGGGCAAGGGTAAGATTTGCGACCTGGTCGCCGGCGACTTCGATGCCGTCGTGCGCTATTCGGGCGGTAATAACGCCGGCCACACCATCGTCGTCAACGGCAAGAAGTACGGCCTGCACCAGGTGCCCTCCGGCATCATGTATTCCGACCATGTGTCGGTGATCGGTAACGGCTGCGTCGTCAACCCCAAGGTTGTCCTTGAGGAGATTGACATGTTTGAGGCCGACGGCATCACCACCAAGAACCTCAAGATCAGCGGCAACGCGCATGTCATCATGCCGTACCACATCGATCTGGATGGTGCTTTTGAGCAGAAGCTCGGCAAGAAGAACATCGGTACCACCAAGCGCGGTATCGGTCCGTGCTATCAGGACAAGATGGCCCGCATTGGTCTGCGCATGCAGGACATGCTGGACGAGACGCTGTTCCGCGACAAGCTGGAGACCGCTCTTGCCCGCGTGAACCCCGAGCTCGAGCTCATCTACAACCTGCCCACCTACACCGTGGACCAGATTTGTGACGAGTACCTGCCGATGGCCGAGCGCCTGCGTCCCTACATCACCGAGACGAGCCTGCTGCTCAACAACATGATCGATGAGGGTAAGGACCTGCTGTTTGAGGGCGCCCAGGCGACGCTGCTCGACATCGACCACGGCACCTATCCGTACGTGACGTCTTCCAACTGCACCGCCGGCGGCGCCATCACCGGCTCCGGCGTGGGTATGAAGAATGTCGACCGCGTGCTGGGCGTTATGAAGGCCTATATCACCCGCGTCGGTTCGGGTCCTATGCCCACCGAGCTTTCCTATGAGTCCGAGGCCGGCCATACGCTGACCGAGGAAGGCTATGAGTACGGCGTGACCACCGGCCGTCGCCGTCGCTGCGGTTGGTTCGATGGTCCCATCGCCAACTACGCCTCGCGCGTCAACGGTCTCACCGACATCGCCCTGACCAAGCTCGACGTGCTTTCGGCCTTCGACACCATCAAGGTGTGCGTGGCCTACGACGTCGATGGCGAGCGCTACACGAGCGCGCCCGAGCACCAAGTGCGCTTTGAGCATGCCAAGCCCATCTACGAGGAGCTCCCGGGCTGGAAGTGCGACATCGCCGGCTGCCGCAGCTTTGATGAGCTGCCGCAGGAGGCTCAGGACTACGTGGCGTTTATTGAGGATCTGGCACACACCCGCGTGACGTTTATCGGCGTCGGCGCCGGTCGCGAGCAGATCATCAACCGATTCTGGAAGTAATCGGCATTATTTGGTTATTGCGATATACCCCTTCGCAGCCCGGATGGGCGGCTGAGGGGTATATTTGCTTGTAATGGGCCCGCTTGGTTGGCGGGCCGTTCATCCATGGAGGAGGCACCCTTGAAGGCGGACACTCAAACCATCGACATCCTGTTGTTGGGCAGCGGCGGCCGCGAGCATGCTCTGGCAGCCAAGCTCGCAGCATCACCGCGCGCCGGCAAGCTCTACATCGCGCCGGGTAACGGCGGCACCGCGAGCTGTGGCGAGAACGTGGTTCTCGACGACTGCGATCCTGCGGCCGTGGCGGCGTTTGCCCAGAGCCACGGATGCGGACTCGTGGTGATTGGCCCCGAGGCTCCGCTCGTGGCGGGCGTGGCCGATGCCGTCCGCGCAGCGGGTATCCCGTGCTTTGGCCCGGGTGCCGAGGGTGCCCAGATGGAGGGCTCCAAGCTGTTCTCCAAGCAGCTCATGGAGCGCGCCGGCATTCCGACGGCCGCCTACGGCTCGTTTACTGACGAGGCTTCGGCTCTTGCCTATGTGCGCGAGCAGGGCGCTCCGCTGGTCGTGAAGGCTGACGGCCTGGCCGCTGGCAAGGGCGTTATCGTGGCGACTGAGCTTTCGCAGGCCGAGGAGGCCGTGCGCGAGTGCTTCGGTGGCACCTTTGGCGATGCCGGCAACACCGTTGTCATTGAGGAGATGCTGGTTGGCCCCGAGTGCTCGCTGCTGGCCTTTACCGACGGCAAGACCGTGCGCCCCATGGCCACCTCGCAGGACCACAAGCGCGCGCTCGAGGGCGACCGTGGCCCCAACACCGGCGGCATGGGCGTCTACAGCCCGGTGCCTATCGTGACCGACGAGGAGCACGCCACCATGGTGGCGGTCATGGAGCAGACCGTGGCCGAGCTCGCTGCCGAGGGCATCGACTACCGCGGCTGCCTGTACGGCGGCTTTATGCTCACCCCCGCCGGCCCCAAGGTGCTGGAGTTCAACGCCCGCTTTGGCGACCCCGAGACGCAGGTCGTGCTGCCGCGCCTTAAGAACGACCTGGTCGAGGTTATGCTCGCCTGCGCCAACTGCGAGCTTGATCAGATTGAGCTCGATTGGCGTGACGAGTGGGCCGTGGCTGTTGTCCTGACGAGCGCGGGCTATCCCGGCAGCTACGAGAAGGGCAAAGCCATCACCGGCATCGCCGACGCCGAGGCCATGGAGAACGTGACCGTGTACCATGCCGGCACCGCCGTGGTGGATGGCCAGCTTGTGACCAACGGTGGCCGTGTGCTTGCCGTGACCGCGCTGGGCGACACGTTCGAGAACGCTCGTAACCTTGCCTACGAGGCCTGCGAGAAGATTGATTTTGAGGGCAAGACCCTGCGTCATGACATCGGTCTGCGCGCGCTGCGTGGCCGCGACGCCTGGGATGCCTAAAACTCGAGAGGAATGAGACGGATGGACGATAAGAACGAAGAGCTCGTGGACGCGCAGATCGTCGAGGAGGACAGCCGCGTGTATGGGCACGCCGAGGGCGAGCCTGGCGGCGAGGTTGCTGACGAGCCGGTGCTGGTGCTGGGCGATGACGACCCGCACGATGCCGAGTTGCACGAGAAGATTCTTTCGGAGGAGTGCGCCTGGAAGGGCAAGATCCTCGACGTCCACCGTCTTGAGGTTGAGCTGCCCAACGGTCACCGCAGCGCCCGCGATGTGATTCGACATCCGGGCGCGGCGGCCGTCGTGGCGCTTACCGAGAGCGGCAAGATCGTGCTGGTGCGTCAGTATCGCACCGCCATCGACCGCGTGACGGTCGAGATTCCCGCCGGTAAGCTCGATCCGGGCGAGGATCCGCTCGATTGCGCCAAGCGTGAGCTGCACGAGGAGACGGGCTTTAGGGCCGGTCGCATTCGCTTTTTGACATCGATTGTCACGACCTGCGGCTTCTGTGACGAGATTATTCACATCTACCTGGCCACCAAGCTCGAGTTCGATTCACCCAACCCCGATGATGACGAGTTCGTCAACGTGGACCTCGTGCCGCTGCACGAGCTGATCGACGCCGTGCTCGACGGCAAGATCGAAGATGCCAAGACCGTCGTGGGCGCCTTGGCCTGCGATAGCATCGCGCACCGCCTGGGCGGTTCTGAGCTGTAACGAGCGGGGATGATCCCGCAGGTTTGTATAAGTCAGCGAAAGTGCTCCATTTGAGACAAGGTGGCCTAAAAGAGGAGGGAAGCGTATGGATATACGCGACCGACGATTGAAGGCCAGATTGTCCAAATGGAGCACTTGCAGCGTCGAGACGAAACGCGGTTTGGTAAAACCGCGTAAGGTGATTATGCTGAAGCGTTTTCTGTCTTATTACAAGCCCCAGATGGGGCTTTTTGTTGCCGATACTGTTTGTGCCCTGGTGCTTGCCGCCATTGACCTGGCGTTTCCCGTTATTCTACGCAATCTGACCGGCGGGCTCTTTACCCAGGGCCAGGCTGCTATTATGCAGGCGCTCGGTTTGATCGCGGTTGGCCTGGTACTGATGTATGCCATCCGTTGCGCCTGTCGCTACTTTGTGAGTTACTGGGGCCACGTGATGGGCGCGCGCATGGAGTCCAAGATGCGCGAGGACCTGTTCGATCAGTACGAGCGCTTTAGCTTTGCGTACTTCGATCGCAACAGCTCGGGTGACATGATGAGCCGCGTGGTCAACGACCTGTTCGATATCTGCGAGGCGGCACACCACGTGCCCGAGTGGATTATCATCTGCGGCATCGAGATCGTCGGCTCGTTTGTGATCCTCTTTGCTATTGCCCCGGTGTTGGCTCTTGCCATGGCCGTGGTGACGGCGGCTTTTGCGGTCATCATGTTTTGGCAGAACATGCGCATGCGCGAGGTCTTTAGCGACAACCGCAAAAAGATCAGCGGTATTAATGCTCGGCTGCAGGATTCGCTGGCAGGCATGCGCGTAGTCAAGAGTTTTGCGAACGAGGAAGCTGAGCGCTTCAAGTTCCGTGCCTCTAACGACCGCTATCTTTCGTCCAAGGAGAATATGTATCACGCCATGGGCGTCTACACTGCGACGTATGGCCTGCTCTCGGGCGTGCTGTACGTGATCGTGGTGCTGCTCGGCGGTTGGCTGGTGGCGCAAGGCCAACTGCAGGCGGTCGATATGGCGACCTTCGCGCTCTACATTTCGCTGTTCTGCACCCCGCTCGAGACGCTTGTGAACTCGGCTGAGACGTATCAGAAGGCCATTGCCGGCTTTAAGCGCATGGACGAGGTACTTTCGACCGCCCCGGATATCCAGGACAAGCCGGGCGCCACGGATCTGCAGGTGACTGCCGGCGCCGTGGAGTATCACGACGTGTGCTTTAACTACGAGGATGTTGAGCTGGGCGAGGGCGATGCCGACGAGCGTCCCGTTATCGACCATATGGACCTGTCCATCAAGCCCGGGCAGACCATCGCTTTGGTTGGCCCTTCGGGCGGTGGCAAGTCCACGACCTGTTCGCTGCTGCCGCGCTTTTACGACGTGGCTTCCGGATCCATTAGCATCGACGGCCAGGACGTGCGCGACGTGACGCAACAGAGTCTGCGCCGCGCCATTGGCCTGGTGCAACAGGATGTCTATCTGTTTGACGGTACGATTGGTGAGAACATCGCCTACGGCAAGCCGGGCGTCACGGCAGAAGAGGTCGCCGAGGCCGCCCGCCGCGCCAATATCGATGCCTTCATTGAGTCGCTGCCGCAGGGCTACGACACAGTCGTGGGCGAGCGCGGCAGCCGTCTTTCGGGCGGCCAGAAGCAGCGCGTAGCCATTGCGCGCGTGTTCCTCAAGAATCCCAAGATTCTTATCTTGGACGAGGCAACGAGTGCTCTGGATAACGAGAGCGAGGAAGCGGTGCAAGAGTCGCTCGAGCGCCTGGCGCGCGGTCGCACCACGATCATCATCGCCCACCGCCTCTCGACCATTAAACATGCCGACGAGATTGCGACCGTCGAGCATGGTCGCGTTGTGGAACGTGGTACGCACGAGCAGCTTCTCGCCCGTGGCGGCACCTATGCCCGTTACTATCGAATGCAGTTCGAAGGTGCGCGTGCGCACGAGCTCGACTGATTGATATGACAGGAAGTATATGGCTGAGAAGAACCCTTTGACTCCGGAAGAAGTGACGGAGTTATTCTCCGAGATCGATGCATCCGGCGTTTTGGATCCGACGCTTGCCAAAAAGCGCACCGAGCGCATGCGCGAAAAAGAGGCTGCGGCCAAGCGCGGCGACAAGGCGGCGCTGGCGCAGCTTCACAGCGAAGATCGCGCAAGCCAGACAAGGCAGATCGACCCGCTGTCCGAGGACGACCCTTCGGGCTCGCAGGTGAGCCATACCATTACGAAGACCGCCATGGCCGTAGTTATCGGCATTTTGGTGTTAATCGTGGGCATGCAGATTGGCTACGGCGTGATGCGCCGCCTGAACACTGCTAACCTGTCCGAGAGCGTTTCGGTGGATACCGTTTCCACGGCACTGAAGGGCGGCCTTGAGTGGGGTAACGGCTTTACGCAGTTCCCGCTCGACTTTACCGTCGATGAGGCCGATGAGCGTACGGGCACGGTCGAGGTGACGGTGTTGGACACATCGTCTGCCAACGAGCTCGAGCTGCTGTCCAACGGGCAGATTCAGGCCGCGGCGCTTGCGACCAACGCGCTGCTCAACGATAAGATCGACCGCGTAGTGTATAACGTGCACGCCTATATCGACGAGGACAGCAAGATCCAGCACGACTCTTTCTTTGGCATGTTTCCCGCACGGGGCCATCAGAGCGCCATTTTGACGTTTGTGTGGACCAAGAGCTCATCCAACGCCACGAGTATCGACTGGAAGATGCGCATCGTAAGCATGGACGACACCATTGCCGAGCGCATTCAAAAACAGGTGAACTCGGTTTCGTCGCTGATCGAGGACCCGGTGGTGAGCCAGACCAAGATTGACGAGGAAAAGGCCGAACGTGACCTGGAGCATCGTCTGCATGGCCGCGAGATTTTCCGCGGCGGCAAGCCCGATCGTTCACCGTCCGATCTGCTGGAACAGGACAAGAAAAAATAAGACGCCATCATCCCGCGTGAGCCACAAGCCCACGCGGGATAATTTTTCTGGGACGGGGATTAAATAATCATTATGCATAGAAAGTCATAATTATCATTTCGTAAACATTTCGATGAAATTAACGCCATGAGGCATGCTTGCGGTTACAATACCGCGAGGCCTAACTACACACCTTTAAGCCGGTCCTGTGAGACCGGGAAGGAGAATTATGGCGAACAACCATACCGCGGGCGCTGCCGCCCGCACCTTCGCGCCCAGCGAGCTTTGCCAGCGTATGCTGGCCAAAACCAGCAAGGGCACCTGCGGTCCCTGTATCCTGTATCTTGAGGATGGGACCATTTTTTATGGACGTGCATGCGGCGCCGAGGGCACCGCGACCGGCGAAGTCTGCTTCAACACCTCGCTCGAGGGCTACTTTGAGGTCATGACCGACCCGAGTTATGCCGGCCAAATTGTAACCATGACCTATCCGCAGATCGGCAATTACGGTATCGACGAGACCGATGTCCAGTCGGCCTTCCCCGGCGACGCCGTGCGCCCTGCGAGCGCTCCGGCTATGCGCGGCATGATCGTTCGCGATATGTGCGCCACGCCTTCTAACTGGCGCTCGGCCGTCAGCGTGCCGGAGTACCTGCGCGCTCACGGCATCGTCGCTATCGAGGGTATCGACACCCGCGCTCTGGTGCGCCATCTGCGCGACAATGGTTCCAAGATGGGCATTATCTCGACCGAGATCTTCGACGTCGACGAGCTTGCCGAGCGCTTGTCCGCTGCGCCCACGCTGGTAGGCGAGAACCTGGTCAAGACCGTAAGTTGCCCCGCGCCTCACGAGTTTGTGGCCGCCGACCTGCCTGCCACGCATGACTTTGCGCTTGCGGCTGCCGCTCCTGCCCGTCACAAAGTGGTCGCCTACGACTGCGGTGTGAAGCGCGGTATTCTGGAGGGCCTGGTCCGTGCCGGCTGCGATCTCACCGTCGTGCCGTGGGATACGCCCGCCCAGCAGGTGCTCGACATGAATCCCGATGGCGTCTTTTTGTCCAACGGCCCCGGCGACCCCGATGCCGTGGTGGAGACCTATGAGCAGGTACAGCAGCTGATCGGCAAGGTGCCGGTCTTTGGCATTTGCCTCGGTCACCAGATGATCAGCCTGGCCTGCGGCGCCCAAATGGAAAAGCTTAAATTCGGTCACCGTGGCGGTAACCAGCCGGTTATGAATCTGGTGAGCCGTCGCGTGGAGATCACCGCGCAAAACCACGGCTTTGGCCTGCTGTTCCCCAGTCTGGGCAAACTGATTCCGGAGCTTTCCGGCGGCGAAACCGAGCATGCGGCCGACGGTGACCTGCGCGCCTGGGTGCGTCGCGGCATCGCGCCGGTCGTGATGAACGAGCGCTTTGGTCGCATTCGCCTGACACATGTGAACCTCAACGACGGCACCGCCGAGGGCATCCAGCTGCTCGACGCCCCGTGTTTCTCGGTCCAGTACCACCCCGAGGCTTCGCCTGGCCCCACCGATGCCCACTATCTCTTTACCGCCTTTACGCGACTCATGGACGGCGAGGAGAACTACCTGGACATCGACACCGCGAAGGACCGCCTCGCCGGCTGGAATTTCGCCGAGTCCGAGAACGCTGCGACCGAGGAGAACTAACATGCCTAAACGTACTGACATCAAGCGCATCCTCGTTATTGGTTCGGGCCCTATCGTCATTGGCCAGGCCTGTGAGTTCGACTACTCCGGCGCACAGGCCTGCAAGGTGCTCAAGGAGGATGGCTTTGAGGTCATCCTGGTCAACTCCAATCCGGCGACCATCATGACCGACCCGGGTCTTGCCGACCGCACCTATGTCGAGCCCATCACCGCCGAGTTTATCGAGCGCGTAATCAAGAAAGAGCGCCCGGACGCGCTGCTGCCCACGCTGGGCGGCCAGACCGGTCTGAACGCCGCCGTCGAGCTGGCAAAGGACGGCACGCTCGACAAGTACGGCGTCGAGATGATCGGCTGCGACCTGGCCGCTATCGAGCGCGGCGAGGACCGCAAACTCTTTAACGAGGCCATGGCCGAGATCGGCCTGGAGGTCGCGCGCTCGGGCTATGCCTACAGCGTGGCCGACGCCGAGACTATCGCCGAGCGCGTGGGCTATCCCTGCGTACTGCGCCCGAGCTTTACCCTCGGCGGCGCCGGCGGCGGCATCGCTCACACCCACGAGGAGCTCGTCTCCATCGTGAGCCAGGGCCTCGAGCTCTCGCCCGCCCACGAGGTGCTGGTCGAGGAGTCTATCGAGGGCTGGAAAGAGTATGAGATGGAGGTCATGCGTGACCACGCCGGCAACGGCATCATCGTGTGCTCCATCGAGAACCTCGACCCCATGGGCGTGCATACCGGCGACTCCATCACCGTGGCGCCGGCGCAGACGCTCTCCGACCTTGAGTATCAGCGCATGCGCGTGGCCTCGCTCGCCATTCTTGAGAAGATCGGCGTCGAGACCGGTGGCTCCAACGTGCAGTTTGCCGTGAACCCCAACACCGGCCGCCTGATCGTCATCGAGATGAACCCGCGCGTGAGCCGCTCGTCCGCGCTGGCCTCCAAGGCCACGGGTTTCCCCATTGCCAAGGCCGCCGCGCGTCTGGCCGTGGGCTATACGCTCGACGAGATCGTCAACGACATCACCAAGGCTACGCCCGCCTGCTTTGAGCCCACGATCGACTACTGTGTGGTCAAGGTGCCGCGCTTTGCCTTCGAGAAGTTCAAGGGTACCGACCCCACGCTCACCACGCGCATGAAGGCCGTGGGCGAGATCATGGCGATCGGCCGCACCTTTGAGGAGGCCTTTGGCAAGGCTATGCGCTCGCTGGAGGACGGCCACCAGGGCATTTGCGCCGGCGGCAAGGAAGGTGCCGATAAGCTGAGCGACGACGAGCTTGCTCAGGCCGTGGCAACCCCGACCGAGCATCGCATCTTCTTTGTGGTCGAGGCCCTGCGCCGTGGCTGGGACATCGCTCGCATCCATGCCATCTGCGGTATCGATCCGTGGTACCTCAACCGTATCAACGATATGGTGCAGGTCCAGGAGAGCATCCGCGGCCTGCGTGTGGAGGATATCGACGCCGACGCGATGCGCCTGCTCAAGCAGTACGGTACGAGCGACGCCGAGATCGCCGCGCTGACCGGCTCGGACGAGCGCTTTGTGCGCGCCTATCGCAAGGGTCTGGGCGTGGTTCCCAGCATGAAGACGGTCGATACCTGCGCTGCGGAGTTCTCGAGCGCCACGGAGTACCACTACAAGACGTACGAGAACATCTACCGCACGAGTCCGGATGCCAAGAAGTGCGTGGCTCCCGACGAGACCACGCCGGCGGACAAGCCCAAGGCGATGATCCTGGGCGCCGGTCCCAACCGCATTGGCCAGGGTATCGAGTTCGATTACTGCTGCGTGCACGCGAGCTACGCGCTGGCGGCCCGCGGCTTTGAGACCATCATGGTCAACTGCAACCCCGAGACCGTCTCGACTGACTACGACACCTCGGACCGCTTGTACTTTGAGCCGCTCACCTACGAGGACGTCATGGATGTCATCGATGTTGAGCGACCCGACGGCGTCGTGGTGACGCTCGGCGGTCAGACCCCGCTTAAGCTGGCGCGCATGCTCGAGGAGAGCGGCGTGAACATCATGGGTACCAAGCCCGACGCCATCGACTTTGCCGAGGACCGCGAGCGCTTCGCCGCTCTGCTCGACAAGCTGGGCATCATGTACCCGCCGGCGGGCCAGGCCACCTCGTTTGAGGAGGCCGAGGCCGTGGCCGCGCACATCGGCTATCCGCTGCTGGTGCGCCCGAGCTATGTGCTGGGCGGCCGCGGCATGATGATCGCCTACGATGCCGAGCATCTGCGCGATTACATGGCCGAGGCTGCGCGCATTAGCCCCGACTACCCGGTGTACCTGGACCGCTTCCTGGAGGGTGCGATCGAGTCCGACGTCGACGCCCTGTGCGATGGCGAAGAGGTATACATCGGCGGCATCCTGGAGCATATCGAGGAAGCCGGTATTCACTCCGGCGACTCCGCGACCTGCATCCCGCCGTTCAGCTTTAGCGAGAGCCTGCAGGCGAAGCTCCGCGAGACCACGCGCCGCATCGCGATGGCGCTGGGAGTCCGCGGTCTGGTCAACGTGCAATATGCCATCAAGGGCGAGACCGTCTACGTGATCGAGGCCAACCCGCGCGCCAGCCGTACCGTGCCGTTTATCTCCAAGGCCACCGGTGTGCCGCTGGCCAAATGCGCGGCGCGTATCATGGCAGGCGATTCCATCGCGAGCTTGGGCCTGCCGAGCGACGAACGTCAGCTGGACTGGTTCTGCATGAAGGAAGCCGTCATGCCCTGGGGTCGTTTCCCGGGCGCCGACGTCATCCTGGGGCCCGAGATGAAGTCGACGGGCGAGGTCATGGGTATCGCCAAGAGCTATCCCGAGGCATACGCCAAGACGCAGCTGGCGATTGACTACAAGCTGCCCGACCCGAGCGCCGGCAAGGTATTCATCAGCGTGTGCGACCGCGACAAGCGCCACATCCTTTCGGTCGCGCGTATCCTGCGTTACCTGGGCTTTGATATCTGCTCCACCGAGGGTACGGCGCGCGTGCTGCGCGGCGGCAACGTGACGTGCGAGGTCGTGGAGAAGATTAGCGGCCCGCACGACGGCGAGCGCCCCAACATCGGCGACCTGATCGCCGACGGCAAGATTGCGGTGATCGTCAATACGCCGTACGGTCCGGGCTCGCGCGGCGACGGCTATCTGCTGCGCACCGAGGCGGTGCGCCGCGGTGTGACCTGCGTGACCGCGATGTCTGCGGCCAACACGTACGTGAGTGCCATCGAGGCGGTGCGCGAGGACCAGCAGGGTCACGGCAGCGCCAACGACATGGGCATGGACGTCATCGCCCTGCAGGACCTGCCGCAGCATACGGTGTAGGTTGAACTGGCCGGCCGGGGCGGAGGGGGCTGAGTTTCCCCCTTCGCTCCGGCTGCAAGCAGAGTCGCTCAGTGGGAAACTCAGCCCCCTCCGCCCCGGCCTACGGTGACTCGGCTGCACCGTGTGCTGCCGAAGGGGCTTTGCGCGATGACTAGGGCTGAAAAAGAAAGTGAGTGTGGGCTCCGCCGTTCGTTCGAATGGCGGAGCCCACGTTTTGGATTTATTGGGCTGTGGCGGTGAAGGTTGTTTTGTCGGCGGCGATGTGCACGTGCAGCTTTGCCTGACCGTCGCAGCTGATGAGCACGCCTACCTCGAACGGGGTTCCCGTCTTGTCGTAGGTCGAACGCACGATGCGCATCGCCGCCTTACCGGTGTTCTGTCCCAAAAGGCGCGCCTCATGCTTGTCGAGGTTGACCGTCTCGTAGACGGCATCGACGCTTGCGGGCAGGATGCCGGTCTTTTCCGCGATGTAGGCGTAGAGCGAGCCATCCACGTCTTTGCGTGTGAGCTCGGGGCAAAGTGACACGGGGATATAGACGTAGTTGAGCTCCATGGGTTTGTCGTTGGCGAGACGCAGGCGGCGAATCTCCCAGACGGGTGTCCCCTCGGGCACTTTGAGCCCAGAGGCGATGCCGCGGACGGCCGGTATGCTTGAAAAGGCGAGAATCTGCGAGCTCGGAACCCGTCCCGCTTCGCGCATCCGCGCGCTGAAATTCAGGGCCAGGTCGATGCCGGGTGCTGAGGTTTGGGGTTTGATGAACGTGCCCTGCCCACGTTTGCGCACCACGCGCCCCTCGATGACGAGATCTTGGAAGCAACGGCGCACGGTCGCGCGCGATAACTCTAGCCGCTCACAGATTTCGAGCTCGCGTGGCAGCGGCGTCTTGGTGTCGAACGCCTGGCTGGCGATAAGCAGGGCGATTCGATGTTTAAGTTGGACATAGAGCGGCGTATCACCGCTGCGGTCGAAGGGTTCGGAGGCGAGAAACGAGATCATATCCATGGGGTACCTCCATGTCGTGGGCGTACGTGACATGGTCTGACACTGCGGAGCAAACCGGAGATGCCAGGCCCGATTCTTGCTGGTATGTATGGTGCATAAGGAATATAAAACATTTATCAGGCAATCTACCTGCTATTTTAAAAATAATTAGAAGAAAAAATAATTTAGGCACAAAAATAGTTGCTACCGTTAACCGATGAATAGTTGCCGTTCACAACTATTTTCTTGTACCGAACATGCCCCGGCGCAACAATAATCTCAGCAAAAAGCAAAGCCGTGCGACACACGGCAGGTCGAGAGGAGACCGCATGCGGTATCTGGTAATGGTCAGTCACGGAACGCTCGCTCCCGGACTGCACAGTGTCCTCAAGATGCTCGGCAATGACGCCCCGAACATCTTGTCGACGAGTCTCGTGGACGGCATGGGCGCTGACGAGTATGTCGAGAACGTCAAGGCGATGCTCGCTCCTGTTACCGCCGATGACGAGGTTGTCCTGCTTGGTGACATCCTGGGCGGATCGCCGCTCACCAATGCCATGAACACGCTGGCCGAGAAGGGCTTGCTCGCCCACACCATTGCCTTCGGCGGTATGAATCTGCCCATGGCTATGACCGCCATGATGGGGCTTGCCACCATGGACCTGGATTCCCTCAAGCAGATGATGCTGCAGGAGGGCAAGAACGGTATGTCCGAGCTCGTTGTCCCGACCGATGACGCCGACGACGAGGACGACGACATCTAGGCCGCACCAAGGTTTCATCTAGCTGCAAACGTTAGGAAGAAGAGGCCGCGACCGCAGGCCTCATGAAGGAAAGGGGAGAACGTATGATTTCGTTCATCCGTATTGACGACCGTATGATCCATGGACAGACCGTTACCCGTTGGGCCCTCGAGTATCCCTGCGACGGTCTTATCGCCGTCAACGACGCCGCGGCGTCCAACCCCGTGCTCAAGGAGGCCTACAAGAGTGCCTCGGGCAAGAAGACGTTCGTGTGGACCAAGGAGCACTTCAAGGAGGTCTCCGAGAAGGTTCTCAAGTCCAACACCAAGTACTTCCTGATCACCAAGAACCCGCTCGACATGAAGGAACTTCTCGTCGATTTTGGCTTTAAGACCGGCATGGACCGCATCATCGTCGGTCCCTGCAACGATCGTCCCGGCACCACCAAGCTCGGCAACAACCAGTCGATCACGCAGGAAGAGGCCCAGGCGCTCGAGGATCTCACCAACGCCGGCTACACGGTCGAGTTCGCCCTTATCAAGGAGAAATCCATTGGTGAGTGGCCAAAGTTCCGCGGTCAGTTTGGCTTCTAGTTAGGCGCCAGCCGCATTTTGGTACCTACAGCCCTGGGGGAAAGGGGCTGAGGAATAAAGAAAGGGGAAAGCATGGCAATCAATGCATTCCAAGCCGCGCTGTTCGGCCTGTTCGCCTGCCTGGCATCACTGCCTGGCATGGGTGGCACGACGATCGGCAACTACACTCTGGGTCGTCCTCTGGTCGCCGGCCTCATCGTCGGCATCATCATGGGCGATATGCAGACGGGCATCCTCGTCGGCGCTGCCATCCAGGTTGTCTACATCGCTCTCGTGACCCCCGGCGGAACCGTCTCCGCCGACGTCCGCGCCGTGTCCTATATCGGCATCCCGCTGGCGATCCTCGCCATCAAGAACTCGGGCATCGATCCCGCCTCCGCTGAGGCTGCCGGCATGGCCGCATCCCTCGGTGCCGCCGTCGGCACGCTCGGCACTGTGCTCTTCTATGGCACCGCCACCATTAACCTGGTATGGCAGGGCATGGGCTGGAAGTGGCTCGAGAAGGGCGACCTCCACAAGCTCTACCTGGTCAACAACGTTCTGCCTTGGATCGGTCACATCGTCTGCTCGTTCCTCCCGACGTTCATCATCACCATGGGCGGCACCGCCATGGTCGACCTCATGAAGACCTACATGCCCATGGACGGCATCGCGATGAAGACGCTGTTCACCGTCGGCTCGCTGCTGCCTACCGTCGGTATCGCCATCCTGCTCAAGCAGGTCATCTCCAAGCCGACGGACTTCCTCACGTTCTTCTTCGGCTTCACCCTGTCCGCTGTCATGGGATGCAACCTGATTGCCGCCGCCGGCATCGGCTGCTTCTTCGCCCTGATCAACTATGAGATCGCTTCGCTCAAGATCGACCTCGCAAACGCTCCCAAGGCAGCTATCGCCTCGGGCTCCGATGATGAGGAAGAGGAGGACATCTAATGGCAGAGAAGAAGAAACTCTCTAAGAAAACGCTTGCCAAGTCGTTCCGCAACTGGTCCTATGGCAACCTGACTTGCTTCTCGCAGGAGCACATGCAGACCTTCGGTTACCTGTGCGCCATGCTTCCGATCGTCGAGGAGCTCTACGACACGCCCGAGGAGCAGAAGCAGGCCCTCCAGACCTACTCCGCGTTCTTCAACACCGAGCCGCAGATCGGCACCATGATTGTCGGCGTCACCGCCGGCCTCGAGGAGGCTCGCGCAAACGGCGAGGCCATCGACGACGACGCCATCAACGGCATCCGCGCCGGCCTCATGGGCCCGCTCGCCGGCCTTGGCGACTCGCTGATCGTCGGTACCCTGATCCCGATCCTGCTCGGTATCGCCCTCGGTCTCTCGACCGGCGGCTCTCCGCTCGGTGCCATCTTCTATATTGTCGTGTGGAACCTGCTCATGTTCCTTGGCATGCGCTTTGCCTACAACCAGGGCTATGAGCTCGGCGGCAAGGCGGTCGAGGCCCTCGTCGGCCCCAAGGCCAAGGCTCTGCGTGATTCCATCGTGATGGTCGGTACCATGGTCATCGGTGCAGTCGGTGCTACCTGGGTCTCCATCACCTGCAGCCCCAATCTGGTGCTGCCCGGCGGCGGTAAGTTCCAGGACACGCTCGACGGAATCTATCCGCACCTGCTGCCCATGGTCTTCATCATCTTCTGCTGGTACATGATGACCAAGAAGAAGGTCAACCCCATCGTTATGATGCTGATCCTCGTTGTGATCGCATTTGTGGGCGTTCTCATTGGCTTCTTCGACCCGGCACTGAGCTACTAGTCATCATCCCCTGGCCCCCTGTAAGGCCGTGCGGCCTCAACCGCACGGCCTTCTGATTTTGCGCCGCCCTTCAAGGGCAATATGGCCAGCGACCTCCATCGCCTACACGACACCCGCTATATTGCTCTTGAAAGATGACGTATTCGACAAACGATGCACTTGCGCATGATGCACACTTTGCACGAGGAGGACCATATGCACGAGAAACATGGACACGACCTTTCGCGCGACGACTTGATTCGCGAGGCAAAGATGCAGACCGATGCTATTCAGCGGCTCAATGTTTGGCTGCGCCTGGGCTATTCGCTCGTGGCGATTGGCTTTTTGATGGGGATGTGGGGTATGCAGGGCGGCCCCGGCTGGGGTGTCCCCGTGGGCATCGTGTGCCTGGTGGTGGGCACTCCGCTTTCGATCGTGCTTAAGGTCGGCACGACCAACGCCAAAAAGAATGTCGAGCGCATGCTCGAGGCCGCTGGTGTCGACGTTGAGGAGCTTATGCGACGCAAGAAGGACGAGCAATAGACTTCCGCGTTGGGGTATCATAAATAATTGTTGCGAATGTTAACTAATGTACGGCAAATGACGGTTTTATGGCCCTTCTAGAGTTGCAAAGGACAATATCCCCAGTGGATTACGATGACGTCGCTCGAAAACTGATTGTGTACTCACGTTCCCTTGCCAAGGGATCCTTGAGTGCTGCCGGCGGCGCCAGTGTGGGCGAGGCACCGGTTTTACAGTATCTATCGGGTATTGACGGTGATGTCATTCCCTCCGAGATTGCCAAGAAGCTGAAATTCTCCCGTGCGCGCATGTCGCATATCTTGGATTCACTCGAGAGTAAGGGTTACGTTCAGCGCAGGACTGATCCAAACGATCGTCGGCGTGTGCTGGTGAGCATTACCGAGGAAGGCCGTGATTTCGCGGCGAAAAAAAATGCCGAGAGTGTGGCATCGCTCTCGAAACAACTCTCAGCGCTCGGCGAGCACGATGCCCAGGAGCTCGTGCGCATCCTGAATAAAGCTTACAGCCTTACCTATGATGCCGACGACTACCTGGACAATCTATAAGGATAAAGACAGACATTTAGGTGCATCTTGAAATGCACCCGGGACAGTTGTGCCCATCAGCCACCGTCAACATCTCATTCCAAACCAAATCAGCCAACGTACGTCATGGCAATCCCCGGTAGGTTGCAGGATGGCGGCTGAGCCTTTCCCTCGGGAAACTTCGCGAAGCCCAGTTCCCGAGGGAAAGGTATGGTCTGTGTAATACCAGATAAACAGTACATTTTTGCTAGATTGGTATTTGACTGAAGAACCAATTGGTATGGCTTATTAAGCCCACCTTGCCGTTGACGCTTATTTTGCTGCCGCTGGGAGAATTCCGAACTTGGGTGCGCAAGTGCTCCCATATATTGATATGACCTAGTAGGTGGCTATCTGGTTACTACCAGTTGGCCCCTTGGTAACGGGTGGCCCCCATTGTGCGGAATGTACCGAACATCTCCGTTTGATACGTTTTCCCATGCTGCCGGGGGGGGCGTCCTCGGCACCTCAGCATGTCGGAAGAAAGGAGACCAGATGCGCAGGAATTCCATTTTTACGAAACGGTGGGTGAAGGGAAGCGCGGTCCTCGTTGCCACTGCAGCGACGCTCGTGTTTGCCAATCCCCAGCAGGCGATTGCCACGCCACTCAAGGGCGTCGACTCGGCGACCGTGTCCCAGTCTGCCTCGAATGTCGTCGACATCGATTTCGCTGACGGCATCAAGGGCCGTATTACGTTCCTCGAGGACGGTATTTTCCGTTATAACGTCGACCCCAAGGGTGAGTTTTCCGAGTACGCCACGCCGCGCAGTAAGTCCCACACGGCTAAGATCCAGGCTCAGCCCGATACCTCGGACACCTACAGCAAGCCGAGTGCGACGGTTGCCGACAAGGGCGACACTATCGAGATCACCGGCGGAAAGGCGACCGTGATCCTGGACAAGGCGACTGGCAAGATGAGTATCAAGTCAGGCGACCGTGTCGTGGTTTCCGAGTCCGCGTCCCTCGACCTTGATAAGAAGGGTACCGTCCAGACGCTCGCCAAGGAGAAGTCCGAGAACTTCTTTGGCGGCGGCACCCAGAACGGACGCTTCCTGCACACCAACCAGACCATCGCCATCTCCAACACGAACAACTGGACCGATGGCGGCGTTGCCTCGCCCAACCCGTTTTATTGGACGAGTGACGGCTACGGCGTGCTCCGAAACACGTTTGCAGAGGGTTCCTACGACTTCGGTTCCACGGACTCATCGACGGTCACGACTTTGCACAGCGAGAATGAGTTTGATGCCTACTACTTCGTGGCGACCAACGAGGGAGCTTCGAACGTGGCAACTGAGATGCTGCAGGACTACTACAAGGTGACCGGTAACCCGGTACTGCTGCCCGAGTACGGGTTCTACCTTGGTCATCTTAATGCCTATAACCGTGATGGCTGGTCAACGACCTCGGGTCAAAAGAAGTGGGAGACCAAGGGCAGCAAGTCCTCGAGTGAGAAGGGCGACGTTAAGTACGAGTCTGGCATGTCGACGGGCTACAAGCTCGACGGCACACTTGCGGCCGAGACGCTCAACGGTGAGGGCCCTACGGTTGATACCGAGAACATGAAAGCGACCGATTTCGACCGCCAGTTCTCTGCTCGGCAGGTTATCGATGACTACGAGGACAGCGACATGCCGCTCGGCTGGTTCCTGCCGAACGACGGCTACGGCGCCGGCTATGGCCAGAACGGTTACTACAAGACCGGCGGCGTCAACTCCGACGGAGCGAGCTCGGCCGACCGTCTTAACGCTGTGCGTGCCAACGTCGACAACCTTAAGAAGTTCACCGAGTATGCCAACTCAAAGGGTGTGAGCACGGGCTTGTGGACCCAGTCCAACCTTGAGCCCGACAGCAACCCTGAGACCCCGTGGCATCTGCTTCGCGACTTCGACGCCGAGGTCAAGACGGGAGGCATCACTACCCTTAAGACCGACGTTGCCTGGGTTGGATCTGGCTACTCCTTTGGTCTTAATGGCATCAAGACAGCTTATGACACGGTGACGACCGGCGCTAACAAGCGCCCCAACATCATCACGCTCGATGGTTGGGCCGGCACGCAGCGCTTTGGTGGCATTTGGACCGGCGACCAGTATGGCGGTAACTGGGAGTACATTCGCTTCCATATCCCCACGTATATCGGTCAGAGTCTTTCGGGCAACCCCAACATCGGCTCCGACATGGATGGCATTTTTGGCGGCGACCCCATCATCTCTGCGCGTGACTACCAGTGGAAGACGTTCACGCCCTCTATGCTCGACATGGACGGTTGGGGCACCTACCGTAAATCGCCCATGACGCACGGCGATCCCTACACAGGCATCTCGCGCTTCTACCTCAAGCTCAAGGCGCAGCTCATGCCCTATATCTACACGAGCGCGGCCTCGGCGGCCAACATCGACACGGGTAACGGCGATGCCGGCCTGCCCATGATCCGCGCCATGCTGCTTTCCGATAACTCCGAGTACGCCGCAAGCACCTCGACGCAGTACCAGTATATGTTCGGTGAGAACTTCCTAGTGGCACCGGTGTATCAGGATACCCAGGCAGACGAGAACGGCAACGACATTCGCAATGGGATTTACCTCCCCAACTACGGCACCGACGAGAATCCCACCATCTGGATCGATTACTTCTCGGGTAAGCAGTATCGCGGCGGCCAGGTTCTCAACAACTACGAGGCTCCGCTTTGGAAGCTGCCGCTGTTTGTGAAGGCCAACGCTATCGTGCCGATGTACGCCGAGAACAACAACCCCGAGGCCGTGAGCGACACCAACACCAAGGGTACCGACCGCAGCCAGCGTATCGTCGAGTTCTTCGCCACCGAGGGCGACGGCACCTTTACGCAGTACGAGGACGACGGCTCCTCCATCGAGAACAACACGACTGAGGACGATTCCTACGGTACGATCGACAATATCTCCTACGGTGAGCATGTGAGCACCGTCTACAGATCCAAGGCCGCAGGCGGCACCGCGACCTTTACCGCCGAAGCCTCGCAGGGTGGCTACAACGGCTACGACTCCAATCGCACCACGACCTTCGTGGCCAACGTGTCCGCCAAGCCCATGAGCGTCGTCGCCAAGAACGGCGGATCCGCGCTCAACGTGGTTGAGGTCGACTCGCAGGAGACCTTTGACACCGCGACCCCCGAGGCCGGCCAGGCGGTCTACTTCTACAGCGAGACCCCTAACCTCAACCACTACGGCAGCGATGTGGACGGCACCGAGGCCGAGCGGGGCGAGAGCTTTAACAACACCAAGATCACCACGAACCCCAAGGTCTACGTCAAGTTCGCGAAGACCGATGTTGCTGCGGCGGCGCAGACGCTCGAGCTGGGCGGTTTCGTGAACGCCGACGCCACGCTCACAGCCGATCGCCTCAACGAGAGCCTCTCCGCACCCACGAACCTTGCTGCCCCCGAGGACGTCACGACCCCAACGAGCATCAAGCTCACCTGGGGAAAGGTCGATGGTGCTACCTCCTACGACCTTAAGGTCGACGGCACCGTGTTCGCCGTGGGTGATGCGGCCGAGTTCACGCACACCGACCTCGCCTACAATAGCAAGCACACCTACCAGATTCGTTCGCGCAACGCCGAGGGCTACTCCGCCTGGAGCGATGTGCTCGAGGCGAACTCCGCACTCGATCCGTGGCGGAACGTCCCCGACGCCGAGCAAATCACCTGGGAGGGCTCACTTTACGGCAGCCATAAGGCCGAGCTCGCCTTCGACCATGAGTTCCAGTCGGGCGACGGCGGTTTCCACTCCGGTGGCAACGATCTGGGCAAGGCGCTTACCGTTGACTATGGACGCGCTTACAAGCTCGATAAGCTCGAGTACTATCCGCGCGATGACGCCGGCAACGGCACTGTGACCAAGATGCGTGTTGAGACGAGTCTCGATGGCGTCCACTGGACGAGCCAGGAGGTCGATTGGGCACGTTCCGCTGATTGTAAGACGGTAGCGTTTGACGGCACCGTGGCCGCCCGTTACGTGCGCATGACACCGCTCGCCTCGGTCGGCAATTTCTTCTCCGCGTCCGAGATTGCCATCTACAAGACCGACGGCACGGATGGCTTCGCCGTGGGCTCCAACCTCAACAAGGCCACGATCTCCGACGGAGACTACTCCAACATGAAGAACTATCTGGGCCTCGAGAATCGCGAGCCCGATACCCCGACGTTCGGTTCGCAGATCCGCGACCACTTCGCCGACCTCAACGATAACGGCGTTTACGACGTCTACGATTACTCGTTCACCATGGCGGGTCTTGACGGCGGCACTAAACAAAAGGGCAAGGTCGCAGGTTCGCTCGCGGTGATTCCGAGCAAGACCGAGGTCGAGGCCGGTGATGAGATCACCGTTGATGTCTATGCGGCCGACGCCAAGAACGTCAACGCCCTGGGCGCTCTCGTCAACTTCAAGAGCGACCAGTTCGAGTTTGTGTCCGAGAGCATCGCGCAGGACGGCTCGACTGCCGGCATGGAGAACCTGTCTCGCGAGAAGGTCCAGTTCGCGGACAGAACGCAGACTATCAATCTCGCCTTTGCCAACCGCGGCGATGGCAAGCTCTACAACGGTACCGGCGCGGTGGCGAGTTTCAAGCTCAAGGCCAAGACCGCCGGCAAGGTCGAACTGCCCTCGACATCTTGGCTCATCGGTCCGGCATGCGACGCACTTGAGTTTGCGAGCGACGGCACGGTGACGATGCCGGATGTTCCTCAGCCAACGGTCGCCGAGTACGGTCAGGACGCCTTCAACATCACGATGACCAACGATGAGCTCACGACCGACGACGGGACCAACGTCGAGAAACTTATCCAGCAGAAGAGCTATAACGCGCTGTTCGATAATAACGAGGGCGACAACGGCTTTGAGTTCCTATGGAACTGGAGCGGCAACTGGGACAGCGAGGGTAAGCTTCCGAGTTACGTGAAGCTTCCCACCACGATGACATTCGCATTTAAGACGCCGTCGAAACTCGATAGTGTCGAGGTCGTTAACCGCAACGGTGGCAACGGAACCGTGCAGAAGATCAAGGCTGTCGTGACGTTCGAGGATGGCTCGACCCAAGAGTTCGCGGGCGGGGAGTACGATTCCTTCCTGGCTCGCTACGCCTTTGACCTCTCTGCCGAGAACAAGGGCAAGAAGGCGACCAAGGTCGAGGTCACGCCGCTTGAGGCATCGGGTGACCAGATGCTCACACTGCGTGAGGTCAACTTCAACTACACGCAGGGTGTCGAGGCCATCGAGGGTGTCGAGCTAGGCAAGAACCAGACCGAGTTCTTTGAAGGCGACATTACGCCCGTCGACGCCAAGGCTACGCCTGAGAGCGCTGGCTACCCCTATGTGACGGTCGAGAGCTCCGACCCCTCTGTGGTAAGCGTCTCCGCTGTTCAGGCTGGCGATAGCGTGAGCTACTACCTGCGTGCCAACAAGGCCGGCAAGGCAAAGATCACGGTGGCGTCGGTACTCGACCCCTCCAAGACCGCATCCTATGAGGTCGAGGTCAAGGCTGGTGTCGATACCTCTGCGCTCGTAGCAGCGCTTTCCAAGGCCGCGGGCTACAGCGAGTCCGTCTACACCAAGGATTCCTATGCAGCTCTCACCACTGCGGTCGAGGCGGCTCAGAAGCTCCTCGACAGCGGCCAGGGCAGCTATAGCAAGAAGGATGTCGCAGACGCCACAGCCAAGATCGAGAAGGCAATCGACGGCCTCAAGATGCGCCCTGTTGATGAGAAGATTCTCATCAACACGCCCGAGAACCGCAAGAACGTCAAGGTGGCCGGCTTCTCGAGTGAGGCCGACTACGAGGGCAGCAACGCCGTCAACGCTCTCGACGGCGACGAGCGGACGCTTTGGCACAGCGACTGGGCCCATGGGACCGGTATGCCCCAGTATCTGAGTGTCGACCTGGGCCGCGACTACGATCTCACCGACGTTACATTCCTGCCGCGCCAGGACGGCGGCACTAACGGCGATATCTTCGAGGCCGAGATACTGGTCTCCGACACTGCCGACGGTTATGAGAAGGGCACCGCCGCGTCGATGGGTACGTTCGCCTTCGACAACGATGGCCGCGTGCTCACCGACCGTGGCGACTGGAAACAGATGAGCTTTGGCGCCGCGCGCGGTCGCTACGTGACCGTCAAGGTGATTCACGCCGGCGGGGGCGACGTTGATGCCTACTGCAGCATGGCGGAGCTCAAGTTCTACGGTACGGCCGTCCCCGATCCGGTGGCGAAGGATGATCTCACTGCCGCGATCGAAAAGGTTGATGCCGAGCTTGCCGCTGGCGACCTCAAGGCCGGCGACTACACCGAGGCCTCCTGGACGGCGCTCGAGAACGCCCTGGCGAGCGCCCGCGCCATCTTGAGCGACGAGGATGCCACGCAGGACGAGGTCGACCAGGCGCTCAGGGCGCTCGAGAGCGCCCGCGACGCGCTCGAGAAGACCCCGGTGGTCCCGGTCGAGAATCCGACTAAGAAGCAGCTCAAGGCCCTGGTCAAGCAGGCGAAGGAGACTGACACCAGGGGCAAGACGGCCGAGTCTGTCAAGGCCCTGACGGATGCCATTACCTACGCCGAGGACGTCTTGGGTGATGAGAATGCTTCCGACACCCAGATCCAGGCGGCCTATAGCCAGCTCAAGCTGGCCATTGAGAGCCTCAAGGATGCCGATTCCGGCAACCAGGGCGGCTCGGGCAACCAGGGTTCCGGCAATGGCTCGAACGGCGGCAACCAGGCGGGCAAGCCCGCAGGCGACAAGGCCCAGGGCAGCAAGAAGAACGGTTCGGCGATTCCCAATACCGGAGACCAGACGGCGGCGACCGTCGCGACCGTCGGTGGTCTTGGCGCCATCATCGCCGCGATCGGCGCTTTCTTCCATCGTCGCAGCAAGGCTAAGTAGCCCCAGCAACAGCTAAGCAAGCGTGCCCGCCGTCCCACCCAAGGACGGTGGGCACGCTTTTTGAATGTAGGCAGAAAGCTCCGACCCTTCGGCCTTAATCTCGCAAAGCGTTCCGTCTCCCGCCGAACACATCAGCATCGGCGGCTATACTTGAATTATTTGCAGTTAAGGGTCGCGGATTGGCCGCGTCACCGCTCTCAACAGGAGGTCTTTGTTTATGGCAGATCAAAAGCCGGTTGTCGGGATCATCATGGGCTCCAAGTCCGATCTGGGTGTTATGGAAGGCTGCACCGCCGAGCTCGAGGCGCTCGGTGTGCCCTATGAGCTCGTCATTGCGAGCGCACACCGCACACCGGCGAAGGTCCACGAGTGGGCTTCGACTGCTGCCGATCGCGGTATCAAAGTGATTATCGCCGCCGCCGGCAAGGCCGCTCACCTGGGTGGTGTCGTGGCCGCCTTTACGCCGCTGCCGGTTATCGGCGTACCTATGAAGACGAGTGACCTGGGCGGTATGGATTCGCTGCTGTCGATGGTGCAGATGCCTTCGGGCGTGCCCGTGGCCTGCGTTGCCATCAACGGCGCCAAGAACGCCGCCATTTACGCCACGCAGATTCTGGGCGCATGCGACCCCGAGTACCGCAAGGTTATCGAGAAGATGAAGCAGGAGATGGCCGACGCCTAGGCGTTCCGCCGTTTCACCGCAGTATAAGGAGAGCCATGTCCGATTATCAGGGAAAACGATTCAAGGCTTCTCAGATTCCCGATCCGTCGAAGCCGGGTGCTGCCCATGCGGCACAGCAGGGTCGGACATCCTCTCCTCAGCAGCCGCGCGCGCCGCGCCCCGTGACACCGGCGACGCATCGTCGACAGGACGCGCCGGCCGCATATCGACCTTCATCTTATAGCACCGCTAAGAAGCCGCCCCGGTCTTCATCGCATGCCACGCCGTCGGATTACACCGAGTCGCCGCGTAAAAAGCGCCGCTCCATCATTCCTATTCTGCTCATCATCGTGGGCATCGGTCTGATTGTTGCCGCCGCTGCCATCTTTATCAATGCCCAGATTGGCTATAAGCAGGCGAGCGATTCGTATCAGAAAATCGAGAAGCAATATGTAAGCGATAAGGACGCCAGCGGCGTGCCGATTATCGACTTTGATGCACTTGCTCAGACGAACCCCGAGATTGTGGGTTGGATTTACGTGCCGGGAACCAACATCAACTATCCCGTGGTGCAGACCAACAACAACTCCAAATACCTCAACACGCTGTTCGATGGCACGTCTAACGCCTCGGGTGCCATCTTCTTGGATAGCGATGACACCGCGCCGGGAATGGTCGACCAGCAGACCACGATCTACGGCCACCATATGAACGATGGGTCGATGTTCAACGTGATTTCGGATACGACTGACCAGGCAACGTTCGATAGCGTTGAATATGTGTACTACATCACGCGCGATGCGACGTATAAGTTGCGTCCGCTGGCGACCAAGGTGGTCGAGGACACGTATGCCAAGGCGCGCACGACCAATTTTGAGGGCGACGACGGACTCAAGAACTACCTGTCCGAGATGCTCGACGGCGCTTCTGCCGTGGCGAGTGATGCCACCGATCGTGCCGCTTCGGCAACTAAGGTTGTAACGCTTGTGACCTGTCGTTCGCTGTCGCTGAGCAACACACGCGCCGTCATGGTACTCACGCCGGTCGAGGAATAAGTTGTTCGAGAGTAGCTAAAAAGGCCCCGTCCCAAATTGGCTACTCGACGACGGTAAGGGAGAAATGATGCTCGAGAGTGGCAAATTGATGCCTTCGATTGATGCTTGGCTGCGCGAGGCCAAGGCCGATGCTTCGGCGGCAGGCTGTGGGATGTATCTGACGCATAACGGTGTGGTGCGCGCGACGCCCAAGGCTGAGGTGCGCGGAGTCGAGACCGATGGCGTGGCGCCTGGGCATAAGGTGGGCGGCATGGTGTTTGGCTTCGATGCTCAGAAGGTGCAGGCTGCTATCGAGGCGACGCGTGCGATGCCGGGTATCGGCTATGTGCGTGTGTGGCTGGCAAGCGGCGAGCTTGCCGTAGGTGACGACATCATGCTCGTGCTCATCGGCGGGGACATTCGCCCGCACGTGGTCGATGCGCTGCAGGCGCTCGTTGGCACCATTAAGAACGAATGCGTGAGTGAGGTCGAGCGCGAGGCGTAGAGGCTTGCGTCGATAGAAGGATCGTTTATAAAAATGCCCACCGGTACGTGTGATACCGGCGGGCATTTTGCGTTTTGGGCGCGGTGGGCGCTACACGCGCGTCGCATCCTTGGGGCTCATGGTCATGCTCTGGAAGCGGTTTTCCATGTACTCGTTATCGAAGTGCTCTCCGTAGAACTGTGCGACGGGAATGTCCGGCTCCGTGCCGTTAACGCGCTGGTACCAGTAGTCGAGCGACTGCAGCGTCATGACGCCGTCGACCAGCATGATAACGGTAAAGATGACGGTGGCCGAGTAGCGGCTCTTCCAGGGGATCTTGTTGATAAGCTTAAGCAGCCTCGGCAGCAGCAGCTTGATCCAGATGAGGCCGCCCAGGCCCCACAGGCAGGCAAAGCCCGTGCAGGTGCGTCCGCCCGTGAGGACCACGAGCGGATCGGGCAAACCGAACAGCGTTATGTGCGAGTAGCTCCACGAGACCACGCCAAACGCGGTCTGCATAAACCAGCCCACGAACACCTCAAAGCTGGCGCCGAGCAGGGCGCTCACCAGGAAAATGATGATGGGGTTCTTTTTGTAGAAGCGGTTAAGCACCATGGTCATGAGCACGGCGCCAAATCCGTAGATGGGGCTGAAGGGGCCAAACAGCATGCCGGCGCGGTTCTGATAGACGCCCGGGTCGTCGACCGTCATGTGCCAGATGTCCTCGGCGATCAGGCCGAGTATGCAGCAGACAAAGAACACCCAGAACAGGTTGAAGTAGTTGAGCTTGATGTAGCCCTCGCCGGTTTCATCGCGGCCGAGCATGCCCTCGGCGGCGGCGTCGCGGTCGAGCATCTCCTGCAGGCGGCGCTGCAGTTCGCGCTCCTGACGCAGCGTGGGGTCGACGGTTGCCGAAAGTGCAACAAGGATGCCGAGCTGGATCGCGGGACGCAGTAGGAAGGGCCCGATGCCCTGGAGCATCACGTCGACCAAAAGCTCGACGACGGTGAATGCAATAAGGATGTAGGACAGGCGGGCGGCGTTACGGCGCTGGTTTTTGATAAGGTCCAGGCCAAAGATGATTAGGATGACGGCACTTGCCGCAGAGAGCATGATGCCGGCGACGATAAGGCCGACTGCGACGAGCGTGTTATCGCCGAGCTTTTCGGTGGCGTTGCCGTTAACAAGTGCCGTGATGACCTGCCACATAAAGGCAGCGACTGACGGGAGCGTGCCCACGCCGGAAAGGATGCACAGGACGGCGTACACCTTAATGATGAGGGGGATCTTCTTGACCTCCGTGGCGCTGGGGACGCTGGGGTCGAGTTCGTTTCGATCCATACAGAACCTTTCTCGCTTTGTTGTAGGTTATAAGGATACGCCGCCGACCTGCCAAAAGACAGGACGAACGTCCCAATTGCAACTTTGTAATCCCCAACGGCGGACGCGGCGGCCATCTGGGGGCGCGGGCACTTACACTGGACAGACCGATAAAATGTTTGGCAACAAAACTGATTATTAGCTCGGTGGGCTTTTAAAAAGCGCTGTTCACGCGCGGGAGTGCTTGTCTTGCCGTGCGTATAATAAGGCGGGTAACGCCAAAAATACGAGGCTCTGAGGGGATACCATGTCTCAAGAAACCATCCGCGCGGCCGAGCGTGCCGCGGGACAGGTGAACACCATGTCGACGTATGATCCGGACTCCGACCAGCTGCATGAGGAATGTGGCATTTTCGGCGTATGGGCACCCGATCGCGACGTGGCTCGACTGACGTACTTTGGCCTGCGTGCGCTGCAGCACCGTGGCCAGGAATCGGCTGGAATCGCCGTGGGTGACGGCGGCACGGTTATGGTCCGCAAAGATCTGGGCCTGCTCGACCGCGTGTTCTCCAACGCCGACCTGTCGACGCTCTCCGGCCAGCTGGCCGTGGGTCATGTGCGCTACGGCACTGCCGGCGCCAAGAGCTGGGAAGCCTCTCAGCCGCACCTCTCTACCATCAATAGCGTCATTATCGCGCTCGCGCACAACGGCACCCTCGTCAACACCGACGAGCTGCGCCGTCAGCTGATCGAGCTGGGCGTGCCGTTCCTCTCCAATTCGGATTCCGAGGTCGCGACCAAGCTTATCGGCTACTTTACCCAGCGTACGGGCCACCTACGCGAGGGTATTCGCAAGACCATGGAGCTCGTGCGCGGCGGCTACGCCATGACGCTCATCAACGAGCAGGCGCTCTACGCATTCCGCGATCCACACGGCATTCGCCCGCTCGTGCTGGGCAAGCTGGTGGACGAGGGTCTGGACCAGGCCGATGCCGCAGCCGTTTCGCAGCTGCCGTCGCAGGACGGCGCCGCGACGGTCGACTCCGCCGTCCGTGTCACGCGCGCCGGCGGCTGGGTCGTTGCTTCCGAGACCTGCGCACTCGACATCGTGGGTGCCGAGTACGTCCGTGACGTCCGTCCCGGCGAGATCTTGCGCATCAGCGCCGAGGGCCTGGTATCCGAGCAGGGCGTGCCTGCAGCCGAAGAGCCCGCCAACTGCATCTTTGAGCAGGTCTACTTTGCCCGCCCCGACTCCATCATGAACGGCAAGAGCGTCTATGCCTGCCGTTACGACATGGGTCGTCAGCTGGCACATGAGGAGCCTGTCGAGGCCGACCTGGTCATCGGCGTGCCCGACTCCGGCCTGCCGCCTGCGGAGGGGTATTCGCACGAGAGCGGTATTCCCTTTGGCGAGGGCCTTATCAAGAACCGCTACGTGGGCCGTACGTTTATCGAGCCTACGCAGGAGTTGCGCGCCATGGGCGTGCGTATGAAACTCAACCCGCTGCGCGACAACATCGAGGGCAAGCGCCTGGTCGTCATCGACGACTCCATCGTGCGCGGCACCACCATGGTGCAGCTCGTCAAGATGCTGCGCAACGCCGGCGCCAAGGAGATTCATATCCGCATCAACTCGCCCGAGGTCATCTGGCCGTGCTTCTATGGTATCGATACCGACGTGCAGTCGCAGCTTATCAGCGCCAACAAGACGGTCGACGAGATTTGCGAGTACATTGGCGCTGATTCGCTGGCCTTCCTTTCGGTTGAGGGCCTGCTGAAGGTCATGCCCAAGGGCGGCTACTGCGACGCGTGCTTTACCGGCCGCTATCCCGTGGCGATTCCCGAGAGCTTTGGCCGTGACAAGTTCATGGAGGGCTTTAAGCCCCGCAACCTGGACAAGCCGCTGCACTTTGACGACGACGCCGTGGTCGAGAAATATGTCGACCGCAGCTGGGAAGAGGAGCACGGCGAGGCCTAAAACCTGCCATGTAGGGACAGGTTTATTTTGGTAGGTTTCACCTGCTGTTTTGTTGATATGACGGCGCGTGCTGTTATGGCGCGCGCCGAAATGAACGCAACTATGAGCACCGTTTGGCGCCCGCGCGGCGCCACGGTAATGGGAGAGGAAGGCTCAGATGAGCGACAGCAAGCATGTGACGTATGAGGATGCCGGCGTCGATACCGCCGAGGGCGGCCGCGCCGTTGACGCTATTAAGCAGATGGTCAAGGACACCAATCGCCCCGAGGTTATCGGCGGCATCGGCGGCTTTGGTGGCTTATTCTCGGCCGCCGCGCTTAAGGATATGGAAGACCCGATCCTGATCAGCGGTACCGACGGCGTGGGCACCAAGCTCGTGCTCGCCCAGATCATGGACCGTCACGAGACGGTGGGCCAGGACCTGGTCGCTATGTGCGTCAACGATATTCTGGCTTCGGGCGCCGAGCCGCTGTTCTTCCTGGACTACGTTGCCATCGGTCACATCGAGGCCGAGCACATGGCAAAGATCATCAAGGGCGTGGCCGACGGCTGCAAGCTCGCGGGCTGCGCGCTCGTGGGCGGCGAGATGGCCGAGCACCCGGGCGTTATGGCTCCGGCCGACTACGACCTCGCCGGCTTTACCGTGGGCGTCGTCGATCGTCCCAAGATGCTCGACCCCGCGAACGTTCGCCCGGGCGATGTGATCCTGGGCCTGCCTTCCACCGGCGTGCACTCCAACGGCTACTCGCTCGTGCGCAAGGTCATCGGCGTCGACGGCATCAAGCCGGGCACGCCCGAGGCCGCCGCTAAGGCCGAGGAGCTGAGCCGTCCGCTCGAGGAGCTCGGCGGCGCTTCGCTGGCTGACGCCCTGCTGGCTCCCACGCGCATTTATGTGAAGCCGATTCTTGAGCTGCTGCGCGGCGGCGCCAACGTGCATGCTATCGCCCACATCACCGGCGGCGGTATTACCGAGAACCTCAACCGCGCGCTCGCCGACGACGTTGACGCCGTGGTCACCCGCAACGGCGCCGAGATGGGTTGGGACGTTCCGCCCGTTATTACTTACGTGTCGCGTCAGGCCGAGCTCGCGCCCAACGAGGCATGCAAGACCTTCAACATGGGCGTCGGCCTGTGCCTGATCGTCGCCCCCGAGGACGAGGCCGCCGTGACCGAGGCACTGGTCGCGCTGGGCGAGAAGCCGTTCCGCGTGGGCGAGTGCGTCGAGGGTTCCGGTAAGGTCGTGTACTCCGATGAGCGCTAACGAGCAGATGGCTGCTGCCGAGGGCCTGGGCTTTGTGCCCTACACCCGTCCGACCGGCACCGATACGGCCGAGCCGCTTAAGATTGGCGTGCTTATCAGCGGCTCGGGTACCAACCTGCAGGCGCTGATCGACCTAATCGCCGCCGGCAAGCTCAACGCCTCGATTGAGCTCGTGGTGTCGAGCCGTCCTTCGGCCAAGGGCCTACAGCGCGCCGAGCGTGCGGGCATCCAGACGCTCACGCTGTCCAAGGATGTCTATGCCGACCCCATCGCGGCTGACGAGATCATCGCGCATGAGCTGCTCGAACGTGGCTGCGAGTACGTGGTGATGGCCGGCTATATGCGCATGGTGCACACGCCGCTGCTGGCGGCGTTCCCCAATCGCGTGGTCAACCTGCATCCGGCGCTGCTGCCGAGCTTTACCGGTGCCCATGCGATTGACGATGCGTTTGCGCGTGGCGTCAAGGTGACCGGCGTGACCGTGCACTTTGCCAACGAGATTTACGACAACGGCCCCATCATCGCCCAGCGTGCGCTGGCTGTTGAGGAGGGCTGGGATGTCGACACGCTCGAGGAGCACATCCACGCGATTGAGCATGTGCTGTATCCCGAGGTCGTGCAAATGCTTGCCGACGGCCGCGTTCACGTGCTGGAGAGCGGCAAGGTCGCAATTGATCCGGCACGCTAGTCGTGTGTAAGAGGGCTCATTGAGCGTTCTTTGGGACGTAAGCGATCTAGAAAATCTGATAGGGCCCTGTCCGTGCGCGGGCGGGGCCCTTTTGTGTGGTCTACTCTGTTTGCTATACTGCTAGCAAGTAGAGAGGAGCCGCTATGGGTACAGCAACGGTGCAGCTCAACACACGAATCGACCCTATGCTCAAGGCCGGTGGCGATGCGGTCCTGACTCGTAATGGGCTGGGGCCGAGTGACGCCATTCGTGCGCTTTGGACCTATCTTGCCGAGCATCAAACGTTGCCGGGATTTATGGTGACGGATAAGTGCGAGACGCCCCGTGCGAAGAGTCTTGCCGAACAGGGGTGTGGTCTGGCTTTTTCCTCATTGGGGTTGAGCTTCTCAGATTTTGCGCCAGGCGAATCATCGGCGGACAACTGGGATGCCGTACGCGATGATATGTATGACGCGATGATTGCCGACATAGAGGCGAATTGCCGATGATTGAGGCAAAGCGGCTCTTGGTGGACACGAATGTTTGGCTTGATTACTACCTGCAAGAGGGCGCATTCGACAACGTGAGAAGATTGGTTGAACTGGCCGAAGCGGGAAAGATCGACCTTCTGTACGCGCCAACGACGGCAAAGGACGTGTTCTACATCTTGCCTCGGCGTCTAGCTCGACGGAATGTAAATGGGATTAATGCTTCGTTCGGTCCGGCTGCATGGGCATGCGTCGAGCATATGATGCAGGTGGCAACGGCTTCCCCGCTTTCGATGGCGGAGTGCGAGATGGCGCGCATGCTTGGCAAGCGCATGCCGGACCTCGAGGACAATCTCATTATCGCCTCGGGCGATACGGCGGATGTTGACTACGTAGTCACGAGCGACCGACGCATGTTGGAGACGATGCCCGAGGTATGCTTGACGCCCGCGCGCGCACTCGAGCTCATCGGGATCCTCGGCTGACCTTGCATACCCCGTTTCGCTATCATATTGAGCATTGTGGCCCTCATGCAACTTTGGAGGACGGTATGGCGGATAACGAAGCACTGTTTACGCCTGAGCTGGTGTTTTTTGATTGGGAGTGCGCGACGCCCGCCGAGGTGTTTGCGCGACTCGAAGGCGAACTTGCCCCACGCGGCTACATTGGCACCGGTTGGCTCGACGCCGTCCGCACGCGCGAGGATGCCTATCCCACGGGGCTTGCCATGCCGGCGGCCAACATTGCCATCCCGCATACCGATCCGGGGTTTGTGGCTAAGCCCTACATCGCGGTGGTGAAGCCGGCCACGCCCGTGACATTCAATGCTATGGCGGGCATGGGTGCCCCTGTGCCGGCGCAGATCGTCATCAATTTGGGCATTGCCGAGCCGGGCGGCCAGGTCGAGGCCCTGCAAGCGCTCATGAATATCTTTATGGACGCGGACGTCGCAGCCGATGTGCTCGGCCAGACCACGCCCCAAGGCATGGTCGACGCCATCCGCCGCCACTTTTAAAGCCGGCACTTGGGGACTGTCCCTAACTGCCGGCAGAAAAGGAACGTCCCCAAGTGCCAGGGTTGCCCCTTTGTCGCGGGGGCTGCGTTGTGACACAATGGCGTTTGTTCGATTCGTGATGCGAAAGGCCAACTATGGCAAACAAGAAAAAGAACTCCGAGGCCGCACCGACGCCCGAGCAGCAGGCCCGCGCCGCGTCGAGCTCTCGTAAGAAGCAGCGCAAGACGTACGTGTCTAAGACCGTCAAGATCGTTCTGGTGGTCATCGGCGTGCTGGCGATGCTGCTTTCCGTCTCGGCCATGGCATGCTCCGGCCTTATGTCGCAGGCAGAGGATACCTCGGGCTACAAGCTTACCGGCGGTGTGGCTGCCACTATCAACGGCACCAACCTCACCGAGGACACCGTGACAAAGCAGATCATGAGCATGCGCACGTCTTACGGCTACACCAAGGACAAGGACTGGGCGCAGTATCTGGTCGACAACGACCTCACGCCCAAGAAGTACCGCAAGCAACTCATCGACTCCTACACGCAGCAGATTCTGCTTCAGCAGGCGCAGAAGGAAAACGGCGTGACGGTGTCGGACGAGGAGGTCGAGAAAGCCTGGAAGGACGCGTGCAAGAGCGCGGGCGGCGCCAAGACCTTTAAGAAGACCCTTAAGACCTACGGCTACACCGAGGACACCTATAAGAGCTCGCTCAAGGAGAGCCTGGCGCAGCAAAAGCTCAAAGATGCCGTGGCGCCCACCAGCAGGCCCAAGGACAGCGAGATCGTCGATTACATCAACGAGAACCTGTCGAAGTACAACGATGCCCGCCGCTCGTCGAACATCCTGATCAAGGTTGATTCCGATGCGTCCGATGAGGACAAGGCTGCCGCCAAGGCTAAGGCGCAGGAGTGCCTGAACAAGATCAACTCCGGCGAGCTGAGCTTTGAAGACGCCGTGAAGCAGTATTCCGACGACACCGGCTCCAAGGAGAAGAAGGGTGACGTGGGCTGGGACAAGCTCACCACCTTTGTCGACAGCTACCAGACGGCACTCGAGGGGCTCAACAAGGGCGATGTGAGCGACGTGGTCGAGTCGACGTACGGCTATCACATCATCAAGTGCACCGACTACTTCCATGTCGATAATCAGGTCGATGACATCAACCAGGTGCCCAAGGCCATCAAAAAGTACGTCTCCAACGTGGTGAAGACGCAGGCGGCCAGCACTGCGTATAGCGAGTGGCTAGAGCAGTACAAGAAGGATGCTGACATCACCGTCAATCCCATGCCCAAGGACGTACCCTATAACGTGAGCCTGAAGGGCGTCACCAAGAGTTCGACCGACGATTCGTCGACGACTGAGTAATCATGGGGCGGTGCTCGCGCGAGTGCCGCCCACGCTATTAGAGAGGATTTGCAGATGACCAACGAAGAGCTGCAGAAGGAAATGATCGCGGCCATGAAGGCCAAGGACAAGGTTCGCCTGTCCATCATTCGCCAGGTCAAGGCCGAGGTGAAGAATATCGAGGTTAACGAGCGCCGCGATGTGACCGAGGAAGACGTCAATAGCATGATCAAGCGTCTGATTAAGCAGACGAGCGAGACGCTGGAGATGTCCATCAAGGCCGGCACCGACCAGGATCGTACCGACAACCTGACCGAGCAGGTCAAGATTCTGGAGAGTCTGCTGCCCGCGCAGGTTTCGGGCGAGGAGCTCGAGGCCCTGATCGAGCAGGTCATCGCCGAGCTGGGCGCCACGTCCAAGAAGCAGATGGGCCAGGTTATGGGCGCACTCGGCAAGGCCACCGGCGGCAACTTCGACAAGCCGGCCGCGGCCAAGATCGTCGGCGGCAAACTCGCATAGGGGCCTAGCGGTACATAGTTGATATCGAGGGGGCGTGACCATTGCGGTCGCGCCCCTTTTTGCTGGGCTGGGCACTCATTGGGGACAGTTCAAATGAGTGCCAACGAGTGGGTGGAAGGTTGCGGGTTCTTTACGGGAATGTAGTGTGGGCTGCGGAAACGTGGTTCTTTCCGTACAATAGTTCAACTCGTGTAAACGCAGGGAAGGGACATTCATGGCAGACATGATCGAGATCAAGCATCTCAACAAGTACTTTGGCGACCTGCATGTGCTCAAAGATATCAATCTCACCGTCAAGCGCGGCGAGAAGCTCGTAATGATCGGGCCTTCCGGCTCGGGCAAGTCGACGCTCATCCGTTGCGTCGATTATCTGGAGGAGCCCACGTCGGGCGAGGTCGTCATCGACGGTACGCCGCTTACCAAGAAGAATCACCTGGAGATGGCTCGCAAGTATAGCTCCATGGTGTTTCAGCAGTTCAACCTGTATCCCAACATGACGGTGCTGGGCAATCTGACGCTCGCGCCCATCAAGCTGCAAAAGAAGAGCAAGGAGGAGGCGACCGAGATCGCCATCGCCGCGCTCAAGCGCGTTGGCATGGCTCATAAGGCCGGCGAGTATCCGCAGAACCTCTCGGGCGGTCAGCAGCAGCGCATCGCTATCGCCCGTGCCCTGTGCACTAAGCAGCCCATCATCCTGTTTGACGAACCGACCTCGGCGCTCGACCCCGAGATGGTCCAGGAAGTCCTGGACGTTATGATTGAGCTCGCGCAGGAGGATATCACCATGATCTGCGTGACGCATGAGATGGGCTTTGCGCGCCAGGTGGCCGACCGCGTCATCTTTATGGAGGACGGCCGCATTCTGGAGGAGGGTACGCCCGAGCACTTCTTCGATAATCCCGAGAACCCGCGCTGCCGCGAGTTCCTGTCCAAGATTCTGCACTAGGCGCGGTGATGGACATGACGGATATGACGAGGGCGGCCGTGTCGCGCCGTCACTTTTTGCAGCTGGCTGGCGCCGGCATGCTTGCGCTGACGGGGACCGCGCTTACCGGTTGCGGCAACTCCACCAGCGGCGAGGGCTCCGACAAGGGGCCCAAGCTCGCGGCCATCAAGTCGCGTGGCCATCTGAATGCCGGCGTTAAGAAAGACGTTCCCGGCTATGGCTATTACGACACCGCCAAGGGTCGCTTTGAGGGCATGGAAGTCGATTTGTGCTACCAAATCGCCGCTGCCGTCTTTGGCGTGAGCTACAAGGATGCCCGCGCCCAGGAGCTGGTCGAGTTTACCGACGTAACGCCCAAGACGCGCGGCCCGCTGATCGATAACGGCCAGCTCGACGTGGTCGCGGCGACCTACACCATCACCGACGAGCGTAAGAAGAGCTGGGATTTCTCGACGCCGTATCGCACCGACTACGTGGGACTCATGGTCAAGAAGCGTTCGGGTTTTACCTCGATTGAGGACCTGGACGGCAAAGTCATCGGCGTGAGCCAGGGTGCCACCACGCAGGGCCTGATCGAGCAGATGATCAAGGACAACGGCTTTAGCTGCGAGCCCGAGTTTAGGGCCTTTAGCGGCTACCCCATCATCAAGAGTTCGCTCGATGCCGGCAATATCGACGTCTTTGCCATGGACCGCTCCACGCTGGCCGGTTACATGAACGAGACCGTTGAGCTGCTGCAGCCCGAGGTCAAGTTTGGTGAGCAGGGCTACGGCGTGGCGACCAAGAAGGGCTGCGACCTTTCGGCCGTGGTCGATCAGGTGATTTGCGATCGCCTGGCCGACGGCTGGCTCGACCAAGAGGTCAAGACCTGGGGTCTTGTATAGGCGCATCGTCCAAGGAAGGAATCAAATGCTCGAAGGATTATTTGACGCCGACCGTTGGTCGACGACATTTCAAAACATGGGGCCCTTCTGGGAGGGCTTTGGCGTGACGCTACAGGTGGTCGTTGCCGGCCTGCTGCTGTCGCTGGTGCTGGGCACGCTGCTGGGCGTGTTCTCTACCACCCGCTCGCGCGTGCTGCGCGCCATAAGCCGCGTGTACGTGGAGTTTTACCAGAACACCCCGTTGCCCGTACAGGTGCTCTTTATGTACATGGCCGGTCCGCAGTTTTTACAGGCCATAACCGGTGCCGACCAGCCGGTGCGCATCGCGCCGTTCGTGCTGGGCTTCTTGGGCGTGGGTCTGTATCACGCGGCCTACATTTCGGAGGTCATCCGCACTGGTATCGAGGCGGTTCCGCGCGGTCAGATGGAGGCGGCCCAGAGCCAGGGCTTCACCCGTGCGCAGGCGTACTGGTACATCGTGCTGCCCCAGACATTCAAGATCATTCTGCCGCCGCTGTGTAACCAGGCGCTCAACCTGGTCAAAAATACGTCGGTGCTGGCGCTTGTGGCCGGCGGCGACCTTATGTACCGTTCCGACAACTTTGTGAGTCTGTACGGTTACCTGCAGGGGTACATCGTCTGCTGCCTTATGTACTTCATTATCTGCTTTCCGCTCGCCATGCTGGTGCAGTGGCTCGAGCGCCGCTCCAAGGAGCGTCCGCGCGGTGTGAGCCTGGCCGAGCTGGGGCTCGACAACGTAGAGGAGGCCTAGCGCATGGAAATCTTCAACGCGACCAACCTGCTCTACATTTGGGGCGGCTTTGTTAAGACCATAGAGATCTCGGCGCTGTCGATCTTTTTCTCGCTCATCTTTGGCACGGTGCTGGCGCTCGTTAAAAGCTATGCGCCCCGCCCATTCCGTATTCTGGTGAGCGCCTATATCGAGCTGTTCCGCTGCACGCCGAACCTGCTGTGGATCCTGTTTATCTACTTTACGGTGCAGGGTTTGGACATTGTGATTTCGACCATTGCCTTTACGCTGTTTACCAGCGCCGTTATGGCCGAGATTGTGCGCGGCGGTCTCAACTCGATTCCGCGCGGCCAGTTTGAGGCGGCGCAGAGCCAGGGCTTTGGCTTCTTTGCCACCATGCGCTACATCATTCTGCCGCAGACGTTTAAGACGATCATTCCGGCGCTGTTTAGCCAGTGCACGACCGTCATTAAGGACAGCTCGTATCTTTCGGGCATTAACGTGGCCGAGCTCATGTACACGGCAAACGTCGTGATGGCCCACGCGATCGATCTGTCGCAGGTGCTTATGCTCTACGGCCTGGTGTTTGCGATGTACTTTGTGCTCAACTTTGGTATCTCGTTGCTGGTTCGCGCATATCAGAGGCGAATGGTGGCAGCGTAGAACGTGGCAAAGGGACAGCCCCTTTGTCACATAGAGAAAGGAATCGCGATGAGCGATCTGGAGAACAAGAAGAATCCTGTGGTCATTACCATCGCGCGCGACTTTGGCGCCGAGGGCCACGAGATTGGTCGCATGCTTGCCGACGAGCTGGGGATTCCACTGTACGACAACGAGCTGCTGGTGCGCGCGTCGCTGCGCGCGGGCGAGTCGCTCGATAAGATGGCCGCCTATGACGAGCGTCTGGCCGTGGAGAACATGGCGTTTCTGCCCGACCGCTACGATGCGCGTTCGTACTCGGACAAGTTGTTCCAGAAGATGAGCCAGGTGATTTTGGACCTGGGCGAGACCGAGAGCTGCATTATCGAAGGCCGTCTGTCCGATTACCTGCTTCGCAACAACCCCAACCACATTGCCGTGCTGGTGACCGCTCCCTTTGAGGATCGCGTCGAGATTGTGCGCAAGAAGCGTGGCCTTAATAAAAAGAAGGGCGCCAAGCTGGTCAAGCAGCAGCAGAAGGCGCGTGAGGCTTTTTACAAGCGTTACAGCGCCGGCAAGTGGAAGATGACGAGCGGTAAGGACATCGTCGTCAACCGCGCCAAGCTGGGCCGCGAGGGCTGCAAAGACGTTATCGCCGCTGCCTACCGCTACAAAGTAGCGCAGCTCGAAGACTAACCGACCAAAACCACCACAAGGGGGACACACAGGCACCTTTGTGGTGGTTTTTGTTTTAGGCCGAGGGAAAGGCCTTGGTGAGACCGGCGCGCGTCTGCGTGTCGGTCTTTTGATAAATGGAGCTCAGGTGGCGCTGTACCATGCGCATCGAGATGCCGAGCTCCTCGGCGATCTGCTTGAGCGGGCGTTCATCCTGGGTCACGGCTATGAGCACGTCGACTTCGCGCGGGGTGAGGCCGTGGTCGGTGATGAAGGCCTGACGCTGCTCCTCGATACTCGGTACTGCCAGCGCCTCCTCGGCAAGCTGTTGATGTTCGCGCTCCTGCTCGGTTTGGGGCAGGCGGAACAAGCCGGCTGCCACGAATGCTGCGCAGGCGGCGACGAGAAGCACGACCGCGCCAATCATGATGAGGGCGACGTTGCCAGAGGTCACAAGCGCAAGCGAGACGCCCGACGTGGTGAACGCGCACACGTTATTGGCCGCACGGCCCATGCCGGCCCAGAAGGCGGGCACGTGCATGCGCGGTGCCAGCTGAGTAAACGTGGCGGTAAAGAACGTGACGAAAAAGCCCGAGCTCAGGTAAAAGACGACAAGGCCCAGGTTGGGATCGGCGCCGGCTTCCACGGCCAGGATGGAAATGGTCGAGAGCACGGCGATGCCGAGCATGACAAGTCCCATGTATCGGCGCTCGGCAAGATCAAAGATAATGCCGGCGGCAAGGCCGCTCGCCGCCAAAAAGAGGCACGGCCATGTTTGCACGGCAATGGTGCCGTGGGCGTTGGAGAGCGTGACCACGTTGTCGAGGGTCGAGAACAAGCAGGCCAGAATCATGACGAGCGCGATGCTCCAACACGCCTGCTTGGCAAGGGCGTGCGATGGCTCAACAAAGGGATTGATGGCGGGGTTCGCGGCTGTGTCTGTGTTTTGAGGAGCAGCGCTGAGGGCAGAGATGGCGATCGTCGCTGTGCCGAGAACGATAAGCTCTGCGATACCGCCGCAATTGAGCAGGTTGACGGCGAACTGCATCAGGATGCCCGCGGCATAGGCCGCTCCCGCGCCGGTGGCGAGTTTGGGGTCATCTTGGAATGCCAACGAAAAAGCGTGGTGAGCAGCGGCACCCAGCAGACCGAGCCCAAAGAATGCCACGCAGCCCAGAATCTCGAGCACAAGCGGGGCCGTAGGGAACTGAATTTGCGTCAGGCCCATGATGACGATAGGGGCGGCGGCGTTGACGGCTGCTAGTGAGTGGCCTTTGCGCTGTGCGAGCCCGAACAGCGGCGCGTATCCGATAAGGCCGATCACGCTGGCGCCTAGGATGAAACCCTGTGCGAGCACAACGCGTTCGGCACCAGAGAGCAGCCCGACATTGATATCGAAGCGAAACTCGGCGGAAAGAAAGGCGAAGGTAAAAAGCGCGAGTGCCAGAAGCGCGTTGATTTTAGGCTTGCTTAGGTTCAAGGACGGTCCTTTGGGTGGACGAATAATCGTGTCCTCGATTGTAGGCCAGGTCGGTAGGGGGTGGGCCTTTCGGGGGGGGCGGGGCGCGCTTGGCAACCTCATGCTCGTTGCCTTTTGCGCTGGCAGATGCGCCACTTGAGAATTTGTGCCCCGGGATCCGGCTATCTTCCCGTAACATGGTGTTACAGAAGCACCCCTTACGACAAGGAGGCTCACATGCGAAAGCAAATCCATGACAACCCAATCGACCACGGCCGCGCGTGCTTGCTCTCCCACGGAACATGGCGCCGCGTGGGCGCAAAACTCGCCTGCGCGGGGGCCTGCGTGCTCATGGCCGGCCAGCTGCTGCTACCGAGCGTGGCGCTCGCGACCGAGTGCGCGGATTCCTCCGCCGCGACGGGCGAGGTTGCCGCGGCTCTGGTGACGCCGGCAGTTGCGGAGGATGCGGCTCCGGCGACCACGCCTGCAACCGACGCTGCTCCGGCGGCACAAACTGTCGCCGAACCTCAGCAGACGACTCCGGCTGACGCCGCCGATGGGTCTAACAATGCGGTACCCGCTGAACAAAACATTCCCAGTGACAACGCCGCCGCGCCGGCAAACGACGCCATTACGTCGCATGGTGTGACCGACGTGACAGATAAGACCGTCGATGGCGTGTTTGCGCCCAATGCGGCCAATATGCTGTGCGAGCAGCCGGTTGATGATTGGCAAACTATCGACGTTATCGAGATTGACGACGCCACCACCATCTTTAGGGCGGGCGATAAACCGGACTTTACGGCAGACACTCCGGCGGGCTCGAACTCCATTCTTCAGTGTGAGTTCTGGACGGGCAGCGATGGCAGTGAAGTGAACTCCGATATATTCTGGGACCGGAAAATCACCAACCACATCGACGCTTTTAAATCTGGTGTGACCTATCGCTATGGCCTGTACTTTAAGCCGGCGTGGGATTTCTTCTTTACGTCTAACATTAAACTGATGGTCAATGGCGTGGAGTGCAGTTATCGGGTGGATAAGGCAAGCGAGCATGCGCCTGTTCCCGGCTTGTTCCGTACGCTATGGCTAATCACCGACCTGACGTTTACGCCCGAGGCTAAGCCGGTCCCGGTCGACCCGGAGATGCCGGCGCCGCAGCCCGAGGTTAAGCCCGATACCAAGCTCGAGCAGAAACCGGAGATCAAGCCGGAGACCAAGCCTGCCGCAACCACCACGGTGACCAAGACGGTTGAGAAAACCACGCCGGCCAAGAAGTCCCACGCCGTCCTGGCTGCCACGGGCGATGCCACCGCGATGACGGTCGCCGCCCTGGGTATCGCCGGTGCAACCGTTGCCGCCGCCGGTGTCGCCGCGACCAAGCGCCGCAAGCGCTAAGTTTTGGTGACAGCTCCCATCCTCGGCTTCAGTAAAATCTCAATCTGTAATACCTGACCGTCCAAAACGGCCCTAGATGTTACAGATTTAGATGAATCGTCTGACCGCCGGCGCAATGTCTCGATCTGTAACACGTAGCAAGGAATTTTGCCTCTTACTGTTACAGATCGAGATGAACAGGCGGATGTTCGCACAATATCTTGATCTGTAACAACTACGATGCTCAACAGGGCCTAACTGTTGCAGATCGAGACAAAACGACCGGCCAGGCCTCCAACCACCACAAAGGTGCCTGTCCCCTTTGTGGTGGTCGGGCGGCCGGCATAGAAAAAGTCCCCGCCGGGCGTGTGCTCAACGGGGACTTTGCCGTTGAGTGGCTAGCTCTGTAGGTGATTACTCGCCCAGCAGGCTCTTGGTGATGGAAGCGGCGGCCTTCTTGCCGGCACCCATCGCCAGAATGACCGTAGCGGCACCGGTGACGATGTCGCCGCCGGCCCAGATGCGGGGATCGGTGGTCTGGCCGGTCTCCTCGTCGGCGACGATGTAGCCCCACTTGTTGAGCTCCATCTTGCCGCCGATCTTGGCTGCGAAGGGGTTGGCGTTGGTGCCGATGGCCGAGATCGCGACATCGCAGGGGATCTCCTCGATGGCGCCCTCGATGGCAACAGGACGACGGCGGCCGGACTCGTCGGGCTCGCCGAGCTCCATCTTCTGGACCTTGACGGCGCACACGGAGCCGTCCTCGCCGGCGACAAACTCGAGCGGGGAGACGAGCGGCAGAACCTCGACGCCCTCGGCCTTAGCATGGTGCAGCTCGGCGCGACGGCAGGGCATCTCGTCCTCGGTACGACGGTAGGCGATAATGGCGTGCTCGGCGCCCAGACGCTTGGCGGTACGGACGGCGTCCATAGCCACGTTGCCACCGCCAAAGACGACGACGTTCTTGCCGTGCTTGGTGGGGGTGTCGTACTCGGGGAACTTGTTGGCCTTCATCAGGTTCACGCGGGTGAGGTACTCGTTGGCGAAGAAGACGTTGGGCAGGTTCTCGCCGGGGACGTTGAGGAACTTGGGCAGACCTGCGCCGGTCGCCACGTAGATGGCGTCGAAGCCCTGCTCGAACAGCTCCTCGGCCGTGGCCATGTTGCCCACGACGGAGTTGTACTCAAACTTGACGCCCATGTCCTCCAGGCCGTCAATCTCGCGCTTGACGACCGCCTTGGGCAGACGGAACTCGGGGATGCCGTAGACCAGCACGCCGCCGCCGGTGAAGAAGGCCTCGAAGACGGTGACGTCAAAGCCGTTGCGGGCGAGCTCGCCGGCGCAGGTGATGCCGGACGGGCCGGAGCCGACGACGGCGACCTTCTTGCCGTTCTTGGGGGCCATCTTGGGCGTGGAGGCGAGCTCGGGGCGGTCACCCAGGAAGCGCTCGAGCTGGCCGATGGCCACGGGCTCGGACTTCTTACCACGGATGCACTTGCCCTCGCACTGGTTCTCCTGCGGGCAGACGCGGCCGCAGATGGCGGGGAGCATGGAGTCCTCGCGGATGGTATCGAGGGCGCCGCCGAAGTCCTTCTCGCGGATCTGCTCGATAAAGCGGGGGATGTTGATGTTGACGGGGCAGCCCTCAACACAGAACGGCTTCTTGCAGTTGAGGCAGCGCTCGGCCTCGGCCAGCGCCATCTCCTCGGTGAAGCCCTTGTCGACGGGGCGGAAGTCGCAGGCGCGCTCGGCGGCCGGCTCCTCGTTATCGGGGGTGCGGGGCGACTTCATATCGGCAACGAAACGACCATTAACTAGTGGCATGCGCAGCTCTTTTCCTCATAGGCCTTGAGGGACTCGCCCTCTTCGGAACGGTAAGCGGCCTGGCGGGCACGAAGGTCATCCCAGTCGACCAGGGTGGCATCGAAGTCGGGGCCGTCGACGCAAGCAAACTTGGTCACGCCGCCCACCTCGACGCGGCAGCAGCCGCACATGCCGGTGCCGTCAACCATGATGGGGTTGAGCGACGCGGTGATGGGGGTGTCGTACTTCTGGGCGGTGAGGGTCGAGAACTTCATCATCGGAACGGGGCCGACGCAGAAGACCTGGCTCACGGCCTTGTCCTGCAGCAGGCGCTCCAGCGGAGCGGTGACAACGCCCTGCTCGCCGTAGGAGCCGTCGTCAGTGGTGATGTGGATGTGGTCCTCGTCGAGGAGCTCGCGGAACTGGTCCTCCATGAGCAGGAGGTCCTTGGTGCGGGCGCCCATGATGGCATGCACCTCGTGGCCGGTCTCGACCAGGTGCTTGGCGACCGGGAAGGCAATTGCCAGGCCGACGCCGCCGCCAATGACGGCGCAGGGGCCCTCGGCCATCTCGGTGGGAACGCCCAGCGGGCCCACGACGTCGCGCAGTGACTCGCCGGCCTCATAGGTGGAAAGCATCTCGGTGGTCTTGCCGATCACCATGAAGATGAACTCGACCCAGCCCTCGTCACCGTTCCAACCGGCCAGGGTAAACGGGACACGCTCGCCCGTCTCGTTGGCGCGAACCATGAGGAACTGTCCAGCGTGCGCATGCTTGGCGATTGCGGGCGCCTCGATGCGGAACTTGAACACCTTCTCCGAGAACTGCGTCTTCTCCAGGATCTTATACATAGAACCCCTCTCTTGTTAGGGCCGCCGAACCGTGCCTCCACGGAAATGGACGGTAGCCCGAGTAAAACCGTACGCGCACAGGCGTTGTGCAGACATACGGTGCAAATTATACCCTCATGGACATGCTGTTTACGTGTGTCTTCGGCGGTTGGGAGCAGGGTTTATCCACTTTGGCCTACCAAAGGGGGAGAGGTTTATTTTGGTCGGTTTTATCAGGTAAAACGGCAAAGGGGGCCGGCCTCGGGTTGTGATGAGGCCGGCCCCCTTGGGGCGCTATGTGTGTATGGCAGTACGGGGTTTATTGCGATGCAGCCACCACGGCATTTCCGTAGATAAAACCTGCCAAAATAAACCTGTCCCTAAATAGTAGGTTTTAGTGCTTGCCGTTGGCGGAAGCGGCGTCGTTTACGTGATCGCGGGCGTAGATTACGCCGTGGACGATGGCCAGACCGGCGGCATCTGCGGCGCGGGCGCAGGTGTTCTGGAAGTCCTCGGCCTCGCGGGCGCGCAGCTGCTTGAGCACGTAATCTGCCACGGCCATCTTGCCGGGAGGGTTGCCGATACCGGTGCGGATGCGACTAAAGTCGCGGCTGCCCATTTTGTCGATGATGGAGCGCAGGCCGTTGTGGCCGGCGTGGCCGCCGCCCACCTTAACACGTACGTCGCCGGCGGGAATGTCGAGCTCGTCGTGAATCACGAGTAGCTCCTCGGCCTTGATCTTGTACTCGCGGCAGAGCTTGGAGATGGGGCCACCCGAGGTATTCATATACGACTGCGGCTTGACCAGCACGATCCGGCGCTTGCCGTTCTCTTCCTCGGCATCGTTGATATTAATGAGCGCGACCTCGGCGCCTGCCTGGTTTTTCCAGTACGTGACGCCGGCCTGACGGGCCAGCTCGTCGATCGCCTTAAAGCCGGCGTTGTGGCGGGTCTCGGCATATTCCTCGCCCGGGTTGCCAAGTCCGGCAACCATGCGAATCTTAAGCGGCTGTGCAGCTGCCATGTTCGTCCTTTCGTTACACATAAAAGTTTAATCAACGACAAAGGCTACCACGCCCGCCGAAGGCGAGACTTCGTTTCAGCGAAATCCCACCAGACAAAAGCGCGGCCGCGGCAGAGCGAGCCGTCGGAACAGAAGAAACCCCCGCGCGACCTTTGCGAAGCAAGGGGGAGCGCGGGGGTTTCTTCTGTTCCGACGGCGATGCGCCGGGTTGCAAGGACGATGCGATTACAGCGCGAAGTCGCCGCCGACGAGCGTGGAGACGGGCTCCTCGTGGTAAACGGCGGAGATGGCCTGAGCGAACTCCTCGGCGACCGAGATGGTCTTGATCTTGCCGCCGACCTCGACGGGGATGGCGTCGGTGACGACGCACTCGACGATGGGGGCATCGTTCAGGCGCTCGATGGCCGGACCGGAGAAGATGCCGTGGGTGGCGCACACGTAGATGTCGCCGGCGCCCATGGCCTTGAGCTCCTTGACGTTGGCGCACAGGGTGCCAGCGGTGTCGATCATGTCGTCGTTGATGATGCAGGTCTTGCCCTTGATGTCACCGATGATGCCCATGACCTCGGCGGCGTTGTGGCGCGGACGGCCCTTGTGGGCGATGGCCAGGTCGCAGCCGAGCATGTCGGAGAGCTTCTTGGCGGCCTTGGCACGACCCACGTCGGGGGAGACGACAACCAGGTTGTCGGTGTCGAAGTGCATGTCGTTGTAGTACTGGCCAAACAGCGGCAGCGCGGACAGGTGGTTAACCGGGATATCGAAGAAGCCTTGGATCTGACCCTGGTGCAGGTCGAGGGTGATGATGCGGTTGACGCCGGCGCGCTCGAGCAGGTTGGCGACGAGGCGGGCGGTGATGGGCTCGCGCGGGCCGGCCTTGCGGTCCTGGCGGGCATAGCCGTAGTGGGTGATAACGGCGGTGATGGAGCGGGCGGATGCGCGCTTGGCAGCGTCGGTGGCGATGAGCAGCTCCATGAGCATGTCGTTGACGTTGCCGCCGGCCACGGACTGAATCAGGAAGACGTCGGCGCCGCGGACGGTCTCGTCGTAGCGGGCGTAAATCTCACCGTTGGCGAACTGCTTTAGCGTAAGGCCCGAAAGCTCGACCCCAAGGTACTCAGCAATCTTCTGAGCGAGGGGACGGTTGGAGGAACCGGAATACACACGGATGGACTTGCGCATATTCTCCGACTTCTCGGGATCATTAATCGGCATTACCCTTCTCCTTTAATATCGAATGCCATATAGATGCCTTGTTGCATTGTAACCGCGCGGCGGGGCTTATCGGGTCTTGATAACGTCTTTACCGTCAACGGACACGAACCGACCACTCTCCGGCCGCGCAGGTCAGCATAGAAAAAGGAGCCGTCCCCATGGAACAGCTCCTTTTGCGCTTGGTAAAACGTTATACCTCGTCGTCCTCGTGCAGGCGGCGGCGGTAATCGGCGGCCCAGCCCTCAATATTTACCTGACGGGCGCGGCCCAGACCGAGTGCGTCTGCCGGGACCGGCTCGGTGATGACGGAGCCGGCGGCAACGAGCGCGCCGTCGCCGATCTGGGCGGGCGCGACCATCATGGTATCGGAGCCGATGAAGGCATCCTTGCCGATGACGGTCTTGTGCTTGTGCACGCCGTCGTAGTTGCAGGTGATGGAGCCCGCACCCACGTTGACGCCGGGGCCCATGGTGGTATCGCCGATGTAGGACAGGTGCGGCACCTTGGAGCCCTCGCCGATCGTGGACTTCTTGATCTCCACGTGCGTGCCGGCCTTGGAACCGTCGAGCATGTGGGTACCCGGGCGCAGGTAGGCGCGCGGGCCGCAGTCGACGCCGTTCTCGATGACGGCCTCGATGGCGATGGTCTCATCGATGGTGCAGCCGCTGCCGACGGTGGTGTCGGTGAGACGGCTGTTGGGGCCGAGCTGGCACTCATCGCCCACGGTGACGTGGCCGATCAGGTGCGTCTGCGGCCACACGACGGTATCGCGGCCAATGGTGGCGTCGGGGCCAATCCAGGCCTGCGTGGGATCGATGAAGGTGACGCCTTCGGCCATCCAGTGCTCGTTGATGCGGTCGCGCGCGATGGCGGTGAGCTGCGCGAGCTGGATGCGGCTGTTGACGCCCAGGCCGTCGCGGTAGTCATCGCAGTGGAAGATGGAGACTGCCTGGCCGTGGCCTTTGAGGATCTCGAGCATGTCGGGCAGGTAGTACTCGGACTGCGCGTTGTCGTTGCCGATCTCGTCGATGTGGGCGGCGAGCTGCGCGCCGTCGAAGGCGTAGCAGCCGGCGTTGCACTCGAGCAGCGTGGCGGCCTGCTCGGGCGTGCAGTCCTTCTGCTCGATGATGCGCTCGATCTGGCCGTCGGCGCCCAGCTTGATGCGGCCGTAGCCGAAGGGGTCGGGCGGGGTCATGGTCATGACTGTGCAGGCGAGCTCGCCGGTGGCGACGGTCTGCGCGAACTTGGCGACGGTGTCGGCAGTGATGAGCGGCAGGTCGCCGTTGAGCACGACGACCGGGCCTTGCGTGATGCCGCAGGCCTCGAGCGCGACTTTCACGGCGTGGCCGGTGCCCAGGCGCTCGGTCTGCTCGACGCACTCGACCTTGGTGGTGCTGGTGGCGTAGGCGCCGTCGATGAGGGCGCGCATCTCGTCGGCGTGGCTGCCGATGACGACTACGACGCGGTTGCAGCCGGCCTTGATGGTGGCGTCGACGATCCACTGGACCATGGGCTTACCCAGGATCTTGTGCGAAACCTTGCAGTGGTTCGACTTCATGCGGGTGCCCTCGCCGGCGGCGAGGATAATTGCGGTTGCGTCCATGTGATCTCCTGTTACGTTATAGAGACGTGTGTTTGGAAACGATACACGGCGCAATATGATACCGCAGGCATATGATGAGCGCGTAACGTTTGACGCGTGACGGCCGATGTCGCTGCCATCGGCGTGGTGTTTGCGCTGGTTGTGCATGGCGGCGGCGCTGCGGCGTTGGCGTTTTGCGCGAGGGGATGGGAGGTGTCCGTGGATATCATGCGAGAGGAATCGGGTAACGAACCCGTCGCGGCATTTTCGATGTCGCATCCGGCGGTGCCGGCGCTCTACATGGTGCTGACGCTGGGACTCACCATGTTCTCGATGCAACCGGTGCTGATTGCGCTGTCGCTTGCGGGCGGGCTGGCGTACGGGCTTGCGACGCGCGGCGTCGCGCGCACGTTGGGGGCGCTTCGCTGGCAGCTGCCGGTGATTTTGATCATCGCGGTGCTCAATCCGCTGTTTAGCGCCTCGGGCTCGACGGAGCTGTTCCGTATTGGCATGCGTGCGGTGTATCTGGAGAGCATGGTTTACGGCCTGTGCATGGGCGGGCTGTTTGTGGCGAGCGTGCTGTGGTTTGAGGCCGCGGCGTCGATGCTTGGCTACGACAAGGTGCTCGCGCTTTTGGGCAACGCCGCGCCGGTGATCGCGCTCATGATTTCGATGTGCATGCGGCTGATTCCGCAGTTCTTACGCCGCGGTCGTACGGTGCTGGCGGTGCAGGACGCGATTGATGTGCCGGGGCGCGCGCCGGCCGACCCCGTTCGCTTGCGCTTGCGGGCATCGAGCGTGCTGATGGGCTGGGGCATGGAAGATTCGCTGGAGCGCGCCGACGCCATGCGCTCGCGCGGATGGGGTGCCGCGACGCGTCGTACGACGTATACGCGGTATCGGCTGGGGCGCGGCGATGTTGCCGCGCTGGTTGGGCTTGCGATGTTTGGCGTGGCCACGGCGGCGGTGGCGTGGACCGCGACAACGCAGTATTCGTTTTACCCGCAGCTTTCGGCGCCGGCGTCGTGGTCGGGCTATGTTGTATACGCGGCCTGGATGGTGCTGCCCTGCGTGCTGCACGCGATTGACGAGAAGAGGTTTGGCTGATGGCTCGGTTGGACGGGAGCATGATGACGGGCGCGGCGTGCGGCTTGGATGCGCCGGCGATTGAGGTGCGGAGTCTGAGCTTTGCCTACCCCGATGCTGATGCTGCGGTGCTCGAGGGGCTCGACTGGTCTGTTCCCCAGGGCGCGTTTGCGCTGCTCGTTGGTGGTACCGGGTCGGGTAAGTCGACGCTGCTCTCGCTGCTTAAGCCCGAGATCGCTCCGGCGGGCGAGCGCACTGGCGACGCGCGTGTGCTGGGCGAGAGCGTTGCCAACATGGATGCTCGGGCGTCCGCGGAGCGCGTGGGCTATGTGTTTCAGGACCCCGAGAACCAGATTGTGTGCGAGACCGTGTGGCACGAGATGGCCTTTGGCCTGGAAAATTTGGGTATGTCGCGCGACGAGATGCGCCGTCGCGTGGCCGAGACCAGCTATTTCTTTGGGTTGGAGGATTGGCTCCACCGCGATACCGATACGCTTTCGGGTGGACGCAAGCAGCTGCTGTCGCTGGCGGCCGTGCTGGCGTTGCGCCCGCGTGTGCTGCTGCTCGACGAGCCCACATCCCAGTTGGATCCTGTTGCCGAGAAGAATTTTCTGCACGCGCTGTTTCGCGTGAACCGTGAGTTGGGCTGCACGGTTGTTGTGGCTACGCATCAACCGCGCCCAATGCTCGAGTATGCGACGTGTGCGTACCGGATTGAGGACGGTCGCGTGCGCGAGGTGGCGGATATGGCTTCTTTGGGACGCCGAGAATCGCTGTTTTCCGATGACATGTTGGGGTGGGGTGCCATCCGATGTGCAAAAAACGGAGTATTCAGCAGGCGTGAGGACAATTTGGGCTCTCCGGAGCCGCCCGGGGACGTATCGAGCGCGAAAAAAAGCTCGGAATTGGACAAATCGTCCGAATTTGTGGCGCAAACGTCGCTCGAGAACGGCTCGGAAGCCTTCCCGCGCACGGATGGGAGCAGAATACTCCAAAAAATGCACGGCGGGTCGGCTACCACCCTGGCAGGGAGCTGGTTTCGCTACGATCGCGCGTGCGGTTGGGTGCTGCGCGGGCTCGATGCGTCGTTTTCGGCTGGCGCGGTGCATGCAGTCGTGGGCGGAAACGGCTGCGGCAAGTCGACGATGCTTTCGGTGCTGGCCAAGACTGCCAAGCTGCAGCGTGGTCGTATGGTGCGCGGGGCGGCCTCGGCTGCGCTGCTGCCTCAGAATCCCAAAGCATTGCTGGTTGCCGAGACGGTTCGCGATGAGCTGATGGAATGGGCCTCGACCTGCGGGTACGGCGAGGATATGGCGCGGGAGCGTGCGGTGAGTCTGGGGCTCGCGGGCTTAGGGGAACGCCACCCCTATGACCTTTCGGGCGGACAGCGCCAACTGCTTGCGTTGGCAAAGCTACTGCTAATCGGTCCCGAACTGCTATTGCTCGATGAGCCTACCAAGGGTCTGGACCTGGCCAGCCGCCGCATCATCGCCCGCGCCCTGCGTGACCATGCGAACGCCGGCGGTACCGTCATCATGGCCACGCACGATCTGGATTTTGCCGAGCAGGTGTCCGACGACGTCGCCATGATGTTCGACGGCGAGATCGCCTGCATGGAGCCTCCGGCAGATTTCTTTGCCGACAACGTGTTTTATAGGGCGTGATGGGATGACGGATCATCGCGCCTCACGCCTACTCACAAAAATGGAGATCCCGCTGTTGTTGGCGGTGCCAGCGGTGATGACTGCGGCGTTGCTGGCGGGCATTGAGCAGGCGGCGCTTGCCATGCTGGTTGTAGTGGCGCTCGTGCTCGCACTGTTTTTTGCGGGCTATGAGACATCACGTCCAGGCCTGCGCCAGATCATGCCCACGCTGGTGCTGGCGGCGCTGGCCGCGGCGGGGCGCATCCTGTTTGGGCCCATTCCCGATTTTAAGCCCGTGAGCGCTATCGCCATTATCGCGGGTGCGACACTTGGCCGTCGCAATGGTTTTATGGTCGGCGCGTTGGCAGCGCTGACCAGCAATTTCTTTTTTGGGCAGGGCATGTGGACGCCGTGGCAGATGTATGCCTGGGGTCTGGTGGGCTATATCGGTGGCGCACTGGCGCATGCGGGCGCGTTTGACCGCGCCGATGGAACCGTGCGAATGCCGGCGCTGTTGGCGTATGGCTTTGCGTCGGGCCTGCTGTATGGCGTCGTGATCAACGCGTATGACATCATCGGTTTTGTGCAGCCGCTCACGTGGACGGGCGCCATAGCGCGTCTTGCCACCGCCGTACCGTTCGATATCACGCACGGACTCGCGACCTGCGTGTTTTTGGCCGCTCTGTACAAGCCCTGGTGTCGCCGCATCAACCGCGTCGTCGTGAAGTACGGGCTGTAGTGGTGGTTGCGTCGAGGCAAGAACCAATACTGTCTTGGTGTCATATCAAAACTATGCCGGTTTACGGGGCTAGATTGGCACAGGCAGACCATACCGGCTTTTTTCGAAATGGAGCAAGCCGTCTACCTGTGGTTTTATTATTTCGGAATTGCGTATGGCTGGGGGCTCGCGATTCAGTCCCGTAAACCGGCATAGTTTTGGAATGGCCGGTTGATATGACGGGCATCATGGCCCTCAGAGAGTCAATTGATCCGTTTTCTTCCGTCCCCAGGGAATCAGTTGACGGCGCTCGCCACGAAACTGGCCCATCTACTACGTTTAGCCCGACACCCCCAAGCACAACCGCGTTTTATGAAAAACCGCAGGCTTTCTACCTGCGGTTTTCTTTTTGCGTTGTTCGCCGTGGTTGAGGGTAGTGGCTTAAACGTAGTAGACGGGCCGATTTCGTGGCGGGTGGGTCGCGTGGATGCCCCCGCGAGGTGAAAATGGTCCGTTTTCCTCCGTCCCCCGGGGGGGACCATTTGGGGGTTAGAGCTCCAAGGCGAGGGTGACGGGGCAGTGGTCGCTGCCGAAGATGTCGCCGCGGATGCCGGTGTCGCGTACGTTGCCGGCGATTGCGTCGCTTACCAGGAAGTAGTCGATGCGCCAGCCGGCGTTGTTCTTGCGGGCATTAAAGCGGTAGCTCCACCAGCTGTAGACGCCCTCGACGTTCGGATTTGCCGCGCGCCAGGTATCGGTAAAGCCGGCGTCGAGCAGCTCGGTGAACTTGCCGCGCTCCTCGTCCGAAAAGCCTGCGTTGCCGCGGTTGGACTTGGGGTTCTTAAGGTCGATCTCCTCGTGTGCCACGTTAAAGTCGCCGCAGGTTACGACGGGCTTGCCGGTTTCGCGCTCAAGCGCGCTCAAAAAGCCGCGATAGGCATCGTCCCAGGCCATGCGCACGTCGATGCGCGCGAGCTCGTTTTGGGCGTTGGGCGTATAGACGTCCACAAACCAAAACTTGTCGAACTCGAGCGCGCAGACGCGGCCCTCGGTTGCGGCTTGGGCGACGAGCTCGGCCGCCTCGCCCTCGCCGGCGTAGGGCAGCAGTGCATCGGCGCGCAGCACGCGCAGCGGTTCCTGGCGGCTAAAGACCGCGGTGCCCGAGTAGCCCTTGCGCTCGGCGTAGCTCCAGGTTTGGTGATAGCCGGCCAGGTCAATATCGACCTGGCCTTCTTGCAACTTGGTCTCTTGCAGCGCCAGGATATCGACGTCGAGTTCTTGCGCGATCTGGATAAAGCTCGGGTCCTTTTTGAGCACGGCGCGCAGGCCGTTGACGTTCCACGAGGCGAAAGTGTAAGTCTGAGGCATGGTGTCCTTTCGACGGGGTTGGCAGGCTTAAGATTAGCGCAACAGGGGCGGGGTGGGCTCCGCGCATGCTGACTTAAAGGTCGCATGCTGGGACATCGCCCGACGCCGCCCGATCAACAAGGACGGAGGGCTCATATGACGCAGGCAATATCGGACCCCAGGCAGGCGTCCGCCGCGCTGGCGGATCTGTTTGACACCCACAAGCGCGTGGTGTTCTTTGGCGGCGCCGGTGTTTCCACGGCGAGTGACATCCCCGATTTCCGCAGCGTGGACGGCCTGTATCACCAGCAGTTTGCCTATCCGCCCGAGACCATGCTCTCGCACAGCTTTTACGAGACACATCCGGCGGGGTTCTTCGACTTTTACCGCACCAAGATGATCGCGCTTAACGCTAAGCCCAGCCGCTGCCACACCAAGCTGGCCGAGCTGGAGCGAGCTGGCAAGCTCGATGCCGTGGTGACGCAAAACATCGACGGCTTGCATCAGATGGCGGGCTCGCAGCGCGTATTCGAGCTGCACGGATCGGTCCATCGCAACATTTGCCAGTCGTGCGGCGCGGTCTATAGCGCCGAGTGGATTTGCTCGCGCGAGCATGAGGACGCCGCGGGCGTGCCCGTGTGCCCTGCGTGCGGTGGTCGCATCAAGCCCGATGTGGTGCTCTACGAAGAGCCGCTCGACGAGCGTGTGTTGACCGGTGCCGTTGCCGCCATCGCCGCGGCCGATGCCCTCATTGTGGGCGGGACCTCGCTCGTGGTGTATCCGGCGGCAGGCCTTACGCGTTACTTTACTGGCGATACGCTGGCCATTTGCAATTTGGCGCCTACCGATCAGGATGCAAATGCCGACCTGCTGATTTCTTGCGACATCGCGGCCGCGTTTGCGTTCTAGCCCGTGTGCGCGGATACAATAGAAAGACTGAGTGCAAAGCGACCCCGCCGCCAGCTCCCCAAGCTCGGCGGCGTGGGCATTTTAGGAGGATGTTCATGGCGAACGACAGCAAGACATGGCGGTGCGGAAAGTATGAGCTCAGCTTTGACCGTCCGCGCATCATGGGCGTCCTCAACGTGACGCCCGATTCGTTTAGCGATGGCGGGGAGCATTTCGACCCGGATGCCGCCATCGAGTACGGCCTGGCGATGCTCGACGCCGGCGCCGACATCATCGACGTAGGCGGCGAGTCCACGCGCCCCGGCTTTACCCCGGTTAATCCCGACGAGGAGGCTCGCCGCGTGCTGCCCGTGGTGCGCGCGCTGGCCAAAGAGGGCGCCATCGTCTCGATCGACACGCGTCACGTGGCGGTTGCCAAGGCGGCCGTGCGCTGCGGCGCCTCGATCGTCAACGACGTGACCGGCTTCACTGACCCCAAGATGGTCGAGTTTGTTAAGACGAGCACCTGCGGCGTCATCGTGATGCATGCCGGCGAGGTCGCCGCGCCTACCCGCACGCACGCAACGGTGCAGCTCGATACCTCGGCGGCGGCGTTTGTTGCCGAGAAGGCGCGCGAGGCGGCTGCCGAGGCCGCGCGTGAGGCTGAGAAGCCGGCTCGCCGCCGTCGCGGCAAGTTACTGGGCGAGCCTAAGCCGGAGGCCAAGCTTCCGGGCGGCGTGGTGCAGCCCTCGTTGCCGTTTGGCGATCCGGAGCCCGCGACCGAGCCTGCAAGCGAGCAGGAGACGCCGGCCGCCGAGCAGGCTGCTGCCGCCGAGACCGTCGCGCCCGCGCCCGAGGCCACCGAGGCCGCATCGGAGTCCAATGACCGCCTGGCCGCCATGATGCGCCGCAGCGCCCGCCGCGAGGAGGCCTACGTGTCCACCTCGCAGCTCCGCCGCTTCACCCTGCCCGATTCGGCGCCCATCATGCGCCGCGTCATGGGCTTTCTGTCCGACCAGGCCCGCGCGCTCATCCACGCCGGCGTGTCGCGCGACCGCATCTGCATCGATCCTGGCCCGGGCTTTGGTAAGTCGGCTAACGAGGACATCGTCATCCAGCGCGAGACTGCCAAGATGGCGTCACTGGGCTATCCGCTCATGTGCGCTGTATCGCGCAAGCGCTTTGTGGGCGCCGTCTCGGGCGTGACCGAGGCCGCCGAGCGCGATGCCGCTACGTTTGGCGTGTGCCTGGGCGCCATCCAGGCCGGCGCCAACATCGTGCGCGTGCACGACGCCGCGGGCTTTGCGCAGTTCCTGAACGGCTACTGGGCGGTTGCCAAGCCGCAGCCGCGCCGCGCGTTTGTGGCCGTGGGATCCAACTTGGGGCATCGCTGCGACAACATCCGCGCCGCACGCGACATGATCGCCGAGATTCCACTTACCTGCGTGTCCAACTCCTCCAAGATCTACGAGAGCGAGCCGGCCTACGAGACGCGCCAGGACGCGTTTGCCAACGCCGTCATCGAGATCAAGACCGAGTTGGCGCCGCTGGTGCTGCTCGACGAGCTCATGAAGATCGAGGCCGAGCTGGGCCGCGACCGCTCCAAAAAGGCCAAGGCCAACGGTCCGCGCACCATCGACCTGGACCTGCTGTGGATGGACGGCGAGACCCACGGCGGCAAAAAGCTGCGCCTGCCGCATCCGCTGATCGGCGAGCGCGACTTTGTGCTGGTGCCGCTCGAGGATCTGATGCACGACCCGGCGCGGTTCTTCCGCTACAACGGCGTCGAGGTCAAGGAGCCCGAGGATCGCGTGGGCCATATCGTGGGTGAATTGGGGCGTATGTAGATGATCGAGATGAACGCTGTAGTCGCTGCCACTGAGCTCGACGCGGCGCGTGACGCGGGTCGCGAGGGCGTGTCCGCGGGCTGGTGCGCGTGGAGCGTGGGCGATGCTTCGCTGACGTTTTCGCTGGTCGTGCGTCCGGATGTGAACATGCATGCCTTCCACGGCCTGCCGTTTGTGGCCGCGATGGGCATGATGGACGCGCTCGTGGGCACGGCTTCGACGCCGGGGTTGGGCCTTGCCGGCAAGGTGGGCATTGAGTGGCCGAGCAATATCGTGTGCGGTGCGCCTGCGTTTGAGACGTCGCTCGCGCGTGTTGCCGTGAACGGCGGTGCCGGTGCTGCGGGCATGTTTGCCGCGGTGACGGTTGATATTGAACGTGCGGCGCTGGGCGAGCTTGGCGTGGATATGGCCGACGAGGTGCTGGTCGAGGCATTGGCCACCGCCGTGCTGACCCGCGTGGACACCTGGGCGGTTGCCGCCAACACACCACAGGGCGCTGCCGGCCCGCTGGCTCCGGTGCTGGGTGAGTACTTCGATATGGTGCCGCTGCTGGGTCGTCAGGTTGCGGCGGTGTCGCCCAACGGTTTGCCGCTTGCGGTCGGTGTGTTTGCGGGCCTGGACATCTGGGGCCGCGCGACCATCAAGACCGGTGCCGGCGAGCAAGAGTTTCCGCCTGAGGCCGTACGAATTCGCGGGCTGTAACGAGAGGCGCTAGCGCTCAAAGATAACGATGACAACAAGACCCTCCTCGGCCTGTGCCGGGGAGGGTCTTTGCGCGACTACAGGGCGGCATCTCGGTCCTATTCCTCAAAACTGAAAAAAGTTCGATTTTGAGGAATAGAAAACATGCACGATATGGCTGATCTGGGCGTGTTCGAGGAGATCCTATTCCTCAAAACTGAAAATTTTTCGATTTTGAGGAATAGGGCTTCCGTGCTGTCTGGTCCGCGGCTCGCGCTCGGCTTACGCCTCCGACCTATCCCAGCTCCTGCATGCGGCGGTAGATTTCGCAGATACCCTTGATGGTGAGCTGTCCGTCGACCACGTCGAAGGCATCGGTCGAATCGGCGACGATGCTGGCGAGACCGCCCGTGGCGATAACGGTGGCATCCTCGCGGCCCAGCTCGCGCTTCATGCGCGCGACCAGGCCCTCAGCCATGGCGGCGGCGCCCGTTACGGCGCCGACCTTGATGCACTCCTCGGTATCGCGGCCGATGGCGTGCTCGGGCGCCTCGAGCGGCACGCTGGCGAGCTTGGCGGCACGGGCGGCAAGCGCGTCCATGGAGATGCGAATGCCCGGCGCGATCGCTCCGCCAATGTAATAACCGTCCTCATCGATGACGTCGATATTGGTCGCGGTGCCAAAGTCCACCACGATCGCCGGCGCGCCATAGAAGGTCTCGGCAGCGACGGCGTTGGCGATGCGGTCGGCACCAACGGCCTGGGGGCGCGCCGCCCGCAGCTTGGTTACGGCGGCCGTCTGCGGCCCGATGACGATGGCGTCCGCGGCAATGCGGTCGGCCACGGCGTGCCACTCGCGCGAGAGCTGCGGCACCACGCCCGCAAAGGCGATCGCGTCGACCGCATCGAGCGAAAGGCCGTACATCTTAAAGAAACCCATCAGGCGCACATGGATCTCGTCGGCGGTATAGGAGCGGTCGGTGGGCATGCGCCACGACTGCACCAGCTCGTCTCCGTCAAACAGGCCCATGGCCGTCTGCGTGTTTCCCATATCGATAGCGAGCAGCATGTCTACTCCCGGTGTCGGCATAAAAGGACGCGCACCATTGTATACGTGCCGTCGACGGCGCTCGGCTGCGATTCGTTTACGGTGATAGGGGCTGAGGGGTTTAAATATGAAGGAATTATGCTCTACGAGATTTTCCTTGCCGTTTACCGAACTCCCGCGTAATATTCTTTCTTGCGCACATGAGGCGCCCAGACATTGCGGGGTGGAGCAGTCTGGTAGCTCGCCGGGCTCATAACCCGGAGGTCGTAGGTTCAAATCCTGCCCCCGCGACCAAGAACTTGCAGCTCGTCGGCCTAGCCGGCGAGCTTTTTTGTTATTTCGGGACCGTGTTTTCGGTCCAATTCTCGGCCTCTCAAACAAAATCTCGATCTGTAACATCTAGACCCGATTTGGGCGGCTAGGTGTTACAGATTGAGATGTTTCGGCAGGACGGTCTTCGTTTGTCTAAATCTGTAACACGAGGGACGGTTTTTACTGAGTAACTGTTACAGATCTAGATCTTTCGGCAGGCTAGATTGGTTCGTCTCAATCTGTAACAGTTGCTCGGCAAAATAGGGCCTAACTGTTACAGATTGAGACAAACCGACGGGCCGTCCGCTCCATCCACCTGCCGCCACCTGATATTCGCCGATTTTCGTTGTGCCGCTGTACCTCCATGCCATATCCTCTAGACAACTACGCGGCAACATCGCCGCCGCGCCTACAAGAGAGGAATGTCCATGACCGCACCTGCCACTAAGCTGCTCCAGCCCATTACGGTTGGCCCCCTTGAGCTCAAGAACCGCATTATGTTCCCGCCGCTCACCACCGGCTACGAGGAGCGCGACGGTTCCATTGGCGAGCGCAGCCTGGCTTTTTACGAGCGCCTGGCCCGTGGCGGCGTGAGCTACATCGTCATCGGCGACGTCGCTCCCGTTATGACCGCGAGCCCCACGCCCAAGCTGGCGACCGATGCCCAGATCCCCACGTTTAAGGCGCTGGCCGACGCCGTCCACAAGCACGGTGCCAAGGTCGCGCTGCAGCTGTTCCATCCCGAGTACGACGTGCCCGGTGTCGGCCGCATGGTCATGGGTTCCATGGCCGCTGCGAAAGCTGCGCAGGAGGCCAAGGCCGCCGGCGACGAGGAGGCCTTTGCCGCCAAGATGGCCGAGTCCAACGAGATTCGCAAGCAGGCCTACGCCAAGCTGCACCACGACATGCAGCACTTTGTGAACGAGGCCACCGTGGAGCAACTCACCCAGATCAAGGAGGCCATCGCTGCCTCGGCCGCTCGCGCACAGCAGGCCGGGATCGACGCCATCGAGGTCCACGGCGACCGCCTGGTGGGTTCGCTGTGCTCGGCCATCCTCAACAAGCGCACCGACGAGTACGGCGGCTCGTTCGAGAACCGCGTTCGCTACGCGCTGGAGGTCGTCGCCGCCATTAAGGAAGCCGCACCGGAGCTGATGGTGGAGTACAAGCTCCCCGTGATCATGGAGAACCCCGACGGCACGCCGCGCGGCAAGGGCGGCCTGCAGCCCGATGAGGCCTGCGAGTTTGCCAAGCTGCTCGAGGGCGCGGGCATCGACATGATCCAGGTCGCGCAGGCCAACCACACCGGCAACATGGGAGACACCATTCCGCCCATGGGCGCCATGCCCTACAACTGGACGCTGCCGGTGGCCGAGCGCGTCAAGGCCCTGGTCTCCGTGCCGGTGGCAACCGTCGGCCGCGTTGTCTCGGTCGAGGCCGGTGAGAAGATTCTGGAAGACGGCGCGGCCGACATCATCGCCTACGGCCGCTCGCTCATGTGCGACCCCGACATTGCGCTGAAGGCCGCCACGGGTGAGCCCATCCGCGAGTGCCTCAACTGCAACAAGGGCTGCGTCGACGCGATTCAAAACCGCAAATACATCTCGTGCGTGCTCAATGCCGAGAACGGCGACGAGGCGACCATCGCCATTAAGCCGGGCGAGGGCGACAAGAAGATCGCCGTGGTGGGCGGCGGTATTGCCGGCCTGGAGGCCGCGCGCGTGGCGGCCAAGCGCGGCTACGACGTGACCGTCTATGAGGCGAGCGATCATCTGGGCGGCCAGATTGTGCTGGCGGCCGCGCCTCCGCGCAAGGACGAGATCATGCGCTCGGTGGAGTATTACGAGAAGATTCTGCCCGGCCTGGGCGTAAAGGTTGAGCTCAACCATGCCGCTACGGCCGAGGACCTCAACGCCGCCGACGCCGCGATTGTGGCTGTGGGCGCGCACGACGTGGTCATCCCCGTTCCGGGCGCCGATTCGGACAAGGTCGTCTCGAGCTGGGACGTGCTGGCCGGCAAGGCGGAGCTCGCGGGCTGCGTCGCCGTTATCGGCGGCGGCCTGGTGGGCACCGAGACTGCCGAGTACCTGCTGCAGAACGGCTGCGAGGTGGCGATTGTCGAGATGCTCGACAAGATTGCCGCAGGCGAGTCCGAGACCATTCTGCCGCTGATTATGAACGACTTTGCCGCCCACAACGTTGAGCAGCATGTTAAGACCCGCCTGACCGCCATTACCGACGAGGGCGTGGAGGCCGTTCGAACCACCGAGGACGGCGCCGAGGAGCCGGTGAAGATCGCCTGCGATTACGTGGTGATGGCCGTGGGCTCCAAGGCCAACGGGTTTGACCTGGACGGCGTAACGGTGCCCGTGACCTGCGTGGGCGACTGCTCGGGCGAGCGCACCGCCGACATTGCGAGCGCCATTCGCACGGCGTATCACGCGGCCAACGAGCTCTAAGTAAGAAAGCTATCGCGTATTGAGTGGGCGGGGAGTGCCGTATCGGCGCTCCCCGCCTTTTTTGCCAATGAGGGCGCCCCTGACCAGCGGGTTCAGAAAATCCGAATTTCATGCACCAGAAAATCCGACTCCTTAGAACATGAAAATCCGAATCGCAACCACCCGAAAATCCGAATTTGCTACAGTGGAATAGAGGAATCAGAAAGCAGGAACTGGAAATCTGCGGGGGTGGCTCATGGCGGGCGAAAGGCTACATCGGGACGGATACATCCCGCGTATCGTGGATGCGCAAATCGAACGCTACCTTCGCGTCTTTGGCGCGGTCGAGATTGCGGGCACCAAGTGGTGCGGCAAGACGTGGGCCGCGCTTGAGCACGGGGCGTCCGCCTCGTATGTCGACGAGAATCTCGACCTCGCGCGTGCCGACCCGGCGATGATGTTGCTGGGAGACCGTCCGCATATTATCCATGAGTGGCAGCGAGTTCCCCAGATTTGGGACTACGTTAGACACGAGGTTGACCGCACCCGGGGCACGCGCGGCGCCTATATCCTCACGGGTTCCGCCACGCCTGCGTTTGGCTCAAAGACGGAGGCACCCGCGCATAGTGGAGCCGGCCGCATCGGCCGCGTCCGCATGTACCCCATGACGCTTGCCGAGACAGGTGAGTCCAGCGGCAAGGTGAGCCTGGCGGGCTTGTTTGAGCATCGTTTTGAGCCCTGTCGGTGCAATGGCGATACACCGGGGCTTGTCGAAGCCGCCTGCCGCGGCGGCTGGCCCGAGGCGATCGATATGGTTTCGGCTGACGCCCAGCTCATCGCTCGCGAATATCTCAACACTACGTTTTCGAGCAGCTTCCCGGCGGTTGGTCTCGACCCCGATATTGCTCGTCGAGTCTCCGCATCGATCGCGCGCAATCTGGGACAGGCGACCACGTATAAAACGATTCTTATGGATATGTTCGGTGCCGAGGGGGAACCCGCAGCGTTTGCCGACGAGACCAAGGTGCGCAGGTACCTGGATGCCCTCAAAGGCATGTTCATTCTCGAGGAGGTCCCCGGTTGGGTTCCCGCCGCGCGCGACAAACGACGCTTTACCGTCAAGCCCAAGCGCTATCTGGCAGATCCGAGCCTTGCTTGCGCCTTGCTAGGTATGTCCTTGCAGGCGCTGCTTGCCGACTGGCAGACATTTGGTCTGGTGTTTGAGAATTTGGTCATACGCGATCTTTCGGTCTACGCACGTTCGCTCGACCTGCTGGATAGCACGCCCGTGCGCTATTATCGCGACGATTCGGGCCTTGAATGCGATGCCATCGTGCAGCTAGCCGATGGACGGTGGGCCGCCTTTGAGATTAAGGTGAGCGAAGATAAGGCGAGCGCCGGCGTTGAGAGCCTCAAGCGCGTTCGCAAGAAGGTCTGTGGAAATCTTCGTTCACGCACACGCGAACCGGAGTTTATGGCCGTGATTGTGGGGGTGGGTGAGTACGCCCGCGAGGTCGAGGACGGTATCTACGTGATACCCGTGCGCGCGTTGGGGTGTTAAGGGGCGGCACGCCGTGTGCCCGCTGCCCGGTGCTGCGGATTGGTGCAAGTGGTCAGGTTTGTTTGCACCATGTCCTTGGCATATGGAAGAAGCTGCTATTCGTAATCTTTAAGACATCATTAAGGCTTGCGCTGTGGAGCAAACCGCAGGTCAATGCTATTCTTTTACCTTATCGTATGGTGTTGTATTCTGCCTGAATTCTATGCCTACGAGCAACGGATTGATCGCGACCAAGCGGAAAGGACGGCACGCCCGCTAGCAGGGCAAACGCAAACGATGAGTGGCATGGACCGACATAGCGAGCTCCAGCAGCACAAGACGGCGGCCGAGTACCGCCAAGCTGCCGACGAGCATGTGCGGACCCTCAAGGATTTCTGGAAGGATTTCCTGGTGAGCGGTCTGTTTGTGCTGGCCGCCATCGTTGCCATCTTTGCATGCCTTGCCTGGTTTGCCGCGAACAATCGAGTGAGCGCCACGGGGAGTACGATCGGGGCGAAGGGCCCACGGTTTGTGCTCTCGGGAACGCAGGGCGGCACGGCAGGTAAGTACGACGCCCAGGACAACTACGCGTCGGACAGTACAAGCCTTGCCGTGAACAATCTTTTCAACCTCAATAACATGAGTGCCGATGGCAGTCTTTCTCCGGGGTCGGCGGGCCAGCTTCAGCTCAACGTCAAGCCGCTCTGCAACGACCTGCACGATATTACGGTGGAGATGACCTGGGAGATTTCTGTCCAGACGAGCGTTGCGGGCACGGACTCCGTTGTGGACGCATCGACAAACGAAGAGATCATCAACTCGCTTAAAGATTTGGTGCGCGGTCATATCCTGGTTTTCCAGGGCAAAGACACCTCTGGCTTTTACTCCAATCCGCTGGTTCCCACGACAACCACGGTGACCCAGGACGGAGCGAGCGTCACCGTCATTACGCAGAGCTTTACCATCCCGGCGCGGAGCTTTTGCGCTGAGGGCTCAAATAGCACGACCAAAACCGCAACCAAAACCCTCTACTGGATTTGGCCGGAGCAGTTCAAGAGCTATGTTCGCACGGGCAACGCCGGCTACGGTGGCAACCTTTTCGCTAACACAGGCGACGAGGGGGGATACACAACCCTCGTCGGCGACATCAACAATAACCACGCGCGCTATTTCCGCGCCGATAGCACGAGCGTGCCAGGTCAGGCGCCTAGCGCGGTTCCGCCTGTCGGAGCCGGCATGTCCTCTGCGGATGTGGAAACCTGCGCCAGCTACTACAACAACGCCGACGAGATTATCGGCAAGAACGTCAAGTACATTCGCGTGCGCTTCACCGCCAAGGAGGCGGATAAATAAATGGACGAGCAGCTTAATGCCCGCGAGCAGGGCGATATCAAACACAACGAAGGAGCGGCAAACCCCGGCGGCAACGGGTTCGGCTCGCACGGCGAAGCGCGTCCGGCTGGCCGCATCGAGCGCATCAAGGCTTGGGTGAGCGACCACCGTCGCGAATCCCTGGCCATCGTGGGTCTGGTGGCCGTGCTTCTCGTGTTGCTGGGATTGACGCTCGGATGGTTCGTCGATGCCAATCGCGGCTCCACCGTTGGCAAGATCAAGGAGCCGGCGGAGCTCAAAGTGCTGGGCCCCAACGCTACGGCAACAGAGCAGGTCGACCTGAGCTACAACCCCGAATACGGCGATACCAAGACCGGCAACACGGTGACGCTCAAGCGTGCGTTTTGCGTGCAGACGGGCGGTGACGGTTTTGAGCTGCAACTCGCGAATACGACCAACATTACGGGTCTCACTATTGAGCTGTACAGAGCCGAGAACACGTCTGCGCTCCAGACGCCCGACGTGAGCGGTACCGCAGACGGCAAATCTTATAGCTGGAAAGCAACCGGAGAGAACCTGCTGACGAGCTTCGAATATATCAACAAGGAGAACGACGGTCTGGCAGCCGTGCCGGGCGAGGGCGCAAGCGACCCTACATTCAAGGACTATCAAAACGTCCAGCGCAACGCGCGCCCGCTCTACCGATACAAGAAATTCGGCAAAGGCGACCTCAACGCTAAGACACTCGACAACTCGACTGGCAATGACACGCTTAACTTTATCATCAAGCTTTCGTGGGACGAGAGCGCCAAAGAGACCGACGTGATTTACCTGATCGCGCGCAACACGAGCGGCAAGTAGGAGAGGGGGCGCACATGGAGAAGCAAGAGAAACAGCAGGATGCCGAGCGCGAGCAGCTGGCAAAAAGCAAGAGCCTAGTCAAGAACAAGCTGGTTGTGGCGGCAATCGCACTTATTTGCGCCGTGGCGCTCGTGACGGGTGGCTACTTTACCTATTCCGCCTACACCGCCAACGGATTTCTAAAGTCCGTCGCCGCAACGGGCACTGCGCAGAGCCTATTTGCAAGCGATTTGCTCACGGGCTATATGAGTGCGCCTAGCCCCGACGAGCTCGCCCGTGCCCAGCGCTCCGTTACGGTGTATCCCAACAACGGGCAGTGCAACTTTACCTTTAGCATCTACAACTACTTGCTGGGCAACAGCAACTTCTGCAACGACAAAAATGTGACATACACCTTGACGGTCGAGGGGCACGGGCTCGATGGCGCCACGTGGAGCTATGCGCCCCAGCCCGGTAGCAGCGTCACGCTTCCGGAGAATCAACCTACCAAGAACGACTACACCGTGACGTTCCCTGAGGACAAGCTGGGACATGCCTACTTTGTGATTAAGGCCACGGTCGTATCGGAGAAGAGTCCCGGCACCGAGCTTACCTGCCTGGCGGCGAAAGTCGTGCCGTCAAAGAGGGCCGAGGTCAAGACCGCGGCGGTCGAGGGCGCGCTGGTCGATGAGGCTGGTAAGTTTACTGATTACGCTGCGTATAGCTACCGCGTGACGGTCACGGGAGCACCGGCGAACGTCACGCTCACGTGGGGGGAGAACGTGGAGATCGACCCGTTCTTCGCGACCAACCATAGCGCGACGGTGGATGCTACAGCTCGCACGGCTACGTTCACCATGGAGCCGGGTTCGATGGTCGTCAACTTCTACCGAGCGGACGGCAAAACGCCTGGTGGCTGGGATGACCTGGGCATTAGCGCGAGCGGAACCACCCAAGCGGGTACGACGGAGACTCAATAACTCTGGCAGCAGAGTTTTTAGGATAAGAGGTACGGAATCGATGAGAACGGCAAAGCGCATACTCGCAGAGTTCATGACGGTGGTCATGGTGCTCCAGGCATGCTCGCCCACGGTGGCCGCTGTGGCGGCCGGCTGGCAGAACATCTCGAGCGAGATTGCCGCCGCGTCTGCGGAGGCATCGGACGCTGCCGAGAGCGGTGAGACCAACGGCGATGCCGCGACCGGGCCTGGGTCGAGTGATACTGGTGCCGCGGGTGACAGTGCCCAGGATGGCGCTGCGAATGGCGACGCCGCAACGGGCGATACCGTCGATAGTGCCACGGGTTCCGATTCCACGGGCGATCAGGCGGAAGGCGACGATGCGGCAGGGGATGCCGCCGCTGGCGATGCCGAGCAAGATGCCGATGCCGCGGTTTCGGAAGACGCTGAGGCCCAGGCCGATGCTTCGATTACAAATCTTGATGAGCTTGTCGACCTGCTCAAGGCGAACGGCGCGGAAAGCATCGTGTGCAAAGACGACAGGAGCGGAATCCAAAGCCTCAATGTCACGTTGTCGAAAGCGTTCGCCGTCCTGTCTAACGCCGACGCTTCGCTTTACTATGATGCGCAGATCAAGGTTATCATCACGGGCGATGCGAAGCTCACTGAGTCGGCTGATAACGGCATGTCTTTCCAGGGCCTTGGCAGCGATGAGCGTCCGTTCGAAGGCAGGATCTATAGGTCGCTGGACGATGATAGTCCCGTCGAGCTTACGACTGATCGGACGGTCTTTAATAACCTCAAGCTGTCTGGCCAAAAAAATAGGGTCAGGATAAAGTGGGTGGGCGCGACTAGCTATAGCGCGCCGATGGTCGCTTCGAAGGTCAGCGGTGCGGAAAACAGCGAAGAGAGCAAGGCGCTCATCGCGTCGGTTGACATCGCGGATCCCGTGAACGCTGATGTGAAGGACACGACTTCCGCCTTGACGGCACCTCTCCTGGGTACGACGACGGGCGACCTTGCTGCGAACGTTACCTATAGCCTCACCGATTCTCGAAAGAATCTCAACGCGAATGCGACGGGCAACATTGGCTTGATTGCCAACACGGTCGAGAGCGGGAGCTTGACGGTTGAGTCCGTCACGTTCCCCAACGATCTGACCTCAGGCGGAGCCGTCAAAACGAGCTCTGGCAACGCTGGCCTGCTCGTAGGCGAAGTCAAGGACGGTGCGACCCTGAGCATTGGCACTCTGGCAAACGTTCCCACCGCCACCGTCCAGTCTACGAACGGCTCCGCCGGTGGCGTTGTAGGACTCGTTGGCTCGAGCACGGGTGCCATGGTCAACGTCGCGAAAGCTCTCGACCTACACGCGCTCACCGTCAAGGGCACAACTGCCAGCGGCGGTTTTATTGGTAAAGCGACCGTGCTCACACTGGGCGCGGATAATAAGCAGATTGGGTGTCCTCTAAATATTGGCGACGAGAACAGCGCTTGCTCTGGTGGCGTTATCGGCGACGTGAGCTTTGCGCAAGGATTTGCCGTTACGTCCAATATGTTCGACCTGGGCGACCTTGTGACTCTTGGTGCGTCGCAGCGCGCCGGCGCTCTTTTTGGCATGGCCGATATCTCTAATGGAGACATCGTGGTGCAAGGCGGGACGTATAAGAGCAAACTCGCCTTACCAGAAGATGTTAGTGTCAACGGCAGCTACGGCGGCCTTGTCGGCAAGGTGTTCGCGACGAAAACGGACGACGACGGCGCTTTGCGCGCCTTTGTTGTTGAAAAGGATGCAGATAATAAGAATACGTGCTCAATTGAGTTTGACCTTGCGAGCAAGTTGTCCGACGCAGGCGGCGTTGTTGGCTATGTTGGCGATAGCGCAAATCCTAACTCGCAGCCCGTTGCCGTTGTCTTCAACGGCGTGACGGTTGCGTGCAAGGGAGATGCTTCGGCGCGAACGGGTACCGGAAAGTTCGGTGGCGCCGTGGGCGTTGTCGATACGCGCAATGTCCTTGACGTGCGAGATTTCAAACTTACAAGCGACAATCCTATCGGTAAGGCGCAAAGCAACCGTGCCGCGGGAATTGCGGGATCCGCGTGGAATGCTGTAATCAAATTCAGCGGCATCACGGATCTGTCGGGCGCAAGTTTTGCCGAGAACGCCACGACGGGTCAGCTCGTATACGAGAACCACAACGCGCTGATCTTCGCTGCCGGCAATGGCTCTAATGGTGATCTGGGAGACAAGGGCGCTGCGGTCTGGACCTTCAAGCGTAGCAACTCAGCCTCAAAGACGGACGACATCGCGACCTACGGTGAAGTTGTTCGTCTGGGCGGCGACTTCATTAAGCTTGATGTGGACACTCATAAGTTGACCTTGCCGGATTCGCTGACGGCAGCTAACGGTGCCTACGCCCTAACCACAGCTGAGGATTTCGCCAAGCTTGCGATTACCTGGCAAACCAACGGCTACTACTCGATGGTTGACGGCGTTACCGAAAACAACCTTAACGGCTTGCAGTCCTCGACCATTACGGTGAACGGCACTATTGATCTCAAGGGCACGGGCCTGACGGGTTTCACGCAGGATCGTGCAGACGGCTCGCAAGTTTTCTCGGGAACGTTGAACGGTGGCGGCACAATCAATCTTGCCGTCGGCGAGGCGTACGGCAAGCGTGGTGAAGACGTGCTCGACGGCAATAACACGAGCAACGGCAACGGCAAAATCTACCGCCACGGCCGCTTGGGCTTGTTCGCGGCCGTCAACGGTGCAACCATCTCCAACGTCACAATCGCTGGCTCCATGAAGTTCGATAACGGTTCGGCTATCGATGCCGGGTCGCTTGCGTGTGCCATCGTCGGCAACCTGTCATTGTCTGGCGTAACGTGCAAAACGAATATCGCGTGCGATGATACGTTTGCCAATGACGTGAACATTGGCGGTATTGCGGGCAGCGTGCTGGCGGCTTCTACGGTTGCGTTTAAGGATAACAGCAAGGCTCAAGCGACCATCGCTGCAACTAAAACGCTTAACGGCAATAGTCGCATTGGCGGCGCCATTGGTTATGCGGGCGATTATGGCTCGTCATTCAATGTTGCGGGCCTCGAAGTCGCCGGATCAATCGAAACTGGCGATTGCGCCGGCGGCAAGATTGCCCAAGTCGGTGGTCTTATCGGCTGCATCGCACAGAGTACCTACAATGCAGGGACAATAGCCAACTCAGCTGATAAGTACGTGAACATTTCGGGCCTTTCGTTCAATTCATTCGAAATGAAAGTCGGCAGGAACGGCGATAAGCTCAATGGCACGGGTGGTTTCTTGGGTTATAGCTGGGGCAACGCGGTCGTAACTATCGGAGATGAGAGCATTAACAAGAATGAAAACTCTTATGCTCTGAAAACGACCAACGCTTCTATAACCGCGACTGCGGATGATTCCAAGGAACTCGGTGGTCTTGTATACGCCGCGAGCGGCCACTGGATTATCAACAACTATGCCATCGATCTCTCGGGCACAACCATTAATGCGGGCGCCGCTCAGACGCTCGGCGTTCTAGTTTGCCGCGGCTGCAAGGTGGATGATAAGACGACATATGGCGTCGAGAGCTACCTAGGCCTGTACTTGGAGGACAGGGCTTATTGGGATACCGCCTATAGGGTGCCCACCGGCGAGGGGGCCATCGTTGCGTCGGGCGTAACGTCCTTCGATGAATGGGTTGGCAGCGGTGTAAAACCAAACAACGGCAGCAAGCTCATGGACGCCGACTGGAACACGGTCGTTTCGCTACACACACAGAAAAACAAGCTGGACATGGACGGCGATTCCACAAAAGACAACAGCTACCATAATCGCTCGTCTTTCGGTCGAAGCCAGAATACGAACGGCAATACCCGCTACTTCTACAACCTCGACATAGCCTCTAAGAATTGTGAAGGCGGCTTTAGTGGCAGTCAAATCGATACAGCGGAAAAGCTGCTCTTATGGTCTGCTTACCGTTATGCTCCCGAAGGTATTCGTTCGACAATCGTTCCCAATGGCACGACAGGGCTCGATGATTCCATAACCATAACGGGTACAATCGATTTGGCCGGCTACAGCTATTATCCCACTCAGCCGAGCGGAGAGGTGACGGTTGAGAATGCGACCATTACCTTCTGTTACTCCAAGATCAAGGCCGAGCAGAATGGCAACAAGCTAAATTCCGATGCTACCCAGCACGAGAACATGCACTGCGGTCTTTTTCGAACGGTGGCAAACGGCGATCTCACAGTAAAAAACGTCACTTTGCGTGGTACTGTTGGGCCCGTTATTAATGACGGAAAGAGCTCTGAAGACACTGATGGAGCAAGCGGAAGCTCTTCGGGCGCGCTCGTGTGCCGCTACGTGTATGGGTCCAGCGACGGCAATGGCACCAAGATTAGAAAGATCTCAATTGATGGTCTTACGCTCAACAATCTGATTGTCGACGGCGCCAACAGCGCCACGGATGCTAACGCCTATATGCCTCTGCTCATCAACGAGATGCAGAAGTACGTGAGCCTGAACGCGAAGAATATCAAGACTACTGGGTACACGAGTGACACCAAGGCGGCTACGTCGCTGTTCGGAAAGCTTGGTGTAGGCAGTGAGGCCGATCAGGTGACGGCAAAGTTTGAGCAAATCAGCTTGCCCAGCCAAAAGAACAAAACGATCTTCACCCATGCGAGCCTGCTGGAGAGTTTTGGCTACGGAAGCACGAGCACGGGCTCTGCGGACTACACCTTTACTAAGGCCGATGCCGATGCCGATGCAGGCAAGGTGACATACGGATCTGAGATTGATGGGAGTACGGAGTACCCGGGCAAGCAGCTTTGGTATTACGACGAAGCGACGTATGGTGCCGTGAGCGGCTATGTGACGGTTGATGGTAAGAAGGACGGTGACGTCAGGCCTTGGTTTGGTGGCTATCTTCCTTATGTTTATAAGGGAAAGGCCACCGAGAGCGGTGTCCAATATCATGAAATTAAAGTCAACCAGCGCATTCCAAAGCTGGTAGAGGGATGCGGCACATATGGCGATCCGTATGCCGTTAAGGACGCGACTGAGATGAACGCCATCGCCAACTACATCAACAACCAAACTGCGCTCGACGGTTGGGAGGTCACCATTGCCGTCAACCAGAGTACGCTCTGTACTCGCCGCAGCGACAATAAAACCGACAATGAGGTTACGTACGTCTATAAGCAGGCGAAAGACACTGGGAAGAAGTGGGAAAAGAAGACCGGCGACACCACTGATCCTTCGGCCACACTTTCCGACGAGATGATGCACCGCTATATCCAAAGCGCGTACTACAGTATTGAACCTACCGGGGGTAATGCGATCACCCTTGACGGCGCATCGTTTGGCGGTTTTGGCAACAAAGCCAACCCGTTCCGTGGCGTCATCGTTGGCAACCCTAAAGGTGATAAAAAGGCAACCATCAAGATAGAGAATAACGAGGGTTCGCTTCGCGGCCTTATTCCCTATAGTTACGGCAGCGTGGTGCGCGATCTGAATATTCGCTATGTGAACGCGTCGGCGACTATTACTTATTCTGCCAAGGATGCCGACGGTGTTCCGACGTCGTTCTTCGGTGGCGTTATCGGCTGCATCCTTGGCGGCGATAACATTATCGACGGTGTGGCCGTGAATGGGACAACGCCCGATAACTCCACAACCGGCTTTACGGTTGCTGGTGGCGGAACTAAGCCACATCTTGTTCCCATCGGCGGTTACGTTGGTGCCATTGCGGGCGGCGGTGTGATCTTCCGCAATATGTCAGGGACGTCTTGGCGCGCTGGAACCAGCGACAAGTCTCAGGGTCTTGGAACGGGCAACTTCCGGCAGTACGACAATCCCTACGTTGGTCGTGTGATTGATGGCTATGCCTTTAGCGAGGGCTGCAAAGTCGAAAACGGTAACGCTAACTACAAGATCAACGAGCTCACAAACAAGGGAGCTGCCTGCGTCACTACCACGGGCACCGACAACAAGTATATCGGCACTGATGCCGAGGCACCCGTGACCACGGTGGAAAACGCCCAGGGCCTTTTGGTGCTCTCGGCCATCATTAGCTCGGGTGCGGGTGCTGGAGCGGCACATACTGACTACGCTAATTATGGCGTGTTCCGCGGCTCCAAGGCGTACTGGGGCAGCGATAAGCAGGACCCGGCGATAAACGGCTACCTGTTTGGCAACAAGGAATATGGTAAGGTGCGAAATGCCAGCTACGACTGCGTGGGCAAGCCTGCGAGCGCTTCCGGCGATTTCGAAACCGCCAAAAACGATGACCAGAAGGCCCCGGGCAAACAGGGGTGGCACGGCCCGCTCAACCATGATGACGATGTAAATTCGCCCTACCTGGTGGCGTCCTACGCTGCCGACTACCAAACGGGCTACGTGTGCGCGTCGAAATCGATCGGCATGAGCCTGGAGTTCAAGGAAAATGCCACCTATGATATGACTGGCTACGGCACGGGATACGTGGGTCTCAGCGGCCGTTACTATTCCAATGCTTGCAGCTCGAACGAGGCGTCCACCGATCGCGACCGCATCACGCCGCACGTGGCAACGATCGACGGCAACGGGGCCACCATCACGGTGGGCACCAAAGATGCCACTTACGGCGTCGTCGAATATGCCGATGACGACTATAAGGTCTCGGGCGTGGGCGGCCTATTCAGCACCGTGATGTTCACCTCAACCAATGTGGGGCAGAGCGTCACCGCGAATGACGGCGCTCAGGTCAAAGACCTCACCTTTAGTAACTGCAACGTATCGCTCACGTACAAAGACGCCAACGGTAGCATTGCCTCGGGACCGGCATCGAACGACCTCATCGGCACCGGCCTTTTGGCGGGCGCAACGGCCAACTACGACGGCAACACGCGTGGCGTCTACCGCAACGTACAGATGAAGAACTGCACCGTGTTGGGCGCAAAGAGCGTAGGAGGGCTTCTTGGCAGCTCGGGCCGTACCAGCCGAAGGACGGATAACGACGTGACCTATATGGTCAATTTCGGCTCCGGCACGCAGGCGCCCGCGAATCTCTGTGACTGCTCATACACTGGCCTTAGCGTCACGGGCGAGAAGTACGTTGGCGGCTATGTGGGTGCGATCGCCTCGCCGTGCGGCGTGCGGACAACCGCGGCCACAGGGGTATACGAGAAGACTATTGGCAAAAACTCGACCATAACCGCCACGGGTACAACACCCTACGTGGGCGGCGTGTTCGGTTATACCTCCAGTAACGTATCGGTGAACACCAAAATTGGCATCACGGAAGCCGTCGCATCGAGCACGGCAGTCATCTCTGGGGTAAATGTACTCGCCACCGGGTCGAACACCGATAAGTACATGGGCGCCGGCGGTGTGGTCGGAAGCGCCTATAGAGGCGTTATTTCTATAAGCAACGTGCGCATTGATGCCGGAGGCGATGCCAAGAGCGCCATCATCGGCGATGCCACCGGAACGAACAATAGCATCCGTAATGCGGGCGGCTTGATTGGCGAGGTCACGAGCAGTGGCAGCCCCAACACGTACTGGTTTGAGGACTGTAGCGTCGAGAATATCAACATTGCCGGCACCGACCAATGCTCGGGCGGACTTATCGGCTACTACTTCAGCAATGTGAACATAGCCTGCAACAATATCGCGATTGAGAGCGCCACGATCAAGGGCAGGTGGAGCGGCGGTCTACTTGGCGCGATTAACAGCGGTGCCGACGTCATCAACGTCACCAACACAAAGGTATCTAACACAACGTTTGGCGGAACCTCCAACGGCGGCATTGCGGGCGACGGACGCGGCCAGTTCCATCTGGTAAACGTGCTCATGGACAGCAATACCTACAAATTGGGCTCTAAGCAGGGCGTGCTCTTAGGCGAGGTTGACACAAACGGCTATAGCCTCTCCGCAGCGGGCGTGAACGTAAAGCTCGGCAACGGCAAGACCACGCGTGATCTGCCGCCGATGGTTTACACGACCAATGCGGCCGCCGTAAACATGAAGTCGTATATCGCGTTTGGTGACTATAACGACACACTGGAAGCACCTGACAAGGGGATCACGCTCTACGGCGCGGACAATACCGCCACCACGGCAGCGAGCCCGTATGTGACCACGAGCCCCGTAAGCACGCTGGCGGCGCGTGCCTCCGACAACGACACCACCGATCGCTACCTGTTTGGCGACGGCGCCACCATCGACACCGCGGCGACCGTCCAGAGCGAGGCAGGCACCGGTGTTGCCGATCGCTACACCTACACGAATATCGGCGGCATTAATGACAACGGCGCCTATCAAAATAAGTCGAGCTACGATGCCTCATCCGTGGCCAGTAAGTTCAATTCGAATAATGATACAAGCAGCAACCAAGCCACAGCGGATTTCCCCGTTTTGGTGATCTCTGGCAACGACAACACGACGGTCAAGAGCTATCTAAACATCGTCACGAACGGCGGCTTCTCCGATGCCTGCAGATTGAATAACGAGAATGGCACCAATCCGCACGTGACGGCCAAAGCAGAGGTTTTCCAACTCAAGGACGGTGTGTTCGTTAAAGACGGTGACGCGTCGAACAATCCCACGCTTCGCGTAGTGAACAATGGCAAGAACAATATGTCGTTTAGCCCAAGCTCCGATTGGGACAACGGCAAAGGTCGCTTTACGCTCCTGACCGTTACCTTTACCGAGGCGGGTCAGAGCTACAACGTTCAGGTGCCGATCATCGTTAAGCGCAAGCTCGAGATCGATTTCACTGCAACGTATGATTACGGCACTCAATTTAAAGAAAAAGACTACGCTAACCTTGGAAAAGATGCACACGTGCTTACGAGCTTTGGCGAGCCGATGACGGGTCTGCTTACCTGGACATACAATTCTGCCAATGGGAAGGAAGTCGACTTTGGCTGGGACAGCTATATGGCTGCTGGCGGCTCGATGAAGGGGCTCGGCAAGAGTATCCTCTTCAATGGTGCCGACGGAAGGTTGCCCCAGGGCACCCAGCTTACGCTCATCGATGCGAACGTTGATGGCAAGGCCGGTGGCAGAGAGTATCACTATACGGTGGGCGAAGGCGGAGCAACGAGCGTTTCCCTGAGCGGAAACGACGGCTTTAAGGATTCTGCGGGCAATCCATATCAGGAGCGATGGCTGAGCGAGATCTTGGGTGTGTCGGCCACGCAGGATGGCGCCGGCACATGGACCGTGTGTGATAACGAGGCAGAGGCGACCGCTAAAGCGAAACTCGATGGCAAGTGGACGCTGTTTAAGGTTGCGGGTGCTGACGTTCCCAGCAACAGTCGCTATACGCTAAAGGTACCCAAGGAGAAGGATACCGGCAGAGAGAAGCGTGCATCGGAGAGCGTCTACCTAGTTGTCAACGTGCCCAAGTCGGGCGACGGCGTGACGCAAGCTAGTATCAACGGTTTTACGGCTTCGTCTATTGACTCGAATTCTTCGGGTGGCCGCATATCTTGGAATCTGCATCATGTTTTACGCACCGATGGCAGCGACGATATTCAAAACAGTACGGCATCGACATACAGCATCTTGTCCAATTATGAGCAGAATGTAGTCGACAAAAAAGATGGGGCGTGCATTCCGGTTTCGAAGTCGGAGGACGGTGCCGCCTACGTTCTTTCTCTCGATGTCATGGATACGGTTACGTTTAGCCCGAGCCAATACTATACAGAGAGCGACCATCTGTTCTATCAGCTCGATACATCGCTGTGTCGCTATGGCGCCAACAACAACCTAATGGGAGTAAGCAGTTTCCCGAGCGGAACTTCGGCAATTGCGAAGTTCTATGTTGCCATCGGCAATCAGAACTACAGGTGGAGTGGCAGCGATTGGGAGCCGTATGACGCTTCGACGCCTGCGTTTACACAGATTGTGACGGATACGGGTGATGACTCACTGAGGCTCACGCTCGACCATGACCTTGCCGGAATCCGCAAGCGTGCAGCGGGCGGATCCTTTACCGTGCGTACGGTAGTGGAAGAGATTCGCCTTACGCCGGACGGCTGCAACAAGGTTATCTCCCTGTCCAAGCAGTCTGGCGAGGACGCCTGTACCAAGATGTCCTATACCGCCAAGCTTTCGACGCGTAAGGAAGGCCTTAATACCTCGAGCCTGACGCAGACGAAGCGCGGTAACGTCGGGTACTATCGCATGGACACGGGTGATACGACCATTACGCTTTCTGCGCCAGATAAGTCGCAGCTTGGCATTAACGTGGACGACCTGCGCCCGATCGCGAATGGCACGATTGGTCTGGGTGCCACGTATGAACTGGGTGGACTCAGCAACGCCGCCGAGGCAATTGCGAACGCAGACTCTGTTGTGTACACGCTCTCGCTTCAGCGCCGCGGAACCGACGGCACGTATGAGAGCGTAACGGATGATATCTCAAACTACGTAACAGTGACGGAGAGTAAGCTTGCCGCGGTCGCTCCCTCCGGTAGCACGATCACCTTCACTGACTCGAAGGAGAACGGCAAGTTCAAAACGAAGAACGGTAATACGACGTTTAGCCTGCCCTTTACCGTTAAGGTCAACACGCAGGTTGAACAGCGTGAGCAGTTCTACGCGAACTATCGCTTGGTGATGACAGCGAGCCTGGTTAAGGGTGACGTGGCGAGCGCAACGCCTCAATCGCCCGACTATGTGACCTATACGCTCACGAGGGTGAACCTCAACGGCATCGACCACTAGTTCCGAAGCCAACTGGCTTCGCAAAGGGGGCGGCAACCACCCGGTTGCCGCCCCTTTTCTTGTTCTCCTGGCCTGCTGCTGCCCCAGCTTCCCACCTAGCTTTCCAGCTTTCCACCTTAGGTGGTAAGTTAAGTGGAAAGCTGGAAAGCTAGGTGGAAAGCTGGAAAGCAAGCGGAAGACTGACATGCTAGCTCAGAGGCTAGGGGGGTTAATAATTATGAAAACCACACCAAGCGAAACAAAAAGATACCAATCTGGTTGGTAAAACACCCTCAATGAGCTGCGAGCTAACTAGCTGCGTAAATTAAACGTAAAGAAATGTCGCGAATAAATAGCAAATGCCCAGATACCGCCGTTGCGATTTTCAATTAACTGTTACGCGGGAACAGCAAAATGCTACTATCTAACTTGCACGTAAGAAAGCAGATTAACGGTTAAGGCTAAGAAGTGGCAGGTATGTCGGAAGCAACTAGGACTCGCACGCATGCGCCCGAGGTTAGGCAGCGCGCCGTCGAGATCCTCCAAGAGGGGGTCGGTCATCGCGCCCTCGCCGCGGAGCTTGGCATTCCCCAGGCCACGGCTCGTCAGTGGGCCCGCGCGTATGCCGTAGGCGGTGCCGACGCCGTTCTCAACGCCGGTTCGCATCATCACACCTATTCGTACGAAGTTAAGCTCGCCGTGGTCAAGGACCGCTTGGAAAACGGCTTAACGGTTCGCGAGGCCATGATCAAGCACAAGATTCCCAGTGAGTCTTCGGTCAAGGCTTGGTGCCGCCAGTATCGCGAGAGCGGTGAGTCCGCGCTGGTTGATAAGCCGCGCGGTCGCAAGCCGCGCGTTAAAAAGGCGGAATAGCGAACGGGATGGTGCGCCCACAGGGGCGCATTTTTCTTGCCGCGCCAACTTTTTGGACCGTCGTGAGCCTACTGGAACATCCTCCAAAGTGGTTAATAAACCGCGCGCAGTGGCCCGTGCGCCCGCCGCCGCGATAGGGGGAGCGTCGCCTCTCTGCTCCAAAGCGGACAGACTCGTTACCCCGTACGCCTAAAACTCCCCAGTTGACCGAAAACCCGCCGCCGCTACTCCTCAACTGAGCTATAACGTTAAACAATTGCAGCGTTTTTGCATGGGGGAGTGATGGTATGACGCTACTGTATTTCCTTACCCTGTTTCCGCTGGTACCGGCGCTGGGCATGCTGCTCGCGCGCGGTGACCGCGCCCGCGATGCGGTAGGGCTTGTAGGCTCTGGCATCATTATGGCGGTGACGGTTGTAGTCGCCGTCATGTTTTTTGGCACGGGCCCGCAGAGCTTCGAGGTTGCCCCCGGCACCTCGCGTGTGCTCTCGATCATCAGCTCCGTCATCGACGTGATCCTGTGCGCCGTCATCCTGTACAACGCGCGTAAATATAAGAGCACGCTCACCACGGTGCTCGGCGTGGTGCAGCTGGTGGGCTCGCTCGCCTTCGCTGCCATGACGCTGCCCGCGGCCGAGGTCGTCACCGCCACCCCGCTCTACCTGGATTACATGAGCGTGATCATGGTCCTCGCCATCGGCATCGTCGGCAGCCTAATCTGCGTGTATGCCCTGGGCTATATGAAGGACTTCCAGGCCCACGACGAGCACGAGGCCGCGCTGCGCGGGCAGACCGCACCCGACCGACGCCCGCAGTTCCTGGCGCTCATGTTCCTGTTCCTCTCGGCCATGTTCGTCATCGTGACGAGCGACAACCTTGAGTGGCTGTTCTGCGGCTGGGAAATCACCACCGTTTGCTCGTTCCTCATGATTGGCTACACGCACACGCCCGAGGCCATTAAAAACGCCTTTGCCCAGATCATCCTCAACATGCTGGGCGGTATCGCGTTTTTGGCCGGACTCATGTATCTGCACGTTAACGGCATGCCGCTGACCATCTCGGGCATGATCGAGCTTTCCGGCGCCGGTACCGCGCAGTCCGCGCTGCTGGTGATGCCGGTCGTCCTGCTGTCGCTCGCCGCACTCACCAAGGCCGCACAGATGCCGTTCCACACTTGGCTGTTGGGTGCCATGGTTGCCCCCACTCCCACGAGTGCCCTGCTGCATTCGTCAACCATGGTCAAGGCCGGCGTATTCCTGATGGTCAAGCTCAGCCCGCTCTATGCCATCTATCCCGTGACCGGCTTTATGGTCACGAGTGTGGGCGCCATCACGTTTTTGCTCGCTGCCCTCATGGCCATCTCGCAGAGCAACGCCAAACGCGTGCTCGCGTACTCCACCATTTCCAACTTGGGCCTCATCAGCGCCTGCCTGGGTGTCGGCGCGCCCGAGGCCGTGTGGGCCGCCATCTTCCTGATCCTGTTCCACACGGTGGCCAAGTCGCTACTGTTCCTGTGCGTGGGCACGGCCGAGCATCATATCGGCAGCCGCAATATCGAGGACATGGACGGTATGTTCAGCCGCATGCCGCGCCTGACGCGCCTGATGATGCTGGGCATCATGGGCATGTTTGTGGCGCCGTTTGGCATGCTCGTGTCCAAGTGGGGCGCCCTGGTGGCGTTTGCCCAGACCGGCAACGTGCTCATGATCATGGTGCTCGCCTTTGGCTCGGCCGCGACGTTTTACTTCTGGGGCAAGTGGCTTGCCAAGCTTTCGGGCGTCGACCCCACGGCTCAAAACGTCGAGGTCAATGTCCATAAGACCGAATGGATGGCGCTCAACACCATCGCCGCGCTGCTGATTCTGTGCTGCGTGGCGTTCCCGGTTATCTCGAGCAGCCTGGTGTCGCCTTACCTGGCCATGGTGTTTGGCCGCGTGCCGTACGTCATTGGAAAGGACTCAATGTATCTGATGGTGGTTATCGTGGCGTTTATCGCCGTGGTGCTGCTGACTTCATTCCGCGTGAGCAACAAACCGCACGTAAACGTATATCTTTCGGGCGTGGGAACCGACAAATATCGCCATTTCCGCGGCTCGATGGGACGCGAGGTGAAGGCCGAAAAGCGCAATTGGTACTCGGAGGACGCCCTTGGCGAGGAGCGTATCGGCCCCGCGGGCAGCGTCGTGTGCTGCAGCATTATCTTGTTTGCGCTGCTGTGTTGCGCGTGGATTGGGCCCGAGCGGCTTGCCATGAGTGCGCCCTCGGTGCTGCGCGGCAAGTATTTCGAAGGCTCGGGCGTCGTGGGCATATTTATTGGCACCGTGGTGTTTGCCCTGCTGGCGCCGCTTGTGGGTGGCCTGATCGACGGCGTTGACCGCAAACTTTCGGCCCGCATGCAGGGCCGCGTGGGCCCGCGCCTGCTCCAGCCCTTCTACGACGTTGCCAAGCTGCTGCGCAAGGCCCCTGCCAGCGTAAACACCATGGACGATACCTACATGGCGTGCGCGCTCATCTTTACCGTGGTGGGCGGCGGCATCTTTGTGTCGGGTTCCAACACGCTGCTGTGCGCTTTTATGGTGACGCTCGCCGCGATCTTTGTGGTGCTGGCGTCCGCCTCGACGCAAAGCCCGTTTGCGCAGGTCGGCGCCGATCGCGAGCTGCTGCAGGTTATGAGCTACGAGCCCGCCGTTCTGCTGATGAGCGTGGGCCTGTACCTTGCCACCGACAGCTTCGATTCCATCGCCGTGACGGGGCAGTCGGCCCCCATCATCGTGTACAGCGCGCCCATTTTCCTCGCGCTGCTCGCGGTGCTTACCATCAAGCTGCGCAAGTCGCCGTTTGACCTTTCGTACTCGCATCACGCGCATCAGGAGATTGTCCAGGGCGTCGCCACCGAGATGAGCGGCGGCACGCTGGCCAAGATGACCCTTATGCACTGGTGCGAGACCGTGCTGTTTTTGATGTGGGTGGGCATGTTCTTTGTTTGGGACAACCCGGTGAGCTGGGTCGTCGCCCTGGTCGTGATGGTCGCGACGTATTTTGTCGAGGTGCTGATCGACAACACCTTCGCGCGCAGCACCTGGCGCAGCTGCTTTAAGCTCGGCTGGGGCGTGGCGCTGGTGTTTGGCCTGCTCAACCTTATGCCCATCCTCGTCGACGTGTTTATTTAGGAGGCGGCATCCATGGATCATAAAATGTCGCGCTCACCGTGGGTTATTCATTACGACGGCTCGAGCTGCAACGGATGCGATATCGAGGTGCTGGCCTCGCTTACCCCACTGTTCGATGCGGAGCGCTTTGGCGTGGTCAACACCGGCAACCCCAAGCATGCGGACATCTTTTTGGTGACGGGGTCGGTCAATGCCCAGAACCTGCCCGTCGTGCGTCAGATTTACAACCAGATGCTCGAGCCCAAGTGCGTGGTGGCGTGCGGCATCTGCGCGTGCTCGGGCGGCGTGTTCCGCGATGCCTACAACGTGATCGGCGGCGTGGACCGCGCGATTCCCGTGGACGTGTACGCGCCCGGATGCGCCATTCGCCCCGAGACCGTGATCGATGCCATCGTGGAGGCGTGCGGCATCCTGGACCAGAAGGAGTCCGTGATGCGCGCCGGCGGCGATCCGCTTACCGTGGGCGGTGCCGCTACCTGGGACGGTGGCGTTGAGCTGGGCGAGGACGGGTTTGTGGCTGCGGGGGCCGGGACTGACGGTGCCGGTGACGCGCCTGCCGGGAAGCCCGCCGCACCCGCTGCTGGCGACGCACCTGCTGAGACGCCCGTCGCTGCAAAGGAGGCCGAGTAATGCAAAAGGCTATCTATACCACCGTTGGGCTCGACGAGCTTCTGTCGCATGTCCAGGCGCTCAAGGGCGCCGGTGCCCGCTTTGTGCAGATGCACGCCGAGCGCTGTGTGGACGACGGATCGTATCGCCTGGTCTATACGTTTATCAACGTTCGTGCTGCTCAGGAGCATATTGCGCAGGACGGCAGCTATGCGATCGAGAACCTGGTGGTTGAGGGAATTGATCGGTACCAGGAGATTCCGTCCATCAGCTCGTACTATCCGGCGGTATTCCCGTTTGAAAACGAAGCGCATGACCTATTCGGTCTTGCCATCACCGATATGCAGATCGACTTTAAGGGCTTTTTCTACCAGGTCTCGACTGCCGAGCCCATGAGCGTTATCACGCCCGAGGTGAAGGCTGCGCGAGAGAAAGCCATGAAGGTCCGTGCCGCTGCCGAGGCCAAGGCGCGCAAGGCCGCGGCCGAGAAGGCCGCCGCTGCTGCGGCTGCTGCAGGGGAGGGCGCCGCGGGCGCTGGTGATGCCGCGGGCGCCGCCGTCGCTCGGCCCGCTGCGGCTGCCGGCTCCGATGCTCAGCATGACGAGGCTGCGGCCAAGGCCGCACTTAAAGCCGCCGAGATGGAGGCAAAGCTCGCCGCCATGGATCCCGAGAAAGCGGCCAAGGTCCGCGCGGCGCTTGCCGCCAAGGTCGTCCGCGACAAGCAGAAAAAGGAGGCGTAAGGTCCATGGCACATCGCTCCGTTATTCCGTTTGGCCCGCAGCACCCGGTGCTGCCCGAGCCGCTTCATCTGGACCTGGTGATCGAGGACGACCGCGTCATCGAGGCAATTCCGCAGATCGGCTTTGTGCACCGCGGACTCGAGAAGCTCACCGAAAAGCGCGACATGCACCAGTTTGGCTACATCGCCGAGCGCATCTGCGGCATTTGCGCCGTGGGCCACAGCTACGGCTATGCCAGCGCCTGCGAGCGCATGCTCGACATCGAGGTGCCCGGCCGCGTGCAGTATATCCGCACTATTTTGCACGAGCTTTCGCGCATCCACTCGCACCTGCTGTGGCTGGGCCTGCTCGCCGATGCCTTTGGCTTCGAGGCGCTGTTCTATCGGTCGTGGACCCTGCGCGAGCAGATTCTCAAGATCTTCGAGAGCACGTGCGGTGGCCGCGTGATCCTTTCGATTAACGAGATCGGCGGCCTAAAGCACGACATTGAGGACTCCGAGCTGGCTGGCATTGTCCAGACGCTCGATGCCATGCGTCCCGACTACGAGGCCCTGGTGCATACGTTTTTGGACGACGTCAGCTGTGGCGAGCGCCTGCATGGCGTGGGCGTGATCAGCAAGAAGGACGCGCTGGATCTGTCGATGGTCGGCCCGTTTGGGCGCGCCTCGGGCGTGGACTACGACGTGCGCATGTTTAGCGACGGTGCCTATGCGGACCTGGCTGCGTTTGAGCCGGTTGTCGCCACCGATGGCGATTGCTATGCCCGCTGCCAGGTGCGCTGTGCCGAGGTCACGCAGGCCATGGACATCATTAAGGAGCTTGTGGGCAAGATTCCGCACGACGGGATCGGCGGGCGCACCAAGCTTACGCCGGCCGACGGCGCACGCGGCGAGGTTGTGATTGAGCAGCCGCGCGGCGAGGCGTATTACTATGTGCGCGGTAACGGCACCAAGAACCTGGACCGCTTCCGCGTGCGCACGCCGACGTCGCAGAACCTGGCGGGTCTGACACATGCGCTGCAGGGCGTGCTCCTTGCCAACGTGCCCATGATTATCCTGACCATCGACCCCTGCATTAGCTGCACGGAAAGGTAGGCGCGGCATGAGTTTGCTGACATTTGCCAAGACGGCCTTGGGCTCTATGGTCAAGCAGCCGGTAACGGTGTGCTATCCGCAGGAGAAGCTCGCGGCACCCGAGCGCTTGCGCGGGCATATCGTCAACGACATGGACGCGTGCATCTGCTGCGGCATGTGTGCGCGTCGCTGTCCGGCGGGCGCGCTCGCAGTCGATCGCAAGGGTGGAACGTGGTCGATCGACCCGTATGCCTGCGTGGTGTGCGGTGAGTGCATCGAGAGCTGCCCCAAGCACTGCCTGACTATGGACACCGCCCGCACCCCAGTCGCAGCGGACAAGACTCCCACAGTAGAAACCAAGCTGGAGTAGCGCAGGGGTAGAACTGGAATAGGGGCCGGCGGGGCAAAAATGCCCCGCCGGCCCCGCGCGTGAGCGCGCGGTTGTGCCGCTGCGAACAAAACTATGCCGGATTACGGGACTGGATAGCGAACCTCCGACCATACAGAAAATCGCAAAAACAAACCCGCAGGTAGATAGCCTGTTGTTTTTCAAAAATAGGGGGTATGGATGAGGGCTCCGACTTTAGCTCCGTAATCCGGCGTAGTTTTGGAATGGCAGCATATCCGTAACAGCCCTTTAACTCCCGTGGACGGAGGAAAACGGACTATTTTGGCCTCGCGAGGGCTATCGCGTGACTCGTCTGCCACGAAATGGGCCCATCTACTACGTTTAGGCGGCAGCCCTCGACCACGGCAAGCAATGCGAAATGAAAACCGCAGGTAGAACGCCTGCGATTTTTCATGAATAGCGGTTATGGTCGGGGGTATCGAGTCAAACGTAGTAGATGGGCCCATTTCGTGGCGAGCGCCGTCAGCCGATCTCCGCGGGCGGAAGAAAGCAGATCATTTTGGTCCCGCAAGGCTTGCGGAGGCACTCGCGCAGGGCCGCCCGACAAAACTATGCCGGTTTACTACGATGAATTCGACATTCCCGACCATGACTGCATTTTTCTAAATATTGCAAGCGTTCTACCTGCGGTTTTGTAAGCGCGCAATTTGCCGTGGTCGAAGGCTGGCGATTCATCGTAGTAAACCGGCATAGTTTTGAAATGGCACCATATCGGTAACAGCCATTTTGCTATGCCGGTGCGGTTGGTCGTCGGGCAACTACCCTCGCAGGTAGGCGATGGCGATTTGGGTGCGGTTGCGCAGGCCCATTTTGGCAAGGATTGAACTGATGTGGTTGCGTACGGTGCCTTCGCCCATATAGGCGGTGGCGGCAATCTCCTTATTGTCGAGGCCGCGGGCGATGAGCTCTGCGACTTCGAACTCGCGGTCGGTCAGGCCGGCAAAGGCCGCGGGCCGGCGGGGCGTGCTCGCCTCGACGTCCGTTCCGTCAAAATCGATATCCTCGATCGCCTTGCCCTCGAGCACGCGTTTGCCGTCCATGACCTGCGCCAACGCCGGAGGAATGGCGGCGATATCGGTTTTAATCAGGTAGCCGCGGGCGCCCAGCTTGAGCGCCGACACAATGTACTCGTCATCCGAGAATGTCGTCAGAAACACGACGCGTGCCGCGGGGTCACGCTCAAGGATTTCGCGTGCCGCCGAAAGTCCGTCACGCCCCGGCATCTGGATGTCGAGCAGTGCGATATCGGGTGCGTGTTCGGCGTAGAGCGCCACCGCGTCGTTGCCGTTGGCACCGGTGCCCACCACTTCGATCTGTGGCTGGGCGCCCAGGATAATCTTGAGCGAATCGACCACTAGGCGGTCGTCGTCGACAACGATGAGCCTCATCGGGCCTCATCTCCTTGCTGTTTGGGAACGGTGGCAAACACGCGCCAGCCGCCGACGCCGGCGCGCGGGCCGGCGGTAAAGGTGCCGCCAAGCGCCTCGATGCGCTCGCGCATGGAGCCGAGCCCCATGCCCTCGGCGACGCCGCGACCACCCGTCCGGGTCCCGCCATTGCCATCGTCGGTAACGATGAGCTGGTAAAACGACGGATGCTCCATGCATCGCACGGTGACAGCATGGGCGCAAGCGTGGCGCATGGTGTTGGAGAGCGCCTCGCGCAGGACCGCCGCAAAGCAGTTCGCGACGTTTGCGGGCGCATGTTCGGTCATAACTTCAAGCTCAATCTGCGGGCCGCCGTCCGAGCGTGCGCCTTCAACAATGCGTTCGAGCTGCACGGAAAGGTCGACGGCGTTGTCATTGAGCGCGTGGACGCTGGCGCGCACAAGTTGGAGCGCCTCGTCAACGGTGCGCTTGACGTCGGCGAAATCGGCGGCGACGCCGGGTTCATCGGCGTGGACTATGCGCAGGGCCTCGGTCTGCAGCGAGGCACGTGTAAGTTGGTGGCCGACACTATCGTGGATCTCGCGCGCGATGCGGGCACGCTCGGCGAGCGTCGCGAGTTCGACCTCGTAGTCCTGGCGGTCGGCAAGATCGCGGTTGCGCGCTTCGAGCGCGAGGGCTCGTTCTTGCAGCTCATCGCGGGTACGGCGCATGCGCTGCTGCTCGCGCTCTAGCTGGGCGGTACGTAGCGACAACAAGGTGGCGGCAACCGAAAGGATGGCGGTCAGCAGGAGCGTTCGTGCGGTGAGCGCGTCGGTGCGAAAGTCCGCGACGAGCGCAAAGACAAAGGCGACGCCAATGCCCAGCGCGACCCAGGCGTGCTCGCGGCGCACGCGTCGCGCGATGTCATAGAGGGCGAGGGGCGCAAACGGCACAAACGGCGGCACGAAGACGGCCGCGATGATGTAAGCGCAGCTTGCGGCCTCGCTTACACGGCGCGTGCGTTCCTTCTGCGCGAGCTCGGCCAGCGAGGTGGCAATAACGCCAAGGCAAAACGCCGCGACCAGGCGAGCGTCCACAGCAAGGCCTGTGGCGGCTGCGATGCAGCACGCCAGCACGATCGATTTGTCGAAAAGCCTGTTCATACGGGTATTGTACGCGAAGCCGCGCGTGGTGGAGGGGCCGCCTGCGCAACCGTGACATTCCTCCCGCGCGGCAAATCGGCGTCGATCGCTCGCGCGAGCGGGGGTTTCGCCTCCGCCCCCCGCGCTCGTGACAAAGCTCACTGGTGCGCGCCGCCCGCTCCTGCGATGATGCAATCGTACCGGGCCACGACCAACAGAAGGGCCGCCTCATGACAGACATCGTCCATGTCGAAAACCTCGTCAAGCGCTACGACGACCTTATTGCGCTCGACCACTTTAATCTGAGCATCGCCCCCGGCGAGATCTTTGGCCTGCTCGGCCCCAATGGCTCGGGCAAGACCACGTCCATCAACTGCATTTTGCAGCTGCTTTCCTACGACAAAGGCACCATCGAGCTGTTCGGCGAGCCCATGACGCCCATGCGTTACGACCTCAAGCGCCGCATCGGCGTGGTGCCGCAGCAGGTGGCGGTGTTCGACGAGCTCACCGTGCGCGAGAACATCGACTATTTCTGTAGCCTCTACGTCAACGACCGCAAGCGCCGCCGTGCGCTCGTGGACGAGGCGATTGACTTCGTCGGTCTGGGCGACTTTACCAAGTTCCGCCCCGGCAAGCTCTCGGGCGGCCTGGCGCGCCGCCTCAACATTGCCTGCGGCATCGCGCACAAGCCCGAGCTCATCTTTTTTGACGAGCCCACGGTGGCGGTCGACCCACAGAGCCGCAACGCCATCCTGGAGGGCATCTGCCGCCTGCGCGACGAGGGCGCCACGGTGGTGTATACCAGCCATTACATGGAGGAAGTCGAGCAGATCTGCAGCCGCATCATGATCATGGACGGCGGCCGCGTGCTGGCGCAGGGCACTAACGACGAGCTCAAGCGCATGATCCAGATGGGCGAGCGCGTGACTGTCGAGGTCGGCGCCGTCGAGACCGTCACGGTCGAGCGGCTGCGCGCCCTCGAGCATGTGCTCAGCGTTGAGCTGTCCAGCGGCGAACTTGTCTGCACCTGCGAGGCGAGCCCGCACAACCTGGTGGACATCCTCGACACGCTGCGCGCTGCCGACGTGGCGCTCGGCCGCGTGTGGAGCGAGCCGCCGACCCTCAACGACGTGTTCCTCGAGATCACCGGCCGCGAGCTGCGCGACTAGGGGGCGGCCATGTTCAACACCATCATCACCACGCTCAAGACGCTATTGCGTCGACCGAGTACATGGGTCTGGGGCGCGATCTTTCCCATTGCGCTTTCAACGATGTTCATGTTTATGTTTGCGAATCTGAGCTCCGACGGCAAGGTCGACCCGGTGCCGGTAGCCGTTGTCGCTGACGAAGCCTGGGGTGCTTCGTCCTTTAAGGACGTGGCGACCTCGCTTGCCAAGGAGGGCGACGATCAACTGCTCGATGTGAGCGAGTACGAAGACTTGGCTGCCGCGCGCAAAGCGCTCAAGGCCGGCGAAGTCGCGGGCATCTACACGGTCGATGCCGCGGGCACGCCCAAGCTCACGCTGCTATCGAGTTACGACGGCTCGCGTGCGTCGTCGGTGCTCACCGACCGTAGCATCCTGGAGACGGTGGCAAGCTCGTATACGCAAAATGCCGAGCTCATGTCCCAGATTGCCCAAGACAACCCGGCCGCCCTTGCCGACCCGGAGGCGGTTGCGCGCGCCCTGTCGCTCGAGGGCGGAACCCGCCGCGTGAGCCTGACGCGCACCACGCCCGATGGCACGGTCATCTACTATTACGCGCTCTTTGGCCTGGTCGCGATGATGTCTGCGGAGTTTGCCGCTTTGAGCGTCGTCGATTTGCAACCCAATCTGTCGGACCTTGGCGCGCGCCGCTGCGTGGGCGGCCTTTCCAAGACAGCGTCTCTGGCCGGCATCTTTGTCGGCTCGTGGCTGGTTTCCTTTGCCTCGATGGCGGTCGCGATTGGCTACGTGCGCCTAGTCGTTGGCGTCGACTTTGGCGGGCGCGAGGGGCTGTGCCTGCTGGGCGGTGCTGCATCCGCGCTTGCCGCCACGGGCCTGGGGCTCTTTGTGGGCACGCTTCCCGTTAAGGGTGGCAAGGCATCCAAGTCAGGCATCCTCACGGGCTTTGCCACCACGTGCGCCTTGTTCGCCGGCCTCTACGGCGAGCCGGCGATGGCGCTTGCCGACGACGTCGCCCGCGCCTGTCCGGCCGAGTGCTGGCTCAACCCCGTCAAGCTCATCTGCGACATGTTCAATCGCCTGTATTTCTTTGAGGACCTGGGGCCCTTCGCTGTTCGCGCCGGCGCGCTCGTCCTGATGGCCCTGGTGTTTGTCGCCGCCGCTACGCTGATCTTTGGAAGGAGCCGCTATGAGCACCTTTAAGACCGCGCTTCGCATGGCGCTGGCGCACCCGTTCTACCTGCTCATCTATACGGTGTTCATCTCGCTCATGGGCGTATTCATCGCGGCTTCGGTGAGCTGGAACTCGTCGCGGCTTACCGAGTACAAGCCCTACGACACCAACGTGATCGTGGTCGACCGCGACGATAGCGACCTTTCGCGGGCGCTTACCAAGCACCTGGGCTCACGCTTTGACCTGGTCACGGGCGTCGGCGAAGACACATACGACCTTGCTGACGCGCTCTCCAAGAGCAACAGCGCCAAAGGCAGCGCCGACTGCGTGTTCTTTATCCCGGAGGGGTTTGAGGACGATCTTGTTGCGGCCGCTCGTGCGGGGGAGGGCTTGCCCAAGCTCGATGTGACCTACGGTTCCGGCACCATGGCGGCGGCGCTTTCGTCCGCCGAGGCCTCGCGCTGGATCTCGCTCGCGGGCGCTGCGGCGGCGCTTGAACCCGCTGCCTCCAACGGTGACGTCGCAAGGGCCGCCGAGCACGCGGCCGCAAAGCGCGCGGAGGTCCAGATCGAGCAGGTCAAGGTCGACTCGACTGCTGCTACCACGCTCGAGTCGTACTTCAACTTTGGCGCGTACGCGATCATCTCGTCGGTCATCGTGTCGGTGGGACTGGTGTTTTCGGGCATGAACGAGCCCGAGCGCGTGCGCCGCATGGATGCCAGCCCGGTCTCTGAGCGCCAGCGTTCGCTCGCTGTGTTCGCGGCCGCCGCCGTGCTCACCGTCTGCATCTGGCTCGTATCGAGCATGATGGGCGTCGTGGGCTTTGCCAGCGCGGTTGCCGAGGTCGGCGTGGGTCGCGTGTGCCTGGCGCTGGCGGCAACGTTTGCCCTGGCGTGCACGCCGCTGGCCGTTGGCTTTACGCTGTCGAGCCTGGGCGCTCGCGAGGAGTTGCTCAACGGTGTGGGCAACTTGCTCGGCTTGCTCATGACGTTTTTGGGCGGCGCCTGGATGCCATTGTCGCTGATGGGTCCGGCCGTGCAGACGGCGGCGCACTTTGTGCCGACGTATTGGGTGAACGATGCGATCGGCAAGGCGCTTGCCTCGGACCTGACGTCTGCTGTGTTGGGCGACATCGCCTGCGACCTGGGCGTCACGGTGCTCTTTGCCGCGGCCATCGCCGCCGTAGGCCTAGCCCTCGCCTACAACAAATCCCGCGCCTAACCACAACCCGTCACTTGGGAACCCGTCACTTGGGGACGTTCCTTTTCTGCCGGCAGATGGGGACACTCCTTTTCACCTAGTCATTGGGGACGTTCTTAAACGACGACCACTCATTGGGGACAGACTTAAATGAGTGGTTTCAGTCATTTAAGTCTGTCCCCAATGAGTACCCAATGACTGGTTTGGAAAAAATCGCGCCTGTCGCTTAAAAATAGTTCACCTGGGTTTACTATTAGCCTAGAAAAGTAGCTGAAGGCTAACAACGGGGGATAGCATGGCGACAAAGCAAGCCTATGTCCAGGTCAGCGGGCTCAGGAAACACTACGGCGACGGTGATGCGCGCCTGACGGTACTCGATGGCATCGACACGTCCATCAACCGCGGCGAGATCTGCGTCATGCTGGGGCCCTCGGGCTCGGGCAAGTCGACCTTTCTCAACCTGATCGGCGGCCTGGAGGATGCCGACGGTGGTTCCATCATGGTGGACGGCTGCGACCTTACGGTGCTCAAGCCCGCCGATCTGGGCGAGTACCGACGTCGCGAGCTGGGTTTTGTCTTCCAGTTCTACAACCTGGTGCCCGACCTTACCATCAAGGAAAACATCGAGGTCACGGCGCACCTGTCCAAAAACCCGCTCAATGTCGACGACCTGCTGCGTTCGCTGGGCCTCTACGAGCACCGCAACAAGTTCCCGCGCCAGGTCTCGGGCGGCCAACAGCAGCGTTGCGCCATCGGCCGCGCACTCGTCAAAAACCCGGGCTTGCTGCTGTGCGACGAGCCCACCGGCGCGCTCGACTACAAGACATCCAAGGAAATCTTGCAGCTCATGGAGGATGTTAACCGCACCTACGGCTGCACCATCATCATCGTCACCCACAACGCCGCCATCGCCCGCATGGCCAACCGCGTGCTGCGCCTGCGCGACGGCCGCATCGTCGAGGATGAGCTCAACGAGTCGCCCGTTGCGGCCGCCGAGCTCGATTGGTAGGCGATGCCATGACACCTCTCGCAAAGCGACTCCCGCGCGAGCTGCGCCGCAATATCGGCAAGTACCTGGGCATCTTTTTGCTTATGTGCGGGAGCATCGCTCTCACCTCGGGCTTTTTGCTCGCGGCGCATTCCATCGGTTGCCTTATCGACGACATGCGCGATGCGTACACGATTGAGGACGGCCGCGTGACTACCTCCTTCGAGGCTACCGACGACCAGCTCAAGGCAGCCGAGGATGCAGCCGACGACGTCGGCGGCGTCACGCTCTACAAGAATTTCTCCATCGACGCCATCATCAAAAAGACCGCCGGCGACGACGGCACCAAGCGCACGTTGCGCACCTATGCGCACCGCACCAAGGTCGATATCGCGTCCTACTGCGAAGGCAAGCAGCCCAAGACGGACGATGAGGTGGCTATCGACCGCGTTTTTGCCACCAACAACGACCTTGTCGTGGGCGATAAGGTTGAGCTTGAGGGCCGCACCTACACCATCTGCGGCATCATGACCCAGCCCGATAGCCAGGCGCTGTTCCTCAACAATTCGGACTTTACGGTGAACACCATCACCTATGGTGTGGCCGAGGTCACCGACGCCGGCTTTGCCGCGCTCGAGGATGCCGGCGGCGCGCCTGCCTACACGTACTCCTTTACCTTTAACGACCGCGACCTCCCCACCGCGAATCGCATCGATGCGGAGCAGGATATGGTCGAGGCGCTGACCGATGCCGATGCGCGCGTGGACGATCTGATCGACGCCGATTCCAACCAGGGTATTGGCTACGCGCGCGACGACGTAGACGGCGACTCCATGATGTGGATGACGCTGCTCAACATTATCATCGTGATCATGGCGTTCGTCTTTGTGGTCCTTACCGACGCCACCATCGAGGAGGAGAGCGCCATCATTGGCACGCTGCTCGCCAGCGGCTATCGCCGCCGCGAGATCGTGCTGCACTACCTCGCGCTTCCCGCCATCGTGGGCGTGGTCGCGGCGCTTTTGGGCACCGCGCTCGGCGTCGCGTTCTTTACCGAGCCCATGCGCGGCCTCTATTACGGTTCGTACAGCCTGCCTCCCTTCCAGGTGTACTGGAGCTGGGAGATTTTTGTGAAGTGCGCCGTGGTTCCCGCTGCCGCGCTCATCCTCATCACGCTGGTGGGCCTGCTTCGCAAGATGGGCAAGACGCCGTTGCAGTTCCTTCGTCACGAGGCGAGCGGCAAATCGGGCACCAAGCGCGGCCTGCAGCTGCCGGAGCGCATGGGCTTTGTCTCGCGCTTTCGCCTGCGCATCTTCCTGCGCAACCTGGGCAACTTCGCCACGCTCTTCGTGGGCATTGCGTTTGCCTCGCTGCTGCTGCTCTTTGGCCTGGCGATCCTGCCCACGATGACGCACTATGCGGACAACCTGGAGACAAGCCTGGTCGCCGAGCACCAGTACACGCTCAAGGCTCCGCTAGAGCTTGAGGGTACTGCCGAGGAGCGCGGGCAGTGGGCGGCGCTCGAGCGCTTGCAGTCGATTGACGGCGCGCTGCTCTCCGCCGCCCAGGATGCCGATGACGAGCTTGACGACGCGGCCGATGCGGCGCAGACGGCAGCCGATGCCGCGACCGCATCTCCGTCTGCCGAGAGCCTGGCCGCGGCGCAGGACGCGCTCGCCAAGGTCCAGGACAAGAAAGATGCGCTTTATGCGCGCCTCGATGACCTTGCCGATGCCCTCGGCTGCGACCGCGATGAGGCCATCGACCTGATCGACAAGGCCTCTAAGATCGACACCGACAACGACGACATTCACCCGATCAACACGACCGACAACGGCGCGGGCGCAATCGCGCAGGCCGAGAAATATGCCGTTTACCAGCTGCAATACGACCGCGGCGAGGGAAACGGCACAGAGGCCATCTCTGTCTACGGCATTTCATCTCATTCGCGCTATTGGAAAGACCTCAACGTCGGCGACGGGCGCGTCGTCTTTGGCGGCGGTCTGCTCGATAAGTTTGGCTGGAGCGAGGGCCAGAAGGTCGAGCTTCGCGACAAGTACGAGGCTCGGGATTATTCTCTTGAGTACGCGGGTAAGGACTGCATCTGGGGTTCAAAGTCGGACATGAATATCTATATGAGCATCGATGACTTTAACGAGCTGTTCGGCAACGACGCCGCCTACTTTAACGGCTATGTGAGCGACGAGAAGCTCGACCTCGATGCTCGTTACTTTGCCGGTGACACCACGCCCGACGACATGCGCGCCGTGGGTGACCAGTTCATCGGCATGATGAGCAAAATGATCGGCATGATGGTCGGGCTCGCGGTGTTTATCTTCCTGCTGTTTATGTACCTGCTGACCAAGGCGGTGATCGACCACAGCGCCCGTTCGATCAGCTACATGAAAGTCTTTGGCTATCGCGATAGCGAGATTTCGCATCTGTACATCCGCTCGATCACGCTGTGCGTGGCGGCGTCGCTCGTGCTGAGCCTGCCGGTCATTATTGGCTCGCTCACGGCCATCTTCCGCTCGATGCTGCTCGCCTACAACGGCAATATCGAGATCTACGTGCCCGCTTGGTCCATGGCTGCATGCGTCGGCATCGGCTTTGCGACCTACCTGGTCGTGGCGCTGCTACACACGCGCTCTATCAAGCGCGTCAGCCTGGCCGAAGCCCTCAAGGTGCAGGAGTAGTCATTGGGGACGTTCTTAAACGACTAGTCGTTGGGGACAGTCTTTGCCGGATCGCCGGCTCGCTGGCCGGGCTGGCAGGGACTGTCCCTGACGGCACTCATTTAAGTCTGTCCCCAATGAGTGCCTAACGACTCGGTGTTGTGCTTGACTTCGACCCCGCTTTAACGGGTACCATCCTCTATGTCTGTAACGCCATATAGACCGAGGGGATAGATCTATGACCGCAACCGCACCCGCAGCACCGGCAAAGGTGTACTTCACCAACCTGCGCACGCATGCTCGCGAGAGCCAACTCGACAAGCTCAAGCGCCTCATCCGTCGCGCCGGTATTGAGCAGATCGACTTTGAGAACAAGTTCGTCGCCATTAAGATTCACTTTGGCGAGCTGGGCAACCTGAGCTTTTTGCGCCCCAACTACGCCCGCGCCGTCGCGGATGTCGTGAAGGAGCTGGGCGGCAAGCCCTTCCTCACCGACTGCAACACGCTCTATGTGGGTAGCCGCAAAAATGCGCTCGAGCACATCGACACCGCCTACCAGAACGGCTTTACCCCGTACGCCACGGGCTGCCAGATCATCATCGCCGACGGCCTCAAGGGCACCGACGAGGCGCTCGTCCCGGTCGAGGGCGGCGAGTACGTGCGCGAGGCAAAGATCGGTCAGGCGCTCATGGATGCCGATATCGTGATCAGCCTCACCCACTTTAAGGGCCATGAGCAGGCCGGTTTTGGCGGCGCCATGAAGAACCTGGGCATGGGAGGCGGCAGCCGTGCCGGCAAGATGGAGCAGCATGCCGCCGGCAAGCCGAGCGTCGATACCACCAACTGCGTAGGTTGCCGTGCCTGCGAGAAGATATGCGCGCACAGCGCCATCACGTTTGACGGTACGCGTGAGCGCGAGCTTGCCAACGGCAACACCCGCACGGTTCACGTCGCCGCTATCGACCACGATCGCTGCGTGGGCTGCGGCCGTTGCATTGCGGCGTGCAACCAGGACTGCATCAAGCCCGACTATGATGCCGCGGCCGACGTGCTCAACTACAAGATCGCTGAGTACACGAAGGCCATTGTTCAGGATCGCCCCAGCTTCCACATCTCGCTCGCCATGGACATCAGCCCCAACTGCGACTGCCACCCCGAAAACGACACGCCCATCGTCAACGACATCGGCATGTTCGCGAGCTTCGACCCGGTCGCCATCGACCAGGCCTGCGCCGACGCCGTCCTGGCGTCCGAGCTGCTGCCTAACACCGAGCTTACCGACAGCGCGGCCAAGATGGAGCATAATCACGAGCATCTGGAGGGCGAGCAGGCCAAGGATCCCTTCTGCATCACGCATCCCGACACCGACTGGCGCGCGTGCATCGCGCATGCCGAGAAGATCGGCCTGGGCACGAGCAAGTACGAGCTCATCGAGGTCAAATAGCGCCTAGCTATTGGACATATCAAGCGCTTTTGTAGCGCAACGTTAGTAAAAACCACCCGTGAGCACGGCGCCCGCGGGTGGTTTTTCAGAAGTGCGGTGAAAAATCGAATATCACCGACCACAAACCGATTTTTGGCAACAAAGCCCCTGATAAATTGTTGGTAAAACTGTGGTCTGGTCGGGCTTCGTGCGATTTTCCCCGCACTTCCGAAAACGGGGAGTCAGATAGACCAGTAAACCGTGCTATTTGCCTAAAAATACTTGTCGAGGAAGTCGTCGACCGTATTCCAGTAGAGCTCGGGGTCAACTTGCGCACTCTTGGCGTGGGTGGCGCCATGGATGGTGAGCTTTTGCTTGACCTTGCTGGCGCACGCGTCGTAGTTTTGGTCGAGCATGCTGTACGGCACAAAGGTGTCCTGGTCGCCGTGGATAAACAGCATGGGAACCGTCGCGTGTTTGAGTTGCTCTACACTGCTTGCCTTATGGAAGTCGTAGCCCGCGCGCACGTTGCACACCAAGTTTGCTACATCGAGCAAGGGAAAGCTGGGCAGCCCAAATACATCCTTGAGCTGCAGGGAAAACTCGTCCCAAACACTCGTATAACCGCAGTCCTCGATAATGCATTTCACGTTTGCGGGCAGAGATTCCCCCGCGACGTCCATGGCGGTTGCCGCACCCATCGACTCGCCAAAGACCAGGATGCGCGCCTCGGGGTCAGCCTGAACGATTCGCTCGATCCATGCGACGACATCGAGCCGCTCGGGCCAGCCCATGCCGATATAGTCGCCGCCGGAGCGCTCGTGGGCACGGGCGGCAGGCGCGAGCACGTTCATGCCGCGGTCATGGAATCGTTTGGCGTATCGGGCCATACCGATGGGCTCATCGGTGTATCCGTGTAGGCAGATAGCGTAATTGTGCGTGCTCTCTGGGGCGGCAAAATACCAAGCGGCAAGTTCGGTTCCGTCATCTGCGGTGAGGCTGCTGCTCTCGCGGTTCTCTTTAAACCATGCCCGCGCCTCGGTTCCCTCGGCATCCGGCTGCTCACTTTCTTTGTCGTCCTTGCCGTCCTGCATCATCTTCATGGTGTATGGCGCGCGGGGATTCAGCGCGAAGTCAAACAGAAAGTTGCCGGCAAATCCGAGCAGTGCAATGACAACCACCAGTGCAACGATGCCGGCTATCTTGAGCTTTCGATGGGAATGTGCGTTTTGAGCCATGCGGTATTCTCCTATAACATGTTAATACATCAACATTTAAAACAAGCGCATTATGGATGTTCGCCGTTGACGCGTCAACAGGCAAAGAATGGGTAAACAAAGGGTCACGTATGGTGCAAATTTCGCATGTACCCAGACGCTTTGATATAGTGTTGAGAACTCTTTACATTGGAGGATGTAACCGGCATGTCCGATTCGAGCGACAGTTCTAAGCCGCGACCCAAGACCGCGGCCGTTCCACACTACACGGTGGGCGAGGAGATCATGAACTCCGTCACCCATGGTGTCGGCTGCCTGCTGGGTATCGCGGGCCTGGTGCTCCTGATCGTATTCGCTGCCCTGCGCGGCGGAGGCCCGGCCCACATGGCCGCGGCGATTGTCTATGGCGTCAGTATCATCCTCGAATACTTGGCCTCCACGCTCTATCACGCGATTCAGCCCGCTCGCGCCAAACGCGTGTTTCGCATCATCGACCACAGCTGCATCTACCTGCTCATAGCCGGCAGCTATACCCCGTTTTGCCTCATCACACTCGCAAACGACGGCGGCCCTGCGCTGTTCTTTGCCGTGTGGGCCATCGCCATCATCGGCATCGCACTCGAGTGCTTTTTGCGCGAGCGTCAGCCGCACTGGGTAAGCGGCCTGGTCTATCTGCTGATGGGCTGGCTCGTCGTCTTTAAGCTGCCCGAGCTCGTGTCGCTGCTCAACCCCGTGGCACTTGCCCTGCTCGCCGTTGGCGGCGTGTGCTATACCGTGGGCGTGCCGTTCTATATCGCCAAAAACGTGCGCTATCTGCACAGTGTTTTCCACTTGTGGGTGCTCGCCGGCAGCATCTTCCAGTTCATGGCGGTGATCCTCTTCGTAATCTAGCGACCACGCCCACGGCCCCGCTCGCACGGGCAACCGGCGCAATTGCCCTATCCGTCACCTACGCTTACTACCCAACGTCCCGAATCTTGGAGGTTCGAGAAACTCCCGATGGACATAACCATCTCCCTTATTACCACGCTCGTTTTAACGCTTATCAACGGCTACTTCTCCATGTCCGAGATGGCTCTCACCACGGCTAAGCGCGCCGTGTTGGAACACGATGCCGAGGAGGGCGATAAGCGCGCCGAGCGCGCCGTCCAGCTTGCCGCCGATTCCGACCAGCTGCTCGCCACCATTCAGGTCGCCATCACGCTCGTGGGCTTCGCCTCGTCCGCCGTCGCCTCGACGAGCCTGTCCGACCCGCTCGCCACATGGCTCATGAGCTTTGGCATCGCGCCGCTTTCCGCCATCGCGCGCGGCCTGGCGCCGGTCATCATCACCGTCGCGGTCGCCTTTGTGTCCATCGTGATCGGCGAGCTCGTGCCCAAGCGCATCGGCCTTGCTAACGCCGAGGGCGTATCCAAACAGGTCGTGGGACCGCTCTCCGCGTTCCAAAAGATCGCCCGCCCGCTCGTGTGGCTGACCGGTGCCTGCTCCGACGGCCTGGCCCGCATCCTGCGCATCAAGAGCGCCGATGACCGCCAGAACGTCTCGGAGGAAGAAATCAAGTACATGGTCTCGGAGCAGGACGACCTGCTCGACGAGGAAAAGCGCATGATCCACGAGATCTTTGACCTGGGCGACACCGTTGCCCGCGAGGTCATGGTGCCGCGCGTGGACACCACCATGTGCGAGGACGACGAGACGGTCGCCGACGTGTTGTCCACCATGCGCCAGACCGGCTTCAGCCGCATCCCCGTCTATCACGAGGATCCCGACAACGTCGCGGGCATCGCGCACATCAAGGACCTGATCCAGCCCGCGCTCGACGGCAAGGGCGACCAGCCCATCGCTGGCTTTTTGCGCGATGCCACCTTTGTGCCCGACACCAAGGACATCCTGCCGCTGCTGTCCGAGATGCAGACTTCGCACGACCAGATTGTGGTCGTCGTGGACGAGTACGGCGGCACGGCCGGCATCATCACCATCGAGGACATCGTCGAGGAGATCGTCGGCGAGATCGAGGACGAGTTCGATCCCGACAACAAGTACCTCACGCGCCTCTCGCGCCGTGAGTGGCTCGTCGATGGGCGTTTTTCGTGCGATGACGCGATTGAGCTTGGTTGGCCGCTCGAGGAAAGCGATGATTATGAGACCATCGCCGGCTGGATTTTGGAGCTTTGCGACTCGGTGCCCGACATCGGAGAGGTGTTTGAGGTCGCAGGGTACAAGTTCAAGGTACAGTCGATGCGTGGCCAGCGTATCTCGCTCATTCGCGTGATCGCTCCGGCCGAAACCGATAAGAAGGATTCCGAGTCTTCGGCAGAGAAGCCGGCGGCGTCGGGTGCGGGCTCTGTGGATCCGCACGATGGCGACGAGTAGGGCAAGGACGAGTAGGGGAGAGTTATGGCAGGCCTGTTCAACATCCTTAAGGTCACCGTCAGCGAGGACAAGATCTGCGCGCATGTGCTGGTGAACCCCGGCATGCCGCTCATGACCTCGGAGGACATCGAGGCCACGGCGCGCGTGTACTACCTGGTGCCCGCGATTGCCAAGCATCTGTGCCTGGGCGATTCCGGTCGCGAGTTCCAGGACTGCATGGGCCAGACCGAGCTTTGCCACCTGCTGGAGCACGTGACGGTCGAGCTCATGAACGAGACCGGTCTTGCCGGCAGCATCTCGTGCGGTCGCACGCGCGTGAGCGAGCATGACGAGCGTGTCTTTGAGGTCGAGCTTTCGTGTCCCGACGACGCGCTGGCCATTGGCGCGCTGTCGTCGGCGACCTTTATGATGGACTGGGCGTACCTGCACGCCGATCAGCCGGCCCCCGACGTGGAAGGCACGGTCGCGGGTCTGCGCAACCTGGTGCTGGGCATGCGTGCCGAGGCCGAGGGCAAAGATCCGCACGAGGCCGTCGCCGTCGCGAACGGCGAAGATGCTGCCGAGGACGAGGGCGCTGACGAGGGCGATGTGCCGGTCGACGCCGAGCCCGTTGCCGATGCGACCGCCGAGCCCGTTCCCACCGAGCCCCAGGGCGTCCCCAACTTTGACGACGAGCCCCAGGTGGCGATTGATACCGAGGGCGCGGTTGCCGAGAACCACGAGGCCTCCGCTGCCGTCTTTGGCGGTGCGGCGACGGTTCCGGCAGGACCTGCGCATGAGGGCGGCCTGCCACTCGTGGACGGCGCCGGCGAGGACCCGGGTGCCACGGTGGCCATGCCGGCTATGCCTCAGGAGTAGGCCTACGCGTTTATCACCATCACGTACCTGCGCCTTTGCCGTACGCAGATGAGCGGAGCGGCAAGTGATGCGCTGCGGGTATAATGGACAGCATTCAAACGGTGGGCACCGACGTGCCCGCAGGAGAGGAATGATCATGGGTAAGACTTTCAGCTTTGTCTCCGGCGCACTTTTTGGTGCCGCTGCTGGCGCTATTATCGGTGTTGCTCTGGCCCCGCGCTCGGGCGCCGAGACCCGCGCCATGGCTGCCGATATCGCCAACGACGCCTGGGACAATATGCGCGACACCTACGAGCACAGCGCCGAGGAGGCCCGTGCTGCGGTGAATGACTTTGGCCCGATGGTCGACGCCAAGACCGACGACCTGCGCGCCAAGGTCGACCTGGCCCGCGAGCGCATGGACCAGCTGCGCGAGCAGCTCAACGACGCCATTTCGGGCGGCAACGTGACGCCTGCCGCCGACGTCGTGGTCGAGAACGCCGCCGAGGCTGATACCGAGGCTGCGGAGCCCTCGACCGAGGCATAATGCGCGCCGGGGATTTTGTCGGCGCCAAGATCTATCGCAAGCCTACCGAGGACAAACGCACCAAAAAGGACGGCACACCGCGCAGCCCTAAAAAGCTCGGAAAGATTCACTTTCCGGTCTTTACCCCGGGCGGTACGCGCGTGGTCGGCTTTATGGTCCGCCAGTCCGATATCGCGGGCATGATCGAGCGCCCCGACCGCTTTGTGGCGCTCGATGCCATCGGCGTCTATGAGGGCGCCATTGCGGTCGATGACGTCAAGGACACATACGATGCCGCCGCTGCCAAGCGCCTCGACATCAACCTGGACGATTGCATCATCTGGGTCGGTATGGACGTGCGCACGGAATCGGGCGACGTCGTGGGCTATTGCTCGGACGTTGAGTTCAAGCCACGCTCGGGCATCGTGCAGGCATTCTATGTGACCGCCGGTGCTGCTTCGAGTGTTTTGGTTGGTGACACGCAGGTGCCGCCGACGATGCTGCGCGGCTACGAGAACGGCGCAATGATTGTTTCGGACGAGGTCAAGTCGCTCGGGTATTCGGGCGGTGCGGCTGCCAAGGCCGCCGAGGCCAGCGTCGTGGTGGGCGACAAGGTCAAAAAGGGCGCCATGGTACTCGACGACAAGGGATCGGTTGCCGTGGACAAGGGCAGTCGCGCGCTGGGCAAGCAGCTCGGCAAGACGCGCGGCATGTTCAAGGCCTTTAAGGACGAATACCAAAAGGCGAGCGGAGGCTCGTCAAAAGCTACAAAATAGCGACGTACCAAATGATGGGAGGCAAGCCGGAGACCTGTTGCTCCGGCTTGCTGTGTTTATGGGGGAGGGCACATGCGCCAAAACGGATCCAACTTAAACGGGCGTTCGGGTGCGCGTCCGACGGCGCGCCGCGACCTGGGGCAGCTGCCCGGCGGTCAGCGCCGCCGTCGCCGTAAGCCCGGCGCGATGTACCTCAACCATAGCCGCGGGTTTAGCGACCGCAGCGCGCGCATCGGCAACGGGCGCTCGCCGCGCCGACCGTCCCGTCTGCCCTATGCGCTCATCGCCGTGGGTTGCGCACTCGTGCTGTTTATCGCTGCCGTCGTGGGCTACGTCAACCGCAGCGTGGACGTGGAGCTCAACGGCCAGAAGACCGCGGTGCGCGTGGGCTCTACGCTGCAGAATCTCATCGACGACCAGGAGTTGACTGACACCTACGACGCAGGCGACCTGCTGGCCGTCGATGACAGCGTGCTGACCCGCCATGGCGGCGAAAAGCTGTCGGTTAAGGTGGACGGCAAGCGCATAAAACAGGGTAAGTGGAAAAGCCGCGAACTTGAGGGCGGCGAGAAGGTGACGGTCAAGGATGGCCGTAACACCTACGAGAAGCACGAGGTTCAGGCTTCGGTTATCGAGCCCAAGCTCAAGGTCGAGGGCACGGGCGCTATCGAGTATGTGCAGACGTGGGGTGTCCAGGGCCGCTCGGAGGTGTGGGTCGGCGAGCAATCGGGTAAGACGCAGGACCGCGGCGAGGTTGTGCCCGCTACCGATTGCGTCGTTGCGTGCGCGAGCGTGGCACCCAAGGGCAACGAAAAGTACGTGGCGCTGACGTTTGATGAGGGCCCGAGCGGAGCGACCAAGCAGATTTTGCAGGTACTCAAGGAAAAGGGCGTCACCGCGACGTTCTTCCTTTCAGGCGATGCGGTCGAGGCCTCGTCCGCCACGGCCAAGGCGATTGTCGATGCCGGGTGCGAAATCGGATCCAACAGCTACAGCGACGATTCGCTCAAGGGTCAGGACCGTGAGGCGGTACGCGAGCAGATCACGAAAGGCACCGATGCGATTAAGTCGGCGACCGGCGTGAAGACGATGCTGCTGCGTGCTCCCTACGCTGCCTTTGACGAGCAAAACTGGATTGATGCGATGGACCTGGTCTCCGCCGTGGTCTCGTGGAATATTGACTCGGGCGACTGGCTGCTCAACGGTGCCGACGAGCAGGTCTCGACGGTGCTCGATTCGGTGACGCCGGGCAATATCGTGCTGCTCACCGATAGAGACGAATGCGCCGAGCAGACGCTCGAGGCGCTGCCGCAGATTATCGACGGCCTCATTGCCGACGGCTACAAGATCGTGACGCTCAGCGACCTGGTCAAGACGGACACGTCGCTGAGCAAAAAGCTCACCTCGCTGACGAAGGCCACCATGCCCAAGGATGCCGTGTTCCCCCAACTTGCCGAGGACAACGACACCGCAGAGTAGTTATTGGGTAGTCATTTAAGAACGTCCCCAATGACTATGTCACGGATGCGTCAGCCTTTGGTATGCCTGCGATGTGCAGCGCATAAATTTGGCGCCACAGCGCGATGCTGATGCTATAGTTACTGCGGATAATAAGGGTCAAGAGAAAGGTTACAGGTGAAATCCAAACCTCGACCATACAGTCGATGACCCCATGCAGGTGCTTTCTGCGCATGCACGGGGTGTGAGCGCCGAGCGGCGTGCCGCCCGCGCATGCGTATAAATATCTAAAAGTCCACGGATGGCGCGCCGGCATGGCCGCGTCCGGAGGAATAATGATGGGGAGCACCATTGAATTATCTGAGTGAGATGCTCAAATTGCCGGTCTTGGACGTCGACGGCGAAAAGCTCGGCGTGGTCAACGATTTTGGTATTGCTACCGGCGAAGTTTTTCCGCACGTGACGTCGCTCGCGTTCCGCGGACCCGGCAAGACGCCGTTTATGATCAGTTGGCGCAAATGGGTCGACCGTATCGACGAGACGGGCGTGTACCTTAAGGCGTCGGCCACCGAAATCCGTTTTTCGTACCTGCAGCCGACCGAGCTCTTGCTCGCACGCGACGTGCTCAACAAGCAGATCGTCGACACGCAGGGCATGAAGGTCGTGCGCGTAAACGACATCAAGTTTTCCATGTCGGGCGAAAACCAGCTGCGCCTGCTGGGTGCCGAGGTCGGTGCCCGCGGTCTGCTACGCGCCATCAGCCCCGCGCTCGAGCATATCGTCGAAGGCTTTATGAAGCACCTGGGTAAGCCGCTCAGTGAGGACATCATCGCTTGGTCCTACATGGACCTGCTCGATCGCTCGACTAAGAACATCCAGCTCTCGGTGTCGCACAAGACGCTCGGCGAGCTGCACCCTGCCGACATCGCCGACATTATCGAGCAGCTCGACCCGCGCCTACGCGCGCAGGTGTTCGCACAGCTCGACACGGCTCAGGCCGCCGAGGCCATCTCGGAGTTCGATGACGACGAGCTCATGACCGAGATGCTCGAGGGCCTGTCCGACACGGACGCATCGTCGATGCTGGCCATGATGGACCCGGATGACGCTGCCGACCTGATCGACGAGCTCGATTATGAGAAGGCCGAGAAGCTCCTGCGCCTGATGGGCGTCAAGGAGGAGAAGGCGATTCGTAACCTGTTAGGGTATGAAGACAACACCGCCGGCCGCATCATGACCTCGGAGTTTGTCTCCCTGCCCGCCACGGCAACGGTCGGTGACGCCATCGAGGCGATTCGCGAGCTCGACGAGGACTTCGAGAGCGTCTACTACGTCTATACCGAGGATCCGAGCGGCATGCTGACCGGCGTGCTTTCACTGCGCACGCTGATTGTAGCCGACCGCGACGCCACGCTGGGTCAGCTGGCCTATCGCGACCTGGTCTATGTGTCGCCGGACGAGGACCAGGAAGACGTAACGGATGAGATGACCAAGTATGACCTGGTAGCTATCCCCGTCTGTGACGAGAACCGCCACATCCTGGGTATCGTGACCTTCGACGACGCCATGGACGTTATCGCCGAGGAGCACCAGGAGGACCTGCAGATCGCCGGTGTCGGCTCGGGCGATAGCGCGTCCGATGACTCGACGAATGTGCTCAGCTGGTTCGTGCATCGCCAGTACTGGGTTGTTGTATGGGGCATCGCGTCGTGCATCATGGCGACCGTGCTGGGAACGGCGCTCGGCTCCGCGCATCTGGTGGTGTTCCCCATGTGCGCCATGCCGCTCGTGCTGCTGGCGGCCTCGCGCATGGTGTCGTTCGTCAAGAACTACTTCCTGGAGTATGACGGTCACGACGACGAGCCCAAGCCGTATCTGGGGTTCTTCTTCCAGAGCACGGGCATGGGCCTGATTCTGTCACTCGTGACCTACCTGTGCGCCCAGCTGGTGCGCACCGCTGCGTTCCCCGATGCGTCCATGTTTGAGGAGCAACTCTTTACCGGGTGCTTTAATATCGCTGCCATCATTTGCCTGGTTGGCAACATGAGCGCCGTGATTTACCTGATGGTGCTGTTCTGGCGTGACGAGCATGACCTCAACACGTCGGGCACCGCCATGAACGTTATTGCCGTCATGATCTCGTGCGTAGCGTACTGCGCCGCTGCGGTGCTGCTCACCATGTCGGTCATGGGTTAGGTGGTCGCGTGCAAAATACCAAGCAAAAGTCGGGCACCAAGCAAAAGTTGACCATCGCGGCCATCTTTGGCGCTATGGGTCCCGGTCTGCTGGCGGCGCTTTCGGGCAATGACGCCGGCGGCATTGCAACGTATTCCAGCGCGGGCGCCAGCTATGGCTACAAGATGCTGTGGATGCTTCCCGTCATGACCGTGCTGCTCATCGTGACGCAGGAGACCGCGGCGCGCTGCGGCTGCGTCACGGGCAAGGGCCTGGCATCGCTCATTCGCGAGCGCTTTGGCGTGCGCAAGAGTGTACTTGCTATGGCGGCGCTGTTGATCGCCAACACGGCTGTGACCATTTCGGAGTTTGCGGGTATCGCCAGCGGCCTTGCTCTCTTTGGCGTGCCGGCGAGCATCTCGGTGCCGTTGGTGGCGCTGCTGGTGTGGATGCTTACCATGTCGGGTAGTTTCCAGCGCATCGAGAAGATTCTGCTGTTGGTAAGCTGCGTCTTCGTGACCTATATTGTCGCCGCGTTTATGGCTGGCCCCAACTGGGGTGAGGTCGCGGTCGACCTGGTCGTGCCTAACATTCAAAATGACCCCAGCTACGTGTCGCTCGTGGTCGCAACGATCGGTACCACCATCGCGCCGTGGATGATTTTCTTGGCGCAGAACAACGTGGTCGATAAGAACGCGGGCGAGGACGACATCGTGCTGCAGCGCATTGATACCGTGAGCGGCTCGATCGCTGCTGATATCATTGCGGGCTTTATTATCATCACGACCGGTACGGTGCTGTTCCCGGCGGGTATTCAGATTAGCGATGCTGCCGATGCCGCCCGCGCGCTGGAGCCCATCGCGGGTCAGTGGTCCACGGTGCTGTTTGCCTCGGGCCTGGTTGCAGCGAGCTTTTTGGCTGCCTGCGTGCTGCCGGGCGTTACGTCGAGTGCCATCTGCGAGGCATTTGGTTGGGAGCGCGGCGCCGATCGCAGCTGGGATGAGGCCCCGGTTTACCGCGGCATCATTACGGCCATCATCGGTATTTCTGCCGTGTTGGTGCTCATGCCCGGTGTCGATCTGTTCCAGATTATGATGACCTCGCAGGTCATCAATGGCGTGCTACTGCCCGTGGTTCTGGTGTTCCAGGTGGTTATCGCCGCCGACCGTCACATTATGGGCACTAACCGCAACGGTCGCGTGTGGAACGTGCTCACTTGGGCGACTATCGGTGTGATTACGGTGCTCACGGTCGTCATGTTTGTCCTGCAGGCGATGGGTTACAGCGCTTAGCGCCCACTTTTGCTTCCGAACAGGCCGCAGCGATGGACTGCGGCCTGTTTTTTGCCCGCTATAGGGCATTAGTTATATGGCAGTGGACAAAAAATGCCAAATATGAGTACTGTTGCTAAGTGAATAGCATTTACATCCAAGAAGATAATGGACATAGCCGATAGTATGTTCATTAAAATTGGCTCCAATATGTCTTAAACCAGTCAGGTTGGCTGCTTTAGGGGGTTGTAGGGGTCGCTCGGACGTCATTTTGGGTGGTTTTGCCTGCTACTAAAATGGTAACAGTACTCATATTTGCCCCTTTTTGTCCACGACCCCTTGGAGCCGGCTCGAAAAGAGTGATTTTGGGTTGTTTGCTGCGGGTGTGGGCTTGGAAACAACGTTCGGGGTGGCGAGGCGCCCAGAATTTGGTCGCAAGGAGGGCGTTCCTCGGCTGTGTCAGGAGTGTCCCTGGGTGCCGGCACATAAGGAACGTCCCTAACTGTCGGAGGGGGTGCCTGCCGTGGCGGGCACCCCCTCCGGATGTGGGAAGTTTGCGCTGCAGGTTACTTGTCGGTGCCCAGCTTGTGCGGCTTGAGAGCGAGCGCATTGACGAGCGCGTCGGTGGCAGACTTGACGGCCGCCGGCTGCGGATCGTTGACGTGATCCTCGGGATGCACGGGCAGGTCCTTCTTGACTGCATCGTGGATCAAGTTGAGGTACTCAGTCACGCCAGTGGTCGACAGGTGCGTGCCATCGCCATCGAACAGGTCGTTGCGATTGGCACTGTATCCGTACCAGTCGATAACGCGCACGTTCTTGTAGCGCGTAGCAGCGTTGGCGATGGCCTGGTTGGTAGAGCCAACCCACGGCTGCGGGCTGCGCGTGTTCACAAACACCACAATACGCTTATCTCCTGCATCGGTCATGATGGCGTCGATCTGGTCGTCGGTTACCAAGCCGTTGGTGCCCAGTGCAAAGACCACGATCTTGCCGGCAAGGTTCTGTTGGAGATAGCCCTCAAATGTCGCGCGGCCCGCATCAAACTGGCGGCCCTTTTCGGCATCGATATGGCTGTGCGGGAACATGCCGTCAAAGGAATCAACGGCGCGCAGCGACACGGAGTCACCGATCATCAACAGGTCGTAGGAGCCATCGGGGAAGCCGTCGTTGTCCTTGTCGGTGTCGTCGGCCGCCTGTTGGTCTGTGGGCGCGGTGTTTTTGGCTTCCTTGTTGAGGACTTCGGCGCCCTCACCGCTCAGCGCAGACGTCTCGGGCACAAAGATCAGGCCGCCCAGTGCAACGACCAACACGACAGCGCAGGCTGCGCAGACAGGGACGTGCGCGCGCACCCAGTTGGCGGGCGCGGTGGTGCCGTCGCGGAACTCGGATACGGTGCGCCCAAAGGCGCCCTTTCTAAACGGCGTCTCGATAAAGCGATATGAACATTCGGCTACGGCGACCACCAACAACACCTGCAAAATGTACTGCCACCACGGCGTATCGTTGATGTTGGCGACCGGGTTCATGAGCAACAGTAGCGGATAGTGCCACAGGTAGATGCTGTACGAGCGCTTGCCAACCCACACGAGCGGCTCGGCGGACAGTGCGCGGGCAACCATTCCCTGGGGCTGCACGCAGGCCGCGATGACCATGAGCGTGAGGATGGAGCATAGCAGCGTGCCGCCGCGATACTGGAACGCGGTGTAGCCGTTGGTGAGCGCGACCATGGCGGCAAGGCCAACCAGACCCACGACGCCCAACACATCGATGGATGCGGGCGAGGACCAAAAGCGCACGAGGGCGCTCGGCTGTGCCGGGACGGTCTCGGCTGCGTTGTCGGCCTTCTCGCCAGGCTTGCCCTCGGCGTTCTTGCCGTGCTTGGCGGCGCCAGCCAGGCGATTGAGCCCCAAACGATGAGCGAGACGCACCGGCGCCAGGTCGCGATTGGGGATAAAGGCCATCCAGGCGCCCAGCAGCAGCGAGAAGACGCGGGTGTCGGTGCCGTAGTACACGCGGCTGGGGTCGGCGGCAGGGTTGTAGAGCACCATCATGGCAAGGGCGGATACCGCTGCGAGTCCCAGGACCACACGGCGCGTGTTGGGTTTGCTCACATGCATGGACACCATGGCAAACAGCAGCGGTGGCCAAACCAGGTAGAATTGTTCCTCGATGGCGAGCGACCAAAAGTGCGTAAGCGGCGAGGGGTCGCCCAGGGCGTTGAAGTACGAAACGTCCTGCATAATCTGCCACCAGTTGTTAAAGAACAGCAGCGACGGCAGAATGTCGGGACGCATCTTGGTGAGCATCACGTGGTTGAAGACGGTGCACAGCGCACAGGTTACAACCACAACGGTCACCACGGCGGGGACCAGGCGACGGATGCGGCGGATCCAGAAGCTCTTGAGGTCGATGCGGCCGGTCTTTGATACTTCGTTGATGAGCAGGCGCGTGATCAGGTAGCCCGAGAGCACAAAGAAAATCGTGACGCCGAGCAGACCGCCCTGCGCCCAGGTGAGGTTGAGGTGATAGAGCACCACCGCGACGACGGCAAGCGTGCGCAGACCGTCGAGGGCGGGGATATACCGAGATTTGGGGCGCGCGGGCACCTGCTCTTTTGTGGCGCTGCTGGCGTGGGCGCCCTTGTTGGCAGACGCGCGATGGGGGTCTGCGGCTTGGCGCGGCTCGGAGGTTTGGCGGCTGGCGCGCGAGCGTTCGTGCGGCGCCTGTTGATCGCTCGAGTGGCGTGAGCTGCGCGAGTTCGATCGCGGGAATTGTTCCATAAAGCATCATCCAAATGACGAGAATAATCAGCACGCCTTTATTGTAGCCGCCTGCTCCTGTGAATGCTTGCTGCTGGCGCAAGCTCAAGCGCGCGTCCACATCAAAGTGAACTAAAGTTATAGAGGCGTGAGAGCGCACGATCGACGACCGGCAGCGGGTGCAGAGCCCGCGGACGAGGAGGTTTCCATGGCAGATTGCGGCATCGTCGCGGTGTTCGGCAGCATGAACATGGACCTTTCGGTGGCGTGCGAGCGCATGCCGCGTGCGGGCGAGACCGTCGGCGGCAGCGGGTTTATCACCAACGCCGGCGGAAAAGGCGCCAACCAGGCCGTAGCGGCTGCGCGCATGGGCGCGCACACATGCATGATCGGTGCGGTCGGTCGCGACGCGTTTGGCACGTCGCTCGTGACGGGGCTCCAAGACGCTGGCGTGAGCTGCGATTTTGTGGCGCGTCGCGACGACGTGGAGACGGGAACGGCGACCATCATTCGCTTTGGTGGCGACAACCGTATTGTGCTGTCGCCGGGCGCCAACCATGCGCTTACGGGCGAGGACGTTGCCTGCGCGCTGAGGTGCCTGGTGGCCGATGAACTCGACGGCGACGCCAGCAAGATTGCCCCGGCTGCCGGAAGCGTCTTTATCGCCCAGGGCGAATGCGACCTGGCGGCGACGGCCGAGGCACTCGTTTGCGCTCACGAGCTGGGGTTCTATACGGTCTTTAATCCAGCGCCCGCCTGCGAGCTGCCTGCGGAGGTCTGGCCTGCGGTCGACCTGGTCTGCCCCAACGAGACCGAGTGCCAGGTGCTGACGGGCATTCTGCCCACGGATGATGCGAGTTGCGTCGCCGCGCTCAATGCGCTGCTCGACAAGGGCGCCGGGGCTGCGGTCATCACGCTAGGCGGTGCCGGCTCAGTTGCATTTGGCGATGACGGTGAGCTGCTGCGCATGCCGGCACTTTCGTGCGCGGTGGTCGATACGACGGCCGCGGGCGATACGTTTATTGGTGCGCTTGCGGCGGCTCGCCTGGAGGGCCTGCCGCTCTTTGAGTGCATGGCCGCGGGTGCCCGTGCCTCGGCGGTGACGGTGTCGCGCTTGGGTGCACAGCAGTCGATTCCCACGCGTGGCGAAGTCGAGCGCGCGTTTGGTTTAGACGATTACGTACAAGACGGAGAAGCGGAGTAGAACAATGGCAATCAAGAAGCTGATCCTTGATCTGGATATGGGTGTGGACGATGCGATGGCGCTTGCCTATGCCATCGCGAGCCCCGAGGTGGAGCTCGTGGGCATCACCACGTGCTTTGGCAACGTGCGCGTCGAGCAGTCGGCGCATAACTGCCTGGCGGTGCTCGACCTGTTGGGTCGTCCCGAGGTGCCGGTGTATCTGGGTGCCGACCGTCCCCTACAGGCGACCGAGCCCTATACGCCACCGGCGTCCACCACGCTCATCCACGGCAAGAACGGCATCGGCGGCGCGAGCGTGCCCGCGTCTCCCTACGAGCCAGTGGGGGCGACCTCGGCCGATGGCAATGCCGCGGTCGATTATCTGATCGATGCCGCGCGCACCTATGGGCCCGATCTGGTCTACGTAGCGACCGGCCCGCTCTCCAACCTGGCACTTGCCTTGGAGCGCGATGCGGCGGCGATGATGTCTATCGGCCGCGTGGTGGTGATGGGCGGCGCCCTGACCGTGCCCGGTAACGTGAGCGCGGGTGCCGAGGCCAACATGGCAAGCGATCCCGAGGCCGCCGATGCCGTGCTGCGCTCGGGCCGCAAGCTCACCATGGTGGGCCTGGACGTGACGCATCGCGTGGTGCTCACGCGCCGCGATGTTGCCGGCTGGACAGGCTCGGGCACCATGGCGGGCTGCGCATTTGCGAGCATGGTCGAGCACTACATTGGCTCGTACGAGATGAACGCACCCTACCTGGGTGGTTGCGCACTGCACGATCCCCTGGCCGTTGCCGTGGCGATCGACCCCACGCTCGTGGGTGCGCTCGGCTGCAATCTGCGTGTCGACCTGCTGGGCGAGTACCGTGGCCGCACCATCTGCGACGAGCACCGCCTGTCCGATCCCGACAAGAGCGCGCTTGTGGCGCTGACCGTTGACGCCCCGCGCTTCCTGTCCGAGTTTAAGGCGCGCATGGCCCGCGTCCTAGGTTAAACGATTCCTGCACCCCGCCCCATGTAGTCAATTTGGGACGGGGCTTTTTTAGCTACCGAGCAAATGCGCCCGTTGGGGGAATAGTCGTGCCACTTCGCTTGACAACAGGCTAAACTAGCTCATAAACATTTACTATTATGTTTAGTTTGAATTTGCGGCCGTTTAGTTGCCGAGCCATCGAGTCGCGATGCTCCACCACGGCCGCCGCTAGGGGGACCAATGGCCAAAGCAAGTGTTCGCGAGATCAGCCGCATCACCGGTTTTTCGCCCGCAACCGTGTCCAACGCGCTCAACCGCAAGCGCAGCGTGAGCGAGGAGACCGCCAAGGTCATCCTGGAGTGTGCGCAGTCGCTCGGCTATCAGCAGTCGACGCAGCTCGAGAGCATCCAGTTTGTACTTGCGCGCAAGACGGGCGCCATCCTGGACGAGAGCACCTTCCATCCCGCGGTCATCGAGGGCGTGGAGCGCCAGGCGCGTCGTCACGGCATGAGCACGAGCTTTGTCACACTCGACTTTAGCGACCTGGACGCCGTGCGCCCGCAGGTCGAGGGCCTGATCGCCGATCCGTCTGCTGCTATCGTGCTGATGGGCACCGAGCTGGGCGAGGAAGACTACGCCCTGTTCGCCAACGCTGCCGCCCACCTGATCGTGCTCGACGGTTGGAGCGATCGCCAGTACTTCGATGCCGTGGTCATTGCTAACACCGATTCGGTGCTGCGTGCCGTGGACTACCTTATCGAGAAGGGCCACAGACAAATCGGCTACCTGGCAGGCGACCTTCGCATTCGCAACTTTAAAGATCGTGAGCGCGGCTATCGCCAAGCGCTTGAGGATGCGGACCTCGAGGCCAACCCGACCTGGCACGTCACGCTGGGCACCACGCTCGAGGGTGCTTATCGCGACATGGGCGCGTGGCTCGACGGCGTCTCGCGCGATGACTTGCCGACGGCCTTCTTTGCCGAGAACGACGTGCTCGCCGTGGGCGCTATGCGCGCCCTGAACGAGCACGGCATACGCGTGCCCGAGGATGTTTCGATCATCGGCTTTGACGACCTATCTTTGGGCGCTTTCTCCAACCCGCCGCTCACCACGGTGCACGTTCCCAAGCACGAGGTGGGCGAGATCGCGGTGCGCCGTCTGGTGGGCAACATCCGCAATCCCAAGAGCTACACCTGCAAGACAGCCGTATCGACCTATTTTGTCGAGCGCCAGAGCGTGCGCGAGCTCTAGGCGAAAGCGGCATCGCACGCGCCGTGCCAAGATGCGCGGGGCGGCACGCATAACGTCGTTCAAAGAGGGGGTCCTTCGGGGCCCTCTTTTTGTTCCCCTTGTATGTTCAGATTGTTTACATACCGTTTAGGCTGATTTCTCTACCGTCTACGGGTATTTCGCGTTAAACTTCTAAACAGAAGAGTAAAACATTTAGTAAACAGAACAAAACGAAACACGCGTCTGTTTACTGAACATGTGACTAGGGGAGGACGTACATGGATAAGATCAAGCTCGGTTTTGTGCCCACGCGCCGCAGCATCTTTAGCGCGCCGGACGCGATCAAGTATCGCGGCCTGACGGCTGATCGCCTGCGCGAGATCGGCGTCGACATCGTGGATATCGACGACATCAACGACGAGGGCCTGCTGTTCGATGACAGCCATATCGAGCCTATCGTCAAGAAGTTCCGCGCCGAGGGCGTCGACGGCATCATGCTGTGCCACGCCAACTTTGGCACCGAGTATGTCTGCGCCCGCCTTGCCCGCGAGCTCGGCCTGCCCGTGCTGCTGTGGGGCCCGCGCGACGAGCGCCCCGAGCCCGATGGCACCCGTCTGCGCGATAGCCAGTGCGGCCTGTTCGCCACCGGCAAGGTCCTGCGCCGCTTCCGGGTTCCCTTCACCTATATGACCAACTGCCGCCTGACCGACCCCGAGTTCGAGCGCGGCGTCTGGGACTTCTTGGCTGTGTGCAACGTGGTCAAGACCTTCAAGCACACCCGCATTCTGCAGATGGCCACCCGTCCGTTCGACTTCTGGTCCACGATGTGCAACGAGGGTGAGCTGCTCGAAAAGTTCAATATCCAGCTTTCGCCCATCCCCATGACCGAGCTTGTCCAGGCCGTGCGCGATGCCCAGGCCGACGAGCAGGCCATGAACGCCATGCTCGCCCACATCACCGACAGCTTTGAGATCTGCATCCCCGAGGACAAGGTCCCCGCGGTCGCAGGGCTCGCCATCGCCATGAAGCGCCTGGTCGAGAAGTACGGTTGCAACGCCGGCGCCATCCAGTGTTGGAACGCCCTGCAGGACGAGCTGGGCATTATGCCCTGCGCCGCCAACGCCATCCTCAACGAAATGGGTATCCCCGTCGTGTGCGAGACCGATATCCACGGCGCCATCACCGCGCTGATGGTCGAGGCGGCCGACCTGGGCCGTCACCGCGGCATGTTCGCCGACTGGACCGTGCGCCATCCCGATAACGAGAACGGCGAGCTGCTGCAGCACTGCGGCCCCTGGCCCTGCAGCTGTGCGGCCGTCAAGCCTAAGCTCACCTACCCGCTGGCCTTCGATCACCCCGGCGCGCTGACGGCCGAGGCCAAGCACGGCGACCTCACCCTTGCCCGCTTTGACGGCGACAACGGCGAGTACTCGCTGCTGCTGGGCAACGCCCGCGGCATCGACGGCCCGGCCGGCATGGGCACCTACCTGTGGGTCGAGGTCGACAATCTCAAGCGCCTCGAGGCCAAGATCGTCGAGGGCCCCTACATCCACCACTGCGTCGCCATTCACGCCAACGTGGTGCCGGTGCTCTACGAGGCGTGCAAGTACATCGGCATTGCCCCCGACCTGTACGACCCGATTGAAGAAGACGTCAAAGCCTACCTGCGAGGAGAGTAGAAATGGCAACTATCGAAGAGCTTGAGTCCCTGCGTTGGGACCTTCGCCGCGATTGCGTCGATATCATCATGGCTGGCGCCGGCGGCCACATCGGCGGCGACATGTCGGTGATCGACGCCCTCATGACCCTCTACGCCAACCACCTCAACATTTCGCCCGAGACCGTCGACGATCCCGGTCGCGACCGCTTCGTGCTCTCTAAGGGCCACGCCATGGAGGCCTACTACGCGGTGCTCTGCCACGAGGGCTATCTGGACCTCGACGACGTCAAGGCCCGCTTCTCCAAGTTCGGCAGCCCCTACATCGGTCACCCCAACAACAAGCTCAAGGGCATCGAGATGAACTCCGGTTCGCTGGGCCATGGCCTGCCCGTGGCCGTGGGCATGGCGCTTGCCGGCAAGATGGACGGCCGCGACTACCGCGTCTACACCATCATGGGTGACGGCGAGCTTGCCGAGGGCTCGGTCTGGGAGGGCGCCATGAGCGGCGGCAACTACCAGCTCGATAATCTGTGCGCGCTCGTGGACCGCAACCGCCTGCAGATCAGCGGCAGCACCGAGGACGTCATGAAGCAGGACTCGCAGGAGGAGCGCTGGGCCGCCTTCGGCTGGAACGTGCTCTCCATTCCGGGCAACGACGTCCAGGCCATCGACGCCGCGCTGACGCTGGCCGCCGAGACCAAGGGTAAGCCCACGGTCATCATCCTCAACACGGTGAAGGGCTATGGCTCGCCCGTTATGGAGGACAAGGCCTCCTGGCATCATCACCTGCCCAACGATGAGGAATATGCCCAGATCATCGCCGATTTCGCTGCCCATAAGGAGGCCATCAATGGCTAACAAGATCGCCAATCGCAAGGTTATCTGCGACACGCTGCTCGAGGCCGCGAAGACCGATAAGGACATCGTCGTCCTGTGCTCCGACTCCCGCGGCTCCGCGTCGCTCACGCCGTTCTTCGATCGGTATCCCCAGCAGTCCGTCGAGGTCGGCATTGCCGAGCAGGACCTGGTGAGCATCGCCGCCGGCATGGCTTCGTGCGGCAAGAAGGCCTGGGCCGCCTCGCCGGCGTCCTTTGTGACCACGCGCTCGTATGAGCAGTGCAAGGTCGACGTCTCGTACTCCAACACCAATGTTAAGCTCATCGGCATCTCGGGCGGCGTGTCCTACGGCGCCTTAGGTATGAGCCACCACTCTGCGCAGGATATCGCCGCCATGAGCGCGATTCCCAACATGCGCGTGTATCTGCCGAGCGACCGCTTCCAGACCGCCGAACTCGTGCGCGCCCTGGTCAACGATAACAAGCCGGCCTACATCCGCGTGGGGCGCAACCCGGTCGAGGACGTGTATACCGAGGACGAGTGTCCGTTCCAGATGGACCGTGCCACCTGGGTTCGCCGCGGCAACGATGTGACGCTCGTCGCCACCGGTGAGATGGTCCGCCACGCCGTGGATGCCGCCGACCTGCTGGCCGAGCAGGGCATTTCGGCAACGGTGCTCGACATGTACTGCGTCAAGCCGCTCGACGCCGAGGCCGTGATCGAGGCTGCCGGTGCCACGCGCGCCGTCGTGACGGTCGAGGAGCACAGCCCCTTCGGCGGCCTGGGCTCTATGGTCGCGCAGGTGGTGGGCGAGCATTGCCCGCGTCCGGTCAAGTGCCTGAGCCTGCCCGACGCGCCGGTCATCACCGGCACGAGCCCCGAGGTCTTTGCGCACTACGGCCTCACCGGCGAAGGCATTGCCAAGACCGTCGCCGAGTTCCTCGGCAACTAGTAGACACAGACGCTGCGCGGCCGCCAAGCACCGCACCTTGCCGTTCAAACCGTCGCTTGCGTACGCAAAGTACGCGGCGCTCCTCTTTCACGGCAATCTGCGGCACTTGGTGGCCGCTCGCTCCTTGTCCGTCGGGTTTTAGTTTTTGAATCGGCGGGGGAGACAGGAGAGTACATGAGTAAATACATCATCGGGATCGATCAGTCCACGCAGGGCACCAAGGCGCTGCTGGTGGACGAGGGCGGCCATTTGATTCATCGTGCCGACCGCTCGCATCGCCAGATTGTCAACGAGGCCGGCTGGGTGAGCCATGATCCGGCCGAGATTGCCGCCAATGTGCTGGCCGTGGCGCGCGCTGTGGTGGAGGAGACCGGGGTCGATCCGGCCGACATCGCCGGCATCGGCATCTCCAACCAGCGCGAGACCACCGTTGCCTGGAACCGCACGACGGACGAGCCGCTGTGCGATGCCGTGGTGTGGCAGTGCGCCCGCGCCCGCGAGCTGTGCGACAAGCTGGCCGCGCGCGAGGGTGTGGCCGAGCTGGTGCGTGACACGACGGGTCTGGTGCTCTCGCCCTACTACCCGGCGGGCAAGATGGCCTGGATCCTCGCGAACGTTCCCGCTGCTGCCGAGGCTGCCGCGGCGGGCGAGCTGTGCCTGGGTACCATCGATGCCTGGGTGGTCTGGACGCTCACGGGCGGTGCGGAGTTCCGCTGCGACTGGTCTAACGCCAGCCGCACGCAGCTCTTTGACCTGCGCCGTGGCTGCTGGAGCGAGCCGGTGTGCGAGGCCTTTGGCGTCGACGTGGCCTGCCTGCCGCAGGTGACCGATTCCGACGGCCTGTTCGGCACGACGGATCTGGGCGGCTTTTTGCCGGCGCCCGTGCCCATTCACGGCGTGCTCGGCGACAGCCACGCGGCCTTGTTTGCCCAAGGCTGCCATAGTCGCGGCATGGCCAAGGCGACCTATGGCACCGGCAGCTCGGTCATGATGAACGTCGGCAACGAGTTCGTTGCCAGCTCGCACGGGCTTTCGAGCTCGCTCGCATGGCGCATGGACGGCGTGACCGAGTACGTGCTCGAGGGCAACGTGAGCTATGCCGGCGCCGTCAAGACGTGGCTGCGCGACGATCTGGAGCTCATCAATAACCCCGAGGAAGTTACCGACCTGTGCTACGCCGCCAATCCGGCGAGCCGCGTCTACTTTGTGCCGGCGTTTACCGGTTTGGGCGCGCCGCACTGGGCGAGTGACGCCGAGGGCTGCGTCTTTGGCATGACGCGCACCACGGGTCGCGCGGAGTTCGTAAAAGCTGCAGACGAATCGATTGCCTATCAAATCTTTGACGTAATTGACGCAATGGTCGAGGATTCGGGCGCGGCACTTGCCGAGCTTCGCGTTGACGGCGGTCCCACGCGCGATGCGTACCTAATGCAGTTTGAGAGCGACTTGGTTGGCTCGCCTATCCGCATCGCGAGCAACGACGAGATGAGCGGCCTGGGTGCGGCCTGGGCCTGCGGCATTGCGCTGGGCATGTATACGCGCGATGTCGTCGACGTCTATGGGGCCCGCGGCATCGTGGAGCCTGCCATGACCGCCGACGAGCGCGCCAAAAAGATCACCGGCTGGCGCCACGCCGTAGCCGCCACCATCTCGTACACTGCCTAGAATGATTTTTCTGGGACGGGGATTAAAAAATCATTCGGGCCCCGTCCCGGGTAGCTCATTTGGGACGGGGCTTTTTTGACTGGTATGATTGGTGCGACCATTCCAACCAGCTAAAAGAGTCCCGTCCTAAATTGACTACCGAGAGGATCTGCCATGGAGCGCATCGCGAGTTTTTCCGTTGACCATCTGCTGCTTGAGCCCGGCGTGTACGTGAGCCGCATCGACCGCGATCCGGCGACCGGCGCCGCCGTCACCACCTTTGATCTGCGCCTGACCACGCCCAACAAGGAGCCGGTCATGAACACGGCCGAGTGCCACACGATTGAGCATTTGGGCGCGACGTTCCTTCGCAATCATGCCGAGTGGTCGAGCCGCATTGTCTACTTTGGTCCCATGGGCTGCCGCACGGGCTTTTACCTGGTTGTCTTTGGTGAGCTGACGAGCGAGGAAATCTTGCCGCTTGTGCGTGAGCTGTTCGAGTTTGTTGCTGGCTTTGAGGGCGATATCCCCGGCGCTGCTCCCGAGGAGTGCGGCAACTACCTGGACCAGAACCTCCCCATGGCCAACTGGCTTGCGCGTCGTTATCTCGACCGCGACCTGGCCGATATCGACGAGAAGCACCTGCACTATCAGCAGGCATAGGGCCGCCCTCTGCCTCCAAACCGTTCACACGGAGATATCGACCGTTTAACTGTTTAGAAGTGTTTATTCGAGGTCATTAGCACTAGCTCGCTTAAACTAGTCCTCAGAGTGATATTCAGGCAAGGCTCCTGAAGCAGCATCTGTCGACATTGATTGTCGGATTCTGCTTCGGGAGCCTTGTTCTGTTTAGGGGGGGGGACACATGGAAATTGTTAAACGAATTAATACCAGCGCTGTCCTTTGCGTCGATGGAAATGGCAGACAGTTGGTTGCATTCGGCCGTGGTCTGGGGTTTAAGAATGTCGGAGACGAGGTCCCTCTTTCGGAGATTCAACGAACGTTTTATAACGTTAGCTCTCGCTACATCGCTCTCGTTGACGAGGTCCCCGACGAGCTTCTCGAGCTTACCTCGGATGTTATTGATATGTCGACAGGTTTGCTGTCTTATGAGGTGAGCCCTAATTTGCCGTTTATCCTTGCGGACCATATCGCGTATGCGGTTAAGCGCAAAGAGCAAAATATCGTTGTCCGCATGCCTTTATCGTTTGATGTCCGCCAACAATATCCCGTCGAATTTAGAATCGGCGAGTATGCACTTAAGATAATCAGGAAACGTCTTAACGTTAGGCTTCCAGCTCATGAGGCAGTTGGAATTGCCATGGCGTTTATCAATAACATGGCCGATTCGGACTCATGCGAAGTAGTTAAAGAGTTTAGCGCGGATATCTACGATCGTGTTCTGGAGGAGTCAACCGTTGCTGTTGAAAATCGGCTTGGCATTCAAGTTGATCGGGAAGGTTTCGATTACGCAAGGTTCGCAACCCATCTTCAGTACTTATTCAATAGGTTGAACTCTGGCGAAAGCATCGTGAGCGACAACCGCAAGATGTACCTCTCGCTCAAAAAAGAATATCCGGTGGCATCAATGTGCGCCGATGATATTGCTTCTGTTCTCAGCCGACTGACGGGGCGGGAACTTATAGACGAAGAAAGACTCTACCTCATGATGCACATCAATCGAATTGCATCGAAAACAAGGTAATTAGTTGGCAAAGGCGCGCGCTTTGCTGATGGTTACATATAAAACTCAACATGGGAGAAATGGTATTTATGGCAGATACAACCAAGCTCGCTGCCGAGATTCTCGAGATGGTGGGCGGCGCAGACAACGTTACATTTGTAGCTCACTGCATGACTCGTTTAAGGTTCAACCTTAAGGACGAAAGCATCGTAGACGATGCAAAAGTCAAGGCGATTGATGGCGTGATCGACATTCGCCATTCCGCGGGGCAATATCAGGTGATTGTGGGACCTAAGGTCGATAAGGTCTATGAAATCGTTGCCAAGGAAACCGGGATTGATGCCGGAGATTCCGAGGCAAGCGAAGGAGAGACTAAGGGCTTTCTGGGAAAGCTAATGAAGCTCATCAGCGGCATCATGATGCCCGTTCTTCCTGCCTTGATCGCATGCGGAATGATAAACGCCGTCCTTAGTATTCTGACGACGGCGGGTGCTGTTTCCGCCGAGAGCGGAATATACACTCTGCTGTACGGCATGGGAAATGCCTGCATGTATTTTCTGCCCGTTCTTGTCGGATCATCTGCTGCTCAGTTCTTTGGAACCGATCGATATATCGGTGCGGTACTCGGTGCAATCCTGATTTATCCGACTTTCGTTGCTGCGGCCGGAGCGGGCGATGCGCTGGATTTGCTCGGCATGAAGTTCACAATGGTGAGCTATTCCTCCACGGTGTTTCCTGCTATCGTGGCGGCTTGGTTCGCATCCGTTCTTAATAAGTGGCTGCGGGCGGTTCTTCCCGATGTTGTGGCATTTGCGCTCGTCCCGTTCCTGACGGTTGCTGTTGCCGCCCCCGTCTCGCTCCTTGTGATCGGCCCCGTTATTCAGCAGGCGAGCTCTTTGCTTGCGACTGCAGTGCTGGCGGTCTATCAGTTCAGCCCCGTCCTTTGCGGCGTTATTCTCGGGCCGATATTCGGTCTCGTTATGATCCCCCTTGGACTCCATTGGGCCCTGATCGTGCTTTCCATCAACAATATTATGACCGTCGGCTCCGATCCTATCCTTGGACTTCTCTGCTGCAGCATGGGTGTTGTCGGCGCTTGTTTGGCGTTTGCCCTCCGCTCGAAGGACCCGAGTGAAAAGAGTCTTGGGTTCAGCTGCGCCATTACGGGCTTTTTCGGGATTACGGAACCGGCGCTGTACGGCATCATCTTGGAGCACAAGAAGATCATTATCGCTTCCATGGTCGCCGGAGCAATCAGTGCTGTTATCCCGGCGATTTTCAACACCTGTACGTTCGTTATGACGTCGAGCGGCATTTTTAGCTTCCCCGGTTATATGGATCCTTCTGGTGATATGAGCAGCCTCATCGGCGCAATTCTTTGCAATGTCGTCGGTTTAATTCTTAACTTCGTTCTCGTTTACATCCTGTATCGCCCTGATGAAGAGGCAGTAGTGGAGTAGACAATTATTTGGGATGTAAGCTGCCGAAAACCCCGCGGCAGATTGCATGTGGTGGGCTTGCCGTTGATTCACGCGAGCCCACCCTCATTTTTGGAGTGACTAGCTATGACAATTACAGCCGATATGACGTTTGGCGAAATCGCGCTCCTTCCTGAGTTCGCTGGCTTTGGCGAGCACCTTATGCTTTGCCGGCCTTCAACTTGGGAGCGCATGTGGAATAAACCCATCGTGTCTCATATGAATTCTGATGCTAATCCATATGAAACTACTCGCGTTTTGCGTGGATTGAATCGGATTGTCGAGCTCGTGGATGACGGGAGGCAAGTTGCCTACGATATATGGGATGAAGCCGACTGCATCCGTGATCCGACTCGACGCAACACGAAACTGTTCTTCTTTCCCGGGAGACCCGGGGCTCCCTTTATCATTGCGGTTTCGGGCGGAGGTTATCAGAGCGTTTGTCATCAAATGGAAGGCTTTCCCGTTGCCCCCGAGCTCAACGATGCGGGCTATAACGTGTTCGTGCTGTCATACAGGGTGAGGGTCGAGCCTTTGATGCCGCGTCCAATCGACGATTTAAATCGAGCTGTCCGTTTTGTCTTCGAGAATTCAGCGAAATTTAATGTCGCAAAAAGTTATGCAGTTATCGGCTTTTCTGCTGGTGCGCATTTAACTGCCGAGTGGGGGACGGACAACAAGGGATTTGCGTCCTACGGATGCGAGGCACCCAAAGCCTTGGTCCTGTGTTATGCACCGATTGATCTTCGTGGCTTTGAGAACGCATCAGACAATAGATTTCTTGATTCGGTGTGCGGCGGGGCTGGTCGCGACTCGCTCGATGATTTCTGTATTAATCAGCATGTGTGGGAGCAGTATCCTCCGACATATCTTTGGCAATGCGCTGACGATGATATTGTATCGCCCGACAATTATGAAAAGATGGTCGATGCTCTGGATGCAGCCGGAGTACACCATGAGGGAGTCATGTATTCAGAAGGGGGGCACGCATTGATGAAGCCCCATGCGCCGGAGACCGACTACTGGTGTATGAGCGTTATTGAGTTTCTTAAAGATTATCTCGACTAGGAAGCTGCATGTCGCTTTTTGAGCGGGTGATTTCGTCATGCAATGTTTTCGGTATTGATCGTGGTCGTGGATGAATGATGTTCTAGAATGTTCATACTGTCACATAAACGAACAGGAGCGAACATGCATATCTACTCTGTATCAGATCCCGAGTTCAAATCCTATGGTCGCGTGTGGGACGACGTGCCGTCCAACCTGACCGCCCCGCTTGTCGAGGCGCTTGCGGCTACTCCCATTCCCGAGGGCACCAAGTACGTGGCCTCCGCACCCGAGCTCGAGCAGGTTGAGGGTGTCGACACGCTCGGCCTGCTCATGTACGGCGGCCGTCCGTTCCAGCCGGGCTGGTGCAACGGCCACAACACGCGCCTCAACTGTCTGGAGTATCACCGTGCCAGTGAGTTTAATTTGGGTGCGCGCGACTTTATTCTGCTGCTGGCCAAGCGCGAGCAAATTGTCGACGGCAAGCTCGACACCGCTCAGGTCAAGGCCTTTCGCGCGCCCGCCGGCACGCTCGTCGAGGTTTACGCCACCACGCTTCACTACACGCCCTGCATGGTCGACGACGGCGGCTTTCAGGTGATGGTGGCGCTGCCGGCGGGCACCAACGGCCCGCGCCCCGAGGCTGCAGCCGACATGCCTGCCGCCGGTGACAGCTACTGCTACTGGAAGGCCGACAAGTGGGTCCTCTGCCACGCCGACAGCCCCAAGGCGGCCGAGGGCGGTTACGTGGGCCTCATCGGCAAAAACCTCGACATCACCTGCGACTAGGGGCTTCCTGTTTGTCTCGATCTGTAACATCTAGCGGGCTAAATCGTCTCTACCTGTTACAGATTTAGACAAACTGCGGGGGGCTGCCCGAAAATCTCGATCTGTAACACCAAGCCCGGTTTTGGCTGCCTACCTGTTACAGATCGAGAGAAACCGTCCCCAACCACCACAAAGGTGCCTGTCCCCTTTGTGGTGGTGTGGGGCGGCGGTATCAGAAAGTGTCAGACGGGGGCGGCTGCGGGGCGCCTGTGCGCGAAAAGAAGTGTCGACCTGCGCCGCTGTCGTTGAGTAGCGCGCTGCTTACGGGGATACTGAAGCCACGACAAACAGCGTGTGAAAGGATTGATGCATGGCTTTCCGTAAAGACTTCCTGTGGGGCGGCGCAACGGCTGCCAACCAGTGCGAGGGTGCCTACGACGTGGACGGCCGCGGCCTGGCCAACGTGGATGTGGCCCCGCACGGCCCCGAGCGCTATGCGGTGGTCTCCGGCCAGCGCAAGATGCTCGACTTCGAGGACGGCTATTACTACCCCGCGCAGACCGGCATCGATTTCTATCACCACTACAAGGAGGACATCGCCCTCTTTGCCGAGATGGGCTTTAAGACCTTCCGCATGAGCCTGGCCTGGACCCGCATCTTCCCCAACGGCGACGAGACTGAGCCCAACGAGGCCGGCCTGGCCTTCTACGAGGACGTGTTCCGCGAGTGTCAGGCGCACGGCATTGAGCCGCTCGTGACCATCACGCACTTCGACTGCCCGATTCACCTCATCAAGGAGTACGGCGGCTGGCGCAACCGCAAGCTCATCGACTTCTACAAGAACCTCGCGACCACGATCTTCACCCGCTACAAGGGCCTGGTAAAGTACTGGCTTACCTTCAACGAGATCAATATGATCTTGCACCTGCCGTTTATGGGTGCCGGTCTGGTCTTTGAAGAGGGCGAGAACAAGGAGGCCGTCGAGTACCTGGCCGCCCACAACGAGCTCGTCGCCAGCGCTTGGGCAACCAAGATCGCTCACGAGATCGACCCTGAGGTCAAGATCGGTTGCATGCTTGCCGCAGGTAGCTACTACCCCTACAGCTGCCGTCCGGGCGATGTGCGCCAGGCGCAGATTGACAACCAGAGCAACTATTTCTTCGTCGACGTTCAGAGCCGCGGCTACTATCCGGCCTATGCCGTCAAGAAGCTCGAGCGTTTGGGCATCGATGTGGGCATGACGGATGAGGACCGCGAGATCCTGGCCGCCAACACCGTCGACTTCATCAGCTTTAGCTACTACAGCACCCGTTGCTCCGCCGGTGCCGATAACCCCGATGTCGAGCGCACCCAGGGCAACGCCTTCGCCGGCGCCAAGAACCCCTACCTGCAGGAGAGCCAGTGGGGCTGGGCCATCGATCCGCTGGGCTTCCGCATCACCCTCAACGACCTGTACGACCGTTATCAGAAGCCGCTGTTTGTGGTCGAGAACGGTCTGGGCGCCAAGGATGTTGTCGAGGAGGATGGCTCCATCAACGACGACTACCGTATCGACTACCTGCGCCAGCATATCGCCGCGATGCGCGATGCGGTGACCGAGGACGGCGTTGACCTGCTGGGCTACACCACCTGGGGTCCGATCGACCTGGTCTCGGCCGGCACGGGCGAGATGTCCAAGCGCTACGGCTTTATCTACGTGGACCGCGACGATGCAGGCAACGGCACCCTCAAGCGTTCCAAGAAGAAGAGCTTCGACTGGTACAAACACGTCATCGAGACGAACGGCGAGGACCTGGCCTAAGGCTTTCCCAACAACCACAGCCTCCTAACCAAAACGCCCGGCGAGCAGTTAATGCCCGCCGGGCGTTTTGTTAAAAGAAGCGAAAGCACTCATTGGGGACGTACTTAAATGAGTGCCCGCAGAATGAGAGTGGATAATCTCCCGTTTTTGGCTTGTTTGTGGGCTCAAAGTGGGAGATTATCCACTCTCGTCATTTGCACTCGTTGGGGACGCACTTAAATGAGTGGCAGCTGGGGACACCCTTTGCCGTCGGCGGATTTTGGGACATGTGGCCCGCTTTTTGGGCCCGCCTGTCGGTACACTAAAAGCACTATGGGTACCCGCGAGCGACATATCGGCCACGCGACCGCCCGATCCGCGCCCGTGGCGGATCTTAGGGGCGGCAGGCTCTTCGCCATGCCGCGATTCCTTGTTGGCATATCGCATGGCGTGTATCGCCACCGCGTCTTTGTTATCGCCGGCGCCATTACCGCGCTGTTCCTTATGCTTTTGGCAGTCTTGCCGGCACTGTTTGCCTCCGACCCCAAGCTTTCCAACACCGTGCCCGCCTATAGCGAGGTGTCCGAAGAGGTCGTGGATGCGCTCGTCCACTCGAGCTCTCTCCCGCTGCTTGTCGCCGCAATTGCATTTTCAATCTGGGGTGTGTTGGCGTACCTACGCTGCTTGGACTACGTCTTGCGCCGCCGCCTTGTTGCCATCGCCGCCATTTGTGCCCTGTGGATGATCGAGGTCATCCTCAAATATAAGTCGTTCACGCCGTTCTATGCCACCGTGCTGTGGTACCTGTACTACGTGCCCATGACGCTCATTCCGCTGATCTACCAGCTGTGCGGTCTGCGCCTCGCGGGTTTGGAACAGCATCGTATGGGGCGTCGGTACCGCACCGTTTTGTGGGTCATGGCTGTCCTGCTTATCGGCTTTGTGCTTACTAACGATGTTCATCAGCAGGTCTTCCATTTCGATCGATCGAGTGGAACCTGGAGCAACGATTACACATATGGTTGGGGCTACGGTACCGTTCTGGTATGGACAGCCTTTAACTTCGTTGCCTTTTTTATCCTGGTGGGCCGGTCCTCGTCCTTTCGCATCCAGCGTTTCTCGGGCACGGCGGCGCTCGTACTGCTGGGTGGCGCATTCTTTGCCATCTCGTATGCTCTGCGCGTGCCCTGGGCATGGAGGCTCAACTTTTCGCTCGTCTATTGCGTCCTGTGCGTGGTGGCGATGGAAATCTGTCTCGATTGCGGTGTCATTCCGTCATATCACGACATTGCTGGCATCTTCGATACCTTGCCGCTCGACCTCAAAGTTCTAACGCGCGACCTGCAGGAAGTCTATGCCACACCGGTGTCAAAGCCAATGCCGGCGGGCGTGTGCGAAGAGCTGCGGGCCCAGGAACACGGGCATGCCCATGCCTTTGCCGTGGCGTCCGATCCCGATGTAATGTACCGTGCCTTTCCACTGCTGGGCGGATCGGCCCTGCTTGCCCAGGACGTCTCGGAGCTCAACGAGCTCAATCGCGAGCTGGCGCATCGTCGCATGGAGCTGCAGCGTCAAAACGAGCTGCTCGCCGCCGACTACGACCTTAAGACGCATCTGGCAGATCAAGAGGCCGAGACCTTGCTGGTCCAAGACGTGGACCAGGCGCTTGCCCGCGCGTTCGAAGAGATGTACGACCTGCTGAGCTCGCTGCCACCGTTGACCGACGAGGCGTCTTCACACGAGCGTTACCGCATGCTGCAGCGCGCCAAGATGCTCGTCGCCTATTGCAAGCGCAAAGGGTCGCTCACGTTGGCGCAGCACGGGGAGAGCGGTTTTGATCGCGACCGCATTCAACTCATTGCCAATGAGCTCGCAAGCGACCTGCGCACCATCGATGTCGATTGCGCTTCGATTATCGCCATACGGCGCCCGATGCACGCCAGTACGGTAAGCGCCCTGTACGACTGCGTGTATGACTTTGCGTTTTTTGCCTACACCACCGACCATCCGGCGCTTATGTATCACTTGGGCGACCATGACCGGTGCAGTGTCGAGCTGCGCGCCACGCTTTTTTCCAACGATGATGAAGATCTTTCGCAGACGCCCGCTGCGCAAGAGCTCGAAAGCGCTCTGCAAGGGCGCAACGTGGCATACCGCCTTGAGGGCGAGCCCGGCCAGCTGCGCATGATCGTCTTGATGCCGAGGGCGGGTGAGTGACGATGCAGATTTCGTTCATCCTTCCCCAAATCGTTGCGCTCGATGTTATCTTTGCCCTGGCTGCGTGTCTGCAGATGATCCACGTCCCGCTCATCGCATCGCGCCGCTCGTCCTATAACCGTAAGGTGATTTGCGCCTACGAGACGAGCCTTGTGCTTCACCTGATGATTTCGGCGCTCATCTTATTCGCGTCGTCTGGCTCGTATCTGGTGGCGCCGCTTGACGTTTGCGCCAGGGCAATGGGCGGAGTGCTGTGGCTCAATGCCGCGATCTTTGCCTATGGCGTGGTCCTTATGGTGCACTATCGTCGCCCTGTCATGCTGGCCGAGCTGCTGCTTGTTGGCGCCGTGACACCGCCGGTGGTTTTTGCCATGGGCTCGGTGTGGGCCGTTGTCCTTATCGCAGAGGGAGCGTTCTTCCTGTTCCGTTCCGTCGCGGCGCTCTTGATGGACGTCCGTAACCGCCAGGAGGATATCACCGCGTTCTCGACGATCGAAACCATCAACGTGATTCCCGTGGGCATCCTGTATCTGGACTCGAGGGGCCGTCCACTGCTCATGAACCGCTGCATGCGCAAAAACCTGGTGGAGCTTCATATGCCCACCGACCTAGGCGATATGAACGGTACATGGAACGACCTGCGCAAGCTCAGCATGCAAATGCCCGAAGGCGGTAAGAACCGCGTGCGGATCAACCTGGACCGCTTTGGTGAGGCGCGTGCGGTGGTCGAGGTTTCTCCCGCCGAGATTCGCCTGTTTGTGTGCGATGACGTTATGGTCTCGGGCCGTTCGTTCGAGCGCATAATCGGTCTGGACGTGACAGAGTATGCGCATGCGCATGACCGCCTGGCGCAGGCCAACCACCTGCTTGAGCTTGCGGGCCAAGAGCTCCAGGCCCAGATCGAAGAAGTCAAAAAAGTTGCCGACAATGCGGCCTATCTGCGCATGCGCGCCCGCGTTCACGATGTGATCGGCCAGCGCCTGTCCATCCTTCATCGCTATTTGGAGGAGGGGCGCTTGGACGACGAGTCGCTCGAGCAGATCGACCCGCTGCTGCGCTCAATCGCTGCCGATCTGCGCAGCGGGGGCGACACCGAACCGGCAGAGCAACTGGGCGATATCGTCCATGCTTTTGGCCTGGTGAGCGTGCAGATCGATGTTGAGGGTGCGCTGCCTGAGGACGCGCGTGTCGCCGCCGCCTTTTTGCAGATTATCCGCGAGGCCTCGACCAACGCCACCAAGCATGCGCAGGCGCATCGGGTCCGTGTGCGCTTGTGGCAGGAGAGGACGGATGCTGACGCCGTCGCCCACATGACGATTTCTAACGACGGGTCCCCGGCCCCCGTATCGTATCGCGAGGGAACGGGTATCCCAGGTATGAGGCATGTCGCGCAAGATCTGGGTGGCAGCCTAGAGGTCCACGCCACCCCGCCCTTTACGCTTACGGTATCCATTCCGCTTAACGCCAACGACACGTCCCAAAGGAGAAACTCATGATCCGCGTGTTAATTGTCGAAGATCAGGCAATCCTGCGCGAGAGCCTGGCGCGCTCCGTTGGCGACCTGCCCGATATGACCGTCGTTGCCGCGATCGCCGATGCCTCCGAGGCCTTGGGTGTCGCGCTCAAGGAGCGCCCGGACATGATACTGATGGACGTGTGCACCGAACACGATTCAAACGGCATCGTGGCGGCGGCACGCATCAAGGAGCAGCTGCCCGAGTGTCGCATCATTATCATGACAGGCATGCCCGAGATCACCTTTGTGGACCAGGCGCGCGAGGCGGGCGTCGATAGCTTTGTGTATAAGAACGTCGGTATCGACGAGCTATTCGCCGTGATGCGCTCCACGCTGGCGGGCTACTGCACGTTTCCCAAGCCGCCCGAGAGCATCTTCTCCGGCACGGCGGCCCTCGACGATGTCGAGCTGTCGATTTTGCGACTTGCCTGCGAGGGTAAAAGCCGCCGCGAGATTGCGGCCGAGCTGTTTATGAGCGAGGGCACCATCAAACGCCGCATCTCGGAGATCCTCAACAAGACCGGCTACGACAACATCATGCGCCTGGCCGTGCGCGCGGTGACCGAGGGCAGCATCGTTCCCAACATGGAGCGCTAACGCTCGTTACGCATCGGCATAAAAGCGACGGGGCCGCAGGATCAACTCCTGCGGCCCCGTCTGGTGTGCGCGGATGTGTCCGCCAATCCGCGGCTGTCGTGGTCTACCGCTACGCGATGGTTGCGCTGTAGGAGGCGACGTCCTCGTAGGAATCGGTCAGGTAGGCGTCGATGCCGATGGTCGTATTGACCAGGTCGTCAAGGCTATCGAGCGTGCCGTTCGAGAACGTGAATTCCTCAGTGGCGTTGGTGCCGGGCATCAGGTGAGCCGAGAACCAGGGTTCCTTCATGGTGCCGTTGACGTTGGTCTTGCCGCTGGGGGCGTAGAAGGTCAGGTCCTTGTCGCTCTTGTTGGTGATGTTGACGACAAAACCGATGTCGCCCCACTCGTCCTTGAACTTCTCGGTGATGGTAATGGTGCACAGGTCGTCATCGGCAACGGTGACGGCGGGGGAGATTTCAATCTTCTGGACGTCGTCGTCTTCGACGGCCTCGTCGATCTCTTCTTCCTTCTCGGCCGCCTCGCGATCCTTCTTCACCGTGCCGGACAGGTCCTTGTCGGACTTGCTAAAGACACGATTGCCGTCATCCTCTTCGAGGATGAGCTTGCCGTCCTTGAGCTTCATGTCATGCGACTCGTCTTCGGCGGTGATGGTTACGGTGGTGGCGTCCTTTGCCTCCCATTTAAGGTCGACGACTTCAAGGAACAAGTCGAGGGCACCTGTACCATCCTCATCGAGAATCAGGACGCAGTGCACACCCCAATCCTCGAGCATCTTCATGTACTCATCGGTCAGTTCTTCGCCCTCCAGGGTTCCACCCGAGAGTTCCCAGCTGCCGACGAAGTTGGCCTTGGGGTCTTTGCCGCCGCCGCTGCAGCCCGTCAGGGCAAAGGCGAGCGCAAGGACGCATGTCAGAAATGCGAGTACGGACTTTTTGAACGTTGTCTTCATGGTGTCCTCCTTTATCGAACGAAACCCATAGAAGCAAATGCGGGGGTGGCGGATCCCCCGCCAATTACCAGATAGAGGGGCTAGGGCCTGGGCGTTCCGCAGTTGCTGCAGAACTTGCCGCCGTTTTCGCTGCCGCAGTTGGGGCAGAACCACTTGGCCGGTGCCGGGGCGGGTGCGGGACTGCCACACTCGGAGCAGAACTTGCCGGTGTTGGTGGCGCCGCAGCTGCAGGTCCATGTGCCGGCCGCGGGAGCAGCGGCGGGAGCCGGTGCGGGAGCGGGTGCCGGAGCCGGCTGCGGGGCGGCCTGCTGCTGTGCTTGGCCGGCGGCGAACAGCTGGCTGGCGTTCATGCCGCCCATGCCACCTGCCATGCCCATGCCCATAAAGCCTGCCATCGCGCCGTTGGGGTTGGCGGCTGCCGCGCGCATTGCGTCGCTCTGGGCGCTGGCAATGTTGGCTGCCGCCATGGTGGGATCGCGCATGACCGCGGCTTTCTGCAGATCCTTGATCATCTGCTCGTCCTCTTGCGAGGCGGCGATGGAGTTGACGCCAAAGCTCACGATCTCGACGCCGCGCAGGTCACGCCAATCGGCAGAGAGGACCTCGTTGAGCGCGCGGGCGAGCTCGGTGGTGTGGCCGGGGATGGCGCTGTAGCGGATGCCCATTTCCGAGATCTTGGCAAAGGCGGGCTGCAGGGCGGTGAGCAGCTCGGACTTAAGCTGGCTGTCGATCTTGTCGCGCGTGTAGCTATCGGTCACGTTGCCGCACACGTTGGTGTAGAACAGCAGCGGGTTGGTGATGCGGTACGAATACTCGCCGTTGCAACGCACGGAGATGTCGACGTCCAGGCCAATGTTGTTATCGACCACGCGGAAGGGCACAGGCGAGGCGGTGCCGTACTTGTTGCCGATGATCTCCTTGGTGTTGATGAAGTAGACACGCTGGTCCTTGCCCGCGTCGCCGCCAAAGGTAAAGCGGCTGCCGATATTGGCGAAGGTCTCCTTGATGGAATCGCCCAGGTTGCCGCTAAAGACGCTCGGCTCGCTGCCGGTATCGAAGACGAACTCACCAGGCTCCAGCGCGACTTCGATGATCTTGCCGTTTTGCACCACGAGCATGCCCTGGCCGTCGTTGACGGCGATGACCGAGCCGTTGGAGATGACGTTGTCCTCGCCGCGCGTGCTGGAGCTGCGGCCACCGGTGCGTTTGCTGCCCTTGCAGGCCAAGACGTCAGCAGGCATCGATTCGCAGTAGATAAATTCCTTCCACTGGTCGGCCATGACGCCGCCGGCAGCTCCCAATCCAGCTTTCAAGAGTCCCATGGTGATCTTCCTTTCTCGTCAAAGGCCGGGTGGTATTGGTCGGATTGCTTAGTCGTCCTTGTCGTCTTTCATGACAACGGTGGTCTCGGTGTGGTTGAAGGTGTCGTGCTTCTCGGTCAGGTCGAGCTCGCCGCAGTACTCGTCGGCGTGGGTGGCCTCGTTGGCCGTCTTGAGCTGGCCTACCAGTAGCACGTCTCCGATAATCACGATGATCAGCGGCGCGACGATGTTGATGAGGATGCCCTCGATATCAAAGGCGAGGTAATCCGGATCGAAGGCGTTCTCACCCATAAAGAGAATCTGGGAGAGGATAAATCCGATCACAAAGAACAGCACCGAGGCGATGGCGAGCTTGGGCTTGGAACAGGGGAGCTCGCCGACCAAGCGGCCGGTCTGGCCGTTCATGGCAAACAGGTAGCTCTTGCCGTTCCACGAGGTGGAGAGCATCCAGACGGGGAACAGGGCGTAGTCGCTGTCTTCCCAGGTGTAGTCGAGCTGCTTGCTTTCGACCGTGGCATCGTCGTATTCGTCGACGACAGTCTCGCGCAGGGCCGAGATCGTGCTTTCTTCCATACGGCGCTCGGCGCGCGCCTTGCAGGTCTCGCAGTCCTCGTCGTAACGGTTGGCGATGTAGCCGGGCATATATGCGACCGAGAACGGACGCAGCGCGTCGTAGTCAAACGGCTCGATGGCGTCCATGTGGCCGTCGGGCATCTTGGACGATCCGTCGACGGGCACGCGCTTAAACGAGATATTGCCCTTGCGATAGGCATCGTAGTGGTCGGTGGTCGTGACGGTGCGGTCGGATTCCTCGGTCACGGTCTCGTTGGTCGCGTCAAAGTACACTTCGCCGTCCACGCGGGCGCCGTAGAGCCAAAACGGCACGTAGACACCTTGGACCTCGTCGATGTGGTTGCCGGTGACAAAGCTCTTGGGCAGCAAGATCTTGCCCTTGTAGTGTTCCTTGAGTGCGGCTGTGACGTCGTCGTGCCCGAGCTTAAACGGAATCACCAGGTCGGGCGAGAAGTCGCCTGAGAGCTGGCCGGGCGCCACGGCGGAGTTACCGCAGTACGGGCAGGTGGTGACGGCGACGGTGCCGTCGGACACGAGCTCGGCGCCGCACGACGAGCAGATGTAGCCGGCGTTTTGGGCGAGCTCCTGCACCGCGTCGTCGGCGACGGACTTGGGCGTTGCGGCTGCCGCATCGGCTTTGGCGTCGGCCTTGTCCTGGCGCTCGCGATAGAGGGCCTCGACTTCTTCGACTTCAAAGCGTGAGTCACAGTAGTCGCAGACGAGCTTTTGCTCGGCGCTGGCAAAATGCAGGGGGCCACCGCAGGCAGGGCACTGATAGTTAACGCTCTCGAAGGCCATGATCGGTCCTTTCCGTGCCGGAGGCTATGCGCCGATGGCGCCGCCGCAGTATTCGCAGCGCCCACTGGCATCGGGAATGGTGGTTGCACCGCAGAAGGGGCAGGTCACCGCAGTCTTGGGGGCCTTGGCGGCAACGACGCTGTCGCGCGTCTCCTGGTGCAGCTGCACCAGCGCGTCGCGGACCTCGGTTGCCTGGCGCTTGGCCTCGCGGTATTCGATGGAGCCGCGCTGATCGATGGTGGAGTCGTTTACGCGCAGGTTGATCTCGGTAAAGTACGGCGTGTTGACGTGAATGGTCAGATTAAAGTCGTAATCCAGGTCGTAGCGCGGCGGGTTGTAGCTCTCGCGCTCGCCGTCCTCGGTCTCGCGATAGATCTCGGTGCGATGCTCGTCGATATCCATATCGCAGCCGAGTACCTGCGAGAACTCGATGATGTCGGGATTGGCGTCGCGCCAGCGGCTCTGCGAGGTGATGATCAGCAGGCCCGCGTCCTCATCGAGCATGATGTTGGTGCGCCCGGCAGAAAGCGTGCGCGTGGGGTTGAACGACGCCAGGCGCTCGGCGTTGGCCTCGCGGTAGGCGAGTTGCTCACGGATATCGTCCGCGGTGCTGGAGCGATAGCCGTGAAAGTAGGGGGAGAGCTTGCCGGCGCACTCTTTGCACAGGTAGCCTTCATTGATTTTTGTCTTACCTAGAAGTCCCAGCTCGGTACCGCAAATCGCGCACTCTTTCTTCTCGAACATCTTGTCAAAGAAGCCCATGGCTGCCTCCCATCAACTGGTAGCGTGTGTCACTTTTGATGATGGGGGAGTGCGCAGCCTTTCACGATACCCAGACGGCTCAACGAGTCTCCACAACTGGGACACATGGCCCATTTTTCCTACTCATTGGGGACGTACTTAAATGAGTGAAACTACTCATTTAAGTACGTCCCCAATGAGTGCTCGCAGAACGAGAGTGGATAATCTCCCATTTTTGGCCTATGTGCAGGCTCAAAGTGGGAGATTATCCACTCTCGTCATTTGGGTGTCCAAAAATCCTCGCTCGTTTGGCGCCTGGGGACACTCTTTGTCGAATGCGGCGGCTGCCGAATGTGGGCGTCGCCCTTGCTACGCCACGGTCACGGCGACCTGGGCGTAGCGGGTGCAGGGGCACTCGGCGCGCGTCTGCACGGTGAGGGTGAGCACAAAGCGGTCGCCGGGTCGTGCGTCGGCGGGCACGATGAAAGTGGCATCCTCCGTGCATTCTTGCCACAGCGACAGATCCTGGACGCCTGCATAGCTCGACGGGTCTACGGCGACATCCCAATGCGCATCGAAGCCCCTGCCGTCGGGGTCGACGATGGTCGCCGCAAGGTCGATGCGCTCGCCGGCTGCGGCGCTGCGGTCGGCCGTGACCTCGACAACATGCGCCGGATGCGAGCAGATGGCCGGATCATGGGCGCACCATTGCGCGCGGGCGGCAAAGTCTTCCTGATAGGCACGCAGATAGGGATTGAGATTGTCGTCTGCGGGCGTGCCGATGGAGGCAAAACCGGCGGGCGCGTTCGCATCGGGATGCCCATCAAAAAACATGCGTCCCAGCAGCGTATCGAAGCCGCGGTCGTCGATACCGCGCAGGCCAAACGGCAGCAGCGGAATATAGGTCATGCTGTCGCCTTCGGCCATAAAATCGCCGCGCTCAAACTGCATCGCGGGCATGCCTTCCAGGCCCCAATCCAGACGGGCATGCTTGCCAAACTGAAAGCGCTCAGGCTCGTTTTCGTAGACCTTACCATCGCCATAGAGCATATAGCGTGCCATGAAGGGGCCGTTGCCCTGCGTGAGATTCTGCTCGGGCCAGGGAGCCTTAAACAGCGGCAGCGTATCGGGCTGAGCTGTTTTGGCGTCGAAATAGTTGCCATACATATAGGGCGTACGCCAAAAGATGAGCTCGGGAAAGAGCTCGCGCCCATGGTCGAGCCACGAGTTGTCCTGTCCCACGCCATCGGCAACGCCCATCACGCGCACCTTCTGATAGACCTGCTGCTGCACGGCGGGCCACTCGGGCGTGGCGCGATAGCGCTCGGCAATACTCATGAGGGCGCGGACGATCGTATTCATACCACCCCAGCTGAGCAACCATAACGTACGCGGATCATCATCTAAAATCGCCTGCGCAATTACGCGAGACCCCTCAGTTTCCTCAGTCACATCACCCTCAAAGGCAACATTTCCCACAAAGGTGCGCTCGATCATCTGGGCGGGCGTGGGAAACGGCGGCTCACCGGCAGCGGCCGCATTTGCTTGCAACTGCGGCCAAGCCTGGGCATATTCATTACTCCAGAGACTCTCAATCCAATGCTCGGGAAACGGCCGATACTCACGAAGCTCGCCGGCTAGCGGATCGGGCTCATGAGGCACAACAGCCCACTCATAAGAGCGCCGCCCTTTGGTCCGCCAATGCGAATTCACCTCGCCGAGCGTATGAACCCCATCCCCAAGAAAGTGATACTGCGAAGCCGTATACACCACAGCCTGAACATCAAGCAAGTTGAGATACAGAGCCAAATGAACAAGCGAGTTCATATCATCGACTTCCATATCAGTGGTAACAATCACCCGAGTCAACTTCTGGGACATAGGAACAGCTCCAATCAAAATCAATTCAGCCAGTTACGCGCAAGGCAAGACGGGACCCACGCCCCCATCGCCCGCGACCCGGCGGCCCGCCGGAAGCGGCCGACCAGCGTTTCGAACAACGTTAACTTAGGGGGCTCTGACCTTTAGTTTTGTAAACATTCCGCAGCGCGAGCCCCGCTTATCCGATGCTCCGAAGGAGCAGGATAAGCGGGGCTCATGCGCGAGGACGTTTACAAAACTAAAGGTCAGAGCCCCCGATGGGATGGTTACCTCGAAACCCTGGCCGACCACTCCCAGCAGCCCACCGGCTCGCCGTCGATGAGTACGTTGCCCCCGTCGAAGTCTTGATAACACAGGTCGTTGAATTGGTGGATCCACACGCCGTGGTTGAACGTCTTTTTGGCCGAGCCGTCGGCCTCGCGATACACGCCGGTCAGGTCCTCGACATGGCTAAAGTAGGTGAGATGCACGTTGGCGCCGGCACCGCGCAGGCGCGCGAACAGCGGCAGCACGGTCTGTTGCGGGTGCACGAGCTCGTCGCCCTTGGAGTGCGTAAACCACAGCGGCGTCTTGGCGAGCGCGGCCACGTCCTTGTCCGTGGCGTTGTACCACGGGGCGCAGCAGGGAAGGCCCGCGGCGAAGAAATCGGGGTAGTCGGCGCACAGGCGCAGGGTCATAAAGCCGCCGTTGGAAAGACCGGCGACCACGATGCGGTCGGTGTCGATGCGGTCGACATGCTCGGCGACAAACTCGTCGATAAGCGCCTTGAGCACGGAGGAGTAGATGCTCTGGTTGGAGCGACCGAGTTGCTCGACGCCGTTGTCCATCCAAAACGTGGGCGACTGCGGCACGAGCACCCAGGCAAAGCCGCCAAAGTAGCGCTGGATCTGCGCCTGACTAATGGCCGTCACGCGGTTGCCGATATAGGCGCGCGTAGCGCCTTCGCCTTGCGTGGCGCCCTTGCCCTCGCCGGCGCCGTGCAGATACACCACGAGCGGTGCCCTTTGGGGCACGACCGTCGCCTCGGGCGCAAAGGGGTTGAAGCATGCCGAGTCTTCGGCCTTAAAGGTGGGCTCAAAGAAGCCGTATTCGAGCGCGATGCCGTCGACGGCGGTCTTTTGCGTGGCGTTGCTCCAGCCTTTGAGCGCGGGGCAGATATCGCCACGGCAGGTGTCGAAGACCAGGCCGCAGGTGGGATCGTCGCCGTCGTTGCCGGGAAGAGCTGTGAGCTGCGTGATGCGCAGCTGGTCATCGAGCATGCGCGAGCCCATGACGCCGCCTTCGATGGTCTTGGTCAGGCGCTGCTCGGCGACCTCGAGCGCCACATGGGTGCCCACGGCGAGCTTACGTCCGTTCTCGTCGCACGGATATGCGGCGAGAATGTCGATGTAACCCACGGAGGGCGCGGCATGGTCGGCGCCGCGCTCCTTGCGCATCAGAACCTCGCCCGAGCGCTCGTGACGCTCTACATATATATGGAAGGTGTTCGCGTCGATGTCGTTGGCGCGCACGGTGCAGGGCAGGTCGAGTACGACCTTGCTGATCCAGGGGCCAAAGTCGCCCAAGGTGGTGACGGTTGCGTAGGTACACAATTTGAGCTCCATGAGCTGCCTCCCTTACGCCGCGAATGCCTGGCATCTGCGGCAATACAAACTAAACATGTTTAGTGTAATCTAGAATTGAAGAATAACCAGATGAACTCGGTAAACGGCAAAATTGAACACGTCGTGAGCTACTAAACATATGTTTACTAGCTTCTAGCAGGGATTCTGTTGATGAGTTAACAGATCAGTGAGGTGTTCATCAAAATAAAATCCCACGTAAATGGCTATATATCAATAGAGGGTCAAAGAGACCATTTCCCGCCATTCAAATACGTTCACCCCCGATTACCTACCGTTCACCGGACTGTAGACGGCAAAATTGCCATAAATTCGGCGCTCCGTGTAAACTAAAGCCCGTAAACGTTCAGTAAACACCTTGTTTACAAAAGCGTATCCAAGGGTCCGGCAACCGTAAGGGGTTATAGTCGCCGGGCCAAAGGCGTGCCTAAGCCCAAGGGGGCTGGCACACGAAGATATGGGGAGGGGTCCCATGGCAGTAGATAACAAGCAGATTGCCACCGATGTCCTCGAGCTCGTGGGCGGTGCGGAGAATGTTTCCGTCGCCACCAACTGCATGACGCGCCTGCGTCTGACGCTCAAGGACAACAACAAGGCCGACGTGGAGAAGATCAAGAAGGTCAAGGGTGTTCTGGGATGCCAGTTCGCCGGCAGCCAGCTCCAGGTCATCATCGGCCAGAACGTGCCCAAGGTGCTCGCCGAGTTCGTCGCCATCTCCGGCGTCAAGCAGGGTGAGGCCGTCAACGAGAACCTCGATGCTCCCAAGGAGAAGTTCGAGCTCAAGAACCTGCCCAATATCATCCTCGACTATCTGTCGGGCTCCATGACCCAGCTCATCCCGCTGCTCATGGCCGGCGGTCTGTTCCGTACCATTGCGGCCGTCCTCGGCCCCACCATGCTCGGTGTGCTCTCGGCCGACGACCCGACCTATACGTTCCTTTACACCACGCTGTACGAGGCCACGTTCACCTTTATCCCCATCTACCTGGGTTATGCCGCGGCTAAGAAGCTCGGCGCCAGCCCGGTGCTCGGCATGCTGCTCGGTGGCGCCCTCATGGCTCCTTCCGTGGTGAGCGTCGCCACCCAGGAGGGCGGCGGAATCATCTCCGTCTACGGCATCCAGATCGCCGCTGCCAACTATCAGCAGTCCGTCCTGCCGATCATCCTTTCGGTGCCCGTCCTCTACTTCATCGAGAAGTTCTTTAAGAAGGTCATGCCCGACGTGCTCTCCACGGTCTTCACGCCGTTCTGCACCATGATCGTCACCATCCCCATCGCCTTCATCGTCCTCGCCCCGATCGGCAACGAGATCGGTACGCTGATCGCTAACGCCCTCTTCGGCCTTGCTGACCTTGGCGGCATCGGTATCCTGATCGTCATGGCCGTCCTCGGTGCCTTCTGGCAGCTCTTCGTGGTCTGCGGCATGCACATGCCCGTCATCCTGCTCGCTCAGGTTCAGATCATCGCCGCCGGCTACGATCCCTTCGTCTTCGTTTCCACCAACTGCGCTATGGCCGCTGTCTGGGGCTGCGCCTTCGGTGCCTTCCTCAAGATGAAGAACCCCGACGAGAAGTCCCTTGCCATCGGTTACGTCATCTCCGCCATCGCCGGCGGCGTTACCGAGCCTGCGCTCTTCGGTATCCTCATGCGCTTCCGCCGCACCATGCTCGGCATGTTCATCGGCGGTGCCATCGGCGCTGTGTTCTCCGGCCTCATGGGTGTTACCTACTACCTCGCAGGCGGTGCGTCCAACTTCCTGGTCTTCACCAACTACCTGCAGGGTGGCCAGATGAACACCGTCTGGGCTATCGTTGGTATGGCAATCTCCTTTGTCATCGCCGCTGCCGTCGTCTTTGCCTGCGGCTTCTCCAAGGAGGAACTCGCCGAGATGGAGGCCTAAGGCCAAACCGTTCGGTCACATATGACCTCACCTACACGACAGGGCCCCGTCAGGCGTAAGCCCGGCGGGGCCCTTCTTGCAAGGTAGACTGATGGGGCGGACGGGATTCGCCCGCGAGGGTTTGCCAAGCGGCAGGGGCTTTCGCACGGGGTTACCGCGAAAGCCCCCGGCGGTTCGCAAATCCTTTATCAAACGAAAGGACATGCAGATGAGTTTGGGAAAGCTGACCGTCAACGGTCGCCAGGACGGCTTTTTGTGCGAGGGCAAACCGTTCTTCTGGTTTGCCGATACGTGCTGGAGCGCATTTACGAGCATTGCCGAGGATGACTGGGACTACTACCTGACCCGCCGTGCCGAGCAGGGCATGAATGTGCTGCAGATCAACACGCTGCCGCAGTGGGACCGCTGCTGCCCCGACCTGGGCATTTGGCCCTATGCCAGCGAGGACGGCGTGCACTTTGATTGGTCCCGTCCCAACCAGGCATATTGGGACCGCGCCGCCGCCATGTGCCGTGCTGCCGTCGAGCACGGCATCCGTCCGGCGCTCGTGCTTATGTGGTGCAACTACGTGCCCGGTACCTGGGGTGCCAAGATCGCCGAGCGTTGCGGCGCCGAGGTTATGCCGCGTGAGGAGGTCCGTGCCCACGTTGCCCGCGTCGTCGAGAACCTGGGCGAGTTCAACCCCGTCTACGTGGTGACGGGCGATACCGACTTTGCCGGCGACGAGGCGATCGCCTATTACGAGGACGCGCTCGACGAGGTCGTCAAGCGCGCGCCCGAGGCGCTGCGCACCATGCATATCAACCGCGCCAATCGCACCATTCCGGCGCAGTATCTGGACCGTCTGGACTTTTATATGTTCCAGCCCGGCCACAACTACGAGGGCCAGCCCGAGGCATGGCGTCTGCCGCAGGACTTTATCGCCAACTACCCTAAAAAGCCGATGGTCAACTCTGAGCCTTGTTACGAGCAGATGGGTGCGTCGCGCAATGTGTACTGGCGCTTCACCGCGCAGGATTGCCGCGCGAGCGTATGGTCGTCGATTCTTGCCGGCGCCAGTGCCGGCGTAACTTACGGCGCACACGGCGTTTGGAACTGGCAGACATCGCGCAGCCAAGGCTCGGTGCTGGGCGAGGGCTTCGACATGCCGTTCCGCTGGCAAGAGTGCCTGCAGTTTGCGGGCGTGTGGGACTTTGGCGCGATTGAGCATGTGCTTGCCGGCCTGGGTGCCACGGCTGCCGACGACGCGCTTGCCGTGGTTCCGGCGCAGGAGCTGCTCGATGACGCGCGCGAGGCCATTCGTGTGGCGCGCGTTGGCGATCGCGTCGTCACGTACCTGCCGCGCACCACGGCGCTCAAGTTTAAGCTCGACGGCGCGCGCGGCTGGACGGCGACGGTCCTCGACATGGAGGACAAGCGCATCGCCAAGCTGCCCGTCCGCGATAACGGTGACGGCACCGTGCGCGTGGCTCAGCATCCCTTTGAGCACGACGCTCTGGTGATCCTGGCCCCCGGGCGCTAACGGCTCTTCTCCAATATTTACAGCCCAGTCCCTTTCATTAGGCTGCGACGGAATGGTTCCTGCATGACGGCTTTAAGCTGCCAAGGGGAGCCATTCCGTCGCACTCTTTGTTTACTCATTGGGGACGTACTTAAATGAGTGCTTAAATGAGTGGCAGTTGGAGGGCACTCCTTGTCGAGCTGCAAGCCGCGCGCGCCCCTTCTGGGTCATGCGGCTCAAAATCGCGGCGTCATGCGGACGGCTGGGGTCGAATTTGCAACATTTCGAACTTGGCTTCGATATTGAGATTGGTTCTTTATTAAAATGGTGTTCCGGACAACAAAGCGGGTGGGGGTTACCATGAGGGACCTGGGAGACACAACCGCATATTTGCGCCGGGGCATGCGGGAGATTCTGTGCCTAGCGCTGTTCTTCTTCACGTTTTTGGCGTGCGAGTATTTCTTTGATGCGCGCATGGCCGAGTTCGTGCCATCGAGTGAGGTCGTCATCTACGAGAGCATCGTTGTCGGCGCGAGCGTGATTGGCTTTTTCGTGCGCCCATTTCTGTACTATCGCCGTCCCCAGACGATCGATGCGACGAGCGATATTACGGGCGTGCTGTTGGTATCGGCGTTGCTGCTGATGATTATGGCAGTGCGGTTTGAGGTAGTAATTGCCGGCGGCCTGGTGGCGTGCTGCGCCCTGGGCTATTGCGGATCGACCGCCCATGCCAATCTTGCGCGGCGTTTTGCGCAGACGCCCTGCCTGGCGCGCGCCGTGGCGGTTTCCTATGCTGCGGGCATTTTGGTGCAGGTGCTCAACCATATGGTGATGCCTGCGGGCATTCCCCAGCAGTCTGTTCTCATTGCCTGTGCGATCGCGCTGGTGGGGCTGCTTCACGGTGCCCGCCGCGCTAAATTGCGTGATGAGCCTGCGCCCGAGTTCGAGGTCGGGATTGCCGAGCTATCGGTCGATGCGTCGGAGCGTGGCGCCAGGTGGCACGATGACCCCGAGGCAAAGGTGGCCTTTCAGGGCGCCGTGGTGCGTCTGACGGTGGCGACCGCTTGCCTCACCGGCGTGTTCGCGGCCCTCAATGCCGGCCTTACGACCTCGCATGCCGCTGGCGCTATCGATCTGGGCGACTGGCCGCGCTTGCTGCTGGTTGTGAGCGCCCTTGCCGCCGGCGTCCTGTATGACCTGCGTGGGCGTTCGTATATGAATATCATCATGACGTGCGCCGCCATGCTGTCCACGCTCTCGTTCTTTGTGCTTATCACCGATGGCAACGGTGGCAACACGCTTGCCGCCACGATTATCTTTTACCTTGGCACGGGCTTTTTCGTGGTGTTCTTCACCGCGAAGTTCGCCGCGATTTCGATGTATGCCCGCTGGGCGTATCTGTGGCCGTGCATGGGCCGTGTTATCAACAACGTTTGCTCGATACTCGTGACGGCTCCGGCGGTGGCGATTATCTCGAGTCAAAACGTGCTGGCGGCAGTGAGCGTCGTGCTCGTGCTGTTTGTCGGCATCGCGATTTCGCTGTTAGGGCAGTTTAGACAAGACGGTGAAGGCGAGGCGACGCACGGCGGGCTGGCGCTTGCCACCGACGATCTTGGCGTGAGCTGTGAGCCCGGCCAGGCCGACACGGTGCCCCTGGAGGCGCCGGAACTTTCGTTTGACGATCGGCTCGATGGCTTCGTTGCCGCCTTTGGGCTCACCAAGCGCGAGCGCGATGTTCTGGAGGCGCTGGTCGTTTCGGACGACAGCGTGCAGGACGTGGCGGCGGCACTCTTCCTTTCGCGCTCCACGCTCTATCGCCACATCGCTTCGATCAACAAAAAGACCGGTGCCTCCTCGCGCGTAGCCCTCATCAACTTCTTCTGGTCCTGGACACCCCAAGACTAGCTAACCACCACAAAGGGGACAGGCACCTTTGTGGTGGTTTTTTACCTGCAAAAATATGAATATGAGACATTTGTCACCTGCCGTTTTGGTGCTCAAAGGCATATGAATGTGATGCTGAGCAGAGCAGAACGGAGGGGGTGCACCTATGGCGTCTCGGGGTTGCGCGTCTAATAAAATTGCGGGCGCGCTTATCGCCGTGGTGGTCTTTGCCGCGGCGGTGACACTCATGCGAGTTTACGTTGCCGGCGAACATGGCGCTCAGGGAAAGACTGCCGCGCAAGTGTCGCTCAACGATTGCGCTGCCGTTCCGGTGGCGGTCAAGCTTATCGAGGACGGGGAGGCGCGGACGGCCTATGAGACCGACGATGCCGAACTGGTCGCATCGACTTTTGCTGCGCTCGATGGCTGCACCGTGGGGGATGCGGTGGATGAGCGGACGAGCGATGCCGGCCGAACGCTCGTCTTTGTCTATACGGATGGCTCGGAGCAATCGGTGGAACTTGAGGGCAAAAACATCGTGCTCGATAAGACGGCGTACCGACTTAACGGTGCCGATGAGTTATCGCGGCAGCTTGCCGCGATCAAAAACAGCTAACGAAATTAGGGGTGTACGGGATGAGTGAGTTGAGATTCTGCCCAGCGTGTGGGGCGCAGCTGCCTCGGGTCGCCGGCGTGCCGGTACGATTTTGCCCGGGATGCGGCGTCCGACTTGAGGGCGTTGTGGGCTACTCGGGCGCCGTGGGGCCTACAGATGGGGCGACTGCCGATGACGATGCGGACGAAGGCGCCGACTCGAGCGTGGACGCGCCGGCCGATGCGCTGGTAGAGGCTGTCGGCGTCGCGTCGTCGTCTCGTGACGCGGCCACGACGGATGCGCCTCACATCGGTGACCTTGAGCTTCATACCGCATGCGATACCTCTGGCGGCCAGGCACTCGCGCAGGTGGTGCTGCCGCGGGGCTGGCATATCGAAGAGGCGCATCTTGAGCGCAGCGGCAGTTTCGACTGCCCGATTTCGGTTGGCGTGACGGCGGCGGGTCCGATGGGTGAGCGGATTATGTACCGCTCCGAGCTCTGCTACGTGGATGCGGGCGCCGTTGCCAAGCGTATCCCCACGCAAACCGAACGCAAGGTGTTTGTGCACGTGGAGGCAGCTTGCGACGAGCTGGCTCAGGCCTGTGCGGCACGGCTGGGTGCGCGGGCAGAGGTTGTTGCCGAGCAACCGTACCCATCGAGCGCGGAGGTCGATATCGAGCGCGAGCGTGCCCGCGTAAAGCGCGAGGCGGCAAACGACTTTGCGATCCAGGGCTTTTCGATGGAGCCGAGTGATGTGGTCTATGAGTGCCGCATGCGTCGATATCGGCTCACGGGCGCTCCGGTGCCCACCGAGCTCGCGGTGGCGGCCAAAGTCGAGGGCTATATGTTTTCAATCGGCGGTGTCGCGGGTTCTATGGGCAAAGGTGTTGCCGCTGGGGCCGAGGCGCTGCTGGGCGCGGGCCTTTCGAGTGGACTGATCGGCGGTGTTTTGGGCAAGCGCCTGCGCGAGCGCCAGGCGGCGGCAGCGGCGGGACAGGGCGTCGCGCAAGAACAGCCCACGGGTCGAGGCGGTTGCCCGGACGGAGCGTCGTTCGAGCTGGGCGCGGCCGACCTGCTGCAGTGGCGTATCAGGGACAGCTTCTGTTTGGCTGCGCCAGAAGGTCGCCTGGACGAGGCGGCCTCCACGGCGCTTGCATCAATGGCGTCGACTCTGCGGCTCAATCCGGCGATTGCACGCGAAGCGTCAGCTCAAAAGCAACAGATGGTGCTTGAGCAGCGCCAACGCACGCAGATGAACATTGCCCAGCAGCAACAGCAGTTTGCGGCCTGGCAACAGATGCATGCCTCGCAACAGGCGGCGTTCGACAGCTACCAGCAGGCGTGGTTCGATCGCAGCGACCGTCAGCACGCCGCGAATATGGCTGCCAGCGCCGCCAATTTTTCCAGCGCGGGCGTGGGGACGGGCGCCGCCTCGTATTCCGATGCCATTCGCGGGGTCAACCATTACACCAGACCCGACGGCACCGATGTCGAGGTCTCGGTGATGGCCGACCAGGCCTGGGTCAACGGTTCGGGCGATGTGATCGGTACACGCGATGGTTTTGAACCCGGTTTTGGCTGGACGGAACTGCCTCGTCAATAGCGTGGGGTGGCTTATGTGTGAATCGATGCCGGGTGTGTTTCTCGGCATTGTGCTAAAGAACGGGAAAGGAACAATGATGAGGGAGACGGTACTTTCGCGCACGGCATTTGTCGCGGCGGCGGGAACGGCGCTGCTGACGCTTGTGGGGTGCGGCGGACAGCGGACGCAGGATGCGACGGGTTTTAACGACGACCGCCCGGTAAAGGACAGGATGGACGCGGGTGCGACGTCGGGCGATTCCGGCGACGCGGACAGCGGCTCGGCGGATGCGTTCGATACGTGGTCGGATGATTGCTGGGATGCGCACCGCAACATCAGCATCGCGGCGCTCCTCGAGCTTAAGGGCTGGCAGTTGCAGGAGTTTGCCTCGCAGCAGGGCTATACCTGGCAAGACGCGCTCGAGATGTACGAGGACGAGGCGGGACACGTGCTCAGCGTCTGCAATATCAGCAAGGACGGCGCGACCGAATGGCTCGGCGAGGACGAAATCGGAAAGCTCGACAAGGGCGGCACCGGAAGCACCGTGATGTTCACGCTGCAACTTTCGGGCTATTCGAGCTGCGAGGATGTTATCGCGGGCTTTTCCGTGCCGGTCGAGGACCGGGCGCAGATTACTTCGGGCTCATGGATCGCATGCGTATACGGTTCCAACATGGCGCGGCACGTTGCCATGGTGAGCCCGATGGAAAACGGTGACTACCGTTTGGATCTTATTACCGAGGAGGCTATCAAGACCGGTAGGTTTACCCAGGGCGGCGGTGCTCCGACGATAGACGAATTTTGGCAGGAAAAGACTGGACGCGCGCTCGGCTAGGTGCGACGTGGCCAATACCATAGCGAGGAACGAACATGATGAATGAAGTGACGATGAACCGTGCGGCCTTTGTGGCAGGCGCGGGTGCGCTGGCTTGTGCGCTGGCTGGCTGCTCGGGCGGATTGGGCGGCGCGGGCGGTGCCAAGAAGGCGACCACGGCGGACGCCGCCTGTGTAGACGACAACGCCAACGTGACGGTCTATGCTGCGATCAACTTGGACGGCGCCGACCTGGTGCGCCTGCTCAAGCATCAAAACTATGAGTGGCAAGGCGAGAGCGTGGGCTACGGTGCCGCCGATGACGCGGGACTTTTCGCTTTTACCTTTTCTAAGATTTCGGATGACGTGGACGAACTTGCGAACAGCGCGATACCGCTTTCGGAGTCCGAGTACGAGGAACTTGAGCCGGGCGGCGGAGACGATAGCGTGGCGATTTTGCTCTCGGTGGGCGGCTATACGACGGGCGATCGTGCGCTTACCGGCGCAATCGGCGATGCGGCGATAGTGCAGGAGAAGTGCACAATCGACGATTCCGTGTATTGGCTGGTCAAGGCGCTCGACGGCAGCCGTTACGTGATTTCGGCCTACGACACCGAAGATGATGGCGACAGCGCGCATGACATCTATATCTATAGTGAGTCTTTTATTCACACCGGTTATCTGAGCGGCGGCGACCAAATCGATATTGACGAACTCTGGAGCCGCCTGACCAATGCCTCGTAGCGCACCAAAACCACCACAAAGGGGACAGGCGCCTTTGTGGTGGTTTTGCCCTTGGGCTGTCTACTGTGGCGGCTCACCGTGCTAAAGCAGCTCGCCGTGGCGGGCGATGTAGCGGCGCTTGGCCAGCTGGGTGAGCACGATATAGGCGGCGACGATGCCGATGAGCAGCGCGAAGAAGCTCGGCGGCAGCGGCATGAGGCCCAGCGCATCGGCGATGGGGCTTGCCGGCAGCCAGGTGACGAGTGCCAGACCCAGCACGGTGAGGGCGCACAGCGCGGGCGCGGCGTGGTCGCGCGGGCTCGGCAGGCGCGGGGAGCGCAGCATATGGATCACGAGCGTCTGTGACCACATGGACTCGACAAACCATCCGCTCTGGAAGAGCGCCGCAAAGGCCGCCATGCCTGCGACGTTGCCCGCGGCGGCAAGTTCTGCCCAGCTCGCGCCCACGGTTGCGGGGCACACCACAAAGAAGAGGACGACGAAGGTCGCGATGTCAAACAGCGAGCTCACGGGGCCCAGCTCGAGCATAAAGCCCCTAATGGACGTGGCATCCCAGGCGCGCGGGCGGGCAGTCCAGGCGTCGTCGACGGTGTCCCACGGCAGCGCGATGCATACGATCTCGTAGACCAGCGACAGCAGCACCAGCTGCAGGGCGCTCATGGGCAAGAACGGCAGGAACAGGCTCGCGACGGTCACGGACAGCACGTTGCCAAAGTTGGAGCTCACCGTGGTCTTGAGGTACTTGAGCAGGTTGCCGTAGGTGCGACGGCCTTCGATGGCGCCGCGCTCGAGCACGCCCAGATCCTTCTGAAGCAAGATGATATCGGCGGATTCCTTGGCGATGTCGACGGCGGAATCGACCGAGATACCGCAGTCGCTCGCGCGCATGGCGGCGGCGTCGTTAATGCCGTCGCCCATAAAGCCCACGGTGTGACCGAGCAGCTCGCGCATGACGCGCACCAGGCGCGCCTTCTGCAGCGGCGAGAGTTTGGCAAAGAGGTGGGTGTTCTCAGCGCGCTCGGCAAGCTCGGCGTCGTCGAGCGCATCGATCTCGGAGCCCAGCAAGACGTTACTCGCGTCGATGCCGATCTGCTCGCAGACGGTGGCGGCCACGCGGTCGTTGTCGCCGGTTAAGACCTTGACCGCCACGCCCTTGGCCTCGAGGGTGGCGACGGCGCCGGCGGCACTTGCCTTGGGCGGATCGAGGAAGGCCAAAAAGCCCATCAGCACCATGTCGCACTCGTCGGCGATGCCAAACTCACCCACGCAGCGCGGATTGGTCTTTTGCGCCACGGCGATCACGCGCAGGCCCTCGGCATTGAGTTCGGCGACTTGCTTGCGAATCTGGGCGAGCTTATTTTCGCTGAGCGGCTGGGCGACACAGTCAACCTCGACAAAGGAGCAAATCTCGAGCATTTCCTCGGCAGCTCCCTTGGTAACCATCTGGGTTTTGCCCTGGGCGTCGGCGACGACTACGCTCAGGCGACGGCGTGAGAAATCGAAGGGCACCTCGTCGACCTTGGTATAGCGGTCGCGCAGGCTCTGGCCCAGCGTGGAGTCGGGCGCGACAGTCGAGGGCGTCACGTCGGCACGGTCGATGACGGCCAGGTCGATAAGGTTTTTGAGGCCGGTCTGGAAGAAGCTGTTCAAAAACGCATGGCGCAGCACGCGTGCGTCCTCGTTGCCGTCAGTGTTGAGATAGCGCTCGAGCACGATGCGGTCTTCGGTGAGGGTGCCGGTCTTGTCACAGCACAGGACATCCATGGCACCGAGGTTTTGGATCGCCGGCAGCTCCTTGACGATAACCTGGCGGCGGGCGAGGTCCTTGGCGCCCTGCGACAGGCTCGTGGTCACGATGACGGGAAGCATCTGCGGCGTGATGCCCACGGCCACGCTCGTGGCGAACAGCAGCGCGTCGATGACGTTGCCCTTGGTGGCGGCGTTGATGGCAAAGACGGCCGGCGCCATAACGAGCATAAGGCGTACGAGCAACATGGAGACGCTCGAGACACCGCGGTCAAACGCGCTCTTCTCGCCGCGCCCGTTGAGCATCTTGGCGATGCCGCCCAGGTAAGTGTCCGAGCCGGTGGCTACGACAAGTGCCATAGCGGTGCCGTTTTGCACGGAGGTGCCGGTAAAGACGATGTTCTTGCAGGCAGAGAGCGGCAGCGCGGAGCTGTCGGCACCCTCGGCGACGGTGATGGCAGCGGTCTTTTCGACGGCCTCGCTCTCGCCGGTGAGTGCGGACTCGATCACAAACAGGTCGCGCGCGGTGATGATGCGGGCATCGGCCGGCACCATATCGCCGGCAGAGAGACGGATTACATCGCCGGGGACGAGCTCGTCAAAGGGGATCTCGATACGCTCGCCGTCGCGCAGGGCACAGCAGGTGTTGGAGGCCAGGTCCTTGAGGGCCTCGGCCGCATTGCCGCTGCGGGCTTCCTGGATAAACTTCATGCCGCCCGATACCAGCAGCATGATGCCGATGACGATGACCGTGGAGGGGTCGCGCTGGGGCTCGGGCACGGCGAGCACGTCGATGTAGAGCGAGACCAGTGCGAGCGCGGCGAGGATGCCGGCGAAGGGGTCGATGAACGCGTCGGCGATGCGGCGGGCGAGTGTCTTGGTCGGCGCCTCGATGGTGTTGGGGCCGACGGCGTCTAGGCGCTCGGCGGCGTGCTCGGTACCGAGTCCGCCAGCCCTGGCGTCAAGCAGCACGAGGGCGTCCTCGGCGCTATGGGTGGCGGCGAATATGGTGTTCTTGGACAGGCCGGTGTGAGCGGCAGGGCGCGCCGTGCGGCGGCGCTTGGAGATAGCTTCGAGTACCGTAGCGGTTTTGAGCATCAGCATAGGGTCCTCCTTGTTGAAGGGAGTTAGCGTACGTGTCGTATTTGCTTCAAAAAACCTAGATGTCGCTCACGTCATGCTCTCGAACCGCCACAAAGGGGACAGGCACCTTTGTGGTGGTTTTGACGATCGGTTCGTGGCGCTTATGCGCGTGCGGAATCCTCGCGGCGTGCCGAGGGCGACATGCAGGTTTTTCGACTATGACTGCCTTCCATGGCACACCTCCTTAAGGCCGGGCGCGGCGCGCTTTGGGTATCTCGTACCCGTTTTAATCCGCCCGTATTTTTGATGAGGGGGTTTGCCGTGTCAACCCCTTTGTTTGGAAAACCATTGCCCCTGACAAAGCCTTTACAGAATGCTGAGGCCCCAAAGCGCGCCCGCACCGACGCCCTGCCTGCGCTAAACTGGAAGGCACGTACGCGATTACGAGAGGAGCCCGCATGGAGGCTTACAAGCAAGAGTTCATCAAGTTTATGGTTGAGTCCGACGTCCTTAAGTTCGGCAGCTTTACGCTCAAGAGCGGCCGTCAGTCCCCGTTCTTTATGAACGCCGGCGCTTACGTGACGGGCTATCAGCTCAAGAAGCTGGGCGAGTATTACGCCCAGGCCATCCACGATAACTTTGGCGACGACTTTGATGTCCTGTTTGGGCCGGCCTACAAGGGCATTCCCCTGGCCGTCGTGACCGCCATCGCCTACCACGAGCTGTACGGCAAGGAGGTCAAGTACTGCTGCGACCGCAAGGAGGCCAAGGACCACGGCGCCGACAAGGGCAACCTGCTGGGCTATGAGCCCCAGGACGGCGACCGTGTGATCATGGTCGAGGACGTCACCACCAGCGGCAAGTCCATCGACGAGACCTATCCCAAGGTCAAGGCGGCTGCCGATGTCGAGATCAAGGGCCTCATCGTGTCCCTCAACCGCATGGAGGTCGGCAAGGGCGGCGTGACCACCGCGCAGAAGGAGATCGAGGCCAAGTACGGTTTCCCCGTCGCGAGCATCGTCTCCATGGCCGAGGTCGTCGAGACCCTTTACAACCACGAGATCGACGGCAAGGTTGTCATCGACGACGAGCTCAAGACCGCCATCGACGCCTACTACGAGCAGTACGGCGTCAAGTAGGTTCCGCCGTTCTACCGAACGGCGGACCGGCCGACGCTGCGCGCCGCCCAGGACGACAATTTGTCATTCAAAAGGCAAGGCATGACCAAAAGGTCTATGCCTTGCCTTTTTCATGCCAACTTGTTCGTCCTGGACGTCGCTCGCTGTCGTTGCCAAAACATCGGGGCTCTCGCTGCCGTTGCCCAGTCATTGGGGACAGACATAAATGAGTAGTCATTGGGGACGTTCTTAAATGACTACTCAGGATGAGTGTCCAAAAAACCGCGCTCGTTCGATTGGCGCATGTCTACGCAGCGTAGGTTGTCGAGCCTGGCCTTCAAATGGATACTGACTGTCGAACCGGTTCACTCCATTTCTTCAATTTGATTGGACAGCCCATGAACCAGACACGGCAAACCAATGCTTCCCATACTTTTTTGGCAGCGCATGCCATCAAGCAGCTGCGCGAAGAGCGCGGCCTCACCCAGCGCGCCCTGGCGGAAAGCCTTGGCGTGACCGATAAAGCCGTCAGCAAATGGGAATCCGGCCGCGGCCTTCCCGACATTTCCCTCGTTGAGCCTTTGGCCCAGAGACTCGGCATAAGCGTGGCTGAGCTTTTGGCTGGTGACATTCGGGCCAACGCCAACCGTGCAGGCAATATGCTCAAAGGCGTCTTTTACGTTTGCCCTATCTGCGGAAACGTTGTGCACGCGCTCGGAGAAGGCAGCTTTAGCTGCTGTGGCTCCACGATGTTTCCCCAGGAGGCCGAAGAGCCGGACGCGGACCACGCCTTTTCCATCGAGCGCATCGAGGACGATTGGTACGTCACGCTCGATCATCCCATGACCAAGGATCACTACATTAGCTTTGTGGCATATGCGACTATGGATGGCATCTGCTTTAAGAAGCTCTATCCAGAGCAATCGGTGCAGCCGCGCTTCCATATTACCGGGCGCGGCAGGATATATCTTTACTGCAACCAACACGGACTCTTTACGTCGCTGACGCCTCGCAAATAACGGCTTTCTATCCGCCCTCCTCATGCGTTCCCAGGGGACCCAAAATGAGCGTGGATAATCTCCCGGTTTTGGCCTGTGCGCGGGCTCAAAGTGGGAGATTATCCACGCTCGTTAGGTTAGTGTCCGATGATCCACGCTCGTCGCTACTTGAGCCCGGGCAGGCGGGTGTAGGGAAACGACCGCTCTAAGAACTCAGAGCAGCGGGCGTAATCTTTGGCAAAGTAGCTGCTGTAGAGTGAATCGAGCACGTATTGCACGGCGATGTGGCTGGCGAACTGTGTGATGCGATGCGTCATGCTCTCGTGGTCGCTTACCGTGAGATAGGCGGCAAAGCCGGGGTGAATGCGGGCACAGTACGGCGTGCCGATGACGATGACCGGGACATGTCGACTGCTAAGGATCGGCAAGATCTCCTTGAGGTTGGGGGCAAGGCCGCTGTAGGAGATGATGATTGCCACATGGTCGGGACCCGAGGCGAGCGCCGTGCGCACCTGCGCCTCGACGCTGTCGTGGCACGTCGCGCTTTTGCCGGCGGAAAGCAAGCGATCGCGGAACATTCCCGCTGGATACAGGTTATGCGAGCCCGTGTAGATGTCCACGGTGCCGGCGCGCATGATGAGCTTGGCGGCGTGGTCGAGCTGTGCAGGGTCGAGCAGCTCCTGCGTTTCGGCCAAGGTGGTCTGGTAGAGCCCCTCCATGCGCTCCATCACCTGCGCAGGGGTGGAGGTGGCATCGAAGGGAAAGTTGATGTCCACGTCGCGCCGGTTGCCCGCCTCGGTCGCCTGGCGGATGAGCTCGACCTTGAGGTCTTTGAATCCCTTGAGGCCGAGCTTTTTGCAAAAGCGGTGCACGCTCGCGACCGAAACGTTGGCGCACGCGGCAAATTCCTTAATGGAAAGCCCGCGCACATCCTCACCCATGGCGAGGGCCGTTCGCCCAAGTTGTTGCTCGGTGGGGGTGAGGCTTTTGCCCTGCGTGATCTTCCGCCTGATATCCATATGGCTCCTATGCGTTTGCGTCGCGATAAACCAATCATAGCGATAAATAAAACGTTCGGCTTGGCTGGGAGTTTTGGTCCGCCGATCTATGAACGACGGACCGCTCGACGCTGTGCGGGCTCAACATAGGGGCGCTGTCCTTGTTGGGCCGTTTGCGCCCGGGGCGTTACCCGAGCACGCGTACGGGCCCCAAGAGGCCGCTGGGATCGGAGGGCTCGGTCATGCCGAACATGTCGGGGACGGCGTGGTCGAGGGTGTTGATGATATCGATCGTAAGCGCGTGCTCGCCGGCTAAAAGTGCGGCGGCCTCAAAGCGGTAAGGCGGGCAGATGCGGGTGCCGAGGGATTTGCCGTCGAGGGTGACGGCTGCGGTCTCAAAGACCTCGCCAAGGTCGATGACGGTGCGGGTGGCCGCTTCGCCCAGGACAAAGGAGGCCCGGTAGCGGAATGTGCCGGCCTTGCCGGGGAACTCGGCCGAGGAAAGGTCGTGCAGGTCTGCAAGCTCAACAGACTCGCCAAAGGCATCGGTGCCAGGGGCAGAGAAGGCAACCGCCCAGGGCCCGTCGACGCATGTGGCTTCGTCTCCAGCAGTTGCCGCGCCGGCGGAACCTGTAGCCCCAAGGACCACGATGCAGCTCTCGTAGGGAGCCAGCTCGAGCGTGCCGTCAAAGGCGGCGGGATCGGTGCCGTTGAGCAGGTCGAGGCGCGCGCCTGCAACGGGTGTGCCGTCGGCAAGCGCAATCTGAGTGGAGATACCCTGCTTGGGATGTTCGTTGACGAGCATTAGATAGGTCTCGCCCGCCCGCTCGTAGCGCAGTGCGCGCAGCCAGGGCTGGGGCTCGGCACAAACCACGGTCTGCATACCGGCGTCGGCAAGCGTGCCTGCGAGCTCGGCGGTTGCCAGGAGCTTGATGCCGGCGACCGCGGCTGCATCCACGGAGGCAAAGCCCTCGCGGGCTGCAATATCACCGTCGTAGCGCTTGCTCGGCAACTCATCCAGCGCGTACACGGCAACACCTGCGGCTGCGGCGCGCGCGGCAAAGTCGAGCACGGCTCCGCCGACAAACTCGGCTCCGGGCATCACCAGGCAGCGGTATGCCTGGCCGTTCACGCCAAAGCCGCTACCGTCTGCGGCAATTTCAACGGCATAGCGCCCTGCGTCCTCAAATGCCTCTGCCGGCACGATGTCAAAGTCGACCTGCGCGCGCATAAGCTCGGAGGCGGCATGCTGCATAAAGTTCGCCTCGCCTGCCCACTCGGCGTCCGCATGGTAGAGAAGCGCCACCGGGGTCGTTGCGCGCCCGCCGCTCAGCAGGCTCGCCGTACGGTTCATGTAGCTCATGAGCTGCCCAAAGTGTGCAAACTGGGGGTTTTGGCTATGCGCATAGAAATGCGGCGGGCAGTCCCAGTCGGGGAAGGCGGCCATGCTAAAGGCATGCGGCACAAACCAATTGACGCCGCGCACCAAAAAATGATCGGCGATCCACCTCATCTCGCGTAGGCCTTCGTGCCATCCAAATGCGCCAAAGACCTCGGCTATGCAGCGCCCCTGCTTTTTGGGATCGAGGTGTGCTGCCGAGGAGCCCAGCTTGGGCAGCACGTAGTTATAGAACTCGAGGTCCCACACGCCGCGTCCGTAGCTGTGAAGGCCGCGGTCCATGCCGGGTACCAGCTGGTTGATCACGATGTCGACGCCCGCCATGTCCTGACCGCCCACGGCGCGGAAGTAGTGCCCGGCGCCCACGCCCAGGCGCGCGTGGCAGTCCTTGTCCTCGATAACGTGGCCGATGTACTGCACGCCGCGCGCGCGGCACCAGTCTCCGAGCTGGTCGCAGAAGCACTCCTTATAGAGGGTGCTCGCGATGTCCATATAGACGTGGCGTACGTGCGCGCCGGCCGGCTCGCGGTCCCACAGGTGCGGGAGCTCGGCCAGGTAGCGCTCGCCCAGTGCCGCGCGTAGGAGACGCTCAAGCTCGGCCGACCAGGGTAGGGGCGCGGTGGCCTTGCCGATGAGCGTGTCCGAGATGCCATCGGGGCCCGTGGTGCCCTTCTCGTTGGCAAATCCGGGCTCATCGGAGAAAAAGCCCAGGATCGTCTTGCCAAACTCATCGCCCAGATGCTCAAAATGCTGCTCGTAGACAGCATCGATGAGCTGCGCCACCGAGGCGCGGTCGACCATATTGATGTAGTCCTCGTTGTAGGAGGTCTTGCCGCTCGTGAACATCACGCATGCCTGCGTGAGGCCCGCAGGTGCATCGAAGACCAGGCGGCTGGGGTTGCCGTCTGCATCGTCGATTACTCGGTAAGCGACGTCGACGGGGCTGCCGTCCTGCATAAATGTCACGCCGTAGAAGCGCTCCGTTTTGTCGAGCATGTTGGCGAGCGCGATGCTCGCGGCGGACGTGGGGCCCACGATGTCGAACGTGCGGTGCGTGAGCACGATCTTGCGGAGCTCGGGCACGGCCTCCTTGACGGCGCCGTTGGCAAAGCCCGTGGGGAAGTGCGCGTCGTCCAAGATCCAGAGCTTAAGGCCCAGCTGCTTGCACTCGTCAATGACAAAGCGCAAGTCGCGCCACCAGCCCTCGCCGCAAAAATCGGGGTGTGGGCGGCTTTCGAGGCAGACCTCGTGGATGTCGGCGCCGGCGATCTTTTCCAGATACTCGGCAATGGTCTTATGGCTCTCGCCCTTCATCCACAAAAACGGAAGCACGTGGTTGTCGTATGTGCCCTCGAGCACCTGCTGATAGTACGCGGTCATGGATTCTCCTTGGCTCGATCGATCTGCTGCATAGCACAGATTATGGACGCGTCGGCGCGTTCTGCTAATATCTGAATCACGACGAACTATGACCAAATCAACGATTGGCAAGCCATGGAGATCGACGAGCTCGAGCGTAGGCTCAGCGAACTGAGCACCAGTGAGATCGCTTATAAAGACGGCATGGCATTTGATTGGTCGATTATGACCGAGCATGTCGAAATCGACGGATGCCCAGTGCGCAAGATTGGGCAGCCAGGGTTTGCCTATGCCCAGCCCGGCATGCCGCGTGGCCTGACGATAAGGAAAAACTCGCGCTTTAATGCAGTTCCCGAGCACGTGCATGATTACGTGGAGCTGAGCTATGTGTATCGCGGACGCTGCCCGCAGACGGTGGCGGGGGAGAGGCTCGAGCTGGGCCGCAACGAGGTGCTTTTGCTCGACGCCCTCTGCCCGCATGCCGTGGCGGCGCTTGGTGAGGACGACATCATGCTAAGCATGACCGTTTCACGCTCTTTTTTGCGCCGGAGTCTCGAGTCGAGCCTCTCGCGCGAGAGCGCGGTCTCGCGGTTTTTGTTCAACGCGCTCAACAGCGAGACGGACCATCGGGGCCATGTCCGTTTTCATTGCGGCGAGAGCCGTCGGATTCGGCGCTACATGCAGGAGATGCTCTGCGAGCTGTACGACCCGAGCCCCAACGGTCCCGAGATCGTCTTGCGTCTGTTTCAGCTGTTTTTGGCCGAGCTCATGGATTGCTACGAGCGCGAGCTGGTGCGCGGCGCGGCGGACGGCACGGCGGGGCCCACTGCCCTGGTGACGGGAATGCTTGGCTATATCGATCGCGAATTCGCTGCATGCTCCCTCGAGGGGATGGCGGCGGAGTTTGGCTTGAGCCCTAATTATGCGACGGCGCTTCTCAAGCGCCATGTGGGCAAGACCTTTAGGCAGCTTGTGCAGGAGCGACGCCTGGTACGTGCGGCCGAGCTTCTGCGCGGCGGCGCCACGGCCGGGGCGGCTGCGCATGCGGTGGGCTATGAAAACATGAGCTTCTTCTACCGTAAGTTTCACGACAAGTATGGCTGCACCCCCGCGGCATACCGCCGGTAAGCGCGGGGCGGATCGTCTTCGCTCCTTCGGTGTCAAAAAGTTTCAGCTGCAGCGCTGTTGCAGCGCGCGTCTGCGAAAAGAAGTGTCGGGTTTGGCACCCCTGCCCCTGCCTGTCGCGTGCGTGGGCGATACTCGGCCTATCGACCCGCAATGCAAAGGAGATGCTCATGGCAAACATCAAGTTCCCCGAGGGTTTCTATTGGGGCGGCGCCACGGCCGCCAATCAGTTTGAGGGCGCTTGGAACGTGGACGGCCGCGGTCCGTCGGTCGACGACCACTTCTTGGGTGGCAGCTACAAGGAGCCGCGCCAGATTACGATCGACATCGACCCTAACCGCTTCTACCCCAACCATGACGGTATCGACTTTTACCATCACTACGAGGAGGACATCGCGCTGTTCGCCGAGATGGGCTTTACCATGTTCCGCATGTCCATCTCTTGGAGCCGCATCTTCCCCAACGGTGACGACGCCGAGCCCAACGAGGCCGGCCTCGCCTTCTACGACCGCGTCTTCGACTGCCTGCGCGCTCACAATATCGAGCCGCTCGTGACCCTGTCGCACTACGAGATGCCCTATCACCTGGTCGAGAAATACAACGGCTGGGCGAGCCGCGAGCTCATCGGCTTCTTTGAGAAGTACTGCCAGACCGTCTTCGACCGCTATCAGGACAAGGTCAAGTTCTGGCTCACCTTCAACGAGATCAACTGCGGCACTCAGGACATGGGCAACCTCTTTGAGACCAGCATGATTCAGGGCTTTGAGGGCCCGGCTTCGGCGGTCCATGCTACGCCGCAGGCTCGTATGCAGGCGCTGCATCACCAGTTTGTCGCCAGCGGCCGCGTCGTGCGCTATGCCCACGAGCATTACCCGCAGTTTAAGATGGGCAACATGGACTGCTTCATCCTCTCCTATGCCGCCACGTGCGATCCGGCCGACGTGTTCGCCGCGCAGCAGGAGATGAATACCATGAACTGGTACTGCTCCGACGTGCAGGTGCGCGGCAAGTACCCGTTCTATGCCAAGCGCTTTTGGGCCGAAAATGATGTCGAGCTCGTGATGGAGGACGGCGACCTGCAGGATATCGCCGACGGCAAGGTCGATTTCTACACCTTTAGCTACTACATGTCCGGCACTGTGGGCACCCACAAGGATCACGAGATGACCGAGGGCAACATGACCTTTGGCGGCAAGAACCCCTATCTGGAGTCCACCGATTGGGGCTGGCAGATCGATCCGCTGGGCCTGCGCATCGCCCTCAACGAGATCTACGCCCGCTACGAGATTCCGCTGATGGTGGTCGAGAACGGCATGGGCGCCTACGACGAGGTGGAGGAGGACGGCTCCATCCACGACCCGTACCGCATCGCCTACCTCCAGAGCCATGTCAAAGCCATGGGCGAGGCCATCGAGGACGGCGTCGACCTGATCGCCTATACCTGGTGGGGTCCCATCGACCTGGTCTCGGCCGGCACCGGCGAGATGCGCAAGCGCTACGGCTTTATCCACGTCGATAAGTACGATGACGGCACCGGCACCTACGAGCGCCGCCGCAAGGACAGCTTCTTCGCCTACCAGAAGATCATCAAGTCCAACGGTGCCGAGGGCCTGGCTTAATCGACAAGATGGGTGCCACCGGGGAAAAGCCTTGGGATGGGCTCGTGATTCGAGTCCCCACCTTAGCATTTGAACCATTTGGCACTATAATCACCATAGGCATGCGCATAACGTTGCGCTGAATCAAGAGGAGAAAACGTATGGGTCTGTTTGACATGTTCAAGAAGAAGGCTGAGCCCGCGGCTGCCGCTGCTCCGGCCTCCATCTCTGCTTCTGCCGGCGCCGACGTGCTGTGCTCGCCCGTCAAGGGCAAGGTCATCAAGATGGCCGACGTGCCCGATCCCGTCTTTGGTGGCGAGGTTCTGGGCAAGGGCTGCGCCGTGTGGCCCGAGGACGATCTGGTCTACGCTCCCTGCGACGGCAAGGTGACCGTCACCATGGGTCACGCCGTGGGCCTGCAGTCCGATAGCGGCATCGAGGTTCTGGTGCACGTTGGCGTCGATACCGTCAACATGAACGGCGACGGCTTCGAGGGCTTCGTCAAGGCCGACGATGTCGTTAAGGCTGGCCAGCCCATGCTCAAGATCGACCGCGCCAAGATCGCTGCTGCCGGTTACAAGGACTGTGTCGTCGTGGCCGTGTCCAACACCGCCGAGTTTGCCGACGTTGAGCTCGCCGTCGAGGCCGACTCCGCTGTCGCCGCCGGCGACGCCATCGTTAAGGTCGTCCGCAAGTAAACTGCGACAACATAAGGATGTGCAAGGGTGGTCGGGTTATCCGGCCGCCCTTTTTTAATGGGCCGAGTGGGCGCATTTTATTGCAGGGGGCTTGCTTTATAGGCCGTTCGTTCGTCAAATTGAGCCGCCTGCGCTTTTGTGACGCAGGGGGTTGGGCCTGGCCGCTAATATGGACTTGCTGTTACGACGTGCGCTGCGCAGGGAACGCGGCGCCGCTTGTTTGGAGGAACAACATGAAAAAGAAGCTGCTGCTTGCGCCCCTCATGGCCGTCTTGGTTGCGTGCGTGGTCCTGCTTTCCGGCTGCGGAGGCCCTTCGGTCGAGGAACTCATCACCGAGGATCTTTCGACGCAGTTTGACGAGGTCAAGAACGGCGGCGACGACTTCCTCGCCGGCCTGGAAGAGGCCTCGGGCGACGAGTTTGAGCAGCTGGGCATCGATCCCAAGGAGTACGCCAAGAGCTATCTCGAGGGCTTTGACTACAAGATCGGCGACGTGACGGTCGACGAGGACAAGGGCACCGCAACTGCCGAGGTCACCATTACCTGCAAGTCCATGAACCAGATCGTTGAGGATTTTGCCACCCAGTATCAGGAGAAGGTCGCCGCGCTCGATTCGATGCCTTCCGATGACGAGCTGTACAAGATGGCCGGTCAGGTTATGGTCGATGTGACCAAGGCTGCTAAGACCAAGGACACCAAGGTCACCTTCAAGTATTCCTGCAATGACGACGGCGAGTGGTCTGCCGACGATTCCGCAACCAACGAGATGATGAATGCCATGATGAGCTAGGGGAGTTACGGCGTTTTACCAAACGCCGTAACTGTTCGACGCTGCGCGGGCGCCAGAGCGACAACTTGTCATTCAAAGAGGACGGCATGACCAGAAGGTCTATGCCGTCCTCTTTTCATGCCAATTTGTTCGCTCTGGTGCCCGCTCGCTGCCCGTCCTCTACCTGCGGCGTTGCCATTGTTTGACCAGTCGTTTAAGAACGTCCCCAACGACTACTTTCCGCGCAACGGCATTGCGGCGGCTGGGTTGGGCAGCGCTGGCGTTACTCGCCCAGGATCAGCGCCGCGAGCTCTTCCTGCGTGTCAACCACGTAGTCGGCACCGGCTGCTTCGAGCTCTGCGCGGCCTCGGAAGCCCCAGCTGACGCCCGCACTCTTAAGGCCGGCGTTGTGACCGGTCAGGATATCGACATTGGAATCGCCCACATAGAGCGTGGTCGACGGATCGGCGCCTAGCTCTTCCATCACATGCAGTGTGACGGGCGCTTCGGGCTTGGGCGGAAACGCATCGACACGGCCCTGTACCAGCGCAAAGCGCTCGGAACCAAAATACTTCTCGATAAGCGGAGCCGCCGAGACGTGGTCCTTGTTAGTGAGCACGGCAAGCTGCACACCTGCGGCGCGCAGGCGGTCGAGCATCTCGATAGTACCGGCATAGGGGGCAGTGTGGTCCTCCTTGTGCTCGCCGTAATAGGCCCTAAACTCGGCAAGCGTCTGCTCAAACATGCGACCGTCGCCCGCATACTCGGCAGGCATAAAGCGTTCGACCAGCTTGAGCATGCCGTTTCCCACCTTGTAGCGGTACTCGTCTACGGCAAACGTGGGCCAGCCGTGCGTCTCGCAGGTATGGTTGCTAGCGGCCGCCAGGTCCTCGAGCGTGTTGAGGATGGTGCCATCCAGATCAAAGATCACATGGGAAAAAGCTGCTGCCATGAAAGCTCCCGTCATTGGGTTTAAAAACGCACCTCATAATACTGGGCTTACGCATCGGGCTTGTTTGGAATCTGAACATCTTCAAGGGATATCGAGCTGCATCGCGCCGTCTGCGAGAATGTGCCGCTAGCAAATCCTCGGCAGCTGTTCTCCCACGAGCATGTCGAGGATGCGGGTCGAACCCCAGCCGGTGCGTACGCGCACGGCGGGTCGAGCGTCCGATCCAAGCGGCAGCACGCGGCCGATGATCGCGGCGTTCTCGCCGTAGCGTGCGGAACGCATGGCGGCTAGGGCCGCATCGGCCTGTTCGGCCGGCACCACGGCGACCATCTTGCCCTCGTTTGCCACCTGCAGCACGTCATAGCCGAGCATCTCGCAAGCCGCCTGCACATCGGGACGCACGGGCACGGCGTCCTCATCGACCTCCATCGCAACGCCGCTGGCCTGCGCAAACTCGTTGAGCGTCGAGGCCAGGCCACCGCGCGTGGGGTCGCGGAAGCAGCGTGTGTCGGGTGCTGTGGCAAGCACATCGGCAATCAGGTGGTTGAGCGGCGCGGCATCGCTTTCGATGGTGCTCGAAAACGCCAGGCCCTCGCGTTGGCTCATGATGGCGATGCCGTGGTCGCCGAGTGTACCCGACACCAGGATGACGTCGCCGGGCTTGCAGTTTGCGCCGCTGAGCGCCACGCCCGCGGGTACCTCGCCCACGCCGGCGGTATTGATATAGACGCCGTCGGCCCCGCCGCGCTCGACCACCTTAGTGTCGCCCGTGATTATGGACACGCCCGCCTCGTGCGCCGTCTCGGCCATCGTCTGCACAATCTGCTGGAGCTTATCCATGGGATAGCCCTCTTCGAGGATAAAGCCGCACGATAGGTAGCGCACGTTGGCGCCCGAGGTCGCGACGTCGTTGACGGTTCCGCACACGGCGAGGCGGCCGATGTTGCCACCGGGGAAGAACTGCGGCGAGACTACAAAGCTGTCGGTCGACATGGCGATGCGCCCGCTCGCGGGCAGCGCGGCGACGCCGGCGTCGTTGCCCTCGAGCAGCTCGGGCGAGCCAAAGGCATCCAAAAAGACTTCGTCGATGATGCGCTTCATCATCTGCCCGCCGGAGCCGTGGCCCAGCAAGACAGTGCTATCGGAGACACTATGGGACATATCGAAAACTCCAATCGTGGGAGGTGTCAGCACACGGGGGCGTTCGGGCTAGACTCGGTAACGGTAGTACGCCGCGCAGCTGCCCTCGGAGCTCACCATGCACGGTCCGACAGGATGCTCGGGCGTGCAGGTGTGGCCAAAGAGCGGGCAGCTGCTCGGCGTAATGGCCCCGCGCAGCACGTCGCCGCAGCGGCATCCGCGCGGCTCAACCGTCGCCTCAACGGGCACGTCAAAGCGAACGCGGGCATCAAAGCGCGAGAACTCGGGACGAATGGCGAGCCCCGAGCCGGCAATCGGCCCCAGACCGCGCCATGTGGTGTCGCACGGCTCAAACACCTGCTCGACCAGCTGGCGCGCCACGGGGTTGCCGTTCGCATTGACACCGCGGCGGTAGGCGTTGTCGATCGCCGGCCTGCTCTCGACAACCATCTGGACCAGCATGCAGATGCCCTGCAGGATATCGACCGGCTCAAATCCCGTGACCACGCCCGGGGTATTGAACTCGTCGACCAAAAAGCTAAAGGGCGCCAGGCCCGTGATGGTGGCGACGTGCCCCGGCAGGATAAAGCCGTCGATAGTGGTCTCGGGATCGTTGGCGATGGCGCGCAGCGCCGGCGGCGTGGTCTTGTGGGCGCAATAGACCGAAAAGTTCAAAAGTCCGCGCGCGTCTGCCTCCAAAATGGCGCCGGCGATGGTGGGCGTTGTGGTCTCAAAACCCACGCCCATAAAGATGACCGGGCGGTCGGGGTTGTGTTCGGCGATATCGAGTGCATCGAGCGGGGAGTACACAATGCGAATATCGCGCCCCGCCGCCTTTTGCGCGGCGAGCGAGGTAGACGACCCGGGCACGCGCATCATGTCGCCAAAGGTGGTGATGATGGCGCCGTCCATCTTGGCGAGCGCGATTGCATGGTCGATATCGCGGTTGGCGGTAACACAGACGGGGCAACCCGGACCGCTCAGCAGTTTGAGCCCGGCAGGCATAATGGAGCGAAAGCCATAGCGACCGATGCTCACGGTGTGCGTGCCGCAGACTTCCATAAGGTTGATGGCGCGGTCGCCGACAAGCTCATGAATACGATCGATGAGCTCGCGAGCCAGCTTGGGGTCGCGAAATGCCGAAAAGTCGATACCGGAGCGCGCCGGCTGTCCGGCCGCCACTAGTATGCCTCGGCCGGATTGCTGGCCAGTTGGTCTTCTTCGGCCAGTTCGGTCATGGCATTAACGAGCTCGAGCGTTTCTTGCGCTTCCTGCTCGTCGACGATCTGGATGCCAAAGCCGGCGTGTACGAGAATATAGTCGCCTACCTGTGCCGTCGGCACGAGGCGCAGCGAAACGGGGCGCTCGATGCCCATCATGTCGACGGTCGCCTTAAGGTCGTCGTCGCGTTTGACCACTTTACCGGGAACGGCAAGGCACATAATGTTCCCCTTTTATACGTTTTGCGCTGGATAGGCGCCTAATTACCCATCAGTTGATGGTAGCGCTCGCGGGAGTCACGAGCAAACGCGTTACACCTGTGAGACGGCGGCGCGCAGGCTGGCAAAACAGCCTATCGCGATGCTGTCTGCGCGAGGTGAGCGCGAGCGATGGCGGCCTGACCGTAGGCGATGCAGCCGTCGTTGACGGGCGCGGAGCGGGGGACCAAGACGGCAAGACTGGCGTCTTTGAGTTCGTGGGTAAGGAGCCGAAGCAAAAGTCGGTTCATGAACACGCCGCCCGAGAGCACGACGGTGTCGAGGTCTTCACGGACGCAGATCTCGCTTGCGATGCGGGCCGACGCGCGTGCGATGGTGACATGGAAGTCGAGCGCGAGCTTGCCGGCGGGCACGCCGGTCCTGATTCCCTCCAAAAGCGCCTCAAAAAGCGGCCTGGAGTTCAGAACATGGCAGTCGTCCGGACGGGATGATTCGGTTACGGAAAAGCTGGCCATATTGCCGGTGGGGCAGGCACTTTCACTGCTGAACGCGCGCCAGGCGGCGGCTTCGAGTTCTATGGCGGGTTCGCCCTCGTAGGTTGCCTTGTCGCAGATGCCCAGAATTGCTGCCGCGGCATCAAAGAGACGCCCCATGCTGCTGGTACGCGGGGCGTTGATACCGCGCTCGATCATGGTGGCTGTCACGCTGCGCGTTTGCTCGTCGAGGTTGTCCAAAAGCCGAGCGGTGCCTGGGTGCTCGAGTAGGCCAAGTTCGCTGAGCAAGGCGAAGGCGTTGCGGCGGGCGTCACGCACGGAGGCCGCTCCGCCGGGGAGCGCCCAGGTGCGCAAATGCGCGGCGCGCTCAAAGCTGCCAAGGCTGGCGACAAGAAACTCGCCGCCCCAAATGGTCCCATCGGTGCCGGCGCCGGTGCCGTCAAAGGCGATGCCAAGGACACGCGCGTCGGTTGTAAGCTGGCCCGCGGCGATGGCCTCGGCCATCACGCTCGCGATGTGCGCATGATGATGTTGAACTTCAACAAGCGGCATACCCTGTTTCTGCGCCTGTTCGCGCGCCCACTGGCTCGACAGATAGCTGGGATGCATGTCGCATGCTAAGGCGGCGGGCGCCAAGTCAAAGAGGTTTTCCAAGCGCGTGCGCGCGGCGTTCCAGGCATCGAAGGTCCCGCCGTTTTCAACATCGCCGATATGCTGCGAGACAAAACAGGTTGCCTCGCCGTTCGTCCCTTCACGCGTGAGCGCAATCGTGGCCTTTTGTTGTGGCCCGCAAGCGAGCACGCAGGACGGAGCGCCGTCGAGCGCCGGCAACGGCAGCGGCTGGGGTGCATATCCGCGAGCGCGGCGAACGGGCATAACGATGCCGTCGACCACGCGTACCACGGAGTCGTCGTAGCGCGAGAGGATCGCGCGGTCGTTACCGAGCAACGCGTCGGCAATGCCGGCGGCAACGAGGTGTTCCCAGGCAAGATCGTCGTCGGTTTCTATGGGTTCTTCGCTCAGGTTTCCGCTGGTCATGACGAGCGCGTGCATACCGCAGGCTTCTGCCGCGGCAAGCAACAGATGTTGAAGCGGCGTATAGGGGAGCATGATGCCGAGCTCGGGCAAGTCATGCACGACAGATGGCGCGAGGGCGAGGAAGTCGGGGGAACCGCCGTTGCCCTCGCCAACAGTGCGCCGGCGCAGCAGCACGATGGGGCGGATACTGCCGGCGAGCAGATCGCGTTCAGCATCGTCGATATGACACAGGCGCTCGGTATCAGCAAGGCTGCGCACCATAACGGCAAGTGGTTTGTTGCTGCGGCGTTTGCGACGGCGCAGCTCGGCCACCGCCTGCTCGTTGGCAGCGTCACAGGATAGATGGAATCCGCCCAGGCCCTTGATGGCGACGATGCCACCGTCGGCCAGCAGCTCAACGCAGCGCTCGATGATAGCGTCGCTGGCCTCGCGTGTGGTACCGACGGCCGGTGTCGCGGACGAATTCCCGTACGCATCGCCGTTCACAGCCTCGCGCCACGTAATATGCGGCCCGCAATCAAAGCAGGCATCGGGTTGCGCGTGAAAGCGACGGTCGAGTGGATTGGCATACTCTGCGGCACACTCGGGGCACATGGGAAAACGATCCATCGACGTGGCCGCTCGGTCATAAGGCAGCGAGCGGATGATGGTAAAGCGCGGCCCGCAGTTGGTGCAGTTGATAAAAGGGTAGTGATAGCGCCGATCGGCGGGGTCGAACAGCTCGCGCAGGCAATCGTCACAGGTGGCGATATCGGGCGAGACAAGTGTGGTGTGCGCGGTTTGATCCTGCGACGCCACAATGCGAAAGTCCTGCTCATCGGCAGCGCTCCAGCCGCCAGGCTCCAAATCCGCAACATCGACTCGCTCAACGCGAGCCGCCGCAGGCGCATGCTCAGAAAGCGCGGCAACAAAAGCATCGAGCGCATCGGCCGGAGCATGCGCTTCGATATGCACGCCGTCGCCCGCATTGAGCACCCAGCCGTAAATGTCATGCGCCATAGCCTCGCGATACACAAATGGCCGCATGCCAACGCCCTGCACAATGCCCGTTACATGGATATGCACATGTCGCATGCGACCCTCCTTCGTTGAAACCTGTCCCTTTTTGGCAGGTGCGCTGCGGGAAATCCCGTTACAGCCCCAGGCTTTGCTTGGTGGCGGCGCAGGTGAGCTCGCCGTGCTTTACGCCGCGCAGCCCCAGCAACCGGTCCGCCAGCTCGTAGACACGCTCGCCGCGACCCTTGAGCGCCAGAATCTCCAGGCAGTTGTGGTGGTCCAGATGCACGTGCATGGTAGAGACGATCTCGTCGGTATAGTCGTGCTGCACCTCGTCCAGACGGCGCGTCAGATCGCCGGTATGGTGGTCATAGATCATGGTGAGCGAACCGATGACCTGCTCGTCGGGCGTGCGCATCTGCTCCTTGGCGATCGAGGCGCGAATCAGATCGCGTACGGCCTCGGATCGGTTAGCCACGTCACCGCGGCGCGCGATCTGCTCGTCAAAGCGGCGCAGCAGGTCGTCGGGCGCGGTGACCGAAAAGCGGACCAGCTCGGAGCTGGAGCCGCTGCAGCGGCAGCTCGCATCGTCGTCCGCACCGTGATTGTGCGCGTGCTCGTGCTCGGCCACGCTACACCAGCTTTACGGAGCCAACAGAGTTATGGTCGGCCTCGATGGCCTCCTCGTAGCCCTCGAGCGCATCGTGCGCCTCGTGCAGCGCAGACATGGCGGCCTCGAGCTTGGCGCCAATGCGCTCCATATCAAAGTTCTCGGTCGCATGCAGCAGCTGATGGCTCCACTCGTGAGCGAGCTCGATGGTGTCGTCGACCTGTTTGACGCTCATGGCAAGCTGGCTCATGTTCATTCCAACATCATGCATGGGAAATCTCCTTTTGTATGGGGCAGTTCAGTGGTTCAGATTTTACTACGCCCGCTTTGCGCGCAGCTGCATAAGAAAACGGGTGCGAGTCTGTGCGACCCGCACCCGTTCACTGGGGGCTGTTTGTGACTACCATACTATCCGTGGTTGCACTCGGTGCATTCAGAAGTCCGGCGAGCGGCGTAAAAGCGCTCATGGACGGCAGACAGACGGCAACATGTAACAAGCGTATTACAGATGTTTCTCCAGCAGCGCCTGCAGCCTCGCCTTGGGCAGAGCGCCAACCGAGCGGTCAATCTCCTCGCCGTTCTTAAACACAATCAGCGTGGGGATGCTCATGACGCCATACTTCATGGCCAGGTCCTGGTTGTCGTCGACGTTGCATTTGGCAACGGCAAGCTTGCCCGCCAGTTCATCGGCAACCTCGTCAACGATGGGCGAGAGGGATCGACAGGGCCCGCACCACGGTGCCCAAAAATCGACCAGCACGGGCAGGCTGTCGCTAACGACGGAATCGAAGTTCTCGGGGGTAATCTGCTTAATGTCAGCCATGGTGACCTCCATAATGTGACGCGGCTTGGCCGCGTAAAACTCAGTACGACCGTGCTTATACCCAGCCGCCCGCAAAGCAACCACTCGCAGGCGGCTCTTTTATATAATGGTGGGCACGCAAACGATTGGAGAGCGCATGTCCACGTCACAAAGCCAGAAAAAAGAAGCCATCGCCCAGGCGGCCGAGCAGGAGCTCACATCGCTTGCGGTCCGTGGCGTGCGTATCGCGGGCAACGCGTGCTCGCCGATCGTGCTGGTCAAAGGCGATTTGGACGAGGCCGAGCGTTCGGGTGGCGAGCTTGCCGCTGGCCCGGATGGCGCGGCGTTGCGCAAGGCGCTTGGGGCCATCGGCTACGCGCCCGAGGATTTTTGCGTGCTGGCAAGCGTCGCCGGCGCAGGTGACGGAGCGGTCGCTGTGGGCGAGACGCTGCCGTGCGAGCTGTTCCGTGAGGCGCTTGAGGCTTTGGACCCCGAGGCGGTGCTACTGCTCGACAACAACGCGGCTGACGCCATGCGCGAGACCTACGCCGATATGCTCGTGGCGATCGATGACTTCGACACCGCCATGCTCAAGCCCGGCTTGGTCGCCCATGTGCAGGGTCGCCGTGTGCTCGCGCTCGACGGTTTTGAGGCGGCACTCACCGACAAGGCCGCTAAGCAGCGCATGTGGGCCTACATCAAGCAGCTGACTCCGGCGGCCGCTCCGCTGTAGCGAGCCCGCGTCGACAAACGACCCCGAGCGGGCGAGCCGTACCCGCGGAACGCAAATCCGTCGCGCCCGCGCCCTTACATCACAGCGCGCAGCTCAAACCGATCGCCGTTAATGCGGAACTGGCAGTTGCCGTTCATGCGCTCCACGGCGAGTTTAATGCTCTTGGTGCCAAAGCCGTGACCGGCGTGCTGAGCCACGGGCGTGCCGTCGACCATGTGCGGCGCCCGTCCAAATGTGTTGGAAACCAGCAATAGAAGCTGACCGTCTTCGTAGCGAAGGTCCAGGTCGACAAACCGCTTGCCTTCGGGGGCGGTGCTCGCCGCGGCGATGGCATTGTCCAGGGCGTTCGATACCACACTGAACAGATCGGCATCGCCCACGTGGACGGTTTCGGGCACGGCGGCTCGCAGGTCGGCGGTGATGCCGTGCGCGTTGATGTCCGCGGAAAGCGACGAGAGCGCAATGTTGACCGTTTCGTTGGCGCAGTAGCGGCGCACAGCGGTGCGGTCGTTGGTCTCGCAAAGCGCGTCGATGCGCTCGAGCGCCTCATCGGTGTGACCCTCTTCGATCAGGGCCGCAAGACCGCGCAGGTAGTGGCGTATGTCGTATCACATTGAGACCAAGTCAAGAAGAATCGCTTCGGTCGAATCGCGTCTTTTGGGTGAGTTCTCAACGTCCGCTGCCGCTGGTTTCCACCGTATGCCGAAAACACCCGGACGATGCCGTGCAGATCGCTTCGCTCTGCTATAGTCTCCCAAATTCACGTTTTCTATTGGGATGGTGGTTAATATGGGCGACATACTCGAATCGTTCCTGCGCGTGGCGATGGTGGTGTTCATCGTCGGTCCGCTCACTGCATGGGTCGCCCGTCGCGGCGCGCGCGAGCGCAGTGAGGCGACGGACAGCCTCGATCGCTTCACGGTGCGCATGCCCGCTGCCATTCGCACGATCATCGCCTGCTGCGCCGTCGCGTTCGAACTGCTCATGCTGGGTGTCTACGTCTGGCAGGGCGTCTCGTTGGGCGAGTGGGACCACGAACTTGTGTGGTTCGGTCACGCCATGGCGCTCGCGGGCATGGCCATCTGGGCCCTGCTGAGCATCCCGCGCATCGACGTGGACGGTGAGCGAATTCTCTCGCGTAACGCCTTCGGCATCCGCAAGGAGACGACGTTTGGCAACATCACCCGTGCAACGCTTCACACGCAGATGATGAGGATCGACCTGTTCGAGGGCGACCGGAAGTTCTGCTCGATAAGCCTCGAGGGGGTGTGCTCGCTCAACCTCCTCGCCCGTCTGGAGGAAGAGGGCATCGAGGTCTCGGACGCTGTTGACGGCCCGATGACCAAGGCGGGTCTGTGTTGGTCTGCCATCAAGCCGTTGACGATTGTTTTCAACGGTATGGCGCTCGTCTTCTCGCTCGTGATCGCCTTCATGGCTGTTTTCACCGACGCCGGTGCTCGTCTGCTCCTGCTCGTCCCATGCCTCTTCCTGTTCATAGGGGGACTCCTGCCTCTGCTCATGCTCAGCATGCCCGCCCGTGGTATCTACGAGATCGGCAGACAGGAGCGCGAACTCGGTTTCTCCTTCGCCGAGGAGATGGCGAGCCGAGGTGCCACGGGCACCTCGCTTGTCGACGACGATTGGTTCATCGAGATCAGCAACGCCCGCGTCGTGGCGTTCCGCCGCGATTATCTCAAGAAGGTCACGGCGCACGAGGATAGCGAGAGCGGCGACCGTTGCACGGTGACCACGAAAGGCGGTCGCAAAATCAAGGTGTACGCAGCGGGCAGCACGCTCGAGGACCTGCGCTCGTGGTTCAAACAGGGTGCCAAGGCCAGAAGCACGCTCGACCGTGCAGAGGACGTGCTCGAGACGACGTCTGATTGGGTTGTCTGACCTGTATCGTCTTTTCGGACACGCATGCTAGAGGCCCAATCCTTTAGAATGCATTCATCGACGACCGAGAGGACGGTATGCTATGTCCAACCCAGCCGCCAAGTACACCGACGAGTTCAGGCGCGAGACCGCCGACTACATCATCTCGACGGGCAGGCCGATAACGGAATACTGCGCAGAACTGGGCCTGAATTCCAAGACCGTGAACAAGTGGGTGCAGAGCCGCCGGCGCGAGCTTGCCGGCGGGCCCGACCCCAAGGCCGAGGACCGCGAGCTTCGCGAGGCGAAAAGGCGCATACGCGAGCTCGAGATGGAGAACGCCTTCTTGAAAAAAGCCGCGGCCTTCTTCGCCAAAAGCCAGGCGTAGCCGCATGCTACCGGATGATGTTGGCGGAGAAGGCCGAATTCCCGGTGAAAATGATGGCTCGCGTGCTCGGCGTGAGCCGATCGGGCTTCTACTCGTGGCTCTCCAACGGCTGCCCGCGAGAAGACTGGTCGGCCGAGCGCGAGGCGGTCCGGCGCGTGTGGCTGGAGTCGGACCGCAGGTTCGGCTTCCGGTTCGTGAAATGCTTCCTGCCCGGCGAGTTCTCCGGATTGACCCTGTACAGGGTGCGCAAGCTGATGCGCGAGCTGGGAATACGCGGCTGCACGCCCAACGCCAGGAAGCGCACCACCATCCCCGACCCGAAGGCCAGGCCCCGGCCCGACCTGGTGCGCCGCGACTTCACCAGTCCCGTTCCAACCTGCAAGCTCGTGGGCGACATCACCTACCTGCGCACCGGCGAGGGATGGCTGTACCTGTCGACGGTCATCGACCTCAACACCCGCATGGTGGTGGGCTGGTCGCTCTCCGAGCGCATGACCGCCGACATCGTGGTTTCGGCGCTGGCGTCGGCCAAATCGCGCGGCTACGTGGCCGGCAACGCGATATTCCACGCCGACCGCGGCGCCCAGTACACCAGCAGGCTTCTGGCCGAATGGGCGCGCGACAACGACGTGCGGCTGTCCTGCAGCCGCGCCGGCAACTGCCACGACAACGCGGTGGCCGAGTCGTTCCTCGCCACGCTGAAGAACGAGATGTACTACAGGCGCAGCTTCCCGACCAGGGATTCCGCCAAGCACGCGGTGGTCGAGTTCATCGAGGCGTACTACAACCGCCGAAGGCCCCGCTCGACGATCGGCTACAAGGTGCCGGCCGAGGCCATGGCGGCCTTCTTCGAGAGAACCGAGCCCAAGCTCGAGGCCATGCCTATGGCCGCTTGATTTCTCGAGCATGCGTGTCCGAAATCTTGACACAGGTCAGAAGGCCTCGATGCCAGCGCTGCGCCGATATGGGGCAGCGGCCCCCCGTTGGCCGCCATGGCCCTGACTTCCGAGCGTATGCTGGCGCCGCTCGTCTTAAGACGTTGACCTCCATCCGGAGCCTGCGGTTCTCGCGCTCGGGCTCCAGGATCCGGTTCTACTCGGGCGTGCGGTTGTCGGCGGCGCGCGGCGAGCCGGTCTCGTTTATCGACTTGACCCGCCTCTCCACGGTGCTCTTGTCGAGGTCGCACTCGTCCATGGCCTCGCGCCTGGGCTTTCCGGCGTTGTGGAGATCGACTATCTTCCTCTTGAACTCGTCGGTGAAATGCCTCGGTCTGGGGCCGGTCGAGGCCGAGCCCCCGGTCCGGCTGGGGTAGCATGTCGCTGCGGACCATTGTCTTTCCTCTCGTTGAATATCTAGGCGCTGACGATTCTAGGCGATGGCCCTCTCTTGCTTCTTACACCTCGATTGTGCTCGCTACCCCCAGCGGGCCCGGATCGAGCGATTCGGGCCCGCTTTTGGGGCCTGCCGGAAACCCGGTGGTCAAAAAGGGCCAAATATGAGTACTGTTACCAGTTTGGTGGCAGCCAAATGGCCTCAAAAATCGGTGCCAGAGGCCAAAAGTGCATCGATTTTCGTTCTTCAGAGTCGCGATCGGGCTCCAAACAAGGCGATTTTGCTGCTCTGGACCGGAAAATCGATGCTACTAATTTGGTGACAGTACTCATATTTGGCCCTTTTTGACCACTGCCCCTTGGTCCAGGACAAAACGGGCTGCCCGAATCATGGGGCGGGTCCATTTTCGGCTGTCCTCAGCTTGCCAGTTCGAAAATGGACCTGCCGCATGATTGAATCTTTATTTCAACTTGACACCTAGGTTTACAGCTGTCTTGTCAGCTGTAAACCTAGGTGTCATACTAAAGCCCCAAGATTCGCCAAAAGAGAGGGGCCTTGATGGCACAGAGCGCGAACATGGATGCGTCGGAGCTTGCACGCGACATTGCGGCCGGCCTGGCATCGGCAACGACGGCAACGGAGCGCGCGGCACTGGTGCCCGCAGAGCTCGTCGAGGCCATTCAGCAACTTAAAACCCAACGCGACGCGGTGATCCTGGCGCACTATTACGTGGCGCCCGAGGTTCAGGCTGTGGCCGATTACGTCGGCGACAGCTTCTACCTGGCAAAGCTTGCCAAGAGCCTGCCGCAGCAGACCATCGTGCTGTGCGGCGTGGAGTTTATGGGCGAGAGCGCCAAGCTGCTCAATCCCACCAAGACCGTGCTGCTGCCCGAGCCGGGCGCGGACTGTCCCATGGCGCACATGGTCAAGCGCGAGACGGTCGATGCGGCGCGCGCCGAGTACGGCGACGACCTGGCCGTGGTCTGCTACGTCAACTCCACGGTCGAGATCAAGAGCTGGAGTGACGTGTGCGTTACCAGCTCAAACGCCGTCAAGATCGTCTCCGAGCTGCCGCAGCAGCACATCTTGTTCATTCCCGACCAGAACCTGGGCCGCTTCGTAGCCGAGCAGGTGCCCCAAAAGCACGTCATTCTCAACAACGGCTACTGCCCGCGCCATCACATCATCACCGTCGAGCAGATCGTCGACGCGACGGAGGCCCACCCCGACGCGCTCGTGCTGGCGCACCCCGAGTGCAAGGCCGACGTCCTGGCCGAGGCCGACTACATCGGCTCCACCGCCGGCATCATCAAGTATGCCGAGGAGTCCGACGCGAGCGAGTTCATTATCGTGACGGTTCGCGGCGTGCTCTACGAGCTCGAGCGCCGCTGCCAGGGCACCGGCAAGAAGTTCTACTTCCCCGCGGTGCAGCCCACCTGCGTCAACATGGACCTCATCACGCTCGAAAAGCTCGTGCGCTGCCTGGAGACGGGCGAGGGCGAGGTGCAGATCGGCGTCTCGGACGAGGCGGCAGACCAGGCCAAGCTCACGCTCGACCGCATGCTCGAGTACGCAGCACGCTAGAACAATGTGGCATGAGGGACGGTTCCTTATGTCACATTCAAGGGAGAGGATTCCTGTGGAAACCAAGCAATACCCCGATATGGAGTGCGACGTCGTCATTGCCGGCTGCGGCGTGGCGGGCCTGTACGCGGCGCTCAACCTGCCGACGAGTACGCGCGTGATCATGCTCTCCAAGGGCGCGGTCGACGAGTGCGATTCGATGCTCGCGCAGGGCGGCATCTGCGTGCTGCCCGAGGGCTCGGACTACGATGCCTTCTTTGAGGACACCATGCACGCCGGCCATTACGAGAACCGCCGCGAGAGCGTCGACATCATGATCCGCTCGAGCCGCTCGGTCATCAACGACCTGCTAGCGATGGGCGTGGATTTTGAGCGCAAGGCCGATGGCGGCCTCGACTTTACCCGCGAGGGCGCGCACAGCCGTCCGCGCATTGCCTTCCATGCCGACATTACGGGCAAGGAGATTACGACCAAGCTGCTTCAGGCCGTCCGCAAGCTGGACAACGTGCAGATTCTCGAACACGTTGCCATGACCGACATCCTGACGGCCGAGCGCGATGGGGCCACGGTGTGCACTGGTGTCGTCGCTGTTGCCGTGGACGAGGACGATTCAGCTCGCCCCGCCGACGAGCTGGCAAATGCCGCTGAGGGCGTGCATGTCGGTAAGCCGTTTAAGATCCATGCCCGCCATACGCTGTGGGCGACGGGCGGCATCGGTGGCGTATACGACCATTCGACCAACTACCCGCAGCTCACGGGCGACGCCTGCTACATCGCGCAGGAGCACGGCATTAAGATGGAGCACCTGGACTACGTGCAGATCCATCCCACGGGCCTGTTCTCGCCGCAGCCAGGCCGTACGTTCCTGATCAGCGAGAGCTGCCGCGGTGAGGGCGCGATTCTGCTCAATGCCGCCGGCGAGCGTTTTACCGACGAGTTGCAGCCGCGCGACGTTGTCGCTGCCGCCATCCGCGAGCAGATGAAGCAGGACGGCACCGAGCACGAGTGGCTGAGCTTTGCCCCCGTCGAGCGCGACGTGGTGACTGGGCACTTTGCCAACATTCGCGCGCGCTGCCTTGAGGACGGCCGCGACATCTTGGATGAGCCCATCCCCGTTACGCCCACGCAGCACTACTTTATGGGCGGCGTATGGGTCGATAAGGACGGCCGCACTTCGATGCCCGAGCTCTACGCCGCGGGCGAGACGGCTTGCAACGGCGTTCACGGCAAGAATCGCCTTGCATCAAATAGTCTGCTCGAGTCCCTAGTTTGGGGCCGCCGCGCTGCTTGGCGTATGCGCACCGGCGAGTCGCTGACCGTGGAGCAGGCCGGTGAGCCCGCGCTTGACGGACGTCACCGCGCCCTGAGCGCCGAGACCCTTGCAATCGATGATTTGGCCCGTGCCGCCGGCACGCAGGCCGTGGAGGAGTAGACCATGAATCCCATTACCATGAAGCTCGTCGTCGATGATCTGATTTTGCAGGCTCTGCGCGAGGACATCACGTTTGAGGACGTGAGTACGGCGAGCGTGTGCCCTACGGCGCGCCCCGCTACCGTTGAGCTCATCGCCAAGGCCGATGGCATCATCGCCGGCTTGGATGTGTTCGCTCGCACTTTTGAGCTGCTGGATCCGCAGAGCTCGGTGCTGTTTGATGTCGCGGACGGCGACGAGGTGCACGCCGGCGACCACGTGGGCCAGGTGCGCGGCGACGCGCGCGTATTGCTTTCGGGCGAGCGCGTGGCGCTCAACTACCTGCAGCGCATGAGCGGCATCGCTACTTACACGCATCGGATGGCGGCTGCGCTCGAGGGCACCAAGACCGTGCTTGTCGACACGCGCAAGACCACGCCGGGCATGCGTGTCTTCGAGAAGGCCGCAGTCGAGATCGGCGGCGGCAGCAACCACCGCTATAACCTGTCGACGGCTGTCATGCTCAAGGACAACCACATCGACGCCGCCGGTGGCGTGGCGCGCGCGATTGAGATGGCGCGCGCCCATGCGTCGTTTACCGCGACGGTCGAGATTGAGTGCGAGAACCTGGACATGGTACGCGAGGCCGTGGAGGCCGGTGCCGACATCATCATGTTCGACAACATGACCCACGATGACATGGCTACTGCGATTGAGCTTATCGCCGGTCGTGCCAAGACCGAGTGCTCGGGCAACGTAGACGCCGACAACATTCGTGCCCTGGCCGACCTGGGTGTTGACTATATTAGTTCGGGCGCTCTGACGCACTCTGCGCCGATCCTCGACCTCTCGCTTAAGCACCTGCGTCTGCTGGACGGTAAATAATGAATGCCCGCGAGCGTCGCCGTGCCATCATGGCCGTGCTCGAGGGGGCCAAAGAACCTGTCTCGGGCAGTGCGCTTGCCCGCGAGGTGGGCGTGAGCCGTCAGGTCGTGGTGCAGGACATCGCCCTGCTGCGCGCCGACGGGCACGATATCGTCGCCACCAATCGCGGCTATGTACTACAGGAGGCCCCCAGCAGCCCCGCCGTGCCCACGCGCTTGGTCAAGGTTCGCCACAGCGTTGAGCAGGCAGGCGATGAGCTCACGAGTATCGTCGACGCCGGCGGCGCCGTGCTCAACGTGATCGTCAATCACCGCGTGTACGGTAAGATCACAGCCGACCTGGACATTCGCAATCGTCGCGATGTTGAGCGCTACCTGCACGATATCGAGAGCGGCAAGAGCTTTCCACTATTAACGGTGACGAGCGGCTATCACTTCCATCGCATTGCGGCAGAGGATGAGCAAACCCTCGACGAGATCGAGGCCATGCTCAAGGAGAAGGGCTACCTTGCCGATTTAATGCCCTACGAGGATGATTTGTCCTAGAACACATGCAAAAGGAGGCCTCCGCGGCGATGCGGAGGCCTCCTTTTTGTGCACGGTGTACTTGTGAGTGTGCAAGTGGGGGAGTTGTTACTCCTCGACGATCTCGGTGATCGCGCCGGCGGGGCAAGCGTCCTGGCAAGCGCCACAGGCGACGCAGGAATCCTCGTCAGCGACGGTAGCGACGTCCTGGAGCTCCAGAACACCAGCGGGGCAGGAGTCGACGCAAACGCCACAAGCGATGCACTCGTCGGCATCAATTACGGGATGAGCCATGGTAGTTTCCTCTCTGTTGACCGACGCTACAGGCGATGCGCGCCGGTTTGATTCGGGCAAAAACATACCACGGGAGCGACCGTTTGCAATACCCTCTGACCGGCATCTTCATACCGTTCGCCGAGTATGCCACGGCTTACTAAAAAACATGCAGGTGGGGCCGTTGAGCTGCGCAAATGTTAGCTATAGGTGACTTGTAATATTGACCTATTGAGCGCGCCTGCGGAAAGGGCATCCCGTTATTTGGCCGAAAACCGGGTCGCAGTTTCCGGTTGGGCCCGCTAGCGGAAACTGCGACCCGGTATCAGCTCTCAAAACGGGATACGGTTTCCGGTTGAGCCTTCAGACGGAAACTGCGACCCGGAATCCACGCTCAAACCGGGATGCGCTTGCCGCAAGACGGCCCCCAGGCACCCCCGGACGCAAACCTCAGCCATCTCTACATAGATCTCAATAGATTTGCCGAGAACTCATTCAGCGCATCTACCTGCGCATTTAAGAACCTAAACTCTCAACAATAAGAAATCTTATATGAATTGACTTAGATTTTGTATATTCCGGCCCATAAGGGGATACACTACATCCTGAAAGACAAGCCGAAGCGCCGCGCGACAGATCGTCGAGGCGGCGCGAACGCAAAAGAGAGAGGGAATTTCTAATGGGCAAGATTCTTGGTATCGACCTTGGTACTACTAACTCCGCAATGGCCGTCCTCGAGGGCGGTTCTCCGACCATCATCGTGAACGCCGAGGGCGACCGCACCACCCCGTCCGTCGTGGGCTTCCGTGCCGACGGCGACCGCGTCGTGGGTAAGGCCGCTAAGAACCAGGCTGTCACCAACCCCAAGAACACCGTGTTCTCCATCAAGCGCTTCATGGGCCGCAAGTACTCCGAGTGCACCTCCGAGCTCAAGACCGTGCCGTATGAGGTCAAGGAGGGCCAGGGCGGCCGTGCCGTCGTCGACATCGAGGGCAAGGATTACACCGCCGAGCAGGTGAGCGCCATGGTGCTCGCAAAGATGAAGGCCGACGCTGAGAAGTACCTGGGCGAGACCGTCACCGACGCCGTCATCACCGTCCCGGCCTACTTCAACGACGCCCAGCGTCAGGCCACCAAGGACGCCGGTAAGATCGCCGGCCTCAACGTCAAGCGTATCGTCAACGAGCCGACCGCTGCTGCTCTGGCCTATGGCCTGGACAAGCAGGGCTCCGACCAGCGCATCCTGGTCTTCGACCTGGGCGGCGGCACCTTCGACGTCTCCATCCTCGACCTCGCCGACGGCGTGTTTGAGGTTCTGTCCACCTCGGGCGACAACCACCTGGGCGGCGACGACTGGGATCAGCGCGTCATCGACTGGATGGCCGACAAGTTCCAGCAGGAGAACGGCGTCGACCTGCGTCAGGACCCCATGGCCCTGCAGCGTCTGAAGGAGGCCGCCGAGAACGCCAAGAAGGAGCTCTCCGCCGCCCAGCAGACCACCATCAACCTGCCGTTCATTACCATGAACCAGTCCGGCCCGCTGCACCTCAACTACACGCTGACCCGCGCCGAGTTCGAGAAGATCACCCGCGACCTGCTCGAGCGCTGCAAGCAGCCTGTCACCAACGCCCTGCGCGATGCTAAGCTCAAGCTCTCCGATCTGACCGAGGTCATCCTCGTCGGCGGCTCCACTCGTATGCCCGCCGTCCAGGAGCTCGTCAAGACCATGACCGGCAAGCAGCCCAACATGTCCGTGAACCCCGACGAGGTCGTTGCCGACGGCGCTGCCGTCCAGGGCGGCGTGCTCACCGGCGACGTCGAGGGCATCCTGCTGCTCGACGTTACCCCGCTGTCGCTGGGTGTCGAGACCATGGGCGGCATCATGACCAAGATGATCGACCGCAACACCACGATCCCGACCTCCAAGACCGAGGTCTACTCCACCGCTGCCGACAACCAGACCAGCGTCGAGATCAACGTGCTCCAGGGCGAGCGCGAGCTTGCCCGCGACAACAAGTCGCTCGGTAAGTTCCAGCTGACCGGTATCCCGGCTGCCCGTCGCGGCGTGCCGCAGATCGAGGTCACCTTCGACATCGACGCCAACGGCATCGTCAAGGTCTCCGCTAAGGACAAGGGCACCGGCAAGGAGCAGCAGATCACCATCTCCGGCTCCACCGCCCTGTCCGACGACGAAGTCGATCGTATGGTCAAGGACGCCGAGGCTCATGCCGAGGAGGACAAGAAGCAGAAGGAAGAGGTCGAGGTCCGTAACCAGACCGATAGCCTGTGCTACTCCACCGAGCAGACCCTCAACGAGCTGGGCGACAAGGTTTCCGCCGACGTGAAGTCCAAGGCCGAGGCCGCTATCGCCGACGCCAAGAAGGCGCTCGAGGGTTCTGACGTCGAGGCTATCAAGGCCGCCGGCGAGTCCCTGCAGTCCGTGGCCTACGAGCTGGCCCAGGTTGTCTACGCCGACGCTCAGCAGCAGACCGACGGTGCCGCTGGCGCCCAGCCTGCCGACGATGACGTTGTCGACGCCGACTACGAGGTTGTGGACGACGAGGACAAATAATCATGTCCGCCCGTAAAGCTCGCACGGAGGCGGCCGCCGCTGGCGCCGCCCCCGTTGACTCTGAGGAGAAGGACGTGAAGATTCCCGTAGAGGCCGTCGACGATACCGAGGCCAACGAGGCCGAGGCCGCCGAGGCTGCCGAGAACCAGGTAGAGGATTCCAACAAGGAGGCGACGATGACCGAGGACGAGATGGTGGAAGCCGCTATCCGCGCCGGTGAGGAAGCCGCCGACAACGACTTTAAGCTCAAGTTCGAGCAGGCTCAGAAAGAGCTTGCCGACGTGCGCAATGAGCTCGATGCTGCGGCAGAGGCTCAGAAGGCCGCCGAGGACAAGGCAAAGGACGCCACCGAGCGTACCGCCCGTCTGCAGGCCGACTGGGAGAACTTCCGTCGCCGCACCGCCGGCGAGCGTATCGCCGAGCGCGAGCGCGCGACCGAGAAGCTTGTTACCGCGCTGTTGCCGGTGATTGACGATATCGAGCGCGCGATCGACCATGCCCGTAGCCAGGAGCTTTCCGACGACTTTAAGCAGTTCGTCGATGGCGTCGATGCGGTGCATGCCAAGCTGCTCGATGTGTTTGCGCACGAGGGCGTTGAGCCCATCGACCCCAAGGGCGAGGCGTTCGATCCGCTCGAGCACCAGGCCGTGGGGCGTGTCGAGGACGCATCGCAGTACGACGAGACTGTCAACGACGTGTACCAGAAGGGCTACCGCATGGCGGATCGCATCCTGCGTTCCGCGATGGTGACGGTGACCTACGGTGGCGAGAAGCGCCCCGCACCGGAGCCCGAAGCGGCGCCCGAGGATGCTACGGCCGATACGGCCGAGAGCACCGAGGAGTAATTGAGAAGGGCCCCGGGGCAACACCCGGGGCCCTTTCTGGCCTAGTGCCATATGAAAGCATGAGCCGCCGCCCGCTGGGCGGCGGATGAAACAGGAGAGGAGCTACGATGGCTGCAGGCAAAACCTTCTATGACATCCTGGGCGTATCCAAGAGCGCCTCCGACAAAGAGATCAAGAGCGCGTTTCGCAAGCTCGCGCAAAAATATCACCCCGATGCCGGAGGCGACGAGGCCAAGTTCAAGGAGATTAGCGAGGCCTACGAGACGCTTTCGGACGAGAAGAAGCGCAAAGAGTACGACCAGATGCTCATGTTTGGCGGCATGCCGGGCGCGGGCGGCGCGTATGGCGGCGGCTACGGTGCCGGCGCTGGTGCCAGCGGCTGGGGCGACATCTTCGACAGCATCTTTAGCGGCAACGGCGCCTGGGGCAGCGATTGGGGCTCGGGCTTTGCCGGGGCTGCGGGCGCTGCCGGTGCCGGCGCTGGCCGCAGCCGCGCTCGCAAGGGCGGCGACCTGTCGCTGACCGTCGATGTGACGGCCGAGGACGCGTTTCGCGGTGTGACGCACAAGGTCACCTACCGCATTCCCTCGACAGGCGAGCAGCAGACCATTACGGTCTCGGTGCCTGCAGGCGCGGTCGACGGCGGCAAGCTGCGTTACAAACGTCGCGGCGAGTATGGCGTTGCCGGCGGCGAGCGCGGCGACCTGGTCGTGACCACGCATGTGGAGGAGCATCCGCTGTTTAGGCGCAAAGGCGCCGACGTGACCATGGAGGTACCGGTCTCGGTCTACGAGGCGGCGCTCGGCTGCACGGTGGACGTGCCCACGCCCGGCGGTGCGACGGTCCGTTTGAAAGTGCCCGCGGGTACCCAGACGGGCAAGAAGTTCCGCTTTAAGGAGATGGGCGCGCCCGATGTTAAGCACCGTGGCCGCACGGGCGCGCTGCTCGTCGAGATCAAGGTGCAGGTTCCCACGAACCTGTCCGACGATGAGCGCGATGCCATGACCAAGCTGCGCGAGGCCGACACGCGCGACTATCGCGAGAAGGTCAATCGTTACAAGGCGACGTACTAGGGCGGTCGCGGCGCACGCCCACGCCCGCGGGCTTATGATGGACGATAACGAGACGGAAAGGGGTCAGGTAGCATGGCCGAGGACAATAGGAACAAACCGCTGTACATGATCAGCGTGGCGGCCGAGCTGACCGGCATGCACCCGCAGACTCTGCGCGTCTACGAGTCCAAGGGCCTGGTGAATCCTCAGCGCTCGGGCGGTAACACGCGCCTGTATTCGCGTGCCGATATCGAGCGTCTGGAACTCATCAACCAACTGACCGACGAGGGCATCAACCTTGCCGGCGTGGTGCGCATCCTCGATATGAAGGAGCGTTCCGAGGAGCGCGAGCGCGAGAACGAGAAGCTCCGCGCTCGCGTGCGCCAGCTCGAGGACGAGCTGCACGAGTATAAGATGCAGAAGAAGATCACCGCCCTGGCCCCGCGCGACGGCTCGGTCAACCCCGAGCAAGTCATGCGCAAGCTGCTAGGTACGGGTAGCGACCTATAGCTCCGCCGACGCTGCCGGGCACTCATTGGGGACAGACTTAAATGAGTGCCCGCAGAATGAGAGTGGATAATCTCCCGTTTTTGGCCTGTTTGCAGGCTCAAAGTGGGAGATTATCCACTCTCGTCATTTCGGCGTCTAAGTCTGCCCTCGGCACCCAACTCGTTCTTTGCTTTACTGAGATAAAGTGAACGTGCAGATTCGTAACCCACTCGCAACCGTTCTATGGCACGATATTGAACGAATGTATGCTATGCGCCCAAATCGTTTTGGGCAGAGTGGGAGACAGTATGGTCAAGCTGTACGAGGACGGCATCTACCTGCGCGGCGGCAGCGAGGTTGTGCCTGCGGCCGAGGCTGCCGAGCGCGGTATTACGCAGACGCCCGAGGATGCCAAGCGCGGCACCATCGCGTATTCGATCCTCCAGGCACACAATACGTCCGGAGATCCCGAGGCACTCAAGATTCGCTTCGATGCCATGGCGAGCCACGACATCACCTTTGTCGGCATCATCCAGACGGCGCGCGCTTCGGGCATGGAGCAGTTCCCGCTGCCTTACGTGCTCACCAACTGCCATAACTCGCTGTGCGCCGTGGGCGGCACCATCAATGAGGACGACCACGTCTTTGGCCTTTCCGCAGCCAAGAAGTACGGCGGCATCTTCGTTCCGCCGCACATCGCCGTCATCCACTCCTTTATGCGCGAGAACTTCGCCGGTTGCGGCAAGATGATCCTGGGTTCCGACTCGCACACCCGCTATGGTGCCCTGGGTACCATAGCCGTGGGCGAGGGCGGCGGCGAGTTGGCAAAGCAGCTGCTGCGCGACACCTACGATGTCGCCTATCCCGGCGTCGTGGCCATCTACCTCACGGGCGCCCCGCGCCCCGGCGTCGGCCCGCACGACGTGGCGCTCGCCATCATTCGCGCCGTCTTTGCCAAGGGCTACGTCAAGAACAAGGTCATGGAGTTTGTGGGCCCGGGCATCGCGAGCATGACGACCGACTACCGCAACGGCGTTGACGTCATGACCACCGAGACCACCTGCCTGTCGAGCATCTGGGCCACCGACGAGGACACGCACGCGTTTTTGACCATGCACGGCCGCGGCGACGACTATCGCGAGCTCAAGCCCGCCGATGTCGCCTACTACGACGGTTGCGTCGAGGTCGACCTGTCGAGCATCAAGCCCATGATCGCACTGCCGTTCCATCCTTCCAACGGCTTTGAGATCGACGAGCTCAACGAGAACCTCGAGGACATCCTGCACGAGGTGGAGCTCGAGGCCGCCAAGATCGGCGAGGGCAAGACGCACTTTAGCCTGCTCGACAAGATCGTCGACGGCAAGCTGCACGTGCAGCAGGGCGTTATCGCCGGCTGCTCGGGCGGCAACTATGACTCCGTGGTCCAGGCTGCCCGCGTGCTCAAGGGCGCCAATACCGGCTGCGGCGAGTTCTCGCTGTCGGTCTATCCCACGAGCCAGCCCGTGGCGCTCGAACTTATACGCCGCGGCTACATCTACGACCTCATGGAGGCCGGCGCAATCGTGCGCACGGCATTCTGCGGCCCGTGCTTCGGCGCCGGCGACACGCCCGCCAACAACGGCCTTTCGATCCGTCACACCACGCGCAACTTCCCCAACCGCGAGGGTTCCAAGCCGGGTAATGGCCAGCTGAGCGCCGTGGCCCTGATGGACGCCCGCTCCATTGCGGCAACGGCTGCCAACGGCGGCGTCCTGACGCCGGCGACCGACCTGCCCGAGGACACTTGGGACGAGGCCTGCGAGTACACCTTTGACGACGCGCCGTACAAGAAGCGCGTGTACTGGGGCTTTGGCAAGGCGGAGCCTGCCGACGAGCTGGTCGAAGGCCCCAACATCAAGCCGTGGCCCGCGATGGAGCCGCTCGGCGACGACATCCTGCTCAAGGTTTGCTCCAAGATCATGGACCCGGTCACCACGACCGACGAGCTCATTCCCTCGGGCGAGACGAGCTCCTTCCGCTCCAACCCGCTGGGCCTGGCTGAGTTTACGCTGAGCCGCCGCGACCCGGCCTACGTGGGTCGCTCCAAGGAGGTCGACGCTGTGGAGAAGCGTCGCGTTGCCGGCGAGTCCGCGGGCGACCTGGCGGCGTTCGATGCCGAGCTTGCCGGTGTGTTTGAGGCGCTGGCCGGCGCGGGTGTCGCGGCCGATGCCAAGGCGACCGAGTTCGGTTCCATGATTTACGCCAAGAAGCCTGGCGACGGTAGCGCCCGCGAGCAGGCCGCGAGCTGCCAGCGCGTAATTGGCGGCCTGGCCAACATCGTCCACGAGTACGCCACCAAGCGCTATCGCTCCAACGTGATGAACTGGGGCATGGTGCCCTTCCAGATGGAGGCCGAGCCCAACTTTGAGGTGGGCGATTACGTCTTTGTGCCGGGTATCCGTGCCGCGCTCGATGGCGACCTGAAGGACATCGCCGCCTACGTGGTGCGCGCCGATGGTGCGGTCGAGCAGATTGAGCTCTACATTGCCGATATGACGGCAGAGGAGCGTGCCATCGTCAAGGCCGGCTGCCTGATCAACTACAACAAGTTCAAGGCCGCTGCCGAGTAACTCTGCTGTACGCCCCTGCCACACCTTTCCCTCGTGCTCACGCGCTTCGCGAGGGTCGCCCGAGGGAAAGGTGTGGCCGGGGCTACCGCGATGTTCTCGTTGGGTCTTGAGGGACGCCAAAAATAGACTTGCTTGATGCCGCCTCTGTTATCGGGGCGGCTTCTTTTTGTTGAAAACCACCACAAAGGGGGCAGGCACCTTTGTGGTGGTGGGGACGAGCTCGATGCTGTTGTGATCGTTGAGCGGCATGTTAATGGGCGGCTCTACAGAATTTCATCTGGGCTGGCGGGTTTAGTTGTTTTGGGGATGCCGAGTTTGGATGACGCGAAATCGTCAACATTGTCCTTAATTCCGTCTTTGGTGTAGACAGTGACCATATAGGTGCTGTGTCCGAATTCGCCCTTGTCGCGTGTTGCCCAGGCATCCCAGTAGGCGGCCCCGTTTCGCCCTTTGATTTTTCCGACACGGCGGAGTTCTGTTCGCTTTAATTTCTGGTTGCTATAGATGGTTCGACCGGCCTCCTCGGTGAGCCCGCACTGTCCAAGCATCTTGTCGAGGACTTGGTTCATGTGGCGCTCATCGGTGTTTGGTGCGTAGTCGTAGGCGAGGGTGATGAAGTCGAGTGGCTGGTCGTCGATTAGATAGTTTAGCGTCTGAGGTCCAAGGCAGAAATAGGGGGAGCATCCGTCGATCTGACCGAGCAGTGGCAACTTTGACTGCCAACTTCCGGTGGGAATTCCATCTTCGTAAAACACGCCGCGACAGATAAAGGAGAGCGAGGTGGCACGCGAGCCGGCGTCGACCATTCCGCATAAATCGAAGGGCGAGGTGATACCAAGGGAAAAGGGCGTGATGACGATAAGGAAGAGCATCACGATGGGTATGGCGAGAATGGCGATGACGTTGCGACCGGTGGAATGAGGCGGCTTCATATGCGCTCCTCGAGACAAAGATCTGTTGAGGATAGGCAGAAATGGATATGTTCAGAGAGCAATTCAAGTTTAATCTCATTGCGCGAGATGGTCGACCGTTAGCGTCGAAAACCACCACAAAGGTGCCTGTCCCCTTTGTGGTGGTGAGGAGCGCGCGGCTTCTTTTGGTAATAGTGTTAGCTGGTGGTATCATTAGTGCAGGTGGCGAAGGTTTGCATTGTGGGGTGTTTTGCCGTGAGCCGTTCTGCCCGTATTGGATTGATTGTCTTGGCGCTTGCGATCGCTGTGGTTGGCGCGGGCGCTGTCGGTATGGCATTTCTACCTGCTGCGGTGACGGAGCCGGTGGTCAAGCCTGTGACTCAATCTGTCGAACTTCTGACCGGCGACGACAAGCCCGAGACCATTACCGTTGATTTTGATGAGCAGCCGGCTGTGCTGGGTATTAGCAATTATCCGCGTATTCAGCTTGGGGCCATGCGCTATACCACGGATACAAGCCTGATCGATAGGGCGTCCGAGCTACTCAAGGGCAAAACATTTAAGCGTTGGTACGGATATGCGTCCTATCGGGCAAAAGCGAACGACATGGTTGGCGGATGCCACTCGTCCATCGAGCTGGACACTGCAAACGGCGCAAAGTTATGTGATGTCTCGTACGATCCGGGCTACGAGGGCAATGAGGGTCCGGGCATCTACATCATGGACGGCGATGTCGCCTATGTCATGGAGGGCGACCAGACCGAGCTCAACGATTTTATGGGTCAGTGTATCCAAGATGCCTATAAACAGACCTGCTTGCCTGACCCGCAGACTGCACGCGATAGTGGGTCTGCCCGTACATGGCTGTTCGAGGATGAGATGCCCTGGACCGTCGAATCGGGAAGTACGGGTTCGGCGAAGGAGTAGAGACCGCGACCACCACAAAGGTGCCTGTCCTCTTTGTGGTGGTTTTCGGTCTGTCTCGATCTGTAACATCTAGGATCAAAAATGGCTGCTAGATGTTACAGATCGAGACGGTAGCGCGCCTGGGCAGCGGCGGGCTGACATCTCAGTACCCTATCCGTAATTCACTCAGAAAATCTTATATATAGAGACTTAGATTTGTGTATAAGATCGCGTAAAGCTGGCAACAATACTTCTCGAACAACGTGAAGCCGCCCCGTAGGGCGGCCGCCCCAAGAGAGGTGATTCCATGAGAATCGATAAGCTAGCAATGACGTCGCGCGAGGCGCTGCAGACCGCCATGAGCACGGCTGCCGATGCACAGGCCGGCGCGGTGGAGCCGATCCACCTGCTGTCTGCCCTGCTCGGTGCCGGCGAGCGCAATATCTCCGTGATCATCGAGCGCATCGGTGCCGACCCGGCTCAGCTCGCACGCTCCACACAAGATGCCATCGACCATGCGCCCAAGGTGTCGGGCGAGGGTCAGCAGATGGGCCTGTCCAACGAGCTCGTTCGCGTGATCGAGAAGGCCGAGAAAAAGGCCACCAAGATGGGCGACAGCTTTGTGGTGACCGAGCATCTGCTGATGGCACTTGCCGAGGACAAGGGTGAGGCGGGTCGCGTGCTGCGTGACGCCGGCGTGACCAAGGAGCGCATCGAGCAAGTCTACGAGGAACTGCGCGGCGATGACCGCGTGACGTCTGCCGAGGACAAGACGCAGTTTGAGGCGTTGGAGCAGTACGGTCGCAACATCTGCGATCTGGCTCGCGCCGGCAAGCTCGACCCGGTCATCGGCCGTACCGACGAGATCCGTCGTACTATTCAGGTTCTGTCCCGCCGCACCAAGAACAACCCCGTGCTTATCGGCGAGCCGGGCGTCGGCAAGACGGCCATCGTCGAGGGCATTGCTCAGCGAATCGTGGCCGGCGACGTACCGAGCACCCTGCGCGACCGCGACCTCATCGAGCTCGACATGAGCGCGCTGGTCGCCGGCGCCAAGTACCGCGGCGAGTTCGAGGACCGCTTGAAGGCCGTGCTCAAGGAAGTGCAAAAATCCGAAGGCAAGGTCATCCTGTTCATCGATGAGCTCCACACCATCGTGGGCGCGGGTGCCACCGAGGGCTCCATGGATGCCGGCAACATCCTCAAGCCGGCGCTCGCCCGTGGCGACTTGCACGCAATCGGCGCGACTACGCTCGACGAGTACCGCAAGTACATCGAGAAGGACGCGGCACTCGCCCGTCGTTTCCAGACCGTGATGGTCTCCGAGCCCACCGTCGAGGACACCATTTCAATCCTGCGTGGCCTCAAGGAGAAGTACGAGATCTTCCACGGCGTGCATATCACCGATAGTGCGCTCGTGGCAGCTGCCGACCTCTCCGATCGCTATATCGCCGACCGCTTCCTGCCCGACAAGGCCATCGACCTGGTCGATGAGGCGGCAAGCCGCTTGCGCATGGAGCTCGACAGCATGCCGGTCGAGATTGACGCCACCACGCGTCAGCTCACCCAGCTGCAGATCGAGGAACAGGCGCTCATGAAGGAGACCGACGACGCCTCCAAGGAGCGTCTGGAGGCCCTGCGCCAGGAGATCGCCGAGGTCCAGGAAAAGCTCAACGTGCAAAAGGCCGGCTGGCTCAACCAGAAGAACGCCATCGACCACGTGCAGGAGCTTAAGGGGCAGCTTGACGAGGCCAAGAGCGAAGAGGAGCGCGCGACGCGCAACGGCGACCTGGGCCGTGCGTCCGAGCTGCGCTACTCCGTGATCCCTGGCCTGCAGCAGCAGATTCAGGATTCCGAGGCTGCGCTCGAGGCACAAAAGCAGCAGGACGGCGAGGGCCTCAACGAACAGGTGACCTCCGATGAGATCGCTGAGGTCGTGAGCGCTTGGACCGGCGTGCCCGTCTCCAAGATGATGCAGGGCGAGCTCGACAAGCTGAAGGGCTTGGAGGGCGAGCTGCATAAGCGCGTCATCGGCCAGGACGAGGCGGTCTCCGCTGTCGCCGCGGCCGTGCGTCGCAGCCGTGCGGGCCTCTCCGATCCGGACAAGCCCATCGGCAGCTTCTTCTTCCTGGGCCCCACCGGCGTGGGCAAGACCGAGCTCGCCAAGGCGCTTGCCGAGTGCCTGTTCGATGACGAGCGTGCTCTCGTGCGTATCGACATGTCCGAGTACATGGAGAAGTTCAGCGTCCAACGTCTGATCGGTGCGCCTCCGGGATACGTGGGTTACGACGAGGGCGGCCAGCTTACCGAGGCCGTGCGCCGTCGTCCGTACTCCGTGATTTTGCTCGACGAGATGGAGAAGGCTCATCCGGATGTCTTTAACGTGCTGCTGCAGGTGCTTGATGACGGCCGTCTGACCGATGGCCAGGGTCGCCAGGTGTCCTTCAAGAACACGATCATCATCATGACGTCTAACGTGGGCTCCAAGGCCATCGCCGATCTGTCCGGTAAGGACGAGGAGGAGATGCGCCATCAGGTCGACGCCGCCATGGCTCAGACCTTCCGCCCCGAGTTCCTCAACCGCATCGACGATATCGTGGTGTTCCATCCGCTCGGCATGGCGCAAATCGAAAAGATCGTCGATATCCAGCTTGCCGATGTCCGCGCACGTCTGGCCAAGGAGCGCATGACGCTTGCCATCACCCCGGCGGCCAAGCAGATGCTCGCCGTGGGTGGCCTGGACCCCGTGTTCGGTGCCCGTCCGCTCAAGCGCCTGGTCCAGCGCGAGGTCGTGGACGCCATCGCCGCCGCCATCATCGACGGTACGGTGCGCGAGGGCGATCAGGTGACGGTCGATGCCGACAAGGACGGCGGCTTTACCGTCGTGTGCGACAATACGCCGTCTGCTACCTACGAGGTCCCCGACGCGCAGTAGGTTTTTGGCGCATGCCTTACAATCTGCCTTTTGAGCCGAACGCCAAGGGCGGCGGATCCAATTGGGTCCGCCGCCCTTTTTCGTGCGACAATCGATAATGTTGAACACGATTGCATGGCAAGGAGATATGCAGATGATAGACAAGAACAAGACGAATGCGCCGGTCGCCAACGCCGCGCCGGCCGCACCCAAGCCTGCACCCAAGCCTGCGCCTAAGCCGGCACCCAAGCCGCGCGATCCCTACATCCGCGCCGAGAACGAGGACGACGACGGCTACGATCCTTATAGCGATCGTCGCCCCGAGCGCGAGCCCCTCTTCGAAGCTGACCCCTGGCGTTAAGTAGCTCATTTGGGACGGGGCTTTTTAGCTACTTTGTTTTCGGCTAGAGGCGTTCGTGCCTGCCCCCCTCGGCCGCTCGATATCCTCCGGGAGGGGCCACTAATAGAAAACTTGCTTATCCATTAATCAAGATACGCATAATCTTGCTCTCCTGCTAATCAAGAATCGTTATAATCTTGATTAGCATGAGAGCAAGATTGGAGAATTATGGCATTCAACGACTTGGTGGCTCAAAAAATAAAGGACTTTGAGCAACAGGGGATTCCGCAGGTCTTTGAGCGCGACCTTGATCTGGGCAACCCGCAGGAGCCAAAGCGCGACAACATCGTATATGTGATTGTGGGCGCCCGTCGTTGTGGAAAGACGTATCGCCTGTATCAGGAGATGCGGCGGCTTCAGGGCCAAGGCGTCGAGCTTGACCGGATGCTATATTTCAATTTTGAGGATGAGCGCTTGCGTCCGTATGAGCCATCGCTACTAGCGGACGTGCTCGATACATTCTATGCACTATATCCTGCTGCTCGAGGCGAGGGCGCCTACCTTTTCTTTGACGAGATCCAGGAAATACCCGAATGGGGTGCGTTTCTGCGACGCGTGGTCGATACGGAGAAGGCGACCGTTTACGTGACGGGATCTTCTTCTAAGATGCTGTCCTCAGAACTTAAGAGCGAGTTCAGGGGCCGTTCTCTTGTGCGAGAGCTTTTTCCGTTGAGTTTTTCGGAATACGTCCGATATAAGACGGGGAGCGTTCCTGAGTCGAACGCGCCCTTCTCCTCGAGCGATGCAGCGTTGCTCCGACACCATCTGGTCGGATATCTCGAGCGAGGGGGATTCATCGCGACACTTGAGCAGACGCCCGCAGACGCGATTCAGCTGCTACAGGAATATGCGTCGCGAACGGTCGCCATGGACGTCGTTGAACGTTACGACGTCAAGAACCCCCGTTTGGCCTCGCTGTTTCTGGCGCGGTGCATGGCATCTTCGGGACGAGAGCTGTCAGTGAACAAAGTGTACAACGAGTTCAAGAGCAGACAGATATCCGTCAGTCGAAATACGCTCAGCGACTTACTTGAGTATTACGAGGACGCCTACCTGCTGTTTTCGGTGCCGGAATTCACGCGTTCGCTTGCAAATAATACGCGGTCTGCGTCTAAGGTCTACGCCGTCGATCCTGCGATGTTCGGAGCGTTCTCCCCCGCATCGGCACTGGATCAGGGTCAGAGGCTCGAGACCGCGGTGTTCAATGCGCTCAGAAGAAGGACCCCCGTCGTGCGGCCCGGTTCGGTTTGCCGCCTGCTGATTAAAGATAAGAATAAAAGCCATGAGGTGGACTTTGTGGCTGGGGATGCACTGCTCATGCAGGCTTACGGCCTGATTCAGGTAAGTGTGGATATGACAAGCGAGAAAACGCGCGAGCGCGAAATTGCCGCGCTCGATGCCGCGATGGCCCAGTTTGATCTTGGCGAGTCGGCAATCGTTACCATGGATGAGCAGGCCGATATTCCATGCAAACACGGCGTGGTACATGCTGTGCCCGCATGGAAGTGGCTCCTTTCCTAATCGTCTATGGATTTGCGAGGCCAGGACTCAGGTGTCATGGTCCGCTAGTCCTGGGCCTTGATGCTCGGCAGGAGAATCTGGGCGAGGTAGTCGGTCTCGAGTTTGGTCGCGGCGTCGGCCTTGCCGTCTTTGCCGACCAGTACGTTCTTGATCTGGCTATAGGTGTAGCGGTTGCCGGTCGTGAGCTCGACAAGCTCAATGGCCGAGTCCATGGGGTAGGTCGACACGGGATTCTGCGTCCGTCCGTTGATGGTCTGGGGCACCACGTACGGATAGACGGGGCCGCTGGCGTAGACGGTATAACCGTTGCCTAGATTGGCCGCACCCAAAACCGTATCGCCCTCATCGGGCGTAAAGCTCTCGCCCTCGCGCACCGCGACGAGCGTCACAATCGGCGTATCGCTGTCGCCGGCAAGATAGATGCATAGCGTGCTGCCATTTTGCCAAGTCTCGACCTTGCCGTACCATTCGACGGGGATATCGAGCTGGTAGAGGTCGGTTGCCTTGTGACGGGCGTCGGCATCACGGGCCGCCTGTGCCTTTTGCGCGCTCACGGCATTGACGGCGGCGTCGCGCCGCGCGGTTGCCGCCTGCTGGAGCACCTTGGCGGTGGCGGCGGAGCTCGCGCCTCCCTCCTCGGCATATTTGGCGGCGGCATCGATCTGGTCGTCGGTTACCGTGTCGGCCGAAGGCACCTTGAGCTTAAAGGCGGCTTGGCTGCTTAGGTCTTGTCCGTCGCTCTTGATCGTGACCTGCGCCTTGGTGGTCGGCACGGTATAGACGGTGCCGTCGGACGCGATGGGGGAGGCGGCAATGGAGAGCGTGTAGTCACCGGGTAGCAGTTTGATGCCACGGCCGTGCTCGTCAACATAGAGTGTTTCGCTCACAGAGGAGCCGTCAGAATCCTGGCCGCTCACCTGTACGGGAATCTTGGAGCCGGTGGAACAGTCGAGCCCCGCGGCATGTACACCAATCTGCACCGACATCATCGTGTGGGCATTGGCGGCGGCGATGGCAGCCTGCTCTTGCCGGTATCCGTTCCAGGCTGCGTAGCCTGCGCCGCCGGCGACGAGCGCAACGACCACAGCGCCGGCGACCATCAGATTGCGGCGCTTGGGGGACATCTTGCGGTGACGGGCCTCGGCCTCATGTGCCGAGGGAACGGACGGCAGGGGAATATCGCCCATGGCGATGGTCTCGTCCACGGCTGGTGCGGAACCCAGGCCAGGAAGCTCGCGGGTCAGCGAATCCTCGGCCGGTAAGCCGTCGAGCAAGATGGTTTCCTCGCTCGTGTCGGATTCGGGCTGGTCGTCGGCCTCACATTCGGATTCCTCGTGCCCCGCCTCGTCTTCGGTGGGCGCGGCGCCATCGTCTTTTGCATCCTGATCATCGGACTGCGCCTCGGCTTCCGGCTCATCCTGCACGTCAGCGCCCGAATCGTCAAACGCAATCTCATCGAGTGAAATCCGGTCTAAGCTCTCCAAGGCCTCAGCGCAAGCTTCTGCATCTTGGGCCGCATCCTCTTGGCCCATCGTTTCATCTTTCATACATCCCCCAAGCTCAATATCGGGACAACAATGTACCCAAAAACAGGGTCATATAGAGCTGTCAGGCAATTGGAAATCTGATTTTATCTGTGCGAGAGCTTTTGAATATGTGCGTGGATGCGCGCAACAGCAAAAAGCCCCCGGAAAGCGGACAAATCGCTTTCCGGGGGTATGCAATACGTTGCATTGCGCGGAGTCGGCCAGGCGACTTCACATTCAAGCGGCATGTGCACCGGGCGCGTTACTCGGCGTGTGCGTAATCCACCTTGGCGCGGCGAGCGGTAGCCTTCTCCCAATCGCTGGTGCCCTCAAAGACATCCTGCTTGTAGGGATTGCGGCCGAGCTTCTTGGCGCGGTAGGCGATGTAGATGATCGCGGCGATGTTGGCGACCAGTGCGGCGATCGAGACCGCAGTAGCGGCGCTGGGGTCGAGCGTGGAGTGGGTCACAAAGATGGACTCCTCCTGGAAGTAGGGGAACACCTGGGCAAACATGCACCAAATAGCAAGCGTAAAGGCGCGGTTCTGGATCCAGCCGCCCTTGTTCCAGATAAAGGCGGCGACGGTGGGCGCCAGCAGCAGCGCAAAGCCGCAGAACCAGGAGTGGGTGGGCAGGCAGTTGTAGGTGTAGCAGAAGTTCCAGATGTCGTAGGCGATGATGTAGACCCAGGTCATGTCGGGCCACAGCATGTCGGTCTTGTCCTCGGAGGCGTAGACGCTCCACCAACCGGTCATGCAGAAGATGTTGATGATTCCGGCGATGCCGTTGAACACGTTATTCCAACCGGCGAGCTGCGTGGCGCCCTCGGAGGTGACCCAAGTGGACTGGCCCAGGACAAAGAAGTGATAGGCGCTCTCGAAGTCGGACACGACGGCGATCATGATGTTGATGGCGACGATCACAAACGGCCATGCGCGGAACCAGTGCGCCTTGCCGATCTTGCCCCACTGATACTTAATGGCGATGAAGCCCCAGCAACCGGCAAGCGCCGCGTATACCTTGGCGTAGTGGAACCAGCTGTTCTGGTACACATGGGTGGGGTTGGTGAGCGCCCACTCGGCACCCTGTGAGACGCCGATGGCGATAGCGACGCAGTAGATGGTCATGGCCAGCGGAGCCACGCCAAAGATGATGGCCGCGCCCAGCTTGGTGCGGCGGCCGACCTCGTTGAGCACGATCAGGCCAATAAAGACCATGGCCCAGCCGGCCCAGTGGATAAGGGTATTGCTACCCCAAACATCGAACAGCATGCTGCTCTCCTTTCACAAGCCCGCGGCCCCTCTTCTGATCGCGGGCAGTTTGGCCAAATGTCGTCAGTTCTGGGGCTTGCGCTCCTGATACTTGGCGGTATAGCCCTCGATATGGAGCGTCGAGGCGATGATTTCCTTGACTGTCTCGTCGGGCACATCGGGGTGCGTGCGGATATACATCAGCAGCCCCATGATGAGGGTGTAGAACGTCTCGTAGACATGGTCGATGCGTAGCTCGTGATGGGCGACAAAATCCACCACGGTGGTATCGCAGATATACTGCGCCACGCGCTGGACCACGTTGTGCAAAAAGCCGCCGTAGAGCGCGCCGCTGCTCGAGGTGAGCGTGCTCGGCAACTCGTGGCCGCTCACGACCAGGCGCTTAAAGAGCGGAGCAACGGTGTCGAGTGCGCCTTCGATGTCGCCAACCGTGCGGCTGGCGTTCCACTGCTCGAGCTCGGCGATAAAGCCGTCGATCGCCTCGTCCATAACGGCGGTGACGGCGGCATCCATATCGGCAAAGTAGTGGTAGAACAGCGAACGCGTGCAGCCAGCCCGCTTGGTCACGGCCGATACCGAAAGATGGGACACACCAAGCTCGGCGCTCACGGCGCGCACAGCGGCGAGGATCTCGCGACGGCGCTCGTCGCCCGTCAGGCGTTTTGCCGCGCTATCGGATGCGGGGACGGCATCGACCACAGAGATATCTGCTGCGTTGTTGCCCATGTTTTGCCGCCTTTCATCCTCTTTTGCCTGACCGTTCGCCTAACAGTCTTGAATATTGTTGACGGTTCGTCAATACTGTTTTTGACACAATGTCAACAATAGCGGGTGAACGGCATGGGGGCATGTCGAACCCGTACAAAGAGGGGCGCCGCGGTCTCGCCGGGCTGTGGCAAGAGAAGGGACGACTATGATTCTCAACGGACCGGGGATTAGCTATACCGAGCCCGATATCGGCGCGGAGTTCGTGCCGCCGATACCGGAGCATCCGCGCGAGGCCATCGTCAAACTGTGTGAGCACTGCACCAACCGCCTGCTGCACCGCGACGAGCTGCTGGGCTACGAGTACTGGTCGTTTGCCGAGGCCGCAACCGACGAGCAGGCCGAAGTGCTCTGCAAGATGAAGATGCGCCGTCCCTATACGCTGCCCGAGATGGTCAAGCTCACCGGCATGCCCGAGGCCGATATCGAAAAAATGCTCGACGACATGAGCTACACGGGTCTGCTCGAGTACAACTGGGAAAACCCCGAGCGCGCCAAGCAGTGGGTGCTGCCCATGCTGGTGCCGGGTTCCGCCGAGTTCCTCAACATGCGCGTGAGCCAGCTCGAGGAGCATCCGGTCTATGCCAAGTTCTTTGAGCAGGCGTCCAAGGGACCGCTGTCCAAGGCCACGCCGATGGTGCCGCCCGGCGGTGCCGGCATCGGCATGCATGTCATTCCGGTCGAGAAGGCCATCGATGCCGCGAGCACCTCGGTGCCGATCGAGCATATCGAGCATTGGCTCGACAAATACGAAGGTAAGTATGCCGCTAGCACCTGCAGCTGCCGCGCGAGCCGTCGCGTGATGGGAGAGGGCTGCGCCGACGACCCGGCCGATTGGTGCATCGCCGTGGGCGATATGGCCGACTACGTGGTCGAGACCGACCGCGGCCATTATGTGACGCGCGAGGAGGTCTACGACATCCTGCGCCAGGCCGAGGACAACGGCTTTGTGCACCAGATCACCAACATCGACGGTGAGAACAAAATCTTCGCCATCTGCAACTGCAACGTCAACGTGTGCTACGCCCTGCGCACTTCGCAGCTGTTCAACACGCCCAACCTGTCGCGCTCGGCCTACGTCGCCAAGGTCGAGAAGGACAAGTGCGTGGCCTGCGGTCGCTGCGTTGAGGTGTGTCCGGCCGGCGCCGCCAAACTGGGCCAGAAGCTCTGTAGCAAAAAGGCTGGCGGACAGGTGCCCGAGTATCCGCGCCAGGAGCTGCCCGATGCCACCAAGTGGGACCACACCAAGTGGTCGCCCAACTACCGCAACGACAACCGTATCGAGACGCATGAGTCCGGCACCGCTCCCTGCAAGACGGCCTGCCCCGCGCACGTTGCCGTTCAGGGCTATTTGAAGCTCGCGGCGCAGGGCCGCTATGACGAGGCGTTGGCGCTCATCAAGCGCGAGAACCCGCTGCCCGCTATCTGCGGCCGTGTGTGCAACCGCCGCTGCGAGGATGCCTGCACCCGCGGTCGCGTGGACGAGGCCGTGGCTATCGACGAGGTCAAGAAGTTTATCGCCCAGCGCGATCTGGATGCCGCGACTCGCTATGTCCCGCCTGTGGTGACCCCGACGCGTGCCGGCGGCTTCGACCAGAAGATCGCCATCATCGGCGCCGGTCCGGCCGGCCTGTCCTGCGCTTTCTACCTGGCCGAGAAGGGCTACAAGCCCGTCGTGTTCGAGAAGAACGAGCGCCCGGGCGGCATGCTCACCTATGGCATTCCGAGCTTTAAGCTGCAGAAGGACGTTATCGAGGCCGAGGTCGAGGTCATTCGCCTGATGGGCGCCGAGTTCCGCTATGGCGTGGAGGTCGGTCGCGATGTGACGCTCGACGAGCTTCGCGCGCAGGGCTTTAAGGCCTTTTACGTGGCCATTGGCTGCCAGGGTGGCCGCCTTGCCGGTATTCCGGGCGAGGATGCCGAGGACGTGACCGTGGCCGTCGACTTTTTGCGCGAGGTCAACAGCGGCAAGATCGACGCGCTGCCCGGGCGCACCATCGTGGTGGGCGGCGGCAACGTGGCCATCGACGTCGCGCGCAACGCCTGCCGTCTGGGTTCCGAGCACGTTGAGATGTTCTGCCTGGAGAGCGAGGCCCAGATGCCTGCCAGCGAGGAGGAGCGTCGCGAGGCCATCGAGGATGGCGCTCACATCAGCTGCGGCTGGGGCCCCAAGGAGATTCACCTGGACGAGGCCGGTCGTGTGTGCGGTATCACCTTCAAGCGCTGCACGCGTGTCTTTGACGACGAGGGCCGTTTTGCGCCCGAGTATGACGAGAACGACTTGCGCCGTGTCGATGCCGACCGTGTCGTCATGTCGATTGGCCAGTCCATTGTGTGGGGCGACCTGCTGGCTGGCTCCAAGGTGGAGCTCGGCCGCGGCCAGGGTGCCCTTGCCGATCCGCAGACGTACCAGACCGCCGAGCCCGACATCTTTGTGGGAGGCGATGTCTACACCGGTCCCAGCTTTGCCATCGACGCCATCGCCGCCGGTCACGAGGCTGCTGTGTCCATCCACCGCTTTGTGCAGCCGGGCTCCACGCTCACCATCGGCCGCAACCAGCGCCGCTACACCGCGCTTGACCGCGACGATGTCGTGATCGAGAGCTACGACAACGCGAGCCGCGAGGTTGCCCATGTGGACCGCGAGCGCGAGAAGGCCGCGCCGTTTAGCGAGTACGGCGAGACCTTTACCGAAGAGCAGGTGCGCGCCGAGACCGCCCGTTGCCTGGGCTGCGGCGCCTCGATCGTCGACCCCAACAAGTGTATCGGCTGCGGCCTGTGCACCACCAAGTGCGCGTTCGATGCCATCCATCTGGATCGCGATCGCCCCGAGTGCTCCACGATGGTCAAATACGAGCAAAAGCTCCCAAGCCTCGGCAAGTATGCTTTAAAGCGCGCCATCAAGATTAAGTTCGGTCGCAAGTAAGTAGTCATAACGGGAACGGCGGAAGGAATTAAAAGTGCACGAGCTCGGAATCGTGTATCACATCATTCGCGATGTCGAGAATGTGGCTCGCGCCAACGGCGTAAGTCGCGTTTCGAGCGTGACGTTGCTGCTGGGCGAGGTCTCGGGCGTCGTTCCCGACTTGCTGCTCGACGCTTGGCGCTGGGCAGCAGATAAAAAGCCTATCACCGAGGGCTCGGAGCTTATCGTGGAGCCCGTTGAAGCCGTGACACATTGCGAGGCGTGCGGCCGCGACTACGCGACGGTCGAGCACGGCAAGACCTGTCCCCATTGCGGTAGCGGCGAGACTTATCTGCTGCAGGGCCAGGATGTCATGATCAAGCAGATCGAGACCCCCGACGAGGACCCGACAGACGCTGTCCCCGACGGCCTATCCGATGCCCCCGACGCCGTCGACGCCGCCAACCCCCTCCACATCGCCTAACTAAGTCGTTGGGGACGTTCTTAAACGACTAGTCATTAAAGAACGTCCCTAACGACTACTTTGCTAGAGCATATTTCTTACCATTAGTCAAGCACCATCTGTTTAAACGAAATAGCCTCAACCCGAGCACATTTGTGTCTGTTTAAAACCGGCAATAATGAACAGCGTGCTCAATTCGGTCATGTAAATAGATCAGCTATCAATCCTCAGCAGCAAATCAGCCAAAATACTGGAATGTAATCAGCTTGTAACAAAACTAGACGTTTAAACAAATAATGCTACCTTTTGCAGTTTTTCAAACAATTCTGCTGTATTTGCAGCTATACTCCATAACTGTCGTGTAGGAATTACGTAGACAAAAAGGAGGTTATGTGATGGTAAGTATTGTTCTTGCTAGCCATGGTGACTTGGCGGCTGGAATCAAGCAGACGGGCTCGATGGTCTTTGGCGATCAGCCGTCTGTAGCCGTGGTCTCGCTCGAGCCGAGCATGGGCCCCGACGACTTCCGAGCCAAGGTCGAGGAGGCAATCGCTTCCTTCGAGGACCAGGAGCAGGTGCTCTTCCTCGTTGATCTGTGGGGCGGCACGCCCTTCAACCAGATCAGCGGTCTCATCGAGGGCCATGATTCCTGGGCTATCGTCACCGGTGTCAACCTGCCTATGCTCATCGAGGCATATTCGCAGCGCTTTGACGCAAAGAACACTGCACATGCGATCGCAAAACATCTCGTGACTGAGGCTAAGGCCGGCGTGCGCGTCAAGCCCGAGTCTCTGGAGCCCGAGGAGAAGAAGCCGGCTGCGGCCGCCGCTGCTCCTGCGGGTGCCATTCCTCCGGGAACGGTGATCGGCGACGGGCACATCAAGATCGCCCACGTCCGTATCGACACGCGTCTGCTGCATGGTCAGGTGGCCACCACGTGGACCAAGCAGATCAACCCCAACCGCATCATCGTGGTCTCCGACGGCGTTGCTCACGACGAGCTCCGCAAGACCATGATCGAGCAGGCTGCCCCTCCGGGAGTCCACGCCAACGTCGTGCCCATCAAGAAGATGGCCGAGGTCGTCAAGGACACGCGCTTTGGCGACACCAAGGCGATGCTGCTGTTCGAGAACCCGCAGGATCTGCTCAGGGCCATCGAGGCCGGCGTCGACATCAAGGAAGCCAACATCGGTTCCATGGCCCACTCCAAGGGCAAGGTCGTCGTCACCAACGCTGTCGCTATGGGCGATGACGATGTCAAGACCATCGAGGCTCTCAAGGCCAAGGGCGTCAAGTTCGAGGTCCGCAAGGTTCCTTCGGATTCCTCCGAGGATCTCGACGCCATGTTGAAGAAAGCAAAGGCCGAACTGGCCGCTCAAGCATAGTAAAGGAGGGTCCGATACATGTCTGCAATCACTATTCTGCTTGTTGCGATTGTCGCGTTGCTTGCCGGTATGGAAGGCATTCTGGATGAGTTCCAGTTCCATCAGCCGCTCGTGGCATGCACGCTTATCGGTCTCGTAACCGGTCACCTTCAGGAGGGCATCCTCCTGGGCGGTTCGCTCCAGATGATGGCCCTTGGCTGGGCTAACGTCGGCGCCGCCGTCGCGCCTGACGCCGCTCTGGCCTCGGTCGCTTCTTCGATCATCATGGTGCTCGCCCTCAACGGTGGCGCCACCGATTCGGCCAAGGCCGTTACCGCCGCCATCGCCGTCGCCGTCCCGCTGTCGGTCGCTGGTCTGTTCCTGACCATGATCTGCCGTACCCTGGCTACCGCTATGGTTCACGGCATGGACGCCTGCGCCGAGAAGGGCGACTTCGCCGGCATCGAGCGTTGGCAGTACGCCGGCATCCTCATGCAGGGTGTTCGTATCGCCATCCCGGCAGTACTTCTGTGCATCATCCCGGCCGAGGCTGTTACCAACGCGCTTAACGCTATGCCCGATTGGCTGTCCGGCGGCATGGCTGTCGGCGGCGGCATGGTCGCTTCCGTCGGTTACGCCATGGTCATCAACATGATGGCCACCAAGGAGACCTGGCCGTTCTTCATCCTCGGCTTTGTCCTTGCTGCCATCCCTCAGCTCACGCTGATCGCCCTTGGCCTCATCGGCATCTCCCTTGCCCTCATCTACCTTGGCCTTAAGGATCTGGCCAAGCAGGGTGGCGGCATGGGCGGTGGCTCCGGTGACCCGCTCGGCGACATTCTGAACGATTACGAGTAGGAGGGGAGTGATACATATGGCAGAGAACAAGATTCAGCTCACCAAGGCTGACCGTAAGAAGGTTTGCTTCCGTCATCAGTTCCTTCAGGGCTCGTGGAACTACGAGCGTATGCAGAACGGCGGCTGGTGCTTCGCAATGATCCCTGCGATCAAGAAGCTCTACACCAGCAAGGATGACCAGATTGCCGCTCTTAAGCGCCACCTGGAGTTCTATAACACCCACCCCTATGTTTCCGCCCCCGTCATTGGCGTTACCCTCGCCCTCGAGGAGGAGCGCGCCAACGGTGCTCCGATTGACGACGTCGCCATTCAGGGCGTCAAGGTCGGTATGATGGGCCCGCTCGCCGGCGTCGGCGACCCCGCCTTCTGGTTCACCCTTCGCCCGATTCTGGGCGCACTGGGCGCTTCCCTGGCCCTGTCCGGCAGCATCGCCGGTCCGCTGCTGTTCTTCTTCGCGTGGAACATCATCCGTTACGCTTTCCTGTGGTACACGCAGGAGTTTGGCTACAAGGTCGGCTCCTCCATCGCCAAGGACCTCTCCGGCGGTCTGATGGGCAAGGTCACCGAGGGTGCTTCCATCCTGGGTATGTTCATCATCGGCGCCCTGGTCGAGCGCTGGGTGTCCATCTCCTTCACCCCGGTCGTCTCCAAGGTCACGCAGTCTGCTGGCGCCTATATCGACTGGGCCAACCTGCCCGCCGGTTCTGAGGGCATCAAGCAGGCGCTGTCGATGTACAGCTCTGTCGGTGCCACCGCACTCGACCCGGTGAAGGTCACCACGCTTCAGGCCAACCTCGATCAGCTCATCCCTGGCCTTGCCGCCGTGTGCCTGACCCTTCTGGTCTGCAAGCTCCTCAAGAAGAAGGTCAGCCCGATCGTCATCATCCTGGCTCTCTTCGCCGTCGGCATCATCGGTCGCGTCTGCGGCTTCATGTAAGCACGCTTCGGCTTAAGACCGAGAGTTGCTAGGCAAGGGCTTTTGAGCCATTGAAACGGACCGCACCCGGTGGGTACACTGGATGCGGTCCGATTGTTTTTATTGGAGGGCGAGGCGCGTATGGCGCAATCTCAGAACAGCACGGTCGATCTGGCAACGCCGGCAACCTGCCTGATGGGGCTTACCAGCCACGGTAGCGTGATGGTGGGCAATAAGGCGTTTGAGTACTATAACGAGCGTAATCCCGAGGATTATATCCAAATCCCGTGGGACGAGGTCGACTATATTGCCGCCGAGGTTTTGCGCGGCACCAAGAAGATTACGCGTTTTGCCATCTTTACCAAAGAGAATGGCCACTTTACGTTTTCGACGCGCAATGACAAGGAAACGCTTCGCGCGGTGCGTAAGTACATTGACGAGGACAAGCTCGTTCGTTCGCCCGACTTTATCGATGTGACGGCCAAGGGCGCCAAGAGCATCCCCTCCGTCATCAAGAACCTTTTCCACAAAGGCAACTAGTCGTTGGGTAGTCGTCTGCGACACTCTTAAACGACCAGTCATTAAAGGACGTCGCAGACGACTATCTCGAAGAGCGGCTATGCGCTGCATGGTAGTGGCGCAAATCTGCTACACTAATACAACATGCCTCCGTAGCTCAGGGGATAGAGCACCGCTCTCCTAAAGCGGGTGTCGACGGTTCGAATCCGCCCGGGGGCACCAGAAAAATCGCAGGTCAGGAGTTAATTTTGCTTCTGACCTGTTCTGGTTTTAGGGTTAAGAACTGCTTTTGTTTGTAAATCTGGTAAGTAAATAATTTAACTTACCGAGTTTTCCACTGAAAACAGGAAATCACCATTTTGGGGATAAAAAGTTTTCAACAGCCGTTAGTCGGTTCCATTTTGGTGAAGCGCTTCCTCAATTTGGGTAAAAAATTTCACCATTTTGATGATTCGGCTGCTTTGAGTTTTTGATAAAAACGCCTGTTCAGAAGCTTGCGCTATACCCATTTTGGTGAAACCAATTAATAGAGAAATATACTATAAAAATATAGGGACGGCGATGCCGTCCTCTTCGCTCGCGAAGCTCGCTGCGCGGCCACGTACCGTGTCCTTGCCGCCGGCTAAGCCGTCGATAAAGAATAGGGACAGCGATGCTGTCCCCCTTCGCTCGCGAAGCTCGCTGCGCGGTCACGTGCCGTGACCTTGCCGCCGGCTGTGCCGTCGATTGATTCGCTCACTGCGTTCGCTGATTGATTGATGGACTAATCCGTTTTCTCAGTCACACCAGTCATGAGTGCAGCGATTGTCATGTCGAATCCGTTAGCAATTTTACAGAGGTTAGAAAGACTGACATTTCTTCGTCCGACCTCTATCGAGGCGTAGTAAGACCTGTCCATGCCGATGCGATTCGCAAATTGTACTTGAGAGTAACCAGACTTCGATCTTAATTCTTTGCAGCGTAGACCAAAGGATCGTTGTAGCGGCGAGATATCCATGACAAAAAGAGTCATGGATTGTTGTATAAAAGCCAACGGACTATATACAACAATCCCAGTTAAGGCGCATAATTGTCTCTATTGGAAAGAGCTCTGATGCCCAGTCGGATAGGGCACGGAAAAGGAATGGAACAGCACAATGACTCAGGGAAAGCACTTCGCTGCCGGCGGCGACCACTTCGCCGCACTGCCAAGCAAAAAGATTCACGCCCCGAAGGGGATCGCGCGTCTGACCGTCACCGCGGCGACCATGGCCGCCATGACCGGATCGAGCCTCATCTCACCGTTCGCGGCATTCGCCCAGACCGGTGACGGGGGCACGCAGCACCCCGCCGTGATGTCGCCGATCGCCGCCCACGCCGGCGCGGCATCCGGTACCGGCGCGAAATCCGCCGCACAGACCATCGCGGACCTGCAGAAGGCAGTCGACGAGGCGAAGGCGAAGGAGGACGCCGCCAAGGCATCCTACGATGAGGCCGCCGGTCCCTACAACGAGGCGGCTTCCGCCCGCGACCAGGCCAAGGCATCCTACGATTCGGCAGTCAGCGCCGGCACGGCAGCCGACCGAGCGGCAATGGACGAGTACGCCCGTCAGGTCGCAGAGGGCAAGGACGCCGCCGATGCTGTCGGCAAGGACCTCGAGCAGGCGAAGGCGGGTCTCGCAGACGCCAAGGCGGATGCGTCCGAGAAGGACGAAGCGTACCAGTCCGCCCTCAAGGTGGCCCAGGATGCCAAGGATGCCCTCGATAAAGCCAAGGCAGATGCCGTAAGCGCCACCCCGGAGGCAATCAGTGCCGCCGAGCAGGCCGTGCGCGACGCCCAGGCTGCCGTGGACAGGGCACAGGCCAATCTTGCCAACGCCAACGCGACGCTTGCCGATGCCCAGTCCAAGCTGGTTGCGGCCCAGTCTGCAAAGGATTCCGCCGATGCCGTCCTCGCCGCAGCCCAGCAGAACAAGGACGCGGCGGATGCGAAGGCCGCAGTTGCCAGCGCCGCCTACGAGAAGGCGAAAGCAGACCTCGCCGCAGCGGAGGTAGGCGCGAGCGGCCCGGAGTACGATGCGGCAAAACAGAAGGTCGCGGACGCGGAGGCAGCCCTCGCCGCCGCACGAGCGGCACAGTCCCAGTGCGAGTCCGAGCTCGAGCAGGTACAGTCCGCTGCGGCAACGGCACAGGCCGACCTGAATGATGCCCAGGTGGCCCTCTCCGTAAAGCAGCAGGCCGCGGCCGATGCCGAATCCGGTGTGAACGCCGCCCAGTCCGCTCTCGATGCCGCGAACGCCGGCCTCGATGCGGCCAAGCAGGCGAATGCCGACGCCGACGCCAAGCTGGATGCAGCGAAGCGGGCTGTCAAGGACGCCGAGTCCGCCAAGGCGGCCGCCGACGTAGAGCTCGCGAACGCCAAGGCCGCAAAGGATACCGCAGACGCCGCCGTGACCGCCGCGCAGCAGAAGGTCGACGAGGCCCAGGCGAAACTCGATTCCGCCGACGCGCAGCTCAAGCAGGGGGCCATCGGCTTCTTCCGTGCCATGGGTGCCGATGACGCAGCCAACATCATCCTGAACGCCAAATATGCCGGCAAGACCGAAGTCGGCAACTCCAAGGACGCCACGTCCCTCGATAACATGCTCAATGCGATCAGGTGGATGAAGTCCGTCAACGACTACCGCAAGTCGGTCGGCCTGTCCGAGCTCCATGTCACCTACAAGCTCATCGCCGGTGCCATTGCGGATGCCAACTACAGTGACACTGTGCTCGATCATGCCCGCCAATATGATTTTGCCGAAAACCTGGCATGGAATTACGGAATCGATCCGAGTGGGCAGTGGATCGAGCAGGAGAAGGGCTTTTTCGACAAGGCAACGGAGGCCCTTTATGGAGTCACCGGTCTTGTCGGCAAGGATGCCTATGATTTCTATGCAAAGAACGGTGTCGCAATCAACCATTGGATTGCAGACAACTGCCGCTGGGAGAACGGCAGCAGCGGCACCGTCGGCCATTACATGAACATAATCAATCCCGAACTCGCCGTTATGGGAATGGCAACCTGCACCAAGGGCACCATGTCCGGGCTTCAGACGCAGTGCTACACCGCAGAGATCTCCGGCTGGTCCGGCTCCGGTTGGAACATGAACCCCATCTCCGTCGACGAGTACGAGCAGAAGCTGACCTCCTACATCGACGGTCTCAAGAACGCCAAGAGCGCACTCGACGCAGCCAAGGCCGATCTCGCATCCAAGCAGCAGGCAGCCGCCGGCGCCGCCACAACCGTCCAGCAGAAGCAGGTCGCAGCGGATTCCGCACAGGCAGACGTCGATGCCGCGAAGCAGGACGTCACCGATGCCCAGCGTGCCGTCGATGCCGCAAAGGCTGATCTCGCATCCAAGCAGCAGGGCGTCACGGATGCCCAGACCGAGCTTGATGCGGCGAAATCGGACCTCGATGCCGCCAACGCGGCAGTCGATACGGCAAAGTCGACCGTCCAGCAGAAGCAGGTCGCCCTTGATGCCGCCAATGCGGTCGTAACGGGCGCACAGATCAAGCTGGACTCCGCCAAGGCGGACACCGAGGCCAAGCAGCAGGACGTCATGGATGCGAACGCCGACCTCGCGAAGTTCTTCCAGGACGTCGCCGACGCCAAGAAGGCGCTCGATACAGCAAAGAGCGCCCATGACGCGGCGGCAGCCGACCAGGCCGAGAAGGCGGCGGTCCTCGCCGCCGCCAAGCAAAAGGCGGACGGTACCGCAAGCGCCCTCGCGGATGCCCAGCGTGCCGTCGATGCCGCAAAGGCCGACACCGGCGTTGCCGCCGACAAGCTTACCGGTTCCCAGACCGATCTCGAGGCCGCACAGTCGAACCTCGACATCCTCACCGGTCTTGCCGCGAAGCTCGCAGAGGCACAGCAGCGCGAGCAGGATGCAGTAAAGGCCGTCAATGACACCAAGGCCGCGCTCGATGCCGCGAAGGCGGATACCGCCGCCGCCGAGTCCCTAGTCTCCGCCGCCGAGCAGGCAAAGGCGCATGCAGACGCCAAGCTGTTGAAGCTGAACTCCATCGACGCCGGCGCGGCGATCGCTTCCGGCCATGACGCGAACGCGGATGACGCCCTCAACGCGCTTTTCGCCGCAGCAGTCGAGGCGCGTGCCAAGGTCGCGCCCGCAAAGGCAATCCTGGACGAGAAGCAGGCTGTGGTGGACGGACTCCAGCCCGGCTACGATGCGGCACTCGCCGCCTATGAGCTGGCGAAGTCCGACCGCATCGCAGCGGAGCAGGAGCTTTCCGATGAGATCGCACGACAGGGGGCAGAGGAGGCCGCAAAGCAGCAGGCGGCATACAGCCCGAAGCATCTCGCCGGCACGGAGACCGCCCAGCCCGGCAACCTAGCCCAGACCGGCGACCGCGCGGGACTCATCGGCGAGGCGTTCGTCATCGGCGGTACCGTCCTCGTGGCGGCCGGCGTCTTCCTCGACCGGAAGAAGCGCCGCGAGCAGATGTAAAAGCGAGCCGGGCGTTGGATATCGGCTGGTGTCCAACGCCCGGTTTCATGGGCAGGGAGATCGGTGTGAGAACAAGGGCTATTATCGTTGCGCTTCTGGTGTGCCTTTCGGCACCTCAACTTGGATGTGCCAGCGTTGCAAAGCAAGGAAGCGGCTCTACGGAAAGGGCCGCCACAGCGGTAAAGAATAAAGACAAAAAGAAGCCAAGCGAAGAAAAGGCGACGCAAGCCTCTGGAGCTAAGACCGAGGAGAAGAAAGAATCCGACGACAAGGACCAGAAGTCCGATGACTCCAAGAAGGAGGATAACAAGTCTTCCGATTCCTCGAAGTCGGACAGCAAGGGCGATTCCTCCCAGTCCAAGCAGAATTCCGGCAATTCGCAGGGCTCTGGCAGCAACAATTCCTCTTCCAACGGCGGTAGCCAGAAGAAGTGGGTTGCCGAGCAGGGCCACTGGGAGACTGATTACAGCCAGGTCTGGGTGCCGAATGTGGTATATACGCGTCATGAACGTTACATTTGTAGTGCATGCGGTGCATCTTTCGATTCTATAGCCGCTTGGTCAGCTCATAGTGACGCAATGTGGGAACAAGGTCAAGACCATGGAGCATATATCAATGATTCGTATACTACCTCTGAGGACCAGGGACATTATGAACAGAAGGCTACGGGGCAGCATTGGGTCGTCGATGTTGCCGGTCACTGGGAATGATGGACATATGTTCCTCTCCTCTTACATTCGGTAAATGTTTATTTATTTTTGTGGGCGGCCGGTTCGGCCGCCTTTTTTAGACGGCCGGTCTGGGAGCAAACGATAGGAAAGCAATCAAACGAGAGGCCGTTCCAAAAGCATCCGGCGGTGCCGGATGCTTCGGGCAAAACCTTCCGCAAATCGGTAAGGTCTTCCGTCAACTTGCTCCAGCCCTCGCCCGGAGTCCGCTGCGCGGTAATGCAAACACTCGGCATCCCTCGCATTCGCATTACCGCTCCGCTCTCGCTACAGCGAATCTCTAACACTCAGCATCCTTCGCGTTAAAAATTCGCTTCCGCTCACGGTCTTCGCTGACACTACGACACCGCGAAGCCTTTCGCTCGAAACGAGGCCTCTCATTTCGTGTCTACGCTGCGCTCCGCCCAATCGCCGTAGCAGGCGATTGCAAGATTGGTGTTGGGCTAGATAAATGGGGCCATACTCGCCCCCTTTATCTGCCAACACATCTTGTTTAACACCTCACACGGCGATAAAGTTAGAAATGAAGTTCGCCTTCATTTCTCTAAGGGAAGCGACGGCGTCACTTCAAAAATCGGCGCGACGTCAGTCGCTCCTAAAAAGGAAAGCAATCTCATATCGGTTTTGAATCGGTGGCCTCACCGATTCGCTCTGCTTTCCTGGGGGCATGAATGATGAGTTGCAAACGTCCGCACACCGTTAAGGCGACACTCACTTCTGAAGAATACGAAACGCTTTCCGCTTTGGCAGAAAAGGCGGGCATGACGAAAGCCGAATTCATTCGCTATGCACTGATTCATTGGAATGAATCGTTCGATGATCTAGTCATTTCCAAAAATAAGAACGGTGGCCGTAGCAAAAAGCTGCAAACCGTTTCAGAGGATTCGAACGAAAAGCGCTCGGCGGTTATTTACGTCAAAGTCACCGATGGCGAGCACGAGGCGATTCGCAAGCAGGCGGATGCGCTCGGCACGACCGTCAGTGCGTATGCCCGCCGCGTGATGCTGGCCGGGAAAATCGAGATGATCGATTTCGATATGAGCCAGGTCGCAAAAATCTATCACGAGCTGTATCGCGAGGGGACGAACCTCAACCAGCTGATGTATTTTGTGAATGCGCAAGGTCTTCCGGCCTACAACGAGAAGGCGGTTTTCCGAACGCTTGAAAAGGTTTACCAAAATGCCCGTAAAGTCACTCTCTTCATCGAAGGGCTCGAACAGCGCTATTTCACCGATGGCGGTGAGCTCGATGACCGTCGTTAAGCAGAAAGGTGTTTCGTCCGAGCGCTACGCGAAGCACCTGCGCAAGTACATTAACGGAAAGAATGCTTTGGCCCGCGGCGGCTGGAACCTCGCGAACGGAAAGCACTGGTTTTCCGAAATGGCTATGACGCGGAAGATGTTCCATCACGACAGGCCCGCGCGTGCCGGCGCGAAGAACATAACGATGCTTCATCAGATTCTCGCGTTTCTGCCCGAGGAGTGCAGCTGCAACGGAGGCAAGATGACCCCCGATGCGTGTATGGCCTACGCGGAGCAATGGCTTGCGAAACACTACCCGCATCAACAAGTGATTGTCGCGTTGCATGAGGAAAGCGATAAGGCGGGAAAACGCTACGCGGTTCATATGGCGATTAACCGCACGGATCTTTTGACGGGTAAGCGTTGCGAGACGGGCGGGCGTCGCGGAAAGTACGAACGCGCTGCGTGGGTTCGTGAAATGGACGAGGCCTGGAATCTCGCTCAGCTCGAAAAGGGAAAGAAGAACTCGAAGATTCGAGACCGACAGCCGCGCGACACTGAAAAGAAAATCGTTGAGCGGGGAGAGTACAGTTATAAAAACAATCTGCGCGAGTTGATCCATCTTGCAATCAACGAAGGTCATCCGAAGAATATGGAGCAGTTTAAAAAGTTACTTGCCTCATGGGGCGTAGACATTTTCATCAAGAACAATCGAGTCTATGCGACAGATCTCGATATCAAGGAGGCCGGCAACCCGAAGTGCACTTTCAACCTGACTCGTCTTGACGGGAGGTTTGCGGTCAAGCAACTTGAGGCGGCCTTCAAAAATAACGTGCTGGAGGCCGAGCGAGCCCTTCCTTATGAGAGGCGTTGCGAGATTTACATTCAACGGCTTAAGAAGGCGTATTCGGCGTGGGTCGAGCAGGCAAAGGCGAGCAAGGGCGTCGCCTACAATCTCTTTCCTAAGTTCATCGCACCGAAGTGCGATGAAGATCTGCTCGAGGATCCGGCGGTTCGTGATGAGCTTCTTGCCCGGCGCGGTTACGCAAGGGAGATTCGCAACCGTTACGCCGGCGCCGTTCCCGATGCTGGCGATGACCGCGTTCGCGCCGCAGGACGAGCCCATGGTGGCAACGGCGACATCTCGCCGCAGGTCGATCGTGCGGTCGACCGAGGCGATTACGATCGCGGCGACGCGCCTCGCTAGTTTTGGAAAGCCTATCGTCGGTGCCCTAGCGCGCTGCCATCCAGTGCCGATTCTGCCATACTCGCAATTCGGTGAGGATGAGGAGTATGAATTGATCGGCGGGGGTCAGCCGCTCTGATAGAATCGTCCTTGCTGTCGGCAGCCCTCGTGCCGGGCAGAGCCCTCCATCCGATGGGAGGTGATGCCCATGACCGATTTCACCGAGCTCGTGAAGCTCCTGACCGCTATGGTCTCGCTCCTCACGGCCCTTGTCGGCCTTTCCAAGGCACTCAAGCAGGGTTCGAAGCCCAAAAAGAAAGGCCACCGTCGCTAAGACGATGACCCAACTTCATTAAGCAACGGCTCTGCCCAGCTCTCTACAACTTGGGCTGCCGTCGGCACCATTTTACCCTCCTGACGAGGAATTCGTCCATATTTCAAAAATCAAATCCTGTTCGCGCGTGGGCGTAAACTTATATAGTTGGGCAAATCCGGCAGATTGGAGCTTGAAACATGAGGGATATGCACCTCATGTCGCTCATAAAACGTCTCCTGACCTCGAAGGAGAACGTTTTTTAGCGATAAAAGGAGACATAAAAATGATCTGGTTTACCAGCGACACCCACTTCGGGCATGAGAACGTACTGAAGTTCACCGACCGCCCGTGGGAGATGATTTGGCAGATGAACGACGCCATCGTCGACAACATCAACGGCAAGGTTGCCGTGGACGACGAGCTCTACATCCTGGGGGATTTCTCATTCAAGATGACCGCCCAGGACGCCTACGGGCTGCGCAAGCAGATCGCCTGCAGGCGCATCCACCTCGTCCCGGGAAACCACGACAAGGACTGGACCCAGCCGGCGGTCACGGGCGCCTTCACCGTGGAGCCGCCGATCTGCGTGCTCAAGATCGACGGGCAGAAGATCGTCCTGAGCCATTACCCCATGGCCGACTGGCAGGGCATGAACCATGGATCGTGGCACCTCCACGGGCACATCCACAGCAGCGGCGGCGCGTACAACGAGTTCAACCGCAAGCAGGGCCTTCTGCGCTACGACGTCGGTTGCGATGCCAACGGGCACTCCCCGGTGAGCCTCGATGAGCTGAGGGAATGGTTCGCCGGAGTCGACGAGCCGTGCGGCCGGGTGAAATGGCCCTGGTGGGTCAACGAGACCGGCGACAGACAGGTCGAGCGCGAGCTGGCGGCGTACAAGAGGGAAGAGGTGATTCGATGACGGTCTATGTGACGGGCGACATCCACGGTGGACTCGACATGCAAAAGCTCCGCGACTGGGAGCTTGGCGATAGTCTTACCAGCGACGACTGTCTCATCGTTGCCGGTGACTTTGGCTTTCCGTGGGACTTTTCTGCCGAGGAATGCGCCGACATCGCTTGGCTGGAGTCGCGCCCCTACACGGTACTGTTCGTCGACGGCAACCACGAGCGCTTCGATCACTGGGAGGAGCGCCCCATGGAGCCGTGGCATGGCGGGCTGACGCAGCGCCTGTCGGACACCTCGCCCATTCGGCGCCTGACGCGCGGCGAGGTCTTTGAGCTCGACGGTTCGACAATCTTCACCATGGGCGGTGCCACGAGCGTGGACAGGGAATACCGCGTGCCGTATTCCAGTTGGTGGCCTCAGGAGCTCCCGGATGAGTGCGAATTCGATGCCGCGCGGGCAAAGCTCGACGAGGTCGGCTGGAAGGTCGACTGCGTCATCACCCATACCTGCGCCACGCGTATGCTCTCGCCGACGCTCTACCCGGACCCAGGCTGGGAGCGCCCTGATGTGGACCGGCTGACCGGATTCCTCGATGAGCTCGAGGACCGCCTGGACTATAAGCACTGGTATTACGGCCATTTTCACCGAGACGGCAACCCGGACGAACGGCACACGGTGCTGTATGACCGAATCGTGAGACTCGGGGACAAACTCCTGCCGTGGGGTGCGTACTGATGACGGTCTATGTGACAGGCGACGTGCACGGCAGGGCCGAGTACGGGTCCAGCCGGTTTGCATTCAAAAATTGGCCGCTGGGCCGGACCCTGACGCGCGATGACGCGGTGATCGTGGCCGGCGACTTCGGCTTTGTCTGGGACGGCTCGAATGCTGAGAGGTATTGGCTCGACTGGTTCGAGTCGAAGCCGTGGACCACGTGTTTTGTAGACGGCAACCATGAGAACCACCATGCCCTGTCTGGGCTGCCGGTGCTGGAGTGGAACGGCGGGCTCGTCCATGAGGTGCGACCGCACGTGCTGCACCTCATGCGCGGAGAGGTGTTCGACATCGCGGGAACCACGGTCCTTGCCATGGGCGGCGCCGCGAGCAACGACAGGCAGTATCGCAAGGAGGGGAGGAGCTGGTGGCCAGAGGAGATGCCGAGTGAGGAGGAGATGGACCACTGCCGCGCCTCGCTCAACCGCATAGCCTGGAGGGTCGACTACGTGGTGAGTCACGAGGCTCCTGCTGCCCTGGCTAGAGAGCTGTGCCGCGAGCGCGGACGTGAGTATCTGGACGACCAGCTGCAACGATTCCTTGCCGAGCTCGACGGGCAGCTCGGCTACCGCGCCTGGTTCTTCGGCCACTACCACGGCGACGAATGGCGCGACGACAGGCACCGCCTGGTCTATCGAGACATCGTGCCGATCGAAGATGCCGCGCTCGGTTCTAGGAACCTTCTAGAAGCGCTCTAGAAGGTTCCTAGAAATCAGCCACTCGGCAGGAAAGGCGCGGGGCTACTCGCCCTTCATCTGGGTCATGACCTCGATCTTGGCCTCGGCCACGGCCGCACGCTGCTCGGAGGCGGCAAGGCGGTCCTTGAGGGCGACGACCTCGGCCATCAGATCGCGCTGGGCCAGGAGTGCGTCGTTCAGCTCGGCCTGAGCCTTCAATGCGGCGTCACGCTCGCCGCGCAGGCGCTCAATCTCATCGACCATGGCCACGGCCTCGGCATGGAGTTGGACGACCTGCCTGTCGAGTTCCCCGGCGTCGGCGAGATACCTGACGCTCGCGGCGTGGAGCTCATTGTTCTCGAGCTCGATGCTCGCGGTGTCGAGCTCGAATTTCTCCTCGATAAAGGCGACCCGCTCATTGCAGTCGGCCTCAAGTCTTTCGTTCCGGTCTCTCGCCTCGACGAGCTTGCGGTTGAATTCGTCGAGCTGGGCCCTGAGCAGCGCGTTCTCGGTCTTGAGATCGGCGGTCTCGCGCAGCAGCTTCTCCCGCCACGTCGCCTCGATTCGCTCGGCGGCCTCATCGAGGACGGACTTCACGCCGTAGATCTCCCTGATTTTCTTCTCGTCTGCCATGGTGCGGCACTCCAATCAACAACGGGCATGGCTCCGCCATGCCATATGGCTGGGAACAATGCACGGCCGCTGTTGATTTGTGTTCGCCCTGCAATCGGTGAGTTCTAAAAAGCGTCTCAAGTCATGCATTCACGCAGGTTTTCGGTTGGAGAAATACCGCACGTTTTCATGGTATCACGCGCCTTAAAGACCATGAATGGACGGCCATATCGATTCGTTGAAAATGGCACCTACGTCGTGTTGGTGGCGGGAGAGTGATGGCGTTAAAGATGTCGAGAATGATTATGGGATTGTTTTAGATGCGGGCATGAAAAAGGGTCGAATCGAAGTGTCTGGCCGGACGCCAATTGTCCGGGAACTGTTTCGGTTCGACCCTGTTTCATTTTACATCCGCGGCATGCTCTTATAGACGCTCGGCGATTACCGACCTTCACGACCTCGATAGTCGGGCTGTGGACTTAAGATTTCGGGGGCTCCCAAGCGTTTTCGATCGCGGCGCGGTAGATTGCAGCGTAATTAAGCATCCAGCTGCCATCACCAGTTTTTTGAATATACCCCTTATCCTTTAGAGAAGTATAGGCTCGGGATATCGTGTTCTTGCTCAAGTGGTAGTGATCCTCAATCCATTTGCTTCTAGCGCAAAAGCCCATGGGCCGTTTGTTTTTGGAAGGTTTTCCAAACTTCCATACGAGGCCGAGGATGAGACGCTCGGCGGCAACGGTGGTGACGCAGCACGCCCACTCGGGCACTGAAATAAAAATAGCTTTATCCATTTTCTCTATAATCTTTCGTTGCTCGGTAACATCATCGTTGAATATGTCGGAAATTGACGGTAGCTCGCTCATGTTTACCGCCTAGTCAAGGTGGGCGGTACGACCTTCAAGCTGCTTGAAAAGCTCATAGAATGAGCTTTCAAACATGTAATTCGAGCGATGGATTTGGATGAGCTTGCCGGACTCGCGCATGAATTTGCGTGCGGTGTTCTCGCTCCAGCCAGTGAGTTCGCGGATATCGTTAACGCGGAGCAACCGATCGCACTGAGCGGCACCAGTGGGGAAAGTCGGTGTGGACGCCTGAGTGCTAATCTTTGGAGTAGCCATGATGAGCTATCCTTTCAATGAGGGCCCTCCCTGTGCTTGTAAGACTTACCAGGTTCATAAGCACTTGGGGGGCCGGTTTTTATGACTACGTGCGTAGCCATCTGACAGCTTTAGCATGTAATAAAACTCATTAAATGTCAACCAAATAAAGCATCTACCTGCGGAAACGGTATTATAGTACCGTAATATTATGAATAAAACGATGAATGAAAAACATGCTATTTCTCGCTTCTCTGTATATAGGCGTTGATGAAGTCTTCGTAGCCTTTAACTGCTTTTATTTCTGATTGTTGAACGAGGCTTGTATACGTTTTGAGCGTGATATTGGGGTCCGCGTGGCCAAGAATACCTTGCACGCTTCTAACGTCCGATCCGTTCGCCAGCATAAAAGTGCTTACGCAATGCCTGAGCTGATGCGGGCAGATGCCCTTATATAGTTTTCCGCCAGTCGAATTGTTCGGCTCATAGATTCCAAGATTACAGCTAACTGCGAAATCGCGAAACCAATGGTTGAAGATGTAGTTTTTCATGTGACAGACAGTAGGGACCCCCTGCTTGACAGCAATATCGCTAATGATGGGAGTGCTGCCAGTCTGGGACAGCCCCAGAGAGGCCAGGAGCTCTTTTTGTATGGCTGACCATGATTGAAGGCGTTCGGCCAAGGTTTCTCCAACGGGGATTTTGCGTTGGCTTTCTTGTGACTTGGGTGCCCTCAGTTCATGGTCGTTGGTGTACTGCCTGTCAATTTTCAAGGTTTTATTGGCAGGGTCCCAATCGCGCCATTCGAGGCCCAGCATCTCGCCTTTCCGCATACCCGTATACACTAGTACTAGCGTACCAACAGCTTCGGCGGTGAGCTCAATGTGTTGAAGATGTGTGCATAGGGTAGCTACTTGGTCGATTGTCAGTGATTCTCTTTTGTTGCGTGGTCTGCGAACATGAACGGTAGCGCAGGGGTTTCGGTCAATTATTCTCTTTGCGACTGCATTCGACAGAATCTGACGCAGTTTTGAATTGATTCGTACAAGCTCTGATGGTTTGTATTTTCCCGTACGACGAGCTTCGGCATATGCTTCTTCGATTAGATCGGGAGTTAGCCCCTCAATTGTCTGAAACGCACCGAATAGGTCTTCGATATGCCTGCAATCGTACGCTTCTCTTTCATAGCTCGTTGGCACAAGCTCGGTGTCCCTATTTTCATGAAAGGCCCAGCAGTAGGACGCAAGCAAAGTGGGCTTTTTAGTTTTAGTGATCGTGCCAGAGGAGTTGATTTCAGCCAGCTTGGCCTGCATTGCAGCCTTAGCTTCTGTTTTAGTCTTGCAACGAACCGTATAAGTTGGGGATCGTTTGTAGCGCCCTGTCTTCGGGTCCTTGACTCCAAGGGAAAAATAATAGCGATAGGTGTTAGGTGATCTCTTGTCTTTCCAACACGTGCCTCTTCCGCTAATGAGTGGCTGTTCTGACATCTTTGCACTCCGTTTCTTTGAATAGTTTTCAACAATTCATTGAGTGCAGTTTAGCTAAAGCCGTTAGTAATATGTTTGTAAAAGCATAGGCGCAGCTACCGGAGGCAAAAGACGCAAACTGCTATGTTTATCTGCGGTTATATGATGTTCAATGATGCTTGATGAATGGTAGGGGGTAGCATTAAATCATATCTCCTAAAGCGGGTGTCGACGGTTCGAATCCGCCCGGGGGCACCAGAGATTTGTCGAGCCCGGTACACCGCCACGGTGCCGGGCTCTTCTGGTTCATGCCATGTCAAAAACGAAGCGCCCGCTTGCTGGGGGAGCAAGCGGGCGCCTGTGAGCGAATATGTTTGCGGCGAGAGCCGTAATGAGCGGTTGGGTTGCGACTAGTTGGTCGTACCGGAATCGTCGCCCGTGCTCGTGCCTGAACCCGAACCCGAGCCAGAAAGTGCAACCGTCAGCGTAATCGTGCTGTCGGTGGACTGTTTGCCGGTGGGGGAGACGCCCGTAACGGTGGCGTTTTCATTGCCGCTCACGGGGTTGCCGTTCTGATCGCAGAATGCGATGTTGTAGAACCCGGCGTTGTTGAGCGCGGTGACGGCCGCGGAGATGCTCTTGCCGTACAGGTTGCCCGGAACGCTGGCCTTGCCGGACTTCTTGGCAATGACGACGGTAATCGTGGCGCCAGGCTTCTGCTTGCCGCTGGGGTTCCAGCTAATCACGGTGCCCTCGGTAACCGAATCGTTCTCCTGGTAGCTCACGTCGACGCCAAAGCCTGCCATATCGAGGGCGTTGCGCGCCTGGGCCTCGGTCATGTCGGTCAGATCGGGGACGGAGGTGGTGTCAGGACCGCTGGAGACCTTGTACGAGATGGTCGTGCCCTTCTCGACTTCCTTACCGGGTTCGGTGCCCTGCTCAAAGACCTGGCCCTCATCGGCCTCGTTGGCCTCCTCGGAGGCGTTGCCCTTCAGGCCAACGCTTGCCAGCGCGGCTTCTGCCTGGTCCTTGGTCAGGCCGACAAGCCGGGGAACCTCAACCTTCTCGGAGGGCTTGGGGCCCTTGGAGATTACCAGGTTCACCTTGGTGCCCTTGGCCTTCTTGGTTTTGCCGTTGGGCGTCTGCTCGGCGACCTTGCCCTCGTCGATATCGTCGTTGTAGCTTTGGTCGATGGTGCCGACCTCGAGGCCGGCTTCCTTGATCTGCTCGACGGCAGTCTGCTGGTCCTTGCCCAGCACGTCGGGCACGGGGACCTGCTCGCCGCCAAAGAGTCCTGTGGCAAAGGCCACCACGATGCCGATGACGGCAACAGCTGCCACCACGGCGGCGATGATCTTGTTCTTGTTGGATTTGGGCTTTTCGACCTCGTAGGAGCCGGTGGAGCCCGAAACCGAGCTACGGGCGGTATTCTGGCCGCTCACGCCCGAGACGGGACGCACCATGGCGCGCGTCTGATCGGAAAGCTCGCGAGTCTTGGTGGTGCCCAGCTCACCGGGGGCACCGATGATGCGCGTGGGCTCCGAGATGTTGACGGCACGGCCCGACAGGTAGCTGTTGAGCACCTGACGCAGCTCGTCGGCGGTCTGGAAGCGGTTTGCCGGGTCCTTCTCCATGCACTTGAGGATGATGCGCTCAAGGTCGGCGTCGACACCGGAGTTGATCTGGCTCGGCGGAATAGGCAGCTCGTTGACCTGCTTGAGTGCGACCGAGATGGCGTCATCACCGTCAAAGGGCACGCGGCCGGTGGCGCACTCGTACATCACGACGCCCAGCGAGTAGATATCCGAGGTGGGGCCGAGGTCCTGACCACGGGTCTGCTCGGGACTGACGTAGTGGGCGGTTCCCAGCACGTTGTTGTCTTGCGTGAGGTGGCTGTTCTTGGCGCGCGCGATGCCAAAGTCCATCACCTTGATGTTGCCGTCGGGCAGCACCATGATGTTCTGCGGCTTGATGTCGCGGTGGATGATCTCGTGCTTGTGGGCGACCGAAAGCGCGGAGCTGATCTGCGAGCCGATCTGGGCGACCTTCTTGGGGTCGAGGGCGCCGTGGCTCTTGATGCCGCTCTTAAGGTCGGTGCCGCGCAGGTACTCCATGACGATGTAATAGGTGTCGCCGTCCTTGCCCCAATCGTAGACGCCCACGATATAGGGGGAGGAGAGACCGGCTGCTGCCTGGGCCTCCTGCTTAAAGCGTGCGGCGAAGGTTGCGTCGCCAGCATACTGCGGCAGCATGATCTTGACGGCTACCGTGCGGTCGAGGACCTGGTCCTGCGCACGGAAGACGGTCGCCATGCCGCCTGTCCCCACCTTATCCTTGAGGAGGTATCTTCCCCCGAGGACCCTCTGTTCCATTCCTGCTCCTAACATAACTATTCGCTCAACGATGTGTGTAGTACATACGATGTGGCCGCTGGGGCCGTGTGGCGCGTTGCCGCTAACTCTTCGGCCGCGGCGCGCCTCGGGTGTCCGATTCAATCATGGGCATCACGCTCCCTGTGCGGCGAGCGCTGCGGTCAGGACGATGCCGGCAATCTTGGCCGCCTTGACGTCGTGTTTGTCGTAATCCTCCAAGGCCACCGAGATGGCGACCGTGGGTGAATCGTAAGGTGCAAAGCCAACGAACATCGAATTGACGTTGGTGCCGCCGGTCTCGGCCGAGCCGGTCTTGCCGGCGACCTTGACGCCGGGGACCTGGGCATCGGTGCCGGTGCCGGACTGGACAACCGCGAGCATGACCTGCTTGACCTGATCGGCCGTGGTGGCGTTGACGGCCTGGCCGAGCGAGCGGGACTGTGTGGTCTTGACCACGGTCCCGTCGGGGGCAAGCACCTGGGCCACGAAGAACGGGTCCATGACCACGCCGCTGTTGGCGATGGCCGCCGCTATCACGCAGTTTTGCATGACGGTGGTCTGCGGGCCGGGCGTGTGGTCCATGCCGACAGGCTGGCCGGCGCCGGCCCAGGCGGTCTCCCACTCGGTCATGAGTGAGGGGTCGGCCATGATGGAGGCCGTGGTGGTCAGGTCTTGACCGAGCTTTTGGCCGTAACCAAAGGCGTTGGCAAACTGGACGAGCGAGCTGGCGCCGATCTCGTTGGCCACCTGGCCAAAGACGACGTTGGACGACACGGCAAAAGCCTGCTGCAGGCTGATGGTGCCGTAGCTCTCGTTGGCGTAGTTGGTGACCGGCGCGTTGCCGATATCCATGGAGCCGGGCGCCTGGTAGGTGCTCGTAAGGCTGGCAGTGCCGGTCTCGAGCGCCGCGGAGAGTGTGACGACCTTAAAGGTCGAGCCCGGGGTGTACAGCGCGTCCATGGCGCGGTCGTACATGGAGCCGTCCTCGCCACCGCCCGACTGCATCAGGGCATCGATGTTGGTGTTGTCATAGGTGGGCGAGCTTGCGCATGCGAGGACCGCGCCGGTGCGCGGATCCATAACCACCACGGCGCCCTTAAAGCCCTTGAGTGCCTGCTCGGCAGCCGTCTGGATGCGCGAGTCGATGGTGAGCTTGGCGGTGTTGCCCGGTTGGTTTTGGCCCGCGAGCGACGCGAGGGCGTTGTTCCAGCTGGAGTAATCCTTGGAGCCGGTGAGCGTTTCGTTCATGACGCTCTCGACACCAGCGGTGCCGTACTGCTGGCTTACATAGCCCACCACGTGAGCGGCCATATTGCCGTTGGGGTAGGAGCGGGCGTAGGTGCCGTCCTCCTGCTGTAGCGACTCGGCCAGTGTCACGCCGTCGGACGTGATGATGGAGCCGCGCTGGATGTACTTGGAACGGGCGATGGTGTGATTGTTGGTCGGCATATCCTGGTAATCCTTGGCCTTGATGACCTGGACATAGGTGAGGTTACCGATGAGAATGGCGAACAGGGCCGTAAAAGCAAACACCGCGCGGGTCAGTCGATTGGCGAGCGCCACGCGGCCGAGCACGCCAGACTCAGGTGTGTCGAGCAGGCGACGACGCATGCGCGAACCGGTGGAGTGACTACCGCGGCCGTAGGAAGACGAAGAGGCGAAGCGCGTGCCGGTCGGAGCCGCGGCAGAAGCGACCTGATCGTCGGTGATGGCGGCCATGGTGCCGGTGCCGGTGAGCTCGGCCTCGCGACCGGTTGCCTCGTCACCGGCGCGCAGCAAAAGCGCGACGATGATAAAGCTTGCCAGCAGCGAGGAGCCGCCCTGGCTCATAAAGGGCAGGGTAACGCCAGTCAGCGGAATCAGGCGGGTAACGCCGCCAACGATCAAGAAGGCCTGGAAGCTGATAGCGGCCGTAAGACCGGTAGCGCTAAAGGCGGCAAGGTCAGACTTGGCGCGGGCTGCCGTAGTCAGGCCGCGCACGGCAAAGAGCATAAACAGGATGAGAACGGCGCCGCCGCCCAAAAGGCCCATTTCCTCGCCAATGGCCGAGAAGATAAAGTCGGACTCGACGACGGGGATGTTATTGGCCATACCGTTGCCAATGCCCACGCCAACAAGGCCGCCATCGGCCAGCGAAAAGAGGGACTGAACAATCTGGTAGCCCTGGCCTTGGGCGTCCTTAAAGGGATCGGCCCAGATCTGGAAACGCACCTGGACGTGCGACAGGAACTTGTAGGCGCCCACAGCCCCCACGGCCAAGAGCGCAAGGCCGATAACGACATACGAAAAGCGCCCCGTGGCAACGTAGAGCATCAGCAAGAAGATGGTGTAGAACAGCACGGCCGAACCCAGGTCGCGTTCGAAGACGACGACGAGCAGGCACACACCCCACACGGCAAATAGCGGCAGCAGCAGTCGCAGGCGAGGGATCTTAAGACCTAAGATCTTGCGGTTGGAGATGGAGAGCAGTTCGCGGTTTTCGGCCAGGTAGCCGGCTAGGAACAGCACGATAAAGACCTTGGCGAACTCGCCGGGCTGAATGGTAAAGCCTGCGATGCGAATCCACAGTTTGGAGCCCGAGATCGTGGTGCCGATAAAGATGGGCAGCATCAGCAAGATGATGCCGATGATGCCAAAGGTGTACTTGTAGCGCATGACCACGTCGAGGTTTTTGACCAGTGCGAGCGTTCCCACCATCAGGGCCACCGAGACAAACAGGATGATGAGCTGTGAGATCGCGAGAGCGGGGGCGAGGCGTGTCACGAACGTGATACCGATGCCCGAAAGTATAAATACGATGGGTAGGATGGCGGGGTCGGCACCGGGCGCCAAGATGCGCACGGCAATGTGGGCCGCGGCAAAGGCGGCAAAGAGGCCGATCGGTACGGCGAGCGTCTCAAAGGAGATGGCAGCGCCCGCGGTGAGCACGTACATCGCATACAGCAGGATGACGGGGAACGCCGAGGCGATGAGCAAGAGCAGCTCGGTGTTGCGGCGACTCATAAGCGGCACTCCCTTTCTAGTTCTTTTCGGAGGCTTCGGCCTCGGCGGACTGTTCGGCGGTTTTCTCGGAATCTGATTCGGAGGTCGATCCCTGATTGGTGTTGTCGCGAATCGTTTGCGCGTCAATCACCTGGCGGGTCTGCTCCTCGTCGATCTGGTGGCGGTACTTGGATATCGTGTCCTGCGCATCGTCGACACTTGTTTGCGGAATGCCCGCCTTGAGGCGGTTTTGCGTGTCTTCGGGCAGGTCGGACAGCTTAATACTGGTTTCGCTTTCGAGCCAGTGGAGCTTGAGTCCGAGTGGCTTGCCGGGCAGGCCGCGCCAGACGGCGACATTGCCCTGGTAGGTACCCAGGTAGTACGAGCCGGTGACACCCGTGTAGGCCCAGATGGAAGCCGCCAGCACCAAGACGAGACCTAAGACGACGCCGATGGTGACGTTGCGGCGACGCACGCGTTGCGCCTCGCGCATAACGCCATCGTCAACCAGGTCAACGACTACTACGGTCACGTTGTCGTGGCCGCCGGCGGCAAGCGCCGCGTCCACTAGGTTGTCGACGCAGATTTGCGCGGTTGAGGACTGCGTGGCGATGTTCTCGATATCGCTATCGGGAATCATGCTCGAAAGGCCGTCGGAGCACAGGATCAGACGGTCGCCTTCCTCGATATGCAGAGTGAAGTGGTCGGCATACATAGCGGGGTCCGAGCCCAGCGCGCGGGTGATGACCGAACGGTTGGGGTGGACGCGAGCCTCATCTGCCGTGATCTCGCCGGCGTCCACGAGCTCCTCCACGTAGGAGTGGTCGCGGGTCACGCGGATGAGCGTGCCCTCGTGGAGCAGGTAGGCGCGAGAGTCACCCACGTGGGCGATGGCGAGCGTGTCGTTTTCGATATAGGCGCAAGTGGCTGTGCAGCCCATGCCGGGCTTGCCCAGGCCGTTCAGGGCCGCCTCGATTACGGCGGCGTTGGCTGCCTCGACGGCTACGGCCAGGCGTGCTGCGTCGGCGGACTGCGGGGCCGTCTTGGCAATAGTCTCGACGGCAATGGAAGAGGCTACCTCGCCGGCGGCGTGACCGCCCATGCCGTCGCATACGCAAAAGAGCGGCGACTGCACCAGGTAGGAATCCTCATTGTGCGGGCGTACGCAGCCAACGTCAGAGCGGGCGCCCCACATGAGTTGCGTGGTGGTGCCGGCATCATAGGTCGAGTCGGTCTCGATGCGCTCCTCGGTCAGGGGCTCAAAGCTCATGGTCGAGCCGGGGTCTTTGAGCTTGGTCTCAACGGCGGCAACGTCGATCTCGGCTGTGTCACCGGGAGAGACGGTGTCGGTCTCGGCGTTTGATTCGGAATCGCCGGTGTCCGGGGAGCCGGGCTCCTCGGACGCGCGGGCGGTCGACTCGTCGTCTTGCGGGCTGACGTCTATAGGCTCGGGCGCCGGCGTAGACGCGGGCGCAACCTCGGATGCCGGGGCTATGGGAAACGCCGGCGCGGCGGGCTCGGGTGCCGCAAACACCGCAGCGCTCTCGTTGATTGCCGCGGCGACGGGCTCTGCAAAGTGAGCCGGCGCCGGGGTTGCTTCGGGCGCTGTGGGCTGTTCCGCAGCATGTGCGCCGATGGGCGCCGCTACGGCATCCTCTTCGTCCTCGTTATCGGCGAGATCCGAAATATCATGCGTTACATGCGAAAGAGGCAGGGAGAACACGGTGTCCTCGGGCTCCACGGGTGCGGAGCCCGCCGGAGCGGCGTGGGCCGGCGCAGCTGTGGCGGCGGCCGGTGCCTCGGTCATAGTTACGGACTTGTTCTCCTCGTCGATCATCGACGGTTCACCTTCATGACCACATCGCCAATCTGGACTTCGTCGCCCTCGCGCAGCGTCGCGGGCTCCACGAGCTGGCGGCCGTTGACGAGCGTGCCGTTAAGCGAGTTGAGGTCCTCGATGATGAGCGCCGGGCCCTGCAGCGAAAAGCGCGCATGCGAGGCCGAGACGAACGGTTCGTTGATGCAGATGTCCGAAGATGGCGAGCGACCGACGATGACGGGGCCGAGCATGTCTACGTGGATGCCACGGATGCCGCGCGGGCCCTTGTCCACATCGATCGTCCAGATAGCCGAGTCGCGGCGCTGTCCGCGCACAAGTCCCACGCCGGTCTTCATGACGGCGAACAGAAAGATATAGAGCAGGGCGACCAGGACGATGCGGCCTGCAAAAAGGACGATATCGATGTTCATAAGCGACTATCCCCTAAATTCAAAGGTGCTCAGGCCAAACGTCAGCAGATCGCCGTTGCGCAGCGGGCAGCGCGTAATGCGGCGGTTGTTGACGAGCGTGCCGTTGGTGGAATTGAGGTCCTCGATCGACCAATCCGAGCCCGTAAAGGTGAGCTGGGCGTGGCGGCGCGACACGTTGGGGTCGCGCAGGGCAATATCGGAAACCGAGCGCTCGCGACCGATAGTCACCTGTGCGGAGGTGATGCTATGGCTCTCGCCGCTCACGACGTCGACGAGCTGGGCGAGCGGGCGCTGCGGGGCGCGAGTGCTCGCCATGTTGGAGGCGATGCCGGCTGCGGCGCCTAGGCCCACGGCGGCACCGGTCGCGGCGGCTCCGCCCATGCCGGCAAGCGCGTCGCGCGAGACGGTCTGCGGCACCGGGATGGGTGCTGCGGCGGGGTCGGGGACGCTAGGCGCGAAGGGGTCTGCCACGGCAAGCGGGTCGGGAGCGGCGGCGCGAGGCGTCGGCTGCTGCTGGGGCATGGCGGCGGGGCGCTGCTGCTGCGGGGCAGCAAACTGCTGCTGGCCGGCGCGCGGGGCGCTGGCGGCACGGCTTTCCGCGGAGTTGTTTTGGCCCAGACCGTTTTGATAGGCGCGCTCTTCTTCGTACAGGCGGCCGAGCGTGGGGGCATCGACGTTCTCGGCAAAGACCGAGAACTTGCCGGCGCGCAGCTGCGGATCGATCATAAAGCGCACGAGGGGCTCGCCGACAAAGACATAGCGGCGCTTTTCGGCCTGCGCCTTCACAAACTCGCGGACCTCGCGCGAAAGCTCGGGGTAGAACGGGGCGAGCATGGGATCGTCGTCGGCGGCGATCAGGATGGTATAGAGTGCCGGCGCCGTGTTGACGCCGTTGATCACCAGAGTCTGATCCTCCATGTCGCGAGCGGCCTGCTTGGCAAGCTTCTTAAAGGAGAACGGGGCACGGGTGGCACCGAAGATGCCGGCCACGTGGTCCTCGAAGATGTTCAGGAAGTTCACGAAAGATCACTCTCCGTATAGGTTCTTTGGTATCCGAGCAAATATAGGCATATCCCAACGATTATAGAGGATAGGGTTCCCGCAACCGCCGCCTTGGCGACGACCGCGGCTGCAAGGCTGGCAATTTCCATATGGTGTGCAAGACAGGACGCCGCTGCGCAGCCGATGCCGGCGACAGCGATGGCGGCGATTACGGCAAGGTTTGAGCCCTGATCGGCACGCTTGGCATGGGCGTTGAGCAGCGCAGATGACGCCGCGGCAGTTGCCGCTACCAGCACAAAGGCAGCCCAAAGGAGTGGGTCTCCCAGCGCTGCGGCAACGTTACCGAGCCCCAGCACGCCTCCGGCTGAAAGCGCGACCGTGGCCAGACGGGCGAAAAGTGCGCCCATGCCCGTTGCCGCGGCGGCGCTTGCCGGGCCGAGCCAAAATGACGCGACGCCGGCGGTGACCCCAGCTGCCAGGAAGGTATTGCCGGTCAGACAGCCAAGCGCGAGTGCACAGGTGAGTGCGGCGCTCGCGGCAGCCTCGGTGCGACCCCAGGCGATCCACCAACCGGACATGGCGGCGGCAAAGATCACCGCAACGGGCAACATCGACAGGACGCCCTGTGCCTGCATGGTGGCGTTTGCCATGAGCACCAAAAAGCCCACAGCCGAGATGGCCGAGCCAATCTGGGGGGCCAGGCCGGCCGCCGCTCCGATCGCGATAGCCGCAATGACCAGGCCGGGAAGCGCCGCGACGCCGGCCGTCTGCATCAGCAAAAAGCTAAAGGCGCCGCACGTTAGCGCCGAGATAGCGTGCATGGCGTAGTCGCGCGCATGGCTCCAGCGCGTGCCTGCCCAGCCGAGTGCGGGGTCGACTTCGATGGTGTCGTCCTCGTAGTGCGACGGCTCGATATCGTCGAGCTCCTGCTCGTCATCCGAAAGTTCGCCAACCATTTGCTCCAGGCTGCGACGGCCTTCGCGCACGCTGCCCAGACCGGCAAGGAGCTGGTCGCAAAATGCCTCGATGCTGTTGGGGCGGTCCTGCGGCATGGGGGAGAGCGCGCTCATGAGCGCGGCCTCGGCTCCCGGGGGAAGGTGTGGTATCAGCTCGCTGGGATAGGTGGCGCCGCCGATGATGCGGCCGAGCGAGTCGGCGGGCGTGGCCGCCATAAAAGGAGCGCTGCCGCACAGGCCCTCGTAGATCACACAGGCGAGGGCAAAGACATCGGCGCGCTCGTTGACCGTGCCGGTCTCGATATCGAGCTGCTCGGGCGGCATGTAGCCGATGGTGCCGCCGCGTGAGCCGCCAAAGCCACCGGCGGACGACAGCCGCGCCATGCCAAAGTCGGTGAGCTTTACATTGCCCGAGTGGTCGATGAGCACGTTGGCGGGCTTAATGTCCAGGTGGAGTACGCCATTACTGTGGGCGAAGGTGAGCGCCTGGCCCAGGGCATCGGCAATGGCCGCGGCCTCGTCAAAGGTAAGTGAGTGGCCGTCCGCGCGGTGCAAAAACTCGGCCAGCGACATGCCATCGACATATTCCATAACCAGGTAGGCATAGGCTGTGTCGTGCGTAAAGTCGATAACCTGCACGATGTTGGGATGTTGAAGCATGGCGGCAGTGTGCGCCTCGCGCAGGACATCCATGATGTCGCTAGCGGGCATGCCGGCACCGTTGATAAGGGGGATGCGTTTAATGGCGACGCGGCGGCGCAGGTGCGTGTCGCGGCAGATCTCGATGGAGCCAAAACCGCCGGTCGCAAGTGTCTCGAGCGGCTGGTACCGCTTGAGCAGCTCGCGAGAGCTGGTGCCCTCCAAAGGAACGTCCGGCGAGAACCGGGCGGTATGTTGCGAGAAAAGCGGCATGGCCAACCCTCGTGCGTTTAAAGTTCGTTTGCGAGCGGCGGGCGCGGGGCCGAGCCGTTCGCGGTGGCATAGATGCTGCTAGTGTAGCACGCTCGGGCAGATGGCGAGGATAGCGGGATGCGAGGTGGCCCGATCGATTCGGCCCGTTTCGGCTCGTTTGGAAAGCGCATCTCAGTTTTCAGCCAAATTATGGGATGCGCTTTCCAAATGGGGTGGGCTGCGGAAACTGCATCCCAGAATATTGCCCTGGAACGGGATGCGCTTTCCGAACCGGCGTCCAAAAGGAAACCGCATCCCGCTTTGATGTGGGGACTGCGAACAAAAGCCGGACCGTGATCTGGCGCGGATTGGAGTTCGCCTGAATCATTGATGCTGGCTGGTGTGAGAACAGAGATAAACGAGCGGCTCGAGCGATATAATGACACGCTATGGAGGCCGTATGCTCTTTTCCCGCCGTTCTGCTACATTTGCCTGCGCCATTGCGCTTGTCGTAATGGCGGTCACCCCTTATCACCGGTTTTCATCTTCAATCGGCCTAGCGTCAGGTGCAATGACCTGGCTCGTTATCCTGGGCGCATGCCTCGCGGCGTTTGTTCATGGTGCTGCGCTATGCAAGGGGGGAATGAGAAGGCCGAGGCATCTCGGTGCCATCGGTGTTTTCCTTGGTGTTATTGCAACGGTTCCCGAATGGGCCGACCTGGCTTTCTATGCTCGCGGAGACTCTATTCCAATCGTGTTTGCACCGATTTGGTTGTTACATGGCGTTTCGTGTGTCTCGTGCTTTGTTGGGTCGCTGCTTCTCTCATATGTTATTTGGGGCACGGCGGACTCTCCTTTGACGCAGAGGTCGACACGGACTGACGAAAGGGAAACTCGTCACCCGCAGGACGCGATTTTTACAGAAACAATAGCCGTCATGTCTTGCCTGCTGTTTTGCTGTCGAGTTTCATGGAGAGTCGTTCCCGAGCCATGGGGGATGCCCCCTGTAACGGCCGCGTCAATTGGCCTTGCGCTTTTAATTCCGTTGGTCTATCTCGCATTGACTGTGGCCCCGCCGTTTTGCCGCCCTCGTGCCTTTGGCCATGGGCGGCGCGACGTGTTTGCCTGTTCTGTGCTCGTAGCAGTTCCTATTGGTCTTATTCCGGCTGTTGAGGCGGCATACTTCGCAAGCGATGCCGTGGTCATTGCATTGCTGGCGATGGGGTCCGTTATCGCTGCTGCCTTCGTATGCATGTTGCTAAGGGGGAAACGGGACAACAATTCGGATATCGCCTGTGCGTCCGACACATTCGATGCGGGGGTGTTTTCCCCTGCCCTGTCGCCTAGAGAAGAGCAGTTTGTTCGACTGCTGCTCAAAGGGAAAACGCCGGCGGAAATTGCCAAGGAGACGGATACGAAGCCATCGACGGTGAGAACAACGCTTCACCGAGCATACGGGAAGGCGTCGGTTGCGGGCTCACGCGAGCTCGTGGCGCTGTTTGCGGGTGAGGGCGATACTGTAGGGCATGAGCTACCGCAGCGGCATGCTGACGATATAGTGGCATCAGCTCGAACGCGCCGGCTGTTTCGATACCTGCTCACATTATTCTTTATCCTCCTTGCGGCGGGGCCCTTGGTAATGGCGGATAGCGATTGGGGGTCCGGTGTTTCGCGGGCTGTCGCCTTTTCCCTCTTAAGCTACGCATTGGGTCTCGGACTGCTTCTGTCGCTACGCTACGCGGGTGGAAAAGCGAATCGTGGCGCTGCGCTGGATAGAGCGGGTGAAGCGATTTGGCTCGGAAGCCCGTACGTATGGGCGGTGCTATCTGCTGTGGAATGGTCTTTTATCTATATCGCGGCATTGATGTGCATACGCGTTCCGTTGATGGCTGTGCCGGTCCTGTTTTGCGGCGTGGCGTCTACGGCTTCGCTCGCTGTTGGGCTGCGTCCGTTTAAGGTGCATGCCCATGCTCGGGCTATCGTGCCGTTGGTGTCAATGGGCATGGTTGCCTTAATCTATGCGGTCGCTAGGGGGCGAATCCATGGACTTGCGGTGCTGACGGGGGTGCTGCTCACATATATAGTGATGCGAAGCTGTCCGCAGCGCAAAATGCTTGGGATATGGATGCTTTGCTTCGGGGCGACGGCTCCTGTTTGGGCTGTCTTGCTCAATATGGTGCAGGATCTGACGGTTTTCGAGCCGTTGTTCCTCGCGTCGTTGTTGGGGCAAAGTTCGGCTGTCAATGTCGTCGTGGCAACGGTGATTGTTTGCTGGTCTGTGCCCATGTTCGTTACGCACATCGCGCTCGCCCGCTCGGTTGAGGACGAGAAGGCCGTCTTGGAGTACCGGGCGAACGGGTCCACCGAAACGGCCCGCGTGCGCCAGCTGGCCCTGCTTACGTCGCGCTCCCTTTCTGATGTTCAGTCGCAAATTTTGCTGATGACGGCAGAGGGGGCAACGACAAAGGTCATTGCGGAGGATGTCGGTTACGCTGCATCTACGGTGCAAGCGCTGCGGTCTGCATCTTACCGCCAGTTGAAGATCAAGAATAAGGCGGAGCTAATTTTATTGTTATCGCAGGTAAATAACGTGTAAACGCCTGAGCAATCAACTCAATAGCGGGTGTTTACAGACATCTTTCTCTATTCATGCGAAGGTTGCCGTGCGTCGACGCATTGTTAACCGCTTTTGATTGGAGAAGGCCATGATTAAGCCAAGGAGCGCTATTGCTCGAATCGGAGTCGGCTTGGTGATTGCAGCTGGTCTGTCCCTAGGGGTTCCCGCTGCATCGTTTGCACAAGAGGAGTTTGACACCTCTCAGGTTTCCAGCATTACTCAAAACGCCGATACGGGAATTACGACCTGTACGAACAATGCCGATAAGGCATTTAGTTTTCAATGTGCCGGGACGAGTGCAACTGGCTACCGTCAAAAGGATGATTCCTCATCGCTCTATCTGGATATCCAGGGCCATACGGGAAATCCGCTTCGGTTATATACAGACGGTGCGTATAACACAAGCGGTAGCGGCAGCATGAATTGTACTCAGGGAACGTATCGTTCGAATCACAAGGGACAGTGGGAAATGTATAACCTCGTCCGTGAGAACGGGCGATCTGCGGCGCGACTGACTGCATGGGCGGAGTCTGGCTACGGCACTGTTATTGGTGTATGGAGCCCCGACTGCGTCGGGCATTTCCACAAGCTTCCCGCATAGTTGTTTGAAATGGCTCCCTTCCGGCTTTCTGGGTCGGAAGGGGGAGGAGGACGTATGAACCAAAAGCTCGCAAGATACGAACTGTCGAAAACGATTAGACGTCCAGCTTTTATCCTTGCTCTCTTGATTGCGGTCGCAGTTGCAATAGCTGCCGCGCTGGAGCCGTGGGCAAATTTGGAAAAAGAGCGCCACAACCTTCTTTCTTTTGGTTACGGCGTTGGCGTGCAAGCCGAAAATTATCTCGGTCAAACACGTGAAAGCAGCTTCGGTAACTGGATTGTTGTGAGCGCGAACGCGCCACTGTCTGCGTCGGTGTTTTTCTATGTACTGCCCCTGCTTGCAATGTTGGCTGGATCTTGGTCGTGTCTCTTTGAGCGTTTGAGTGGTTATGACATGCAGATATGCACGCGCGTTTCCAGAAAGGCGTACGTGAACGTAAAGATGCTGTCTGCTTTCCTCTCCGCGTTTACAGTGACTGCCATTCCTCTGCTCGTCAATTTCCTGATCGTCTCGATGCTTTTTCCTGCGTATCTTCCTCGGGTCGATGAGTCGACTTACGTAGGACTTTACCTGCATAGCTACTTCTCCGGTCTATTTTATTCGCGTCCTTTGTCATATGTGCTCGCATACACGCTGTTCGATGCTGTCACGCTCGGGACTTTATCCATGGCTGTAACTGGCTTCTCAATTTTGTTTCGTAGCAGAATCAAAGCGATAATTGTCCCGTATCTGCTAATGGTTGCGTGGCATTTTGCAAATGGCTGGATCTTCGGCGTAATGGCTTGTGTGGGGTTTAACTGCAATATCCTCAACAGCATCAGGTCGGAATCGCTGAATAACTGGCCAGACATTCGAGCCGGTTTTGCGGAAATCATATTATTGACCCTTGCTTCGTTGGCTTTTTCTGGGGCGTGGAAAAGACGCGAGGTGGTCTGATGCTGTTTAGGCTGGTCGCCGCGGACCTGAGGACCGTTTTGAAGAAGAACATCATCACTTTTATTGCAATTGCGGCAGTGACCGTTGCGAACTTGGTGTACGCCTACGGATTGTCTTCTGTGTATGGGGTTAGAACGGATACCTTGGGGTTTGCGGATAATCTTGCGCTCGTGTTTGCCGGATCTGCTCCGTTTGAGCCTAGGCCCGGGGTCATGTTTGTGCCTCCGCTAGGATGGCTATTTCTCATTCTGCTTATTCTCTATACAACACTCGACTATCCGACCGAATCGTTGCACGGGTTTGGTTTGCAAGCGCTTGTTCGATGCCGGGCAAGAACCCTTTGGTGGGTCTCGCGTTTTATCTTGGTGGCGGCAGTAACGGCATTTTCACTGCTCGTGGTGGTTTGCTCTGTTGTGATTTGGAGCTTGGTGGTGAGCTCCTCGTTCAGCGCGGTCATTCATGGTGAGTCGCTTCAACTGGCTAATTTGGCGCCGTGGTTTCTCAAAGCTGCCGAGGCAGATGCGCTGCCGTTTTTCATAGGTCTCTTATTTGCTTTTGAGGCGCTTGCGTTTGCGCAGGCAGCGGTTGGGTTTGTGCTTGGGTCGTCAGTCTCGTTTGTGGTTTTAATGAGCTACCTGATCTGCTCGGCATATGCACGACATTGGGCGCTATTGGGTAACGCCTTGATGCTGTTGCGCTGGGGTGGAATTGTCAAAGAGGGAATCGCGGCGGGCTCGAGTGTCTTGTCATCAATTGGGCTTATGTCGTTATGCCTATCGTTGGGTGGACTGTGGTTTCGAAGGGCCGACCTTATAGAAAAGGGGGACAAGATATGAGTGTGATCGTAAGGGGCGTATCGAAGCGCATGGGTAAAAACGATGTCCTGCGCAACGTGTCCATCGAGGTTGACCCTGGGACTGTGGTCGGGCTTCAGGGGATAAACGGTTCGGGTAAGACCATGCTCATGCGAGCGGTTTGCGGGTTGATCAAGCCTACCGAAGGCGAAATCTCTATCGATGGCCAAAGGCTTGGGGCGGACATCTCGTTCCCGCCGAGTCTGGGGATGTTGATCGAGGCGCCTTCCTTTTTGGGATATCTGTCTGGCTACGACAATCTGAAGCTCATCGCTCAGATCAAGGGCGTTGCCACCCCCGAGGACATTCGCTCTGCCCTGCGGCTCGTGGGGCTCGATGCAGACGAAAAAAAGAAGTTCCGAGCATACTCGCTTGGGATGAAGCAGCGTCTGGGGATAGCTGCGGCAATTATGGAGAAGCCGAAGCTGCTTGTTCTCGATGAGCCAACGAATGCCCTCGACGAAGCGGGCGTTGAAATGCTCAAGCGCGTTGTGGCGATGGCGGCATCAACGGGTCGTGAGGTCCTTCTGTCCAGCCATGACGGAGAGGTGCTCGAGGAACTGGCCGATCGGGTTTACTGCATGCGCGACGGTGCCGTTGTGAAAGTTCGGGAAAGGTCGTGAGCGCGATGAAGAAGACCCTGTGGACGAGAAGATCGGCGCTCGCGCTTTTTTGCTGTGCTGCTGCCGGCCTTGCGGGCATGAGGGTGAGCGTCGTTAACGGGAACCGGACGGTCATTCCTGAGAAATATTACGCGGAGGGCGAATGGCTCTCGATGGATGGAGCGTTTCTGGGGTCGAAGGATGTGGTGACTGATGGGTATTCGTTTTGCATAGACGGGGCAGAGTTGCTCACGCCGCGCGAGTATCTCAAACGAGCACATGACGATTATTCAAAATATGGCACCGTGGATACGAAAACGAGACTGAAGGATGCCGACATCACGTGCGTTATCGCCGTAAAGATGCGTGTCAGAAATAGGGATAATATCGACGGTGGAATCAAAGCGTATGTTTGGCATCTGGTTCCGGAGTCTGCGCCAAACTATGATTTTGTAGTCAATACCGATCTGATAACGCAAGCCATGCCGGTCCTTGGCGGCTCTGCTGCGTTTGCCGTGGAGGTTGGGGCAGAAAACGAGTTGCTCGTCCCATTTATGATGCAGAACACCAACGACTATTTCGAAGGTTACGAGACCGTCCGTTTTGAGAAAGCATTTCCCGGGACTTACACGATGAAGATGACCGATCTGCCGGAGCGGAGGCTCTTAAGGTTTGAAGTGAAATAGCTCGAGAGCAAGGCAAAACGGGTCCATTGGCGGTACGCGCGCCCGATTCCAGGCGCCCCGGCCCGGAATCGGGCGCGGGACGAGGCGCCTTCGGTGTCGGTCGGCCTACCGCTTCTTCTTGCTCTTCTTCTGCTTGCGCTGCTTGCCCTTGGTCTCCTGGGGCTTGTCGCCCTGTTTTGCTTCGGCAGCGGCCTTTTCTGCCTTCATCTTCTTGCGTTTGGTCTCGATGCGGAGTTTTTTGTTGATGCGCGCCTTAAGGAAGGGACCGAACTGCTCGGCATCGCCGCGGACAAAGGTGTCCTTAGGGATCGTCACGCCCTGGTCGGCGAACATGGCCACAAAGATGCGCTCGCCGTCGAGCACGTGGTCGAGCTTTTCAAACGGGAAGAACTGCGACTTGCCGCTCGTGCCCCAAACCATCAGGCCGTCCTCGTTGGCGGCGACGCGGCGATAGCGGCCACCCATGGACTCGTCGGCCTCAACGGCGTCGATAAAGTCGCGGGCGAGGGTGTGGTGCAGGTTTTTGCTCCACCAGGCCAAAAAGGCGCCGAATACGATCAAGACGACGCCAAACTTGATCCAGTTGCCGCCGGCCACCAGCATGCCGATGCCGATGAGCGCGGCAATTGCCGCGGCGACATACAGCGAGCCGCGACGCCTGGGCGAGGCGACCAGGCGGGCGAAGTCGGTGACGAGGTCGTTTTCGTATTGGTACTCGTTGAGGTACAGGATGCCGTCGTCGGCTGCGGCCTGCTCCTCGAGCGCGACCTCGACCTGGTCGGCTGCTTCGGAGGGAACGAGGTTGCTCTCTGCGTCTGCCATGCTCTTTGGACTCCTATCGCGGCGGGCTCGCCGTACGGGTTATTATGGAATGCAGTATGCCGTGCGACCGCATGGCCGCCGCGGCAACAAGACTCAGTATACCCGGGGGAGCACCCATGGAATCGTTGTACCGAAAGTATCGCCCGCTCACCTTTGACTCCGTGGTGGGCCAGCAGCATATCGTCTCGACGCTCGAGCACGCCATCACCGAGGGGCGCCTGTCCCACGCCTACCTGTTCTGCGGACCGCGCGGCACGGGCAAGACCACCATGGCGCGCATTCTGGCCAAGGCGCTGCTGTGCCGCAATGCCGAGGCGGCGCGCGCCGAGGGTGCAAGCGGCTGCATGCCCGACGGTACTTGCGAGGAGTGCGAGCTCATTGCCGAGGGTAACCACCCCGATGTCTACGAGCTCGATGCCGCCTCCCGCACGGGCGTGGACAATGTGCGCGAGGAAATCATCAACTCCGTCAACTTTGCCCCGGTGCGCGGCAAGTACAAGATCTATATCATCGACGAGGTCCACATGCTCACGACGGCGGCGTTCAACGCGCTGCTCAAGACGCTCGAGGAGCCGCCGGCACACGTGATCTTTGTGCTGTGCACCACCGACCCGCAAAAGATTCTGGAGACCATCCTCTCGCGCTGCCAGCGTTTCGATTTCCATCGCATCGGCAACGAGGATATCGAGCGTCGCCTGGCATACGTGTGCGAGCAGGAGGGCTTCGATTACGACGATGAGGCGCTGGCTATCGTGGCGCGCCATGCCAAGGGCGGTATGCGCGACGCGTTGTCCACGCTGGAGCAGCTGAGCGTCTTTGGCAACGGTTCTGTGCATGCGGACGACGCCCGCTCGCTTTTAGGCGAGGTTTCGGACCAGATTCTGGGCGAGTTTTCCCGCGCCATTGCCGATCGCGATGTTGCCGAGCTCTATGGACTGATCCGTGCGCAGGTCGAGGAAGGAAACGACCTGCTGGAGCTGACGCGCGACCTGGTGGCGCATGTGCGTGACGTGTACGTTGCCTGCGTTGCCGGTGCCCGTGCCGAGCTGTTTGAGGGCGGCTCCGAGCAGGCCGAGGCGCTTGCTGCCGAGGCCGCTGCCTTTGGCGAGCATCCTGCCGACCGCCTGGCCCGTGTGCTGACGGTGCTCGACGATGCCGCACTGGAGATGAGGGGCGCGAGCGACGTGCGCCTGGTGCTCGAGATCGCCTGCACGCGCCTGGCACGTCCCGAGGCCGATTTAACGATTGAGGCATTGGCCGAGCGCGTGGCCCGCTTGGAGGCCATGGTTGCCAACGGCGCCGTGCCGGCGAGCGTGGCTGCTGCTCAGGCCGCCGCGCCTGCAGCATCCGTACCCGCTGCTGCCCAACAGCCGACGCTAATTTCGGGCGCTCGTGCTGCCGCTCCGGCGGCATCCGCTGCCCCCGCTGCTACGTCCGCGCGCCAGGGCGGTATGCCTTGGGACCGTGGTGCTGCTGTTCCGGCTGCCCAGCCTGCGTCCCGTTCTGCGTCCGTGTCAGCTTCCAAGCCTGCAGCGCCTGCACCTCAGCCTGCGCCGACTCCGACGCCTCAGCCCGTTGCGGCTCCCGCGCCTGCCACCGCTCCGGCACCTAAGCCCCAGTCCAACAATGCCGCCCAGGTTGCCGCCGCCGGTACTGCCGAGACGCCCGCGGTCGAGGATGCCGGAGAGCTGCAGCGCAAATGGGCCGAGGTTGTCGAGCGTGTCAAGGCGCGTCAGGCTTCCTACGCGGGGCTTTTGCTCAATGCCCGCGCCACGGCTGACGACGGCTCCAGGCTCACGGTCTCGTTCCCCGCGGGCTCGACCTTTGCCATCAAGATGCTTGGACGCGCCGACACGCAGTCGGTGGTCCTGCCGACAGTCAGTGCGGTCTTCGGTCGTCGTACCGTCGACTATGTCCTGGATGGGGGTGGCACGCCGGCTCCTCAACATGAGGAGCATTCTCCATCTGCACGGGCTGCGGTATCTGCGGACCCGCAACCCGTGTCCTCGGCGGCCCCTGCATCCTCGAGCGCCAGCGCGACGCAGCCAAAAGCAGCACCGATAGCGGCGCCGACCCCGTCGGCGCCTAAGCCCGTCATGGCCAAACCGGCTGCTCCGACACCCGCGCCCAAGCCTGCCTCGCCCGCGCCCAAGTCGTCTGACCTGGGCAAAGCCCCCTGGCTGCGCTCCGACAACCCCGCCGGCGCTCCTGCCACGGGCAAGCTCCCGACCGAGCCCGCGCCCCGAGCGCCCGAGCGCGCGTCCGCTCCCAAGGCTCAGCCCGCCGCGCCGTCTGCGCCATGGGAATCCGAGCAGGTTCCCTACGACGATGCCATGGTTGGCGGTTTTGTTGCCGATGCTGGTGGGGACGATCTGCCTCCGTTCGACGTGCCGGGTGCGGCGTCCGCGCCCAAGTCCGCTGCAACTGCCCCCAAAGAGGAGGACGCTCCTGCAGCTCCCTGGGAGTCCAACTCCGGTGCGGGCGGCCCCTTCGGCCATCAGGGTGCAGCCCCGAGCATCCCGCAGACCGAGGACGAGGCCAAAGCCCTCATCCGCAGCGTCTTCGGCCAGTCCACCATCTTCAAGCCGGTGGAGTAGCTGCGCAGGCGGGTATACTGCTCAAGAAGAGAACCCCTTGCCCGGGCGCATCTGTATTTCGGACATGTGCAACGTGGTGCCGCGTATATCGCATTCGAGCAGACAGGCGCGTGACGGTCGGCCTAGGATGCTGAGGTCGATACGATACGTCGCATGGCTGTCCGTGTACTCGACTTGCTCGGCGTTGACGGTTGCTCCGATTGTAAATAAAGAGCCCAGTTCGGCATCGACAATCTTGGAGTCCTTTATCTTGACCTTGAACTCTTGGTAGAGGGACGGGCTGTTGTAGTAAATGGTTCGGGTTCCGTCGGTGCATTCATCGGTCGTCTCCCATTTGACGACGGGCTGGTCCGAGCTGGCTATCAGCAGTTCTGCTCCAAAAGCTATGGCATGGGTGATGATAACCAGTAATACCCAGACGACAAAGAGATAGAGAACCACATATGCAACGGGGTGTTTTGAGCGGATGTTTTGGAGTACGGCTGGGACATTCACGAGGGCACCTCCAAATCGTCATCTATGACAATCAAATTATACCCAGCCGCCATGCGTGCCGCCTCGAGCAGCGGCTCGGCATTTTGCCATGTAGCCTTGTAGCCCTACGCATAAACTGCCTGGTTCCAGCTCTGCTAGATGTAGCTTGAGATAATTATGCAACCTTGCATAATTCGACCTTGCATAATCTTGGGCGTGCGTCACGCTCAAGGACATGTATATCGACTGAGGTAGCGTGTCCGCCCCGCTTGCTTGCCCCGCGCCGTGGTACGATTTTTGAGTTTGAAAGTCCCGTCGCGCTCCGGCTGCCCTTGCAGCTTGTCGCGCGGCCGCACGTAAAGGAGCCATCATGGCCGGTATGAACATGCAGCAAATGATGAAGCAGGCTCGCAAGATGCAGGAGCAGCTTGCCGCCGCGCAGGAAAACCTTAAGTCCCAGACCGTCGACGCCTCTGCCGGCGGCGGCATGGTCAAGGTGACCGTTAACGGCGAGATGGAGCTCGTCAACCTCACCATCGACCCCGATGCCCTCGATCCCGAGGACGTCGATATGCTGCAGGACATGATCATGGCTGCCGTCAACGAGGCCGTCCGCGGTGTCAACGAGCTCGCCAACAAGCAGATGGGCGCCATCACCGGCGGCCTCAACATCCCGGGCATGCCGTTCTAAGACACGCATATATATGAGTGTCAACCATAGTCTGCAAAAATTGCTCGATGAGCTGGGCCGTCTGCCGGGCATTGGTCCCAAGTCGGCCCAGCGCATCGCCTATTACCTGCTCGAGGCCGATGCCGAGGAGGCGCGCCGCCTGGCCGAGGCTATCCTGGAGGTTAAGCAGGAGGTTCACTTTTGCAGCCGCTGCTTTAACTACGCCACGGCCGACGAGTGCTCCATCTGCCAGGATTCGATGCGCGATACCACTCGCATTTGCGTGGTGGGCGAGCCGCGCGATGTCCAGGCGATTGAGCGCACGGGCAGCTACCACGGTCTCTACCACGTATTGGGCGGCGTGATCAGTCCCATGGACAAGATTGGTCCCGAGCAGTTGCACATTCGTGAGCTGCTGGCACGCTTGGGCCACGAGGACATCCACGAGGTCATCATCGCCACCAACCCCAATATCGAGGGCGAGACCACGGCGAGCTACCTGGCCCGCACTATCAAGCCGCTGGGCGTTGAGGTATCGCGTCTGGCGAGCGGCCTTCCCGTGGGCGGCGACCTGGAGTATGCCGACGAGCTTACGCTTGGGCGCGCCATCGAGGCCCGTCGCACGATTTAGGTGGCGAGCCTGCTCCTGCCGTATGTCTTCATCGCGACGCACGGGGTAGCCATAATTTCCCCGTGCGACTGTAAGTTTGTTGTGCAACAAAGATGCTTTGTATCCGCTTATCGCATGGATGCTTCCACTCGCATCCTTAATTTGCCCATTCGTTGCGCAACCTTTTGGGTTCGCTGATACACTCAAATATGGATTCGAATGAATGCGCCGCTCCCGAGCGGCGTGTTTTTGTTGGAGGAGAACGCATGCGGCCCGGTGGCACTCAGACAAAGCGCGGCGCCGCGGTGCGCATGCGACGCCGACTGGGCTTGGCGCCGCGGGCGTACGCACTGCTGTCTTGCTCGCTGGTGCTGGTCATAGCTGGCGTTTCTGCCTATGGCATGACCGTGCCGTCCATGATGCAGGCACATGCCGCACGCGAACCGCGCGTGGGGCATGAGGTCAAAAGTGACCTGGGGACCACGACTGGATATGCTTGGGCAAGTGTGGTCGCGCATATTGTGTTTGGCACCGGCGACGCGGACGGCGCCGAGGCCCCGGACAACGAAGTCACGCTTGCCAATGGCAAAACCATCGTGCTCACCAACACCAAGATCATCGATCGGTTGTCCAACAATAGCGTGGCGGCAACGGTGAATAAGGTCGAGCAGCAGAAGGAGCAGGACGCCCAGCAGTCCGGAAAGCCCGGTAGCTCGGATACTTCTGGCTCCGGCTCGGATTCGTCGAGTTCGGGCGGCGGCTCTGGGTCGGGTTCCTCTGCCGGAGGGTCTGGAAACGGCGGCTCGACGGGCGGCAACACTGACAACGATGCAAACTCCGGTGGCCTTTCCGCTGCTGAGGAAGAGAGCATTCACAGTTGGCTTGTAACCAAGTACAACATGCTCGACGGCTATGTTTCTCGCGCCAATGACGTGGTTTCGACCTATAACTCTACGGGAGATCCCAGGCCGTGCGACAGCCTGGTCGGGGAGATGTTTGTCATTCGAGCCGAGTTTGGTCGTCAGACATTCTCGCCCCGGTCAAAGTGGTATCAGCAGTATGCCAATCTGTGGGGCTGTTACACCAACCTATGTCAATGGGTCGGCCATTACGGCGATGATGACGTCGCGCTCGGTAACTTCAACAATAACGTGGCGGCGCTTGCCCTATGATGACCGATCTTGCATCCACCACACCACAATCGCTCGGTCGCGATCCCATGGTCGGCTTGCGCCTGGCGCGTGTCGACGGGTTTGAGCCGGCCATTGCGCTCGGTCAGGACGAACTGCCTGCCTATCTGCGTCGTTTTACGATGCTGTTTGCCGACGATGCCACCATGCGCCGTGGCGGTATCGGCCGCGTGACGCGTGCCGTCAACGCCCAAGGCGAGGCCGTAGCACTCAAACAGCTCATCTTGCCGACGCGCGATGAGTTTGACGACGATGCCGCCCATGAGGCGCTGGTCGCCAAGTTCAAAGCGGCATTTCGCGAGGAATATGAATGCCATCGCGCCCTTTCGGGCCTTAAGGGCTTTCCCCGTCTCTATGGCTGGGGCGAGGTCGACGGTGTGCCTGCAATTGTCATGGAATGGGTCGAGGGCGAGACGCTCGCCCGCTTGCGTTCGCGACTTGCCGTGGATGATGCCGGACGCCTGTCGCCGCTTGTGGCGGCGCGTCTGGGTCGCGACCTGTTCGATCTGCTCTGCCGTATGAGCCTGGTGGGCGAGGGCTTTGTCCATCGCGATATCTCGCCCGCTAATATTATGGTGCGTACGGCGCGTCTACCGCTTGACCGGCAGCTTGCCGAGGGCACCTTTGACCTGTGCCTGATCGACTTTGGCTCGTCGCTGGCGCTTGAGCCTGCGTCGGCCGTGGCCGGTACCGGCGGCAAGGCGTCGTTTACGGAGCGCTATGCCACGCTGCGTCGCGCGACGGTTGCCTACGCCCCGCCCGAGATGCTCACCGACGATATTCCCGACCTGCGCGCTTTGCGTATGTCGCCGGCGATCGACGTCTATGCCGCGGCAAGCACGGTTTACGAGCTCATTGCCGGCGTCGCGCCATACGAAGCCGCGCCGAGCGCTTCGGGCACCTCGGGTTCGCGCAAAAAGACGCGCGACATCGCCAGCCCCTACCGTCTCAAGATGGACACGCGGCCCGACTATCCCATTGGTGCCCATGCGCCCGGTTGCGATTTGACTCAGCTGCTTCGTCGTGAGCCCGATGTGGCGCTCGCCGCGGCCGAGCAGGCCCAGCAGCTGGGGCTTGAGCCGGATTCCGAGGAGCTACGCGATGCGCTGGCGTTTGTCGATGCCCAGCTGTTCGACGTGGTGATGGCCTGTCTGTCCAGCCATCAAAAAGATCGTCCCGAGCCGGCGGCGGTCGAGGCGGCGCTCTCGGCGTTTTGTGACCACTATGCGCAAAATGTCGGTCGTTCGCTCCGCGGCGAGCCGCTCACGCCGTGCCCCATGGATGCGTCTGGCCGCGCGGTTCGTCGCGCGCTGATGGTCGGCGCGGCGGTCGTCTGTGGCGTGGTTTGGGCTGTGGTCGTGGTTTCGGCCGCGCTGCTGGCGTCGGGCGCTCGCGTGACGGCGACTTTGGGATCGCTCGTGTGGTCTGGGTCGATACCGGGTATTATTGCCGCACTGGCGTTGGCGCTGCCAGGCATAGCCGGCGTTGTCGCGGGGGCACTTGCGCGCAATCGGCGCTCGGGCTTCCTGCAGGGTGTGCTTGCGCTTTCTGCCTGCGAGGTTCCGGTGCTGGTTGTGGCTGCATGTAGCGTATTTTCCCAACGCGCCGTGATGGGCGGCCTTGTTGCCGCTCTGGTTGCAACCTATACGCTTACGTGGTTTTTGCTTGCGATGGGCTTTGCCTTTGAACTTCCCGTTTCGGCACCGCGACGCACAAAAGTCCAGATGGCGACTCCGCTTGCCGGTGGAGCCGCAGCTGCCCGTACTTTTGGCGGACCTGTCGAAGTATCGTCCGATTCTATTTCTACGACCAAGGAGGCCTAGGTCATGGCACCTCAAGTTGAGCTCACCCCATGCGGGGCCATGTTTGACATCTTTAAGCGCGCGGCGCATTTGAGCCATATCGAGCTGTGCGGCTTGGTGCTTTCGTCCCGTCCGCTCGCCGACGGCCGCAGCCCGCAGAGCCGAGCCGCCGATCGCTCTTGGGTTTCCCGCTTTATCGTTCGCGCGCCGGTCGGCACGCTTCAGCAGCGCTACTTTGCCGAATACGGTACCTCGGCTGCGCGTATTATGTCGCAACTGGCCCTGCGCCAGCGCAATCCCATGGACTCCACGGCTGTGATCAATATGGTGTGCGGCCCTGCAGGTGAACCGATGGTACGCGCGCTCGAAGAGTGCCACCAGGACACGAATCTCTATCGCAACGCGCTCGATCGCCTGTCCCAGGCGGCGGAACTCATGCCCGCCGAGCGCGCCGAGGCCGTGCTGGTGCTGTTTGTCGCCGTCGGTTGTTCGGCGGATGTGCGGTCCTCGGTGAACTATGCCATCGACTACGCGCACGCGACCTGTGGCGGAGGCACCTCCACGCCGCGTTCGCTTGGCATGTCGATGACCGCGGGCGAGCGCGAACCCGCCCCGGCGCATCCCTTGGGCTTGCTGCGCGTGCAAAACAGTTTTGTCGTGAGCGCCCCGCGTTGGATTCAGCCGAGCGAGCAGGGTGTTGAGATTGGCGCGCTGGCCACTGGTGAGGGCGATATTACCGACGTCGGCGACGATGTCTCGGCCCGCCATGCCCATATCTGGTGCGATGCTCAAAATATCTGGCACGTCGAGGACTTGTCGTCTACCAACGGAACCGTGGTGGTAAACGGGGCCACGCGCGTCTGCATTCAGGTCGAGCCCGGCCGTTCCGCCCAACTCAATCCCGGCGACGAGCTCAAGCTCGGCGAATCCACTACCTACGCCATCCTCTTCGGTGCCCTCTAGCCAGTCCCGCCAAATGGTCCCTCCGTCCCCAAGGGATCATTTTGCTCCCGGCAGTCACCCGAGGTAAACCTTTACCGCCCGCCTATATTTGCCGAAATTACACTTGACGGCGGGGTACAATAAACCCGCATGCGGATTTCCGTTGCGGGCGCTTCCCATCGCCGGGGCGTGCCCGGGAGCATCCGGCATGCGGCCTTTGCGGCGCTCGGTCATGTGCAAGACGGGCGGTCGGGCCTGTAGGGCGCATCAGCTGCCCCTCGCCTCGGCATGTCTTCTCTCCACGCCATGTACCTGCTGCTGAGCCTGCCTGCCAGATGATTGGAAGCAACAGCGTAAATCCCATCACGCCAACATCCCGGCGATCGCCGGGGCCTGTATACCTATATGAGAGGAGAGGGGTATATGGCGCGTAAGTTTAAGTCTATGGACGGCAACGAGGCGGCCGCATATGTTTCGTATGCGTACACCGAGGTAGCGGGAATCTATCCCATTACGCCGTCCAGCCCGATGGCCGACCATGTCGACCAGTGGGCGGCCCAGGGTCGCAAGAATATCTTCGGCACCCCGGTCAAGGTCGTCGAGATGGAGTCCGAGGCAGGTGCAGCCGGTACCGTTCACGGTTCGCTGGGCGCCGGTGCTCTGACCACCACCTACACGGCTTCTCAGGGTCTGCTCCTGATGATCCCGAACATGTACAAGATCGCGGGCGAGCAGCTCCCGGGCGTCTTCCACGTCTCCGCGCGTTGCGTCGCTTCCCACGCCCTGAACATTTTTGGCGATCACTCCGATGTCATGGCCTGTCGTCAGACCGGCTTCGCCATGCTCGCCGAGGGCAACGTCCAGGAGGTCATGGACCTCTCGCCGGTGGCTCACCTTGCCGCCATCGAGGGCAAGACCCCGTTCCTTAACTTCTTCGACGGCTTCCGCACCAGCCACGAGATCCAGAAGGTCGCCATGTGGGACTACAAGGATCTTGCCGAGATGTGCGACATGGACGCCGTCCAGGCTTTCCGCGACCATGCGCTCAACCCTGAGCACCCGCACACCCGCGGCAGCCATGAGAACGGCGATATCTTCTTCCAGAACCGTGAGGCCTGCAACAAGGTCTACGACGAGCTTCCCGCCGTCGTCGAGGGCTACATGAAGAAGATCAACGAGAAGCTCGGCACCGATTACGGCCTGTTCAACTACTACGGCGCTCCCGATGCTGATCGCGTCGTCGTGTGCATGGGCTCCTTCTGTGACGTGCTCGAGGAAGTCATCGACTACCTCAACGCTCACGGCGAGAAGGTCGGCCTGGTCAAGGTTCGTCTGTTCCGTCCGTTCTCTATCAAGCACTTCGTCGACGTTCTCCCCGAGACCGTCCAGAAGATCGCCGTCATGGACCGTACCAAGGAGCCGGGTTCCATCGGCGAGCCGCTCTACCAGGACGTCGTCTCCGCTCTCTACGAGGCCGGCAAGACGGGCATCAAGGTCGTCGGCGGCCGTTATGGCCTGGGCAGCAAGGACACGCCTCCCGCGTCCGCGTTCGCTGTCTTCGAGGAGCTTAAGAAGGACGAGCCCAAGCGCGAGTTCACCATTGGCATTGTCGATGACGTGACCAACCTGAGCCTGCCCGAGGCCGAGGATGCGCCCAATACCGCAGCCCCCGGCACCATCGAGTGCAAGTTCTGGGGTCTGGGTGGCGACGGTACCGTCGGCGCCAACAAGAACTCGATCAAGATCATCGGCGACCACACCGACAAGTACGTCCAGGCCTACTTCCAGTACGACTCCAAGAAGACCGGCGGCGTCACCGTCTCGCACCTGCGCTTTGGTGATTCCCCGATCCGTTCGCCGTACTACGTGACCAAGGCCGACTTTGTCGCTTGCCACAACCCCAGCTACATCGTTAAGGGCTTCAAGATGGTCCGCGACGTCAAGCCGGGCGGCACCTTCCTGGTCAACTGCCAGTGGAGCGACGAGGAGTTCGCCGAGCACATGCCCGCCGTGGCCAAGCGCTACATCGCGAACAACAACGTCAACGTCTACCTGATCGACGCTATCGACCTGGCCGCTAAGGTCGGCATGGGCAAGCGCACCAACACGGTGCTCCAGTCCGCCTTCTTCGCGCTGGCCAAGGTCCTGCCCGCCGAGGACGCCCTGCAGTACATGAAGGACGCGGCTACCAAGTCCTACATGAAGAAGGGCCAGGCTATCGTCGACGCCAACCACAAGGCCATCGATGCCGGCGCTACCGCTTTCCGTAAGTTCGAGGTTCCGGCCGACTGGGCTACCGCCGAGGACGCCGCTCCCGTCGAGCTCTCCGAGGAGACCAAGTCCGCCATCGCCCAGCAGGTCAAGAACCTGCTCGAGCCCATCGATCGCATGGACGGCGACAGCCTGCCTGTTTCCGCCTTCGTCGGTTGCGCCGACGGCCAGTTTGAGCTGGGCGCCTCCGCATACGAGAAGCGCGGCGTCGCCGTGGTCGTTCCCCACTGGGACGAGACCAAGTGCATCCAGTGCAACCAGTGCGCCTACGTGTGCCCGCATGCCACCATCCGTCCGTTCGCGATGACCGAGGACGAGGCTGCCGCCGCGCCCGAGGCTACCCGCACGCTCGACGCCATGGGCCCCAAGGCCAAGGGCATGAAGTTCACCATGGCTGTGTCCCCGCTCGACTGCATGGGTTGCACCAACTGCGTCAAGGTTTGCCCCAAGGGCGCCCTCGAGATGGTTCCCACCGAGCAGGAGATGGACCAGCAGCCCGTTTGGGACTACATGGTCGAGAACGTCTCCGAGAAGAAGGAGCTCATCGCGGCCAACGTCAAGGGCAGCCAGTTTAAGCAGCCCTACCTGGAGTTCTCCGGCTCCTGCGCCGGCTGCGCCGAGACCGCCTATGCACGTCTGGTGACCCAGGTCGCCGGCGACCGCATGTTCATTTCCAACGCCACCGGCTGCTCCTCCATTTGGGGCAACCCCGCTGCCACCGCTCCTTACTGCAAGGACAAGGACGGTCACGGCCCGGCGTGGAACAACTCCCTGTTCGAGGACAATGCCGAGCACGGTCTGGGCATGGCCGTTGGCTATGAGGCCGTTCAGCACAAGCTGATCGCCGCTACCCAGGACATCATCGCTGCCGATGGTCCGTCCGATGAGCTCAAGGCTGCCGGCCAGGCTTGGATCGACTCCGTCAACGACGCCGAGGCCTCCAAGACCGCTGCCGCTGCCTACGTTGCCGAGCTCGAGAAGTGCGGCTGCGATGCTTCCAAGGCGATCCTCGCCGACAAGGCTTACCTCACCAAGAAGTCCTTCTGGATCTTCGGCGGCGACGGCTGGGCCTACGACATCGGCTTCGGCGGCCTGGATCACGTCCTGGCTTCCGGCCACAACGTCAACGTCTTCGTCTTCGACACCGAGGTCTACTCCAACACCGGCGGTCAGGCCTCCAAGGCCTCGAACCTGGGCCAGGTCGCTCAGTTCGCCGCTGCCGGTAAGGTGACCAAGAAGAAGTCTCTGGCCGAGATTGCCATGAGCTACGGCTACGTCTACGTGGCGCAGGTCGCCATGGGCGCCAACCCGGCTCAGACTCTCAAGGCCATCCACGAGGCCGAGGCCTACGACGGCCCGTCCCTCATTATCGGCTACAGCCCCTGCGAGATGCACTCCATCAAGAAGGGCGGCATGCAGAACTGCCAGGCCGAGATGAAGAAGGCTGTCGAGTGCGGTTACTGGAACCTCTTCCGCTTCAACCCCGAGGCTGCTGCCGGCAAGAAGTTCTCGCTCGATTCCAAGGAGCCCGCGGGCGGTTATCAGGAGTTCCTGATGAACGAGGCCCGTTACGCTTCGCTGACGCGTTCCTTCCCCGAGCGCGCCGAGGAGCTCTTCAAGGAGAACGAGCAGGCCGCTATGGATCGCTACGCTCACCTGCTGAAGCTCAAGACGGTGTACAACGAGGCCTAAGTCTCCCACCGCAGGATCTGAGGGCTGACCTTCGCGGACGTCCTCGGACATGAAAGAACCCCCGCTGCGCACTGAACTGCCTCCCATTTCTTGGACACAAGAAATGGGAGGCTTTTTTATGGCTGGA